>Ga0222695_1000303_pt1 | contig 30055 bp, 15 predicted proteins | sample AntAcemetage1398_FD_179834 | JGI IMG/M metagenome (GOLD analysis project Ga0222695, IMG submission 179834) | Saline water microbial communities from Ace Lake, Antarctica - #1398 | ecosystem: Environmental > Aquatic > Non-marine Saline and Alkaline > Saline | place: Antarctica: Ace Lake...
GTTGCGTGGCATCTCTTTGGGCTTCTTTAAATTAATAGCCTTTACTATGCCATTATTGGCAATTACATCGCTAAAAACCTTAAATTCGCATTTTCTTAGTTCAACTGTCAGATCTATAAGTTCCAGGCCATACCTTCTATCGGGCTTATCGCAGCCAAACCTTGCCATGGCGTCATTATGGCTTAAAACATCAAAGGGTATCTTTATGTCAAACTTAAGAGTCTCCTTAAGTATCCTTCGCATAACCTCTTCTATCAATCTAAATATATCGTGTTCATCTACAAATGATAGCTCGATATCCAACTGCGTAAATTCTGGCTGACGATCCGCGCGCAGGTCTTCATCTCTGAAACACTTTGCTATCTGAAAATACTTATCAAGGCCGCTAATCATCAGTATCTGTTTAAAAAGCTGTGGCGATTGTGGAAGAGCGAAAAATTTACCTATATTTACGCGGCTTGGCACAAGATAGTCACGCGCGCCTTCAGGCGTTGACTTTGTAAGAATAGGGGTCTCAACCTCAATGAAACCTTTTTCATCAAAATAATCTCTCATGATCTTGCATACCCTGTGACGCAATAAAAGATTCTTTTGCATCCTGGGCCGTCTTAGATCAAGATAACGATAAGCGTAACGCACATCCTCTGAGAGATCAACATCATCAGCGATCTCAAAAACAGGGGGCTGTGAAGTGTTTAAAATAACGAGCTCTGAAGCGACAACCTCAATCTCACCGGTTGGTATTTTCTTATTTATCGTACCTTCAGGCCGCATCCGGACCCTACCCTTTACCTGGACAACATATTCATCTCTTAGCGCTTCTGCCTCTTTATGCAAAGCGTTATCATCCTCAGGATTGAATACCACCTGAGTTATACCTTCTCTGTCCCTCATATCGATAAAGATAAGATTTCCATGATCTCTGCGTGTTGCTACCCAACCAGCCAAAACAATATCTTTATCAATATCCTTACTACTAAGTTCGCCGCATGTATGTGTCCTAAGCATTATCCTTTATCCTTTTTACATCTTCAACAATACTATCCAACCCAATCTCTAGCTGAGAGCCATCCTTCATATTCTTCAAAATCGCTCGTCCACTCTTAAGCTCATCATCGCCAAGCATAAGTACATACCCCGCTTTAATCTTATCAGCGTAGCGCATTTGAGCTTTTAAGGATTTTTGCTGATAATCAATATCAGATGAGATATCTGCGCATCTGAGCTTATATAATATATCAAACCCGGCTTGGTACGCCTGCTCACCCATGGTAACAACAAAGACCGACACGCCTTCGTTGACCACGGCCAAGGTTTTTGTATTTAATAATAGCTGTATTACTCTTTCTAATCCGAGCGCGAAACCTATAGCGCCCTGTTTTGGCCCCCCAAGATCAGAAACAAGATTGTCATATCTTCCGCCAGCCGCAATTGCATCTTGGGCACCAAGTAAGCCTGCTGAAACCTCAAAGACCAGACCCGTATAATAGTCTAACCCCCTAACCAGCGTGGGCATTACAGTGAATTCAACACCATTAGACTTCAGTATCTCCTGAAGAGATAAAAAGCCTTCCTCACAACTCTGACACAATACGCCTTTGATTGAAATAGACTTAACCACTTTTTTGCAGTCATCACGCTTACAATCAAGTATGCGCAATACATTGGTATCGTATCGCACCTTACAATCATCGCACAACTCAGATATACTATCTTGTAATTCTTTTTTTAAAATATTGATTATATTGGATTTATCCTTCTTGCAACCCAATGAATTAATATTAAAACTATATCCGCTTAACCCCAACTCTTTTAGGAGATTATCGAGTAATATTATAATCTCAGCGTCAAGATAAGCTGAGCATGAGCCTATCGCCTCAACTCCAATCTGGCTAAACTGTCTGTATCTACCAGCCTGAGGCCTCTCGCTTCGAAACATGGGACCCATATAATAAAGCTTAACAAATCCTTCTGTATTATCGAGCCTATTTTCAATATAAGCCCGTACTACAGAGGCGGTCTCCTCAGGCCGAAGAGATATATCACGATTGCCCTGATCCAGAAACGAATACATCTGCTTCTTTACGATATCTGTCTCTTTTCCTACGCTGCGTGTAAAAAGGCGTGTCTCTTCTATGATAGGGGTACGTATCTCCTTGTAACCATATGAGGAAAAGACCTTGCTTGATATCCGCTCCACGAATTGCCACAAACCCGCTTCCGCGGGCAATATGTCCTGTGTGCCTTTTAATCTTTTAATATTCATGTAATACGATACCCTGTTATTGGGATCCCTGCCTGCCGGCAGGCAGGCTTCGAATACTTCGTATTCTCAGGATAAATTCGGCCATACAGTTTATCTCGTGCTTACGCATTCAATAAACTGTGGCCTTATTTATTTTACGCTCTGCTTCATTACAAGACCCGGCTTAAACGTAACGACTTTCTTAGGTGGCACTGAAACAGTCTCGCCTGTTCTAGGATTTCTCCCGGTACGCGCCTTACGTTCTTTTACCTTGAAAACTCCGAAATTTCTAAGCTCAAGGGTCTCTCCCCTTGACAGTGATTCTATCATCGCGTCAATAGTCTTCTGCACAACCTCTTTTACAACAATCTGCTTAATACCTGTCTCATCAGCGATTTTTATTGCAATCTCTTTTTTTGTCATATATTCTCCTATCTCTTAGCTGTTCTAATATAGATTTTTTGTAATGGTTTCTATGTGCGGAGTATTCAATTATACATTTATTATAATATGCCTAATATGCGGGCAAGAAAGTAAATAACTAAAACAAAAACAAGAATAACAACAAAATAGGCTACAAATCTGCCTATTGAAACGCACCCTTCCTTCATAGCTACTGCTCCATTATGCACATCGGAATCCTTTTGCGCTTCAAGGTGTCCAAGGAGCCTGTTAAGAGATATGTACGTCTGATGCCAATCATTGCTTATTCTTCGCAAGGCCTCCTCTGAAAGCGTAGATATGGATTTTAAGGATATAATCTTATTAATTATATCAAAAGCGCGATCCACTATTGACCTTTCCACTGGTAAGGAATCCACTAATATCTGAAATTTTCGAGTAACAATGGATTTTGTCTCCAAAAAAAGATCTTCCTCTTCCTCTGTAACAGAGGTTTTCTTCATGGCATCCTTGTATATATGGTCAAACTTCTTCCAGAGCTCTAAAAATTCCTTTGTCTTTATTATGGCTTCTTTTCTGTCCTGCACGCTTTTTGCCTCGCCTTTATATCATAGCGATTTAAATATTGCTATGCGTAAATAAAATAACTAAGCTATACCCTTTTTTACATAACTTGTTTTTATACTGTAACATATAAGAATTTTCATGTCAATATATATCTACACGCTAACGCTTACTACTCCTTCACCAATAAGACTTTCTATCTCTGCTATCAGCTCGTCTGTCGGGGAGACAGAAAGATTCTTTCCCGCTGCCATCTGAACCTTCTTTTTTTCGGGAGTCATAAAATTAATATAGACAGGGGTGCCACCTTTATGCTTTTTAAGTATTTCACTTAATTTTGCCAGTATATTCTTTTCAAGCCCTGTTGTAATAAGCTCTACTGAAAGCGCTTGCGTATACTTATTACGCGCGTCCTCAAGGGGCAAGATCTCTTCCGCAATTATCTTTGGGGTATCTTCACGAAGGTTTGCCCTACCCTTGACAAAGACCATAGCATCTTCCGCTATATTCTTTTCAGCGGTCTTAAAGCTTCTTGGAAAAACAAGCACGTCAATAGTGCCGTTTAAGTCTTCCAGCCTCAAAATGGCCATCTTCTCACCTGTCTTTTTTGTAAATGTATACCTAACCTTTGTGATTATTCCACCCAAGGAAACCTCGTTTCCATCATTAACCTGGTTTAGGGTCTTGGTTGTGGATGTAGTATAAAGCTTTAATGATTTCTCGTATCTGGCAAGCGGGTGAGAGGAGATATAAAACCCCAGAAGTTCCTTTTCAAACGCTAAGAGTTGTGGTTCAGGCCACTCTTTTATATCCGGGACCTTCTGAAAATGTGACTTAAACTTATCGTCAGCCTTAAAATCATCGAATAGAGAATATTGACCGCTTAATCTATCTTTCTGCAAAACGCTTGCGACATCCAAGGCATGGTCTAGCATAGTCATCATCTGTGAACGCTTGAGCTTAAAACTATCCATAGCGCCACATTTAATAAGGCTTTCAACGACCTTTCTATTTACTAACCGCAAGTCAACGTGTTCTGTAAAATCATAAATGCTATTAAAATTGCCGTGCTCTTTTCTCACCCTAACAATAGAATCTATAGCTCCCGCACCTATATTCTTTACCGCAGCTAATCCAAACCGGATGGAGTTTTTAACAACAGTAAAATTAGCGAAACTTTCGTTCGCATCCGGCGGCAATATATCAATACCCATGTGGCGACATTCCTCTATGTACTGCGCGACCTTATCCGTATTGTCGCGCTCACTGGTAAGAAGCGCTGCCATAAATTCCACAGGAAAATGCGCCTTAAGATATGCTGTACGAAAAGATATGAGAGCATACGCAGCTGAGTGACTCTTATTAAAACCATAATTTGAGAAAAATTCAATTAGGCTAAATACCTTATCTGATATTCTTTTATCTATATTATTCTTCTGGCAACCTTCAACAAAATGCTGTCGCTGCTGTTGTATTACCTCAGGATTTTTCTTGCTTATCGCTCGCCGCAGAAGATCTGCCTGGCTTAAGCTAAAACCAGCCAGTATATTGACAATCTGCATCACTTGTTCCTGGTATAATATAATACCGTGGGTATCTTTGAGTATGGACTCAAGCAACGGGTGATCATATTTTACTTTCATGCGCCCGTGTTTTCTGCTTATAAAGTCATCTACCATTCCACTGCCGATCGGGCCGGGCCTATATAAAGCCAATAGCGCTATCAAGTCCTCAAAAGCGGTTGGCTTTAGCTTTCTTAAAAGATCCCTCATGCCATGACTTTCTACCTGGAAGACACCTAATGACTCTGCCTTCTGAAGCAGCTGATATGTCTTTTTATCGTCTAAGGACAGACCTCCTATATCGACTTCTTTGGATTGCGTACGCCTTATTATCTTAACAGCCTGATCGATAACCGTAAGTGTCTTTAACCCTAAAAAATCCATCTTTAAAAGGCCTATCTTCTCCAAAGAAGACATGGGATACCCTGTAGATATCTGGTTATCGCTTGATTTAAATAAGGGGATATAATTCGAAAGGCCTTTTTCACTTATAACAACACCGGCCGCGTGAGTAGACGCATGACGAGTCACGCCCTCCAATACCGCGGCCGTATCGATAAGTTGCGTAACGCGCTTATCATTTTTATAAAGCTGCATAAGCTCTGGCTCCTGCTCAATAGCCTTTGCCAGCGTTATGTTAAGGTCATTAGGAACTAGCTTGGCTATCTTATCGGCATCTTGGTATGGAAATCCCATAACTCTGGCAACATCCCTTATAACACCTTTAGCTAGCATAGTACCAAATGTTATAATCTGAGCAACATTTTCAACGCCATATTTTTGCCTTACATAGTTTATGACCTCATCCCGTCTTTCGTAACAAAAATCGATATCTATATCAGGCAGGCTTATTCTATCCGGATTTAAGAATCTCTCAAAGAGCAGGCCATAACGCAACGGGTCAAGATCTGTTATCCCCAAACAATAACTTATGACACTGCCTGCTGCAGAACCTCTACCGGGCCCAACCGGTATATTATTATCTTTCGCGTATTTTATAAAATCCCACACGATCAGAAAATAACTTAAGAAACCGCTTTCCTGAATCACCTTGAGCTCTTTCTCGATCCTCGATTTTACAGTTTCATCTATCTGAGCATACCTGTTTTTAGCCCCTTCAGCAATAAGCTCCTTAAAAAAGGCTTCTCTGGTCTTTCCTTTGGGCGGGTCAAAATGCGGAAGATGCGTGCTCTTTAAATCAAGCTCCAGATTGCATTTCTCGGCAATATCCAAAGTATTTTTAAGGGCCTCCGGAGTATCTCTAAATACACGTAACATCTCATCATAGGTTTTAAAATAGAATTCATCCGTCTGCATGCGCATGCGATTAGGTGCATCGAGAGTTGTCTGCGTTTGAATACAAAGCAGCGCCTCCTGTGCCTTGGCATGCTGTTGCTGAAGGTAATGGCAATCATTAGTCGCGACCAAGCCGATCTTTAAGTCATTCCCCATCTTTACAAGCGTCTTATTTACCTGCTTCTGCTCCGGTATACCATGATCCATCATCTCAAGATAAAAGTTTTTCTTGCCGAATAACTCCGCGAATTCTCCCGCGGTACGATATGCCTGCTCAACACGGTCTGACATTATAAGATGCGCTATCTCGCCTTTTAAGCAGGCGCTAGAACATATAAGCCCTTGAGAATGAGCGCTCAAGACCTCTTTATCGATACGTGGTTTATAATAGAACCCCTCAGTATAACCTATGCTCACAAGCTTCATCAGGTTGTGGTAACCTTGCTGATCCTTAGCTAGCAAGATAAGATGGTATGTTGCTTCCTTTATTCCGTGGCTAGATTTGTCAAATCTGCTTTCAGGCGCGATATAGACTTCGCAACCTATAATAGGTTTTATGCCAATTTTCTTACAGAGCATGTAAAACTCTATAGCACCAAACATATTTCCATGATCAGTGATGGCAACGGAAGGCATATTATAGACGTGAGCAAGATTAACAAGCTCTGCAAGCAGACTCGCTCCATCGAGTAGGCTATATTGAGTGTGATTATGAAGGTGTACAAAATTGGAATGTTTCATAGGATACTAAATATTATACTATGGTAAGATTTTTGTCAAGGATAAATGGCGGAGACAGAGAACTAAGCGAATTATACTGAACTGCTTACTATCTTTCGCATGTTGGCAATCGTATCAAGCTGAAGCGTTATTTTAACAGGCGGTTCCAGATACATATTAATATTGCGGTAATCCATTATATTAAAATCAGCTATAACCTCATCGTTTAAAGGCAATAGAGTTAAAGGCAGGGATACCCCTGATAAGATAAAACCCTGATGAGCGCTTGAAACACCTAAAGAAAACGCGAATATCGTTATAAGTATCAAAAAGATCTTTGCCCAGCGCATAATATCCCTTTCTTATAACAGCCTACTACCGCAAAACTGAGTTGTCAACAAAAAATAATGAGCGCACCTACTTTTATAAGGTGCGCTCATTTTATGCATAATAAGAAATGTTATACGAAGCTTATTTCCCCATACCTATGCGCTGTGCCTGCTGGAATACCTTCCCTTCAGTCTGTATCGATGGCGCTATAATTATCTCTACAAGATTCATCTCTTTTATGTCCTTTGCGCCAAGACTACCCATTGCTGTCGTTAAAGCACCCATTAAGTTCTGAGATCCGTCATCCAGTTTGGCGGGGCCATAAAGGATTTCATTAAGCGTACCTGTTGTCCCTACATGTATCCTGGTTCCGCGCGGAAGATTTGCGTGTGGCGTCGCCATACCCCAATGAAAACCTCTACCAGGGGCCTCTTTTGCGCGAGCAAAAGCGGAACCTACCATTACAGCATCCGCGCCTGAGGCGAATGCCTTGCATATCTCTCCTCCGCGTGACATCCCGCCATCTGTTACAATAGATACATACCGGCCTTTTCTCTTAAAATAAAAATCTCTTGCCGCAGCGCAATCTGCTGTTGCTGTTACTTGAGGAACACCGATACCAAGAACACCGCGTGTTGTACATGCGGCACCGGGGCCAATGCCTACCAATAACCCTTCTATGCCTGTATCCATTAACTCAAGGGCTGTCTTGTAACTACACGTATTGCCCACCATTACAGGTATACGCATCTTCTTACAAAACTTCCTAAAATCTAGGACCTTATACTCTTTTGTCATATGCTTTACAGTAGTAACCGTAGATTGAACAATAAAAATATCAGCTCCGGCCTTTTGCGCGATCTCACCAAAGCGAGTAGCCCTTTGTGGTATAGCGCTTACAACAGCGGGAACATTGGCTTTTTTTATCTCTTTTATTCTTTTTTCAATAAGCTCTTCTTTTATGGGTGTTGTATATAATGACTGTACAAGCTCTGTAGCCTTCTGAGGCGTTGCCTTAGCTATCTTATCAAGAACCTGGTTCGGATTAGCATATCGAGTCTGCACGCCCTCTAAGTTTAATACCGCAAAACCTCCAAGCTTACCAAACTCTATAGCAAACTTCACATCAACTACACCATCCATGGCAGCGGCTATTATCGGCACCTTAAATTTAAGGTCTCCTAACTGCCAGGTCGTATCAACCTCGTTAGGATTTACAGTAACATCACCAGGTACAAGTGCTATCTCGTCAAACCCATAACATCGTCTTGCTTTTCTATCTTTTCCGATCCACTCACCCATTGCTCTGCTCCTTGGTTTAGTAATTAATGTTCAATATAATAACCAATGACTTGATAATTGTCAAGATAGTTTTTAAAGGCTGCCAAGCCAATTTTAAAATGTCACACTCTTAACGTTTTTAAAGGCTTGCATGCAAGCGCTATTCTTAATGCTACTTCAACAAGTCATCTAAGTAACTGTTAAAATCCTTATCTATCCTATTAATGTTTTTGTGGTAAATCTCCTTCAGCGCTTCCTGCCAGGGCTTGCCCTGCTCTAATTCATTTAGCAATCTCTTTATCCTGTATTTCGAATAGCTTTCCATTAGATAGGTAAAAAATAATCTTGCTTGTATATACGCCACTCTGATAACATCCTGATCAGTCTTATTATCAAACATAGCATTAAGCGCTTCTATTTGAAATTTTCCGTTCTTTTTTATATAAGCTGATAGAAACTTTATATCCGCCGAGCCGATACTCTGGCCTGGCTCATTATATTGCGCAAAACCCTCGTGCAACCATATAGGTATCTTGTTGCCGTAATTAATAAATATAATCGCGTGCGCGTATTCATGAAAAAGAATTCTTCTTAAGATTTCATCCCCGCGAGATATATCCTGACTCTTCACACGTATCTTTCCATCATATAGACCTTGGGTCCAATGCGGCTGCTCTGTTGCCGCTTCAAACTGATCATCTGCATAGACCACGACAGGTACTGTTTCATCCAGATGCAGATTAAACTCTCTCCTTAGGCTCCTACGCGCATCTTCAAGTGTATCGGATATCAGTCCTACATAATCCGAATCGAGTTCTTTGTCAAAACGTATCCGAAAATAACTCTTTCTCTTAGTTCCAAAAGCATTCTCTACACTGCTTTCCCTCTTCAATTTTTCTATACGTTCGCTCAGATTATTATTATCCGGATCACGCTCTAATGCCATGTCCCAATACTCTAAGGCGCCGGAAAAGTTGTCCTGATTGTAATAGATATTACCCGTAAAGACATGAGCTGATGGCATATCCGGGAAGAGCTCTATAGCGTCTTTTGAGAGGCGTAGTGCCTTGCGATAATTTTTCTTCTTTTGCGAAGAGTCCGCGTATTGTAGCATAACGTTGTACAGATTTTTGCTCAAAGGCTTTGAATCAGGCGAATAATCCAGGGCATACCCTAAATTATCCATGGCAGAATTATATTCTTTTGATGACGCGTATCGCAAGCCATAATTATTATAAAATGTAGCAAGTTGTTCTTTGATGATACTATTTTCGGGGTCATATCTTAATGCCTGCTTCTCACTGTTAATAGCATTGGCTAATTCATTCTTCAGTGAGTAATATGCAGCCCTATTATGATAAGAAACACTCAGGTTTTTCTTAATAACCGCATTCTCCGGATCAGTCTTATGCGCGGATTCAAAGTAAATTATCGCCTCCCGGTAATTATTCTCTCGCATCTTTTCGATGCCTTTTCGGTTAAAATCATCAGCCATAGAAGAAAAAGCAGGTAAAGACGTAAAGGCGACAAAACTAAGAACTAACGTAAAAAGCAAAATGGGGCACAGTGCTCTGTGCCCCATTTTTGATGTTCTTTGTTTTTTAAGAACAAAAGATGACACTACATCATCCCCATTCCGCCTCCCATGCCACCCATTCCGCCGCCTGGCATTGGTGGCATTGCAGCTGGAGCATTCTTCTCTGGTAAATCTGTAATAAGCGCCTCGGTTGTAAGCAATAATGCCGCTATGCTTGCAGCGTTCTGAAGCGCTGTTCTGGTAACCTTTGCAGGATCTATAATACCTGCTGCTACCATATCTATATACTCACCCTTCTGAGCATCATATCCTATGTTCTGCTTCTCACTTTTTACTCTCTCAACAACAACAGAACCTTCCGCACCAGCATTTTCAACGATCTTGCGAATCGGCTCTTCAAGAGCTCTTTTAATAATGCTAGCCCCTACCTTCTCTTCGCCTCTAAGCTTAAGCTCATCAAGCTTTGCTATCGCACGAAGAAGCGCAACTCCGCCTCCCGCAACGATACCCTCTTCGCTTGCAGCTCTTGTCGCATGAAGCGCATCCTCAACGCGTGCCTTCTTCTCTTTCATCTCTGTCTCTGTAGCGGCACCTACGTTTATTACAGCTACACCACCGGCTATCTTAGCTAGGCGCTCCTGGAGCTTTTCTTTATCATAATCAGAATCAGTATCCTCTATCTGGCGCTTTAACTGGTTAATCCTGGCCTGGATATCTGACTGCTTGCCTGCACCCTCTACTATAGTGGTATTTTCTTTATCAATAGATACTCTCTTCGCGTTTCCTAAATCATCTAATGTGATATTCTCAAGCTTGATGCCTAAGTCTTCTGTTATAGCCTTTCCGTTAGTCAGAATAGCTATATCCTCAAGCATTGCCTTTCTTCTATCACCATAACCAGGTGCCTTTACAGCGGCGCATACAAATGTACCACGTAGCTTATTAACTACCAAAGTAGCTAATGCTTCACCTTCGATATCCTCCGCGATAATAAGTAACGGCTTTCCTGTCCTTGCTATCTTCTCCAACAAAGGAAGCATATCCTTCATAACAGATATCTTCTTTTCGTGGATAAGTATATAAGGATCTTCCAAAGACGCTTCCATCTTATCTGCATCAGTTACGAAATAAGGTGAAAGATATCCCTGGTCAAACTGCATACCCTCTACCACATCAAGTGTTGTTGCCATTGACTTTGCTTCTTCAACAGTAATTACACCATCTTTGCCTACCTTTTCCATGGCATCCGCTATAAGCTTGCCGACTGTGTTGTCGCCATTTGCGGAGATAGTCGCGACCTGTGATATTTCAGTATGACCTTTTACAGGCTTTGCTATGGAATTGATATGCTCTACAACTACAGCAACCGCCTTTTCAATACCCCTCTTTAATGACATAGGGTTTGCGCCTGCGGTTACGTTCTTTAAACCTTCGCGATATATAGCCTGGGCAAGTATAGTAGCTGTTGTTGTACCATCACCCGCGATATCTGAAGTCTTTGACGCTACCTCTTTTACAAGCTCCGCACCCATATTTTCATATGGATCTTCAAGCTCTATCTCTTTCGCTACTGTTACGCCATCCTTTGTTATGGTAGGAGAACCAAACTTCTTATCAAGTACTACGTTACGACCCTTTGGGCCTAAAGTCACCTTTACGGCATCAGCAAGCTTGTCAAGACCGGCCTGTATCTTGCGTCTCGCCTCATCACTATATGAAATCTGTTTAGCCATTTGTTTTACTCCTCCTTGTCGTATTAATACGATGTGTTAGCATTTAAACCTTATTTTTTGATTATTGCCAAAATATCCTCTTCCTTAACAATAAGCATATCTTCACCTGCAACTCTGATTTCGGTTCCGGAATACTTACCGTATAAAACCTTGTCACCAACCTTTACTTCCATTACGATTGTCTTTCCGTTTTCTACTTTGCCTTTGCCGACTGCCACTATCTTGCCTTCCTGTGGCTTCTCTTTTGCGCTATCTGGTACAATAATACCACCTGCTGTCTTCTCTTCAGCTTCTAACGGCTGTAAGAGCACTCTGTCCCCTAATGGTTGTACATTAGCCATGCCTACACCTCCTTATATATTTTTAGGCTTTTGTTAGCACTCTTATCCAATGAGTGCTAATTGGTTTTCATTATTATTCCCTTTGAAAATAACGGGATTTTGTTTGAAGAAAGTGTATATTACCAGATTTTCTGAACTTGTCAAGTATTATTTTCACATAATTTACGCGAATTGATTTGAAGGATCTAAATGCTAGATTCTTCGCCTTCGGCTCAGAATGACACAAGTTGTCATCCTGAACGCAGTGAAGGATCTAAGCTAGAAACATATCTCTATATCAGAAGCATTTCTGCGAATAATCAAAAATGATTATTTTCCGAAACAACTACACACTAAAAAAATAGTAGATATGTACAAGCTTGAATTGATTTCAAGAAATGTTACGATGGCATAGGCGTGACAGGAGCCTGCATAACAGGAACGTCAGGACGTAAAATTGATGGAGTAAACCCTGTTGCTCGAACAGATGTAAGTATGCCAAGCGCGATAAATGTCACCCATAACAATGAGGATAAAAAACACAAAAGCATACTCTTTAAAATAGGTCTCTTATCATTCGCATTCTTAAGTGAAAACAGTAGGCCAATAAGCCCTATGACAAAAATCAACAGCATTACAAGGTTGGAAAGTTTTAATATGCCAAAAACAGAAAAACTATCTGCTCTTAAAAATTCATTAAAAAACCTCATAAACCCATACAGCATAATAACGCTAAAAAAAGTAGCGCCTTTATACTGCCTCAATCGTTTATATTGAATAAACATTGTGATAAATATAGCAAGCGCTGCTATCGATGCGTAGATCTGCGTGGGATGCCGCATACCCGGCCTTGAATAGATAGTTACTGCCCATGGCAGATTACAATGAATACCGTAACAACACCCATTTAACAAACACCCTATGCGCCCTATCGCGCGGCTGAGCATAATAAAAGGAGCGGCATAATCCGCGTTCTTCAGAAAGGATGTCATTGTCACTGCTGAAAAGATCCATAGGCTTATAAAACCTAATAATGGCGCTCCTAAATATGCCATGCCAGCTTTGCTTATCATCGTTTCCATAGAAGATGTCGGGTAATTTATATGATTGATAAGCAGACCGAGCAGCCTTGCTCCAAAAACACCTGCTATCGCAAAAAGTATACCCGCACCTAGCATCTGTGACCAAGAAAGAGCAAACTCTTTTGGCCTAAAATAGACTACGCATATAATTGCCACGATATAGCTTAAATTAAGGCAAAGTGTCCACGCGTGTATACTGGCGTTACCTATAGAAAAATATGGGTACATATCTCTTATTTGCCTGTTTCTGTAGGTGCGACGCGAGAAAACAAAAACTGTTCTTTCACTCTTCTCCGTGTAAAGAAAAACAGCGTTAACAAAAGATAGAATATCGAGATTATTTTTACAACAAGCGCGGTCTGATACATCATTTTAAATACCAATTCGCTATATTCCTCTTCTGTTACATCATTATCCAACCTAAGATTTTCTGGTATAACTTCATAGCCAGCCCATATCCTCTCTTGCGCGCCTGGGGCTGTTTTCATAGCTTCTACTGATCTATTGCTTAAGGGAATCGCGATTACCAGCATATAAAGCAGCTGCATTGCAGTAAGCAACAATACCAGCTTCCTTGCCCAATTCTTTAATCTAAATATATTCACAGCCCCAGTTATAAATCCTATATTACTCAATAATGAATATATAATAATTAAAACAAGAGCCGCCCTTGGTAAGAGCTGAGAAAAGGAAACAGATATGCTACCTGTACCTAAAAGCCGAAATATACTTATAATAATTATCGATAACGCAAAGGCTACAACGCCGGCAGATCTTCTCTTGCATCCTACTTTTAATTCTTCGTTATTCATATTTCCTCCTGTTATTTTAATATATTTGTATATACCATTTTCTTGCGCACTTTGTAACAACCCGGCACAAAGATCAAGCTATCTAGCCCTCTATAATAAGTTTTGAAAATTACAGTCAAATTATGGAAGTAACATATCAAATTTGATAAATAGATCGTTGCTTTTAAAATACCTCCTTCTACTTATTCTTTATTCTTTGGCAATGCTCTGTTTATCATAAATTTTATATTCTCATTTGCGTTTTTAGGGCTTATAGCAATATAAGGATAACGTAATTTCCATACACGGAATACTTCATCAACAAATCCCTGTCCGGCAACCTTGACATCCTTAAAATCCAGCATAATTGTTTTAAACTTATTGAGTCCACTCAAAATCCTTCTAGCCTGTGACCTGGAGATATATTCCGATCCCATCTTATAAAGCTTTACAGTCACTCTTGTTTTACTGAATTCAAATGAATCGTCAGTATATTGTTTAAAAATATTAGCAAGCAGTTTTTTTGAACTAAGACTAATGGAAAAGGTTGCCTTTGTTCCAACCCTTGGCTTTATATCTTTAATAAAAATATCATTCAGAAGATTATTAAAGATTAATTTTTTACAAGAACTTTGCAGAGTGAACACCTCTGCTGCTTTTGATGTAAAAAAAATACCTTCTCCACTATGAGCTTCTGGCGCAGTCGATTGTTTACCTTTAAGAAGATCTTGTATAGCTTCCATCCTGCTATGCAGATTTCTCTTTTGCATTATGTTATCAAAAATGCCAACACCCATATCAATAATATCAAACCGTATACTGCTTCTCCCCTTTTCTATAGTTATTTCTATTTTTTTCGACTGAGAATGCTCAATGGCGTTATTAAGTATTTCCAAAAAAACGTAATTGAGAATGTTTGAAATATTTTTTGGGATTTCCAAAAAAATGCCTGCATCTCTTTTGATATCATCAAGAACGACATCCTCATAAAGATCTTTATTATACAAAATACGATGAACTTTTAATATGCTCTTTCTTGACTTAGTCACTGCCTGTTCAGTTGCTAGTACATACCTCGTTCTGTTGGCCTTGCCTAGGAGGATAATCTGCCCCTCTTCTCTTAATTGCTGTAAAAATCTATTAATATAAGTGCGGGAAAACCCGGTAGCTTTTACTATATCAGGAGTCCTTACCTCACCCTTTTTATCTAATCTATCAATAATTAATTTGCATATGTCCATAGTTGTGTTCTCTCTATCTTAGTTTACAACTTTACTACATTCAAAAATTCTAAACCTGTCAACTAGTTGTCAACAAAAGCTATTTAACGCATAGCTTCTTGTTGACAACTTTACTATATATCAAAATTTCAAAGATGTCAACAACTTGTTAACAAAAAATCGAAAAAAGTTGCACCTACTCTTTAATTGGAATAAATTTACTCATTTATAGGTTCTTTATATAGAGATGCATTCTTGAACAACGACATCTTATACATAAATCTACTCATCTGGTAAAGCCATTCCATCTTCTTTTTTGAGGAAATATGCATATACTCACGTATACGGTCTTTATCAGTTGGCCATTTAGTTATCATTTTTCAGACCTTATTTTTTTTATTGTCCGAAGTACCTCTAAATCAATTTTATCAAGCGGCCTGTTTGATGCCAATTTCATCTTCATCAAATTATTTACAGATATAACAGGTATGGTTATCTTTCCGCATTTAAAATGTTTACATGTCTTTACAGCCTTTTCAAATGTCATAGGCGAATCAATAATTATATCCAGCTCATTCAGAGAATTCTTCTTATAAAAATTAAACGCTTTCATATGTTTATCCTTAATCCACTCTTGCCTTGTTTTTTTATCAGCCAGAAACATTGGGTCAACGGGGTGTTTTACACAGTACCCCTTTGATTTAAGTATAACGACTATTTTTCTTAAGTTTGCATCAGTCATCTCCGCTAAGATATCAATATCAGCTGTACTACGTAACGAACCAAGTAGATTAACCGCAATGCCCCCAACTACCACATACCTAACTTTCTGCTTCTGGAATTCCTTCAATATGTCTTCATATATAATCATGATTACCTATATCTCAATTAAAGCGATCTTTCAAGGTCAATATATTCTATACTACGTTTATAAAATTATAATATATTGATAAGGCATATTCAAGCCTTTTGTTAAATAACTGACTATTTTCAATTCTAACGCAGCTCATTCGCTACCCTATTAATAAGATTCTTGTCCTCTTTTTTTATCTTTTCAAACTGTGTTGCTATAAAACTTATCTTTGAATATGAGCTTTCACGGGACCTTCTATTGCTAATTATCCTACCAATACATCTTATTGCATACGCGGAAAAGGGAAAAATAATTTTAAAATTAACCAGAGTACCTTCTGCTATAGCATCATCATAACTAAATAACATGCCGCCGGCACTAAGATTTCGCACGGTTACCATATCCCACTTACTGAAACATCTCCCGATCATAACAAAACTTACAGTCCTAAACCAAGACATTAAGCTTCTCTCTATCCTCCTATGTTTTCTTTTCTCTTCCATGGCATACCCCCTCCTTCATTGCCTTTCTGTTCTCCTGGACACTTCTCCCATTGTCACTCTGTATACATTCCCTATCCTCCTTGTGATCCTGGACACTATAACTTTGTCATACGGAACACTATAACTTTGTCATCCTGAACGCAGTGAAGGATCTAACACTAACATTACGCATTCTGAGCAACTATCCTCGCAATGTCCTCTTGTATCTTTTTATCAACAGGTTTAATATAAATAGTGCTTGCTGATTCCGCGTTTACAAAAAGTTCTTGTAAGTCTTGCTTGGACATACTTAATTTCCTCGCAAGCATGTTTATATCATGTGTTCTAACAAAGTTAGCAAAGTTTTCGGCAAAGATAGCAGCTACTACCTGAGCTGCCATTGAGTTCTCGGGTAATTCTACCTGGACATATCTCACAGAGGAAGTAATTGGCCTTAATAAGGGCTTTATGCCATCATAAACAATAACCTCTCTAACTATGTTCATTCCTGAGATATCACTAGTGACAGTAATACCGTTATTTCGCAGCATATCCACTGCATCGCCCATTTTTGTATCGCCCTCTACTGTGAATACCACATTATCTTTAGCGTCAGCGGTTAAGGAGTCATATGTCCAGCCCATCACTTGGGCTAGATTTTCAGTTTTACTTATCACAGAAGGCGTCAAGCGTATAGCGATAGTTCCATGTTCATTCCTCCTAAATCCACGAGGCCTATTCGCTATAACATAGCTTGTGGTTTCAACAATTGAATTCGCATTATCGGCATCATATGTCACTGGACCTGTGCCTTCAAGCTCTGGCATCCTAGGCTTTATAACCTGCGACATAATAGCAAATATTGGATTAATAATTATCTTTTCTGCGATATTCATTGGCAACCCAACAGCATTATTAACGGTATTTAGCAGGTCTTTTCTCATGCCTTCAAAAGTACCTTTTTCTTTTGTATCCTTACCTTCTTCCTCGACTTTTCGTTCATGCTCCTCATATCTTAATACATTACCAAGTATGCCTTCTGTCAATTCCTTTCTTTGGGCATCAGTAATATCTTTGCTGTTATTTAACATATCAGCGGAATTCATAAGCTGCTTAAGGTTTTGGTATATGGTTTCCGTCTTTGCGATAGTTATGTTGCCAAGCGTATTTGCCTGCGCTGATAGTTCGCCTTTGCCTTCTACCTTAGCTTGAAGACCTGCAATAACAGATTTTAATATCATTACACCTCTGTCATTGAGAATACTTATTGCCTGTATAAATGTCACGGAAAGCTCTATCTTGCCATCTTTATTTATCGCACCAAATTCGTCATTGCGAGTCACAGTCGCAACAATCTCAACATCATACCCCTCTAATACCTTTCTTATATTACCAGCATACTCAGGATACCTGCCCTCTATTCCTGATAGTGCCTTATTAAGCAGGCGTTTTGATTCTTCCGACATACCTGCTGAGGAGGTTCTATGAGCAATACCCATAGCCTTAGCATAGATATCTTCATGCTTGACAATAAGCTTGTTTGGATCAAATTGTTCATGTACATATCTAGGACCTGCTGCTCCCATAGCCTCTCGGGCCTTAGGGTCTTCGCATAATCCTTTAATAGCATTTGCTAAATTATCTATACGAATATTATCGTCCTCATCCCACTCCACTAATAGTCCTGTTTTACCATTGGCTACTGCTTCATCCATGCCAGGTAAATTATATACAACTACAGGCTTCTCCATAAGTGCGGCCTCTGTTAACACAAGCGGGAGACCTTCACTCCTGCTTGGAAGCACTATCATATCAGATGCAGCATAATATAATCTAAGTAGACTTTGGTCAACAGCATCTTTTATGACAATATGCTCTTCTAAGTTATTTTCTTGAATATAGCTTTGCGCTTCTTCTAATAGACTATTTATATTTGAAAAGTTTGCCTGGCCAATAAATGCAATTTTTATGTTTTTTATACCTCTGTTATTGATCAAATCATTAGCAGCCCTTATTAAATCCATAGGATTCTTATTAGGTAAGAATGTAGCAGGTACCAATAGTAAAACATCGTCCTCTGATGCGCCAAGTAGGTGTCTGGCCATGCTAACTTGAACCTTTTCAGCTTCCTCTATCGGACTGAATCTATCTATAGTAACTATAGGCCCTACCTTTTCTACTGGTGCTTTTATGCCATTGCGCTGGATTTCTTTTACAGAGCCTTCGCTTACACCCAGCACTACTGTGCCTGGATTGCGAGTTAAGGTATCTCCTAATATCCTTCTCTGTTCATCTGAAAAATCTCTTACGCCAAAGTGCGCATATGACGCAAATGGTATACTATTTTCTGCAGCAAATTCACTTGCCCTTTTTGCCTCATCGAAAAACGGCACATGTGTAATAATTAAGTCTATTGGCTTATCAGTAGAATTATTTGCTTCTAATCTATCTCCTAAATCTTCTGAGTCATTCATCATATACGGTTTAAAAATAATTTTACTGCTACCTATATCTATAGTTGCTTCTTCAGATTCAGTAGGATTTGGGTGTTCGTAGAACACAATCTGAGTCAAATTTGCGTTCCTTGATGCAAGCATGCCTACAAGCTTTACTATGTAGATATTAATACCTTCCTTTGCCCATATAGTGCTTGCTGTATGTGCTATGGTAAGACCTTCAAAAGTTTTATATGGTTGACTTATCTGTTCCACTGCTTGAAGCTGCTCCACTATACCCTTTATAAATCCTGGATAAACAGATTTTTGCGACTCCTGCAGTTGATGCTTATCTTTGATTTGATTTTTTGACGCGTCAGTTTCTGATGAAGATACAGGCTGATCACTACCTGTTGTTATGGGCACATTAAGTATACCTGCAATATATTTTTTAAGCTTTGCATGAAACTTTTTCGGTTTATACCTTAATGAATTTGCTTCACTAGTATAAAGTGCCTTAGTCTTTACGGGCAATCCTTTATCCTTAGCCAAAACATTAAGGGCCTCTATATATTCGGTGTCTTCTTCACTTAAAGCATCATCCTCCATCAGTTGCTCCAATGTCTGAGCGCATACATCTTCTGTTACCTGATCTACGCTCTTTAATACTCTCTTTCCCGATTTGTCTACTGTAGTAAAGGTAGATTTTCTATATCCATGGTGGCTTTTGACCTTACCTGGCATGAATGAAGCATATTCTTCTAATATTCTATCAACCTCTTGCTTGAGTTCAAAGTCTGCAAAAAGTAACTTTTCGAGTTCAAAATCTAGCATCTTATTCTTAATTTCATCTGCTACCTCTTCTGGAAGCGTAGCTTTTTTAGTATATATATATTCATCGCGATGGCTTACCTCATGTATAACCTGCTGAAGCATTAACCAACCGATAGCTCTTCTTGATAAAGTCTTCTTTTGTGCATTCTCTAATTTACTAACCTCTGTAATAAATGATACAAGGCCTTCTGAAAAAATAATTGTCTTTACAACTCTACCCCTTGAATCAACTAATATGACCGGGGTTCCTCGCTGTTTCTCAGCTAAGGAGCCACCTATAAGCCTTGCCCCAATTCGCATAGCAACACCGCCTGGTGAACCTTCTTGCATTGCTTGCCTAAACAGTTTCTTAATATTTGGATCCATATCTTTGGATGCCATCAGTTCATCATACGCCTCTTTAAAGTAGTTTGTAGCATCGTTGAGTACTGCACTCATGCCATCATCAGATGTTTTCTTTACTTGCATATTACTGTAAACTCCTGTTTTACCTGAATCTTCTATTTGTGGCGTAAAGAATAGCACTGGAGAAGCTATATTTGCGTATTCATCAAGCGCTGTTCTCATATCATCAGATACCTCAGTAGTGCCACTTATGCGTCGAAGTATAGCATTTATATCATTCTCATCTACGTTGCTTTTTACTTCAAGCATAAGATCAAGCGCAAGGATTGCCGCAATATCATTGTCATTTAGTGTGCGACCTGTAGCTTTAGCCCATTGCCTGATAAATGAGACTATACTCTTAGTAAGTGGATTATCAGCATTAACGAGAGCACTTATCAAGCTGGGTTTACTCGATGGTAATTCTTTACGGTTTTCTGTGGTAAGCGATTTTCCTGGCTTTATTATTGCTCCAAATCCAGGTACGTGATCATTAATAATTTTTGCTACACCTTCTTGAATATCAATTTGCTTATCATGCTCTTTTGCTATATATTGTTTATCAATTTTTTTTCTTTCTTCCTCATCGTTAGCAGCTTGATATTCCATTCTAATTTTATTAAAATCTTCCACATAATCTTTATTTATTTTCTCCTTTGCATCTCGGATTTCATCAGAAAGAATTTCCTGCTTTACAGTTTTTAAATTTTCGGCTTCGTTTGTAGCAATGCGTAATAATCTGCGCGCATTTTTCATATCTATATCACCTTCACCAACAGCCTTGAGCACTTGATCAAATAGCCTGTTTTCAATGCCTGCAAGGCTTGAATCACCAAGACCGTGATGATAACCGGTTGCACTACCAACTGCTTTCACAAAATCTTTTCTTGTCTCAGGTATATGTATCTTTTTTGCGAGCTGCAACAACCCTATCACTGCAGCTGTCCCAGCAGCAACAACTACTGTACCGAAACCACCTGCTATTACAGCACTTGACCAAATAAGGTATAGCAGAGGAGTCGATGCTATAGCTGTCTGTACTGCTGTAAGAGACCCCTTATATGCCTCGTCATTAGTATAATCCGGATTTGCTATAGGCCATCTAACATGCATCAGGAGGCGCTTCTGAAACTTCTTTACATCTGATATATCTTCCTGGTCGATAGCCTGCATCTTCCGATTAAATTCGTCTATTTTTTTACGCTTAAGCTGCTGTGTAACGAGCTCTTTAACTTCAGGAGTAATAACTTCTTTACCTATACTGTTTCTGCTAATAAGTTCAGCCATCTTCTCAGGGCTGATCTGCCTATAAATGGAGGGAAGAATATTTTGAAGCACAGCTAATGAATCATTAAGCTCTTCATCTGATTGAGCTCCTAGCTTTGCTGCTAGTCTGTGCGTATCAAATGAAGCATCTGTAAGGATTCTACACAACCTTTTCTGTACCTTGTACTTATTATCCCCTTCAGGCAGTTTTTCAGTAACGCTTTCTATTGCTGGAATTAAACTTTCAGTCTGTAATGCCTTGGACTTAACCGCGCGCTTTTCTCTCTTCTCATAATACCACATCTTCATTTTTAACCAAGTTTTATCAAAACGAGTATCAGCAAAATCCCATTCATCTAATAATTCATTCTGCTTTCTCATATAGCTAGTAGCATTTTCAAACGATTTTAATGCCAGCATAATGGGCCATACTGGCTCTATATTCTCTTTTAATAACAGGCTGAATAACAATGATCCTGATTCCATAAACCTAATATGTTCTTTATGTGCGTCATTGTCTATTGCCATCAGAGGCGGTACTAGCCTATCCTTAAAAGCATTAAAATCCTTATCTGTAGCAGACTTCTTAAAAACTACATTAAGCTGAGACGGCAAATAGTATTCCATTGCAAAGCTGATAATATCGTAAAAGTCATTCATAGACTCAATTATAGGATTAGCCACTTTTAGCGCACCTTCAACCTCAGGAATCACATCTAAATAGTCCTCTGCATAATTAAGAGATAGACCTGGCAAAACAGCTGAAAGCAATTTTTGCTTATCTTCTTTGTTTAGTTTGCTATTTACAATAATATCTAACACATTAGTCATGACCTGATAATCAGCAGATTGCTGCTTATTATTACAGGCAACTTGAATTGCTCCTAATAGTCCGCTAAATTCTGCGCTAGCATCAACTAGGGCAATTGATGTGAACTCAGGTATCGCCCTAATCAAGTCCTCACCATACCTTGTCGTAACTGCTTCCCGTAGTAAGTGCTCATCTTTAATAGGGTCCTTCTTTTTGCCTGTTTCTCGCAAATTTTTAATATTGTAGGTGCTCTCTGCAATTTGTAGCCGCATATCCACAGAAACACCACCAGAACGAGAACCTCCGGGCTTACTCATAGGCAGGATAAACGCAGATAATGACTTAGTTGTAGCTATTAATTCCATTATAGACCGTGCACCTATAAATGTTCCGTTGTAAGATATGTCAATATCCTTGAATTTTATACTCCTAATGCTCTTAATCTCTTTTAGATGAGCCTTTGCAAACTTTTTAACAGCCCCTCTACTTAATTGCCTGCTTAACCTAGTAAACACCTCTACTGCTTCTTTACTGGAATTCTTTAAGATCTGCCTGAATATTGCCTCTGCGTTTTCTGTGCTATGCTTCAGCAGATTAATATCAGCCCCTGATGGATCCTCATTAAGAATTCTAGACATCTCTTCTTCCACAATCTTCCTGTCCCTACCTTTTAATACTCTTAATTCCAGCAGCTCTCTCAATGGCTTTAAGACCATAGCATCCTGTAGAACATCGCGAATAATGAAACGCGTAGAACTGTTGATTTTATAAAGTTCACAAATCTTTGAAGATAGATGCATGAGGTCTCTCTGTTGATCTTGGTTCAGAGCCTTATCTTTGTATTTACCATTATTCTTAATCAGTTTATACGTTTCTTTAAGAAGTTCTAACGCTTTAGAGTCAGCAAGGAAACCATCTCTTCCGCCAACCTCTCCTTTCCATAGCCTCTCAACGCATCTAACCAGCTTTGGCGTAGAAACAAATTGCTCTACCATGGACTTTGCCGATGCTTCGTCAATTACCAATATTCTATCAGAATCCCAGGTATCATCTTCGCTTGTACGCCCAACTCTTTTTAGCAGCTGAGCCAGATCGGATTCAGGCATAAGATGCGCATCCTTGACAATAAGCCGGAATTTACCTTGATAATCCACACCTGTCATGCCTTGTTCATTCACAAGAAAAATTCGCTTAGTGGGCTTTTCTTTTGTACCAAAATCTTTCGCCAATTTATTGATATCTCCTTTAAAGCTCTCCCAGTCATTTTTATCACGGTTATAGCTCATCGGTGTCTCTCTATTAGCAAACTCATAAATAGAATATTCACTAAGCTTACCTTCTCTTGCAAGATCTATGACAATTTTGCGCAATTCTAATAAGCTTACTTCTTCTTTTGCTGCAAGTAAAAGATTATCGTATTCTCCCATTTTCTCTATTAAAGATTTAACGGTCACATCTTTTTCCATTACTGTGAATGACTTAGGATCAAGTCTTTCAGAACTTATATCATAGGTTTCACTGCCTATTCTATTTAACATAAGCTGCTGAAGACCCAATACAGTACCTGACATTCCTGACATCTTAGCATGGGTATTTCCGTATATAGCGGTAAGTGAGGTTTGTAAAGTAGTTTCACTAACTTCAACCCATTTGCCAACATTATCAGTAAGATTATCCCCTTTTGCTGAATTTATTCCTTTCGGTCTTATAGCATCTTTCCAGCTACCTGTCTTAAAAGCAAACCCTAATTGTAGGTTTACATCTCTGAGAATCATATTCAGCTGGGCTTTTCCTTCACCGCTCATCGGTTTAACATGATATTTGCCCTTTACATTCGCCAAACGAAGACCTCCTGCCGTTACCTCTGTAACCATACCCCTCAACAGAGAGGCGATTTGATGGGGGAGATATTCCCCCTTTGCGCTTGCTAAAACCTTTAATGCTGAATCTGAAAAATAAAACTCTCTCTTTCCACCTTCTGTTGCGCGGTACTCAACTATAACATTCTTTTTTGCTGAGTTGACTGTCACAAGCAATTCCTCATAGGCATCTCTTCCCTGCACCCTTTTATATTCAAATTCAATGTTATCAAACACAACAGTCTCTTTTTTCCCTACTAATACAGCCCCTTCCAATGCTTCATAGAGCCTCTGCATTCTCTTTATCTCTGATCTATTAAGTGGCTTTCCACCATCTCCCATTACTGTAGAAGTCTCAGCCAATAACCACTTGTGTATCTCATCAACAATTACCCTGGTTACGCTATCGAGTGCTTTGAGCAATTGTTGATTTTGATTAGCAATTGCCATGATTCGCAAATGGCCACGCGTTGTAGGGTCAACGACTTTTATAACATCTGCTTTATCATACGCATCTATTATTTCTAATACCTTACTATCCTTGTAACCTTCGCTTACATTATAAAATTCCATCCCAAACCATTTAAGCAGCTTTATTGCGTCTGGATTTTCAGTATAATTTGTAACATTTCCACTGGCATCTAATATCTCCAAACTAGCTTTCTTACCCTGTATTATCCTGTGTATAACTAAATCTGCTAATGCTGCAATGGTTTTTCCTGAACTCATAGCCAGGCCTACGCTTGCACCACGCAACATTGCACTTAACATTTCGACTTGAGCAGGGTGGAGTGCTTTATTTGGTCCAAATGTTTCGGATAAAATTACAGCCTGCTCAATAAATACGCGTAAAAACTCCCGTCGAATCTCAGTAACTGTCATCTCATTTTGCCCTTGCCCTAGCAAACCCTTATTAATATCTTTAAGAAGATTATTTATATTATTTTCATTTGTTACAAACTCTTCTATAGCTTCCATCCTGCCCATAGCAGCTGACTTTTTATTAATAATTTTATTTATTTTGTTTATATACATATCGCGACGTGCCTTGAAAGCTTCTATTAATTCAAGATTCTTATTTACAATCTTACAGCGCTCACCAAACTCCTCAATACGATCAGATTGTCTAATACCAACTTTGTCTTTAAATTTCTTGTCTGATGTTTCATAGAGATTTTTTGTTTTAATAATATTTATTTTCTTATTAACACGTAATAATCCTCCTTCATTTTCTAAAAACTTATAGAGTCTCAAAGCTTCAAAGATCTCCATCCTAACACCTTTTTCAGAGGTTCTCTCAGCAGCTCCTTTTCCTGATTTAACTTCCAAAATTTTCTCTTTGCCAATAAAATCTCTCTCCATGCTTTTAAGTAATTCCCCATATCTGGAATTAAGCAGATTTAGCGGATTAAGTCTTCTTATATCAGTCAAATTATTTGTTTTGCTCTTCAACTCATTCATCATCTTCTTAGCACTTTTATTTTTTATGCTTTCAATTTTCTCCAGAGTTCTCTCTGATATTTGCTTTAAAACATTCTGTATCTTTTCAGTTTTTATCTCTCCCAATGGGATTTTTCTATCTTTTTTCTTAAGATTCATCAATGTTTTTTTAATTACCTTATAATTATAAAGCTCTTCACATGCTGCCCTAAGCACAGGTTTCATAAACTTAGCAAACCTGGAATTACCCATCATTGCGTCATCATCAATTTCTGTAAATTTATATTTGCTTAACCGCATCCTGATTCCATTTCTTAATATTAGATTTATAGCTATCTCTCCTGTTTCAAGATCTACTTTATCAACTGAACTTAATTTGACACCACGGGAATAGAGATACGGTGCTGTTAAACCATTACTAACAAGATCAGACATAATGGAGAAATTCTTAGATGCTGATCTTTTTAGGTAGGTTTCTATAGATCTAAGCAGGCAATATTTGTAAATTAGTTCTTGACCAATTACTTCTCCCCTGCGTCTCAAACCCTTTATCTTCTTGTTTAATTCTACCCTTTGCTTAACTAATTCAGAAGCAAGCACTTTTGCGGTTTTACCTTTTAATTCTATGCCTATTTTGCCTAATCCTTCTATTAAGCTCTTATGTGCCTCTGCTGCTCTCTGTTTCAGTACAGAGGTTACCTTGATACCATTAACAAAAGCCCCCTCCTTAGCTTCTGCAAGATCTTTTAATACTGTCAAGTCAATCCTGCCTCTGCTAAATCCTCCAAGACCAGGCTCTCTCACATTATTAAATTGTAAGTCTTCTGCTTTGGTTATCTTTCTCTGCAATTTGACATCGCCCTGTTCTATCAGACGATCCGCTATCTGTCTTACACCGTCACGGATGAACTCATTACTTATGGTAATTTGCACTTTTTTACCATCAATACGAACACTTCTTGTTATCTCCTCTCCCTTTATTAAGACATCTACATATTCGCTTCGCTTTGCCAGTGAACTTAAATAATCCCTGGCTGCGCTGCGAAGTTCACTGCCTGACAAGCCTGACAAGAATTCTACATATTTACCCACGCTAGCCAGCCCTACAACCTCTTTTAAGTTCATGCTCTTTATCTCTGTCGCAGCATACAATATTCGAGCCTCTACTCTTATATTACCCAAGTCAGCTATCTTTACATTCGCAAAGATCGTGTCCTTAAGCGAGCTTAATACCTCACTAGCTTTCTGCTCTGGAGCACTCTTAGCTATTTTACTTATATCTGTAGGATTATTTAAAAATAAAGCTTTTAACAGTTCGCCAACAGTGGTTCTTTCATATCCCTTAAACCCTGACATTGCCTCTTTAGACAATATCTTCTGAAGCTCCATTCCTCTATTAACAGAGCCTAGGAGAGTATTACGAATGTCTTTTGAGGTGCTCCATTCAGTACCCACTTCATCCCTAATAGCCTTCTCTATATTTTGAGCTTTTAGCCTTGACAATTTAGGCTTATAAGAAGAGGGTAGGATAAATAAGGTGTAAAATGCAAACTGTCCGGCTATCTTTCTTGCAAGACTATTATCTCCACCTTCCATGCCTAACGCCACTGTCATAAAAGTGTATGCTGACTCCTCTGCAAGGCCGAGTATGCTTGAGATGAATATTGCACTGTTCATTTTTTCTGCTAAGGACGCACCATGCAAAATTCCTTTTGAAGCTCCAGCGCCACTAGACATCTCTGCTGCTAATCTATCTGCCAGAGCTTTGGGATTTCTAGTAACTAATCCGCGTAAAAATCCTGTAACAGTATGCTTGCTAAACATTGCCTCTAATCTGTATCCTAAGTTTTCACTTACCTTACTAATAAGGCCTTTCACCGTTTGAATAGGCATCTGGAATATTCCTATTACAGGGCCAAGCCATAGTCCCGTCTTCATCATCCTCGCTGCCTGCCCTATCCACTCACCTAAGCTCGGCCATTCATATCTGGCTTTTTCTCCATAAAAAATTGTTCTAAAGAGAGGTTTCACAAAGCTGCCAGCTAAAGTGAAAAACGGACTGATCATTAAAAAGTTTACAGCAGATTTCAGTGCCGTTGTAGTAAATGAAGCAGGATCTTTGCCAAAATCAACCAAGCGTTTGATAATCTTATTTCCCCATGTTGAACTGAGATTTCTTCTAATTGTAAATCCTTTTTTAAGCAAAGCCTCTCCAATACGCACAACGGCAGTACGTAATGCACCCATTACAACAGCACCTTCTATCATTGAACTTATAGTCTCTCCTGGTGTAAGCCACTCACCTTCCAGCGCCATTGAAGCTATTTGTCCAGCTACACTATATATACCTGCACCTAACAACGCTGTTCCTCCTGTTAGTATCGAACTTACAATTGCTGCAGGAAACATAGTTACTGGCAAAAGATCTGAAAATGTTATCTTTTCGGCACGCTTATTTGTGCCCAAAAACTCGTTAACACCATTTACTGCCATATCTCTAACCCATGCTCTTGCTTCTATGTCCCTCAAGGGATCGCCACCTTTGATTTCGCTTATAGCTGCGTTGCTTTCCAATACCAACATAAGAAAGTAACCAACAAAAGCTTTTCCAAGACCGAAAAGAGCGTTTCCATAACCAACAACTGTCTTTACTGAAACACTTAACTCATTCCTTAGCCAATCTGTTCCACTGCCCCACAGCTCCACTCTATTGCCCCATAATCCTGCTATATCTTGTACAACATATGTACTACTAATACCTAGTCTATTTTTACCTGTATCATACATATCTAATGTAAAATCCAAGAAATCAAAATCACCTGTTATTTCAGCATACGGCGCTGCAACCCATGATAAGACTGCTCCGGTATATATCCAGCTCACATCAGTGATATACTCACTTAATCTCGCAGCTGTATCACTCACAAATTCAAATGTATATCTTGCGCGGCGATAGAAGAATGAATTGTAGTCTGCTATATCTGATGAGTTTAGATATGTCTTAATATGACCATCTAGAACAGCTCCACATTCTCCAGGTTTTATCTGATATCGAGTCTTTTCATCAACAGCAAGAACACTTATTATATCGCCTTCGCTTGTAGATACATTATTCAAGTATTCACCATTTACCACTACCCACTTGCCCTGTTGGATTGTAATCGTCTGTTTTGCTTCAATGCAGATATACTTGCCTTCTTTAGTGACGTCAATAATGTTTTCAGAAATCTCTTTTTCGGGTTTTGCCCCATCTGTTTTTTGTTTTTGTCCTGCTGCGCCAGCCCCTAAAATAGTGTATTCCATCATTGTGCTGGTTCTCTTTATAACCAAAGCCTTACCGCTTAATAGATTAATCGCGCCACCCACTAATTCTTTTCCTTCAATCCTCAATGCCTTTGCGTCAATCATAGCGCCATTTAGCAATAGAAGCTTATCTCCTTTTTCATTAACAAACATAACCCCATGAACGATCTTCCTGTTTTTATCCCTTAATCCACGAGGACCCTCTATAAAGGCTTCACCAGTAAATGTACGGACAATAGTTACTCCTGGGTTACTGAACGTAAATTTCATTAGTGAGTATACGTTAGCATTGCCCTCTTTGTCTTTGCCGAGCAATTCAAAGCCTCCCACCTTATCAACGATATCGCCTACCTTACCTTCAATTCTATTCACAAGCCTATCCTGCCCTTCATAATGCTCAAGGGTATATGTTACTCCATCTACGGTTACGGGATCACCTACTTCTAACTTATTTTCATTAAGACTAAACGTTCGAGATGTAGTGAGGTTGCCTTTTTCCATCATAAGGGTAATAGCTATAATAAACTTACCCTCTTTAGTAACGTATGGATGAGAAATAGTTATTTTATCTGTTTCAACCAATTTCTTCTGGCTATTCTTATCGATCTCTATCTTATAAAGATGTTTGGATGTTCTCACATATTTATCAGTCATGTTATATATAGTCTCAACCTTACCGTTGCTGGTATATTCCCCAGCGAGCCTGAACTCAAATATACCGTCTTTGTTCTTGGAAAGGACTGCTTTGTATTCTACATCCTTAAGGCCTACATTGGCTGTATATTTATCTGCGAGTTTATCCAATACCGTTTGCGCGATTGGATTTTTAGTATTATCCTTTGCTTCTTTTCCTTCTATTGTCAGGCTTACTGCCTCTAGAGTATCCTTGCCCTTGGTATTTGCAATAATCTTGTATATCTGCTGATTATTATCTGTAACTACATACTTAACGCCGTCCTGCGTAATCATGTTATATATAGTCTCAACCTTACCGTTGCTGGTATATTCCCCAGCGAGCCTGAACTCAAATATACCGTCTTTGTTCTTGGAAAGGACTGCTTTGTATTCTACATCCTTAAGGCCTACATTGGCTGTATATTTATCTGCGAGTTTATCCAATACCGTTTGCGCGATTGGATTTTTAGTATTATCCTTTGCTTCTTTTCCTTCTATTGTCAGGCTTACTGCCTCTAGAGTATCCTTGCCCTTGGTATTTGCAATAATCTTGTATATCTGCTGATTATTATCTGTAACTACATACTTAACGCCGTCCTGCGTAATCATGTTATATATAGTCTCAACCTT
>Ga0222695_1000307_pt1 | contig 29883 bp, 24 predicted proteins | sample AntAcemetage1398_FD_179834 | JGI IMG/M metagenome (GOLD analysis project Ga0222695, IMG submission 179834) | Saline water microbial communities from Ace Lake, Antarctica - #1398 | ecosystem: Environmental > Aquatic > Non-marine Saline and Alkaline > Saline | place: Antarctica: Ace Lake...
GCAGGAATCGCATTTTCCAGTCTTTTTTGCTTCCTTTATAGTTTCAGAAGTCACAATTCCGGTTGGAATGGCGATAATTCCATAACCAAGGATCATTACAAAAGACGATATTGCCTGTCCTAAAATTGTTTGAGGCACAATATCACCAAACCCGACAGTTGTGAGAGTAATGATCGCCCAGTAGATGCCTTTGGGAATACTGGTAAATCCATTTATTTCGCCTTCAACGATGTACATCAGTGTTCCGAGAATTACTACAAATGTGGCGACCGCACCAATAAAGACTGTTATTTTGTATCTGCTGTTTTTAAGAGCACGCATGAGAATATCTGCTTCTCCTAGAAATCTGGCAAGTTTAAGTATTCTGAAAACCCGCAGAAGTCTAAACAGTCTTACAACGATAATATAGTGTGTGCCAAGGGAAAAAAGTGCAAGCCATGTTGGAACTACAGCGATAAAATCAATGATCCCGAAAAAACTGAAACAGTATTTGAGTCGTTTTTCTGAGCTGTAAATTCTCAAAAAGTATTCGATTGAGAAAATGATCGTGAAAGTCCATTCAATAATGGTTATTATTCTGGAATACTTGAACTCAATATACTTGACGCTTTCAAGAGTTACCGTCAAAACACTGAGAATAATAGCGATCAGGAGGATCACATCAAAAAGCTTTCCATTTTTAGTATCGGACTCAAAAATAATGCGGTTCATCTTTTTCTTTAATGTACTCATAACCGGAACTCCTAAAAAATCTAACTTGGGCCAGTATAAACCAAAATTGAGAGAATTGTCAAAGAAGAGTTGGGTGCTAATTGACTTATTGCGCGGAACGAGTAAAAAAGAGGGGTCTTTTTATCTATTAATCAGGCACGTTATTTATAATCAAAATAGGAAATGAAATTTAAACGTTATGAAATTTAATGAACTTAATATTATTGAGCCGATACTGCGATCTCTCAAGGAACAGAACTACGAGCAGCCAACTCCAATTCAGGAAGAAACTATTCCGTTGATACTCCAAGGAAGGGATGTTCTCGGTGGTGCGCAGACAGGAACTGGAAAAACGGCGGCCTTTGCTGTGCCGATAATTCAAATGTTAAATAGCGAGATTGCTGAAAACAGAGGAAAACCCGAAATAAATTCACTTATTGTCACTCCAACCAGAGAGTTGGCAATTCAGATAGATAACAGTTTCGGCGTTTACGGAAAATACACAAAGATAAGACACACTGTAGTTTTTGGAGGTGTAAGCCAGCATCCTCAAGTTATGGCGCTGAAAAACGGTGTGAATATTCTTACTGCTACTCCCGGCCGGCTTCTTGATCTTATCAATCAGGGTTTTATCAGTTTGAAAGCTGTAAAGTTCTTTGTTCTTGATGAGGCTGACAGAATGCTCGATATGGGATTCATCCATGATATCAAAAAGATAATAAAACTTCTGCCACAGAAGAGACAGTCGCTCTTTTTCTCTGCGACAATGCCTGACAATATCGTTAAACTTTCAAGGACGATCGTAAGCGATCCTGTAAAAGTTATGGTTACTCCGGTTTCTTCAACTGCGGAAACGATCAGGCAGTTTCTTTACTACACAAACAGAAGCAGTAAAAAAGATCTGCTGCACTATATTTTACAAAATCCGGACATAGATCATGCTCTGCTTTTTTCAAGAACAAAGCATGGTGCTGACAGGATCGTACGTAATCTTAGAGGCGAGAAGTTTAAATCGGAGGCTATCCACGGGGATAAGACACAGAATCAGCGTCAGAGAGCTCTGTCCCGTTTTAAAGCCGGAGAGATCAGAGTTCTTGTTGCAACGGATATTGCTGCACGCGGAATTGACATTGATAAGCTAAAATATGTTATTAATTACGATGTTCCTAATATTGCAGAGACCTATGTTCATAGAATTGGACGTTCCGGAAGGGCAGGAGAAGATGGCAATGCAATATCTCTTTGCGAGCCGGAGGAAAATGCCTATATCAGAGATATTGAGAAATTGATAAATCAGAAGATCGAAGTCGTTGCGGAGAACCCGTTCCCTCAGACTGACAAACCGATGAACGCTCAGGAAAAAAAGGAATGGGAAAAGGAGAAACTTCTCAGGAAACAAGAGTTCTTTGCTTCCAGAAAAAAGAGAATGAACTGATAATTTTGCGGTTGACAGTTTTCTAATCCAGACTAAAATAGACGGGTTTTGTTTTTTATCGGGAGAGTATCTTGAAGTTTATATTTTTTATCGTCACAGTTGTTTTTTTCGTTTCCTGTTCTTTTCAAAGTGGTGATGTCATAGGTCAAAGTGATGATTATTCTGAAAAAGTGGATAAGTCAGAGACTACTGATGAGTCAGTTGACCAAGTTGATGAACAAAATGAAGAAGAGTCTGATAATGAGGTTGAAGACACTGAAAGTGATGAAAAAGTTATAAATGATGAAGATGCGACGCAGATAGACACAGTGACAATCGCTACATACAATTCCTATCGTTTCTTTGATATCGTTTGTGACTCAGGGTACTGTTCTTCTTCTGATTACGAAGTACAGTTCTCAGATTCTGAATATCAGCAAAAAGTCGAGGATATGGCGGCAGCTTTAAAAAAGATCGATGCGGACATTGTGCTTATAGAGGAAGTTGAGAAGAAAATCTGCATGGAAGATCTTCTGGAAGAACTCGGTAGCATGTATTCAGTTATCTACATCGGTGAGACTGGAGGAACAGCCTCAGTTGATGTTGCTGTGATCACAAAAGGAACTATTGTGGATACTGATAAACACCTTGCGTCTATTCCGCATCCAGATGGAGGAACTACGACTTTTGCAAGAGCTTTTCTCGAGGTTGAGATCGAGCTTGGCGGGAAAAAGATCATTGTTTTTGCTGCTCATTTCAAATCAAAAAGCAATGATGATCCTGATAGAAGACTTGCGGAAGCTCAGGCTGCGCTTGAAATAATGAAAGATACGGCAGATGAAAACCCTGATGCACTTATTGTTATGGGTGGAGATCTCAACGATTTCCCAGGGTCTATTCCAATTGACACTCTTGAGGATTCCTCGGAACTTTTGAGAGTTGCTTCGGATATTTCAGATCAGGCGACTTATTATTATGATGGTCCCATTGCTATTGATCACCTCTTTTTTGCTCTTGAAGGTTCAGGAAGCTATGTTGCAGGTTCTGCGCAAGTCGTGAAGGATTCTCCAAGCTGGTACAGTTTAATGAGTTCTGATCATGCTGCGTTAAAAGCAACTTTTGAGTTCTAATGTTTAGATTTATAGAAAATAAAGAAAGACCGCTAATTATCCCTATTTTTATTCCTCATCTGGGTTGTCCCAATCAATGTGCTTTCTGCAATCAGAAGGCTGTTACAGGAATCAAGGAGCCTGATCCTGAAAGTATTGATAAGGTGGTGAAAGATTATCTGGGCTGGTCGAAACCACGTGAAAAGATTGAAGTTTCGTTTTTCGGCGGAAGTTTCACAGCCATCGAGCATGAACTGATGATGCAGTTTATTAAAAAGGGTCGGGAACTTGTTGAAAAGGGTATTATTCACACTTTGCGATGCTCGACAAGACCTGATGCTGTTGATGATGGTGTTGCTGAAGTTCTTAAAAAAAACGGATTTCAGACAGTTGAGATAGGAGCACAGTCGCTAAGTGATAGACTTCTTACAAAAATGAATCGTGGACACTTGGTTGATGATATTTTTAAAACCATTTCAATACTTAAAAAACACGGAATAAAGGCCGGAGCGCAGTTTATAACAGGTTATCCATACGAGACGGACAATGATGTTAAAGAAACTATTTCGAGGCTTTCTGAGCTTAATCCTGACTTCATAAGAATTTATCCATTTGTTCCACTTCCGGAAACTGAAATTGCAAAGGAAATTGCTTTAGGCAAAGTTCAGTCAGTTGATATTGAAAAAGCAATTGATAGATCTGCAGATCTCTATATTGAAGCAATGAAAAATGGAATTCCAGTCATAAGAGTTGGGCTTCCGCAGTCAAAAGATGTTCCAGACATCTATCCCCACAATCTTTCTCAGGTTGTAATCCAGAAAGCAATTGAAAAGTTAGCTAAAAACGGTGAAAAAGAATTCATCCTTCCGAAAAAATGGATCACATCATTTAATGTGGCAAAAAGAAATTTTTCTGAGATAAAAAGAGTTTAAGCGCTAGGATCAGCGATCTTACCCATGAAGAGTATTGTTCCGTTTCTATCGTCACGGATAACGAAAAAGAAAGGTCTATTTGCATTGAACATCATCGGCATTGCTTCATCAACTATCTCCACAACTGTTGCAGCTGCGGCTTCTGTTCCTTCTTCTGTTACTTCAATGAATGATTTGTGTTTGACGTTTGAAATGTAAGGATTAAGGCCCTGCGAAGTATCGACCATATTGTCAAAACCGCCTTCAAAAGCTTTTTCCATTCCAAAAGATTTGAGCATGTCATTGAGAGTTTTTTCATATTCGATTTTAAACTTAGGAAGGTATACTCCACCAAGTTCCTGCTTGTCAAATGACTCAATAATGATGTCAAATTCTTCCTGATCAAGACTTTCAATGAACTCATCAATTGGCTTGTAATCCCAATCATTTGGAGCAAAAGCATAGAAGGATATCTTTTCGCGGCCGTAAGGAAGTTTTATTCCGACAACTTTATCGTTGGCATAGCTTACATATTCAGCCATTTCAGTAAATCCCATCATATCAACTGAAACTGTCGATTCATCATCTTTTGTGAAGGTTGTTTCTCTTGTATCTTCCTTATCAAAAGTGGTTGTCCACGCACCTTTGAAGTAGATGGCATTAACAAGATACATAACAAGATCCGCCGGAAATTCCTTTATCATATCCTTAATATGTCCGCCTGTATGATCTTCGATCCACTTGTTGATAGTTTCAGGAGAATCTGCTTCAAAAACTCCGCTGAGATAGTATTTTTCAACTGCTTCAATGAAAGATTCCTTAATGTTGGGTGCATAAGTTGGTTCCAGCCAGATGGAATTTGCAAGTGTGAGAACGACATCCTTATCGCTGTATTCAAGACATTCAAGAAGTAACAGAAAATTTTCGTTGATCTGTTCCTGAGTGAGTCCTGTGAACTCAAGTGCTGTCTGCATTCCGTCAAAAGTCTCTCCGGCAGTTCCGTTCATTGTCATTGCAAGAGCAACTGAAATGGAGATAGGAGATATGAATATGTTTTTGTCAGCATCGCTTTCAAGAAGGGACTTAAATGCCTTGAATGCAAACTCAGTGTTCGCTTTAACAAGGTCGCTTGTAACTTCTTCAGCTTTTTTATCTGATTCCTGATATTTGAGCTCAAGTGCAGTCTGCTCTTCATCGTTTGCTTCGCTTCCCGTGTCTTCATCTGTTGTTTCATTGTCAACTGTTTCATTGTCGTTTGTGGTCTTTGTGTCATTTTCGCAGCTAATGAAAATAGACGAAAAAACAAGAATAAGAATTAATGTTAAGAACTTTTTCATGATTGCCTCCGAAGTTTTCGTGTTTTACGCCTACTTCTGTGTCCGGTTGAGATGATTTTTATTAATATTTTCAAGAAATTGTTCAAAAACTTCACTATCTTCAAGTTTTTGTTCATCTGTGATAGGAAAATCATGGAACTCTTTGAGAATTTCACGTGCGTAAAGTCCGGAAGACCTGTAAATTTCAATTTCATCGCCAGCTTTAGCAAATATTTTTGTGTCATTTATTCCGCAGCTTGGAGATTTGCTTTTAAGGATTATTCCGTCGATGTTTTTAAGTTCACTTACATGTTTTTGGGAAAAAGTTACCATTTTTTCAGTGAGGTCCACTTCGGATTCAAGCTGAATAAGTCTATCCTGCGGGTCACTTTCAACAATAACAATTGGAAGTCTTGGAACACACATTCCGATATCCATTTCAGGGCAGACCGTAACAACTTCAACAAGTGGAATAATTCTTTCAACAACAGGTGATAAAATTATATCTCCGTCATATCGGCAACGTTCTCCGGTCAGGCATTTACTTATAAGAATTCGAGGTTTCATTTGGTGCTCCAAAGCGATAAAACTACGAGAATATACTATCACGAAGTAAAAAGTCAAAAATGATGTATATATTTGATAAAACTCGCCTTAACATGTAACTTAATGTCAGAAATTTATAATTAAGGCGGTTTCAGGATGAAATTTAGGAATGTAATTGTTGTTGTTTTTTTTCTTTTGATATGTAAAAGCCTTTTTTCTATAACACCTCCAATAATTTGCCAAAGGAAGATGCCATATGATTCAGCAGCGGTGAATATTAGTTGTGATCGTTTTGAACTTTCTGAGCTTAAATTTTACAGGGCAAAAATTGATGCTGAAAATTATACTGACTTTAGAAAAAATATGCCTGCAGAAGATAGTTGTGTGGTTCCTGGAAAATACTTATACATATTAGAAGTTCCATGCCCAGAATGCGGTTCCGGCGGATATAGTTCCTGCATGAATTATCTTGAAGTAACCGTTAACGATCATTCTGAGATCTGTGAAGCCAGCGGTGAAGTAGCTGACATTGATTCAACTGATTTCAGCAGTTACAAATCTGAATGGGACTACTATGAAGACTGCTGTGAGTCAGAGTTTTCTGCTGATAGACTGGAAATTGATTTTGGCAAGGTAAAAGCCGGATCAAAAAGCATTGTAGAGACAATAAATCTTCAAGTTTATTCCTGTAGCTGTGCTCCTAACGATCTTACACCTTCTTTTTTGTTTAAAAACGAGAATCAGAATGTTTTTGATGTTGAAGTGGGCGAAACAAACTATTCCTATATCCCAAGCGGAGCTGGAGAAGCTGAGTTTTTATTCAGTTTTTCGCCGGAATCCGAAAAAGAGTACTTTGAAACAGTTATTTTTGATTTTGATTCAATAAAGATTGAAGTTATTTTGAAAGGGCAGGGCGTAAAAGAAGGCGAAATTTCAGATCTGGATCAGGAAATACCGGATGAAAAGACTGATGATGTTGTTAAAGCTGATGATAGTTCACAGGAAACTTCTGATCCGGAACATATCCCTGATGCATCAAATGCTGATAATGAAGTTTATGATGATAATTATCAATATGAAGAGTGTGGTGGTGGGTTTGGATCCTGTTCTGTTATTCTGATCTGAATTTGATTATTAACTTACAATTCATCAATTGAAACTGTTACAGCCTTATCTTTTTCCTTTTGTCTTTCCTTTACTATTTCAGCAAGATCTTTGTCTTCTGTGTTTCTTTTAGCAGCTTTTTCCTTTGCTTTAAAGAGCATCATGCTGACTCGGCTTAAAATGCTGACTTCGTTGTCGCCGCTTGTTTCGATTGAAAGGAAGTTAATATCCGGATACATTGTCATGATCTTTGCCTGGACTCCGTCGCTGACTCCGCTTGAAGGCATGCATCCAAATGGTTTTGATGAGAGGAATCCGTCAACTTTTCCAGCGTAATGGATGGCTTCACCGATCTCGAGGTTTCCTTCTCCGCCAAATATTTCAGGATGATAGAATTCATATCCGAGTTCTGCAAGTTCATCAAGATCTGCTAGTTCGGCTCTGCCGCCGAAAGCTTCAGGATTGAGGCATTTTTTCATCCAGTTATAGAAAAAAAGTATTGCTTTGTTGCTGGTATTCTGACTTTTAAGTGATTTTTTCCAGTATTTTAATTCTTTCTCTGTGTTTGCATATTTTACGCCCCTTTGAGCATCGCGTGTTCTTCTCCAGTTGTCATACATCGCTCTTGAAGTAAATGATCCAGGGATAACTTCACAGCCTTCATCCATAATAAAGCGGCGCATATTGTAGTTGCCTTCATTGTGAGCAAGATTTGCAAAAACTTCGCCAGTCATGTAGATGAGCGGAATTTCCACATCCTTTTTGGGAACGGCTGCAAGTATCTTACCAACTTTTTTAAGAGCTCTCGGCAGTGTGAAAGCATAAAAACGGCTTGTAAAAGCATCAAGAAGTATTTTTTCGCAGTCCGTAATGACTTTTAAAGCATATTCCTTGTCAACGGCGTATGGACGCAGGGCGCATTCGGCAATATGCATAAAATCAGCAAGAATGAAGCCTATCAGAAGATTTATTCTGAAGTTGAGGTTAAACTGAAATGCACTTTCTTTTGGAACCATTGAATCCTGAAGCTCGGAAGAAAAAACCATCAGACGAAAACCTTTAAATCCGGCATCATTTGCAACTTTAAGATATTCCTGCGGATACATTCCATAACGACAGGGACCGCATTGACCACCACCTGAAAGAAAAACATATTTTTCAACGATCTCTTCTTTTGAAAGTCCTTTTTCCCTGTGAAGCATCATGAGATGTCTGATAAAACTCCCGGAAGTGAAATACATCGGATTACATTCCATTCTGTTTCCGTATTCTTTTCCCCAGCGGACATCTTCAGCAATATGATCGCCCATATCAAGAAACTTGTAGCCATGTCTGACGAGATAAGCTCTGAGAAAGTAGGATTTTCTCCTTTCGATCATGCTGTACATAATTGTTACTTTTTTCTTGTCTTTTTTATGCCAGACAGGATTCGAATAACCATCCCACTGTTCATCAACAGAACACTTCGGAGCAATGTTATTAGGTTTTTTATTCATTTTATCTCGTATATCCATCTCTTTCCCCAGTTTGAACTATTCAACAGCGTAATTAGAATATTTATTCAGCCTGTTTTTGCAAGGTTATTGTTGACTTGACATTGTTTAGAAAATAAGGAATAATGGCATGTGTTTCGCCATATTTGCGGTAAAAATGGCGACAGAGATGCCACAATGAGGCGTTTCAGTTAACACATCTCACATAGACGGTGTAATCTTCTGAATAATCGCTGATATAACCAAGATCAAAATCAAGAAACCATACTCTTCCCGGATCATCTTCGACTTTGGAAATAGACCAGAGTTCTTTTTCGTCGTTAAAAAAAGAGCAGTCATCAAAATCCGTTTCACAGTCACATTCATTTACCCAGCATGAACTGGCAAGACATTCGTCTGTAACTGTGCATGCACCGTTGGATTGAATTTCTTTACAGATTATAACCAGAGTACGAAGTTCTGAAATGGTTGGAAGTTTTCCACCTAATTTAGAGCAATAAAGTTTTGCTTCATCCCATGTCATTTCCTCTTCTGCTATATCTGACCACCATTGTCCTGATTTGTAATGGCAGAATGGGTTTATTACAGGACATGTCTGTAGTCCCGATTCATCTTCGTCTTCGTCATATTCCCAATTGTTTCCTGTGTTTCCTGTTGCATATTCGGGATAATGAACATCACCGCAGGCGGTAAGAATCAAGGCTGATACAATAAAAATTAATCCGGTGAATGTCGGAGTGTATCTGACAATAACCGATTTCCTCATTTTTCTCCCCTTTTCTTCAGTTGTTCTTCTTCAAGTTTCAGAAAATAATCAATAGTTTCAATTCGGATGTTGAATGTAGCTCCGGGTTTGTTCTGGTCGATGTCATGGAAAAGAAAATGAGGAGTTCGGGATTTGTCCATGATGTTATCAATATATGAATAAGTCGGAGCGTCGTGACCGCATTTAAAGCTGCTGAGATCAATAACGGCGATATTTTGATGTCTTGCTGCAATTTTTGCTGCCATAAGTTTTAAGTTTGTGTTTCTATTGAAGTTTCTCCACCAGACGTCATCAATGTTAAGACTGTCATCAAGGTCTTTTTTAAAGAGTGAGCCCATGAATTGTTCAGTTCCGGGAAGTGATTCAATGCAGAGTACAGGAAAGCCTTTAAGCTGAAACTGTTGCGGAATATCGTGGTTAAGTCCCGGATCATGATGGTAGGGATGACCGATCAGCAGAATTCCCATCTTATCTTTTTCAACGAGTTTATTTAAGATCTCAGTTCCTGCTGTTTCTAAAGTATCGTAATAAGTTATCATGGCGTTCATGCCCTGTTTTACCGCCCAGGCATTTTCATCTTTTGTCATATCAAACTTTTCATGAAAGTATTCAAAAAGAATTTCGTTAATCTCAATAGGATTATCCATGCTCACAAGCGGACGCCAATATTCGATACCGTTATCTTTGAAAAAGTCGTTTTCCCTTGTAAAAACAGCGTTCACAACTTCAGGAGTTCCCATCTGAATAACGCAGGCATTATTTCCAAGTGTGTTCTTTACCGATGAATGAAGATGTGTAATTATCGGAAAACATATGTGGGTGCAGACTTTTTTCTCGATGAGATTATGAATATGAGCCGGAGCTACTTTTGCAGGAAAACATGGATCGATCGCTCCCCATTTATTGCCTCTATCCCAGAGTTCAGGGTTGGTGAAGTCACTATATATTACTTTCATGCCGAGTGATCTGAAGTAGCTTGAAAAGAAAGGAGTGTAAAGATACATATTGAGAACTTTTGGAATTCCGACAACCATGTTCTGTCTTTTTTCAATGTCTTTTGTGCCTGAAGCATGAAACTTTGTTCTGTCATATTCACGCAGTTCACTTTGGGGGTAATACTCTTTCTGAGCGATCTTTTCTCCATTTACCGGCGTTTCTTTTATATCAAAATCGGAAAAGACCAGATGAGCAGCTTCGTCAACGAGGTTTCTGACCTTTTTCAGCTTTAAGTTACGTTCTTTTTCAAGTTCACGCATATTTTCAACGTTGTCTGCCATACCTCTTTCACATTTATTACCTGAAATGAACCGCACGTCTCTTCCATCCGCAGTTTTTATATCAACAAAAGTTCTTGCGCATTTATTTGTGCAGAATCTGCATCTTGTCGTTGCATCATTTCTTGTTGAGAACTTGATCTTTGAGCCGTTTTCAATTCCTGAAAAAGTAGTCTTTTCAGGTCCTGATTCCAGAACTTCAATGGCAGCTCCAACCGCTCCGCAAATGTCAGAATATTTGTGAACAAAAATCTCGGCGTCCGGTACTTTATTAAGAATATAATCAACCTGAGCTTTGGCTGCTGCAAGATTTTTCTGAGTTCCACCCTGAAGAACAAAACGTTTGCCGAATTTAGCAATATGCGGTTCCTGAACAACATAGTTCCAGATGTTTTTAGGAAGAACCAGAGCAAGTCCTGCCATGATCTCTTCCTTAGTCCAGCCAAGTTGCTGAAAGTTGACTTTATCCTGTTCCATGAAAACTGCGCATCCATAGTTAAAAGCAGGAGCTTTTCTAGCTTTAAAAGCATACTCTGCATATTTTTCCACAGGAATATTAAACTGAGCAGCCATTCCCTGAAGAAAGAACCCATTTCCTGCGCTGCACTGAGTGTTCAGGCGAAAATCTACAACTCTTCCGTGCTTCATGAAAAGAACTTTGATATCCTGACCGCCGACATCGCAGATCATGTCCACTTCGCCATATTCGGCAACTGATGATTTCATGTGTGCAACAGTTTCAACGATCGATCTGTCGATATCAAAAGCGGTTTCAAGAATGGAGGAAGCGTAACCTGTAACGGCACTACCAACGACGTTGAACTTTATATCATTAACTACTTCATGTTCAAGCATGTTCTGGAACATCTTTTTAACATCGTCAATGGGATTTCCGCATGAAAGAATATAGTCTTTGTAAATTATCTGCTTTTTCTTATCAATTAAGGCAAGTTTTGTGCTTGTTGAGCCTCCGTCAATGCCCAGATAACATTTTATAACAGATCCTTTTTCAAAAACCGGTGCAATAAACTCAGGAATGCTGTATTTCTTTGCAAACTCTTCAATTTCCGCGTCACTTTGAATAAGACCCGAAACAACAGCGCCCGAAGCTTCAAGTTTTTTAAGTCTTCCACAAGAAATATATTCATCGAGATTTTCAAGACTTATAAAATGTTTGTTATCATCTGAATTAACTGATATTTCAGCTTTTTTCCTGCCCAAAAGAACTGCTCCGGTTGCAGCAAAATATTGAGAATCTTCAGGAACAAAGATCGCCTCTTTAAGGTTCTTAGCTAATGGTTCCCATTTGTGGATTGCCCATGTTTCAGGGAGCATTTCCCGCCACATGTCAGACAAAGCAGGAAGATATGTGTGAGGTCCGCCAAGAAGCAGAACCTTGTCTTTAAGCACGTTTCCTCTGACAAGAACTTCAAGATTCTGTTTTACAATAGCAGCGCACAGAGAAATGAAGATGGATTCTTTATCAACACCAGCCTTAAGAAGACCCACAACATCAGTTTCAGCAAAAACTCCGCATTTAGCTGCAATATGATGGATCGTCTGGTCTGTTTTCCTGATTTTACCTGCCACTAAAGGCTCAAGACCGATCTTGTTCAGAATTTTATCTATTGTTGCACCAGTTCCGCCTGCACATTTATCGTTCATGAAAGTCAAAGTTGAGCGGTCGTCTTTTTTGCCTTTAAAAATAATAACTTTTGCATCCTGACCACCAAGTTCAATGACTGAAGAAACATCCGGGTGAAGTTTTTCAACAGCATAGCCAACGGCGTTAACTTCCTGAATGTATGTAGCGTTAACAGTTTCTGCGATTGATCTTGAACCTGAACCTGTAATGAAGAGTTTTAGTTGGTTTTCTTTAAAGGTTTCAGCAATTTCTGAGAGCATTTCGCGGACAAGCTCCGGCTGTCTCGTGTTGTGGCGCTCATATTTTTTCCAGATATTTTTATTTTTACTATCAAGAACAACAGCCTTAACAGTTGTAGAACCTACATCTATCCCAACAAAAAGTTCTTTTCTTTCAGTCATTTTCCACCCCGGAATTGAACAAAAATCCAAGGATTTTTTATCATGTGCCACGTTCAGAGTCAATTAAATCAAAACCCTGTTTTAAAATCCTTATATTAAGACTTTGAGGAAGATAGCTTTTTTATGATAACCATTCAATAATGTTTGTAAAAATCAATTCTCTTGAGTTTTTTATATGAATTGATATAATCTTTTATATTGTCGAAAGCTACAGCAATCATTTGTGGAGATTTTTATGAAGAAGTTATTTGTTGTTCTTGCAGTATTATGTGCTTTACAGTTTTTTGTGTCATGTGATGATGATGACCCCGGTGATACAAATGGGAATCTCGTGGCTTCGGTAGATAAGACCATCACAGCGTCAGCAGGCGGAACGATTCAGACAGCAGACGGAAAAGCAAAGATCGAGTTCTCAGCTGGATCACTTCCTGACGACACTGAAATAACAATTGATACATACGAAAAGACAGGCTTTCCTGAATCGTCAAAACTGGGGAGTTCCGTTTATAAGATCGGACCGGAGGGGCTTGTTCTTTCGGAACCGGCAACAATTACCCTGATGCTTGATCGTGCAAAGAAAGAAGGCGAAATAGCTGTTATCGCAGTTGAGCGCAATGACATATGGAATTCACAAGGTTTCAGCAACGGGCTTTATGCTTCTGGCGATCCTATAATGTCAGGCGATCCGATCATGTCGGGTGATCCCATTATGTCGGGAGATCCTATCATGTCGGGCGATCCTATCATGTCAACAGTAGGGCATTTCTCGCATTTTGTAATTTACATCCGCGACGGGAACGATTTGATCGGTGAATCGTCCTGCTCAGATATTGCCAATTGTGTTATGATCAGTTCCTGCTTTGAATCTTACTCTTCTGTCTGTTCCCTTGCCTGTATTCAAGACGGAACAGTTTTAGCTCAGGAACAATTTCATGATTTGCAGTTGTGTAGTATGGAAAATTGTGAAACCGAGTGTGTAGCAGTGAATACAGCAGAAACAGAAGAGGACGTGACGGCCTGTCAAGAGTGTGCGGGTTCAAAATGTCCGGAAGAAGTTGACGCATGCGGATTTAATGGTGGCGATACAGGTAACTCTGGTGACACTGGAGATACTGGAGATACTGGTAACACAGGAAATACTGGTGACACTTGTCCGGAAAGTGACAAATTCTGTCATTCCCATGACGGCTTGAACTGGTCAGACGAATCAAGTGATACTATGACTTGGGATGAAGCGCCAGCTTATTGTGAAGCTCTTGGCGGCAGACTTCCTACGATCTCAGAATTCAGAACACTGATACAGAACTGTCCTGCAACAGAAACCGGTGGCTCTTGCGGGGTGACAGATAGTTGTTTGAACCTTGATGATTGCTGGAATGAGCCGTGTGAAGGATGTGAAGATGACAGCTCCGGCAAATATTCAGTTTTTGGAGATATACATAAATTCTGGTCGTCTTCGGAGCTATCAGATAGTGCAGACCACACATGGTGTGTGTATTTCGGCGGTGGCGAGGTGAACGACGGTAGCAAGAACGAGATCAACATCTCTGTGCGTTGTGTGAAGTAAGTCACTTATATAAAAAAGAGAGGGGCTGATATGAAAAAAAGCATTTTAACACTTGTGGTAATGGTCTTAGTGGCTGTGATGATCTCATGTGATGATGAAGACCCCAGTACTACAAATGGGAATGTGGCTTCAATAAATAAGACCATCACAGCGTCAGCAGGCGGAACGATTCAGACAGCAGACGGAAAAGCAAAGATCGAGTTCTCGGCGGGATCACTTCCTGACGACACTGAAATAACAATTGACACATACGAAAAGACAGACTTTCCTGAATCGGCAAAACTGGGGAGTTTCGTTTATAAGATCGGACCGGAGGGACTTGTTCTTTCGGAACCGGCAACAATTACTCTGATGCTTGATCGTGCAAAGAAAGAAGGAGAAATAGCTGTTATCGCAGTTGAGCGCAATGACATATGGAATTCAAAAGGTTTCAGCAACGGGCTTTATGCTTCTGGCGATCCTATAATGTCAGGTGATCCGATCATGTCGGGTGATCCCATTATGTCGGGCGATCCTATCATGTCGGGTGATCCTATCATGTCAACAGTAGGGCATTTCTCGCATTTTGTAATTTACATCCGCGACGGGAACGATTTGATCGGTGATTCGTCCTGCTCAGATATTGCCAATTGTGTTTCGATGGATTCCTGCTATTACGATGTTGCCTGTTCCCTTGCCTGTATTCAAGACGGAACAGTTTTAGCTCAGGAACAATTTCATGATTTGCAGTTGTGTAGTATGGAAAATTGTGAAACCGAGTGTGCTACAGCGGAAACAGAAGAGGAAGTAATGGCCTGTCAAGAGTGTTCAAATTTAAATTGTTCAGAAGAAGTTGACGCATGTGGCCTCAATGGTAGCGAAGAAGAAATTACACCTCCAGATGACAGTCCAACACCCGATGATGACACCCGGATATAGCAGATCGTAATCAGGAACAAGAAGAAAGAGAAAAATCCGTTTGCATTATGTATGACTAAATAGAAAAGCCTGTTTTAAACCCTTTAAGGTTAAGTCCCGTCTTTTTCTGAGAACGATCCAGAAGCTGTTTCGGTTTTTCCTGATGTAAAAGATGATCAAGCGGAATTTCTCGGATCTTTGTTCCGGTACATTTTAGGAGCTTGTTCTCAGTGATCTTTATGCCGAGACTTTCATCAGTCTTGATCTCAAAAAGGAGTTGCCCGTCTGAAGTTGAAAGAATACGCACAAGATTGTCATTTGAAGAGAGAGCTATGATCGAACTGTCGGCGGAAAGAGAAGAGTAGTTTATCCACTGGTCAGTAATTTCGAATTCATTCAGTTTCTTAAGATTAGATGCCCTTAAAACATAAAGTGTTCCCTTTTTCCCTGAAACAAAGATTTTTTTCCCATCACTGGAGTAGTTGACAGTACTGAGAATATCATCACTTTTAAAAGTTTTCACTTCATTTCCTTTTATGCTCCAGACTTTTAAAGAAAAGTCGTCACTTACAGTTGCAATTTCAGACATATCAGGTGAAAAAGTTGCCCGCCAGATTCCTTTTGAGTGATCTTCAAATCTCTTTATTATTTTCCAGTTATCCGTGCTGTAAACGATCGAAGTTCCATCGAGCGAAGCCGTTACGAGCATGCTGGAATCTTTTGAAAAGTTTACACTGTAAACCGCGTTCTGGTGATCGTTAAGTTTCTTGATCACTTTCCCTTTTGTTACATCAATGATCGCTACAGACTTATCAATAGAAGCTGTTGCAAGAAGTTTTGAATTTCTGGAAAATTCGAGATTCCAGACAGCATCGCTATGAACATTCAGGAAGTTTGTCTTCTTTTCTGAAACGAGAGTAACAGTGCCATCTTCATTTCCAGAGGCAGTAACGCCGTTTTCGGATCTCTCGACACTGAACGTCATTGTTTCGCCCATTGCAAAATTCTTAATTCTCTTTTTAAGTATGTTTTTCCATAATCTGATCTTTCCGTCGTAACCGGCTGTTGCAAGTCTGTCATCTTTAAAAGAGTCTATGCCCCAGATTATCCCTTTATGTGAAGGAAATGAGACGATCTTTCCAAGTTCCGGAAAAGAAAAAACGGAGACGTTCCCGTTGTAGTGGGAGACTGTCAATCCACTTCCATTGTTATTAAAATCTGTTGAAGTAATGGAACTTGTTACAGTTGTTTTTCCTATGAGTTTTCCGTCAGGAATTGAATACACAAATATTTTTTTGCCGTAACCGCCTGCAACAGCGTATTTTCCGGATGGTGAGAATTTTACAGAAAAGATCGTTTCACCTTCACCTTCAAGAGTTTTTGCTAAATGAGGAGCTGAAACGTTCCAAAGCAAGGTTTTCCCCGTGTAGTCGGCACTTATAACCAGTTTTCCGTCAGGAGAAACATCAGAACTGTAAACTGCATCTTTATGTTTGCTAAAAACTGTTAGCGACTTTCCGGAAGAAACTTCCCACATCCTTATCTTTCCATCGTAGCCCGAACTGATGATCTTAGAATCGTTGTCGAAAAAACTAACTCTGTAGACATTTTCGCCAAGACCTTCCATTCTTTTTATAAGCTTGCCTGATTTAAAGTCCCAGAGTGCAACAGAGCCGTCATAACTTCCAGAGATGAGCTGAAATCCGTTAGAAGACCAGTCAATGCTGAAGATCTTATCTTTATGTCCATCGATTTCAGACAATTTTTTCCCATTGATATCAAAGAGAAGAATACGTCCATTTTCTGAAGCTGCAGCAATGGTTTTTCCATCAGGTGAAATTTTGACATCACACAGTGCTGATCCAGCATCAATTGATGAATAAAATTGAAATCCTGAGCTGTCATTTCCGATATGGTATGTTGAGTTGCTTTTTGCGAGTACTAGACCACTTTCCGGAAATTTTTTCGTGTAGTCAGGTGAAAAGTAAGGACTTTGAGGATTCGCAGGGTTGTTTTCTAGTGCTGAGGCTGAAAAAAGCATTGCAAGTCCATAGAAACCTGCATCAAGATTTTTTCTGGCCGCCTGAAAAAGTCCCTGAGACATATGATAGTGAGCTTTTCTTGTCTCAGCTTCTTTCATAAAAAGAGCATTGTCTGCTATCTGTCTGGCCTTTTTTTCATTAGAAAGAGAGTAACTTACAACTGTCAGGGCTGAGATAATAACCAGTGTGAGAGCAATTAGTGCGACAGATAACCTCCTGTTTTTCTTGTAGAATTTTTTGAGAAGTTCAATTGAAGAGTAGTTGTAAACTGAAACTTTTCCGCCACTCATCCAGGATGATATCTCATCTGTTATTTCACTGGCACTGCTGTACCTGTCTTCCTTTTTCTTCGAAAGAGCCTTCATTGCAATTTCTGCAATTTCTGGTGGAACCTCAGGATTAAGTTCAAGAACGTGTTTGAGTTTTCCGTTAATAGTTTCGTTAATAGTTTTATAGATATTATTTGATGCAAAAGGCCTTGTTCCTGTCAGCAGCCTATAAAGAACTGCACCAAGAGAATAAATATCAGACCTTTCATCAACTTCGTCTGTCTTTCCTGAAGCCTGCTCAGGTGGCATGTATGAAGGTGTGCCGATTACTGAACCTACAATCGTGTCGGCAATGTTCACTCCTGAGTTAATGGAGTTCGTCGGGTCAATTGAGTTAGAGGTGTCCATTATATCCGGATCTTTAATTTCCGGCAGGTTAGGGGCCTTGGCAATTCCCCAGTCAACAAGAAATGTTTCTCCAAAAGATCCGACCATGATATTGTCGGGTTTGATATCTCTGTGAATAACACCCATGTTGTGAGCATAGGCGACAGCATTGCACACATCAATAAAGTGAGGTAGCAGTTTTAGTTTTTTTGCAGTTGTATCCGCAGCCTTTATTTCCTGATGAAAGGTTTTGCCCTGTATTCTGCGCATGGTGTAATAAAGAGTCCCGTCGTCTTTTGTTCCTATCTCATGCACGGGAATGATCGAAGGATGCTCAAGCTGTCCGGTAATTCTGGCTTCTCTGAGGAACCGCTTCATGATATTGATGTAGTACCCCGGCTTTTTTTTCCGAAGAAAGACGGGTCTGGTATCTTTGAGCAGTTCCTTGATGGCAATTTCTCTTCCGATGTGACTGTCTGTTGCTAAAAGTACTCTGCCTGAAGCGCCTCGTCCAAGCTCGTCCTTTAATTCATACTTCTCATGATTCCATTCCGAAAGTCGTGATTCAATTTCTATTTCATTAGGTAAAGTTTTGCTTATATTGATTGTTTCTGTGTTAAATTCCGTGTTGCTCATAATCGTCTCCTTTTGAGTAGGGATGGAATTATAAACAGACCATCCTTTTTAGTCAAAAAATCATAGAGACAATAAACTTAATTGATAATGAATTATTGTTAGGTATAATAAATTCCTGAAGTAGGAAACTAACTTTTTTCGGAGATAAGTGTCATGAGAAATGTAATTTTTTTGATGTTGTTCTTTAATCTTTTGATGTTTTCGTCCTGTGCGGTGGATTCTGAGACTGAATGTGACCAGTTTACTCCATGTCCATCAGGTTTTACCTGTGATCTGTTAAAAGGAGTTTGTATCGAAGATACTTCCTTAGCAGATACAGAAACGGTGGACAATAATCTACCTACCCAGGATAATGAAGTTCAGGATAAGACCGAAGCTGAAACAAAACCGGATAATGAGAGTAGCGATGACTCCTCGACACTCTGTGAACCAGATATGCTTCTTGGCTGTGACCCCAATGATATTCATAATATCAACAGATGTAACAGTTCCGGAACGGGTGTCGATTCTGTTCCATGCGGAGGTACGGATGTCTGTCATGAAGATAAGTGTGTTCAGATTAGTTGCGAGGCTGGGGAAGGTGTCTGTAGCGAAGATGATATGAGTAAGGTTTACGAGTGTGATGAAAAAGGTATTGATGCGACGAAAACAGTGCTTGAAGATTGTGGCGTTGGTGGTTACTGCATGTCGGGAGAGTGTATTTATTACTGCGATATTGCAGCGAAGGAACACTCCTATCAGGGTTGTGACTTTTTTACAGCTAACCTGAATACTACGACACAAAGATCTGATCCGATTTATGCACTGACAATAAGCAATCTTAATTCAGAAAAACCTGTAACGGTTGACATTACCAATTTTACTGAATCAGGCGAGGTGGATGCCGGAGACTGTTATTTCTGTGTGGATCAATTTTGCCTTTTAAAAACTTCATCAAAAGGACTTGTGATAGATCCAGGAAAACTTGGTATAATCCAGCTTCCTCATGATAATATGATTAAAGGAACAGGTGTTAAGTGGAACAGTTATCATGTGGTGACTAATCTTCCCGTAACAGTATATCAGTTTAGTCCCATTGATAATAGTGATGACAATCCATTTACTGAAAACGGAAAAAGTGTTGATTACAGCCCTATAGAAATTCTCAATAACGGCAAGTCCTTTTCAAATGATGCTTCACTGCTGATGCCCTCTGCTAGTGTGTATACAGATTATGTAGCAGCAGCTCATAAAGGTCTGGGTACTCAATCGAACACTTACTTCACCATTGTAGGTGTAAGTGATGAAGATTCGGTTATAACTATAAAACCTAGCGTTAATATTACTGCTTCTGGAGGTGTTCCTGCAATAACTGCAGGGGCAACTGGCACGGTGACAGTTAAAAAAGGTCAAGTTGTTCAGGTGGAAGCTACTGCAGCAGATATTACAGGATCAAGGATATATTGCGATAAGGAAGTGGCGACTTGTCATCCGTTTGCTGTTTTTTCAGGTACGGATTGTGCAAATATTCCTAACGAATACAACTATTGTGACCATATTGAACAGCAGATGTTCCCAGTTCAGACCTGGGGAAAGAAATATGTTTTAGTTAAGTCAGATGCCCGTACTAATGAGTGGGATTATGTTAGAATTATTGCAAGCGAAGATACAACAGAACTTACTTTTTCTCCATCAGTGCCTGAGCAGATCGGGACTCCTTCGGGATGGAAGAGCTTTGCGGCAAATGCTGTGGAAACAGTCCTAAATGCTGGAGAATATTCAGAGTTTTATTTTAAAGGTACGCTTGAAGTCGAAGCTGACAAACCTATTATGGTGGTTCAATATTTAACAGGTTCAGAAATGCTTAGTTTAGAATGTCAGGGTGTCGATTATGATTACCATATTGCTAATTGTCCTGGTGATCCGGCGATGATGCTTATTCCTCCTGTAGAGCAATTTAGAAATGATTATAAGTTTCTAACTCCTGGTAGTTATGAAAGCAACTATGCAACAATTGTAATGACGACGGGTGAAGCTCCTGTTCTAAACGGAACAGCTGTAACCGGTATTCAGGAAATTACAGGAACATCCTATTCGTATGTTATTGTTGATCTGGGATCGGATTTTAAGACACATACACTTCTTTGTGATACTAATCCTTGCGGTCTCTTTGTCTATGGTTGGGAGGCCGATGTAAGTTATGCATATCCCGGCGGACTTAATCTCGAAAATCTTTCTGACGGCTAAGCCTGATGAGTGAGCTTTCAATTCCGGTTAACGCCAATCTTACTATCTCAATAATGTATAAAGATAATGCTCTTCTTGAAAAAATAAGAGATGATCTTGAAAAGACTTATGGAAAGATAGATCTTGTATCTCCTTCCTACTCTTTTTCTGAAATTTCTCCCTACTATGATCCGGAAATGGGTGAAGGCATAAGAAAAATAATCTATAGTTTTGAAAAAACAGTTGACAGATCTTTCCTGAAGGAAGTGAAAATGCACTGTGTTGAGCTGGAAAAAGAACATTGCTGTGATGACAACAGGATGATAAATCTTGATCCCGGCTTGCTTACACTGGAGAATTTTATTCTTGCAACAGGTAAGAATTACAGCCATAGAATTTATCTGGGTGATGGCGTTTTTGCCGAAGTTACTCTTATGTTCGGTAAAAAGAATGTGATAAAGGAGCTTCCCTGGACTTATCGCGATTATCTTTCTGAACCGGCTAGATCGTTTCTCCTTAAAATTAGAGAGAATTACCGTGAAAAAAGAACTGGAGACTGCAAATGAAGCTGATAGTGTTTCCTCTCAAGCATGAAAATCCTTTTCCGGTAAAAGCAGAGAAGGGTGTTCCAGTCTCTATTGACAGTAAATCCTCCATTCTTCTGACTGGAATTGGAATTGAAGGTGTGAAAACGCTTGGCAGTGTTCTCTCAGAATATCCCGAATTTAACTGTATAATTGAGTTCGGTAGTGCCGCAAATGTTACTGAGAGCACAATGGGTCAGCTTTATGAATGCACGACATTTCTGGGTCTAGACGGAACCATTCTAGGTACTAGTGGAAAGATGACCGATTTGTCGGCAGCTGGAGTTACTGGTGGTGATTCTGTTTTTACAGGAGAGGATTACGACTGGACAGACCGACATGATATGCCGATAATTTTTACTATGGAAACTTTGAAATTTCGTAATGTTGCACATGAATTCAGAAAACAGTTCGTGTCAATCAGACTTGTAACTGATGATGGTTCAGGTGACATACGGAAACAGATAGTTGAATCTCTGGAAAAATCACGAAAGAAAATAAGGGAACTATTTGAAAAAATTAAGGAATGTAGTTAATCTTTTTTGCCGAGTCTTTCAAGCATAGTAATGTATCCGGGAAGATCTGCAATGCTGATGTTTACATTCTGAGCAGCCTTCTCAACGATATCATTCATTTGAACATCTTTTATTTCGCCGGCAAGAGAGCTATAAAGCATTTCATATCTGAAACCGTTGAACACAAAAAAAGAAAGATAAGGACTGTTGCTCCAGATAGCGTGCTGAAGAGCACCGTCTTTTTCAACAGCTGTGATAAGATATTCTTTGCCGTCAACAGCTATATTCATCCAGTCTCCGCTCCATAGGCTAAGTGCTTTTTTTGCGTTGCTTTTTACAATGACATGACAGTCTTTCACTTCAACCGGTCCGTAGGCATTTACGACTATATTGACATTATTCGCCGCCGCTTTTTCAAGATCAGGAATTATCATTTTAAGCATATTGGGAAAGGCATCCACTATCACACAGTTCTCAGCATTATCAAGCATCTTCTTGCATTTTTCAAAAACCTGATCCAAGCTCTGAAGCATGTATATCTTGTCCCCCGAAAGAGAGTTCTCAATATTTTTAAGAGCATCTTCAAGATAGTTTCTGTCATTAACAAAAGTGAACTCCACCTGATCCATGAAATCTTTTATCGGGATTGCAGCATACTGTTTCATTGTTGGAGTTTCTTCAGCCACAACGGCTCCTTTTTTCTCAAGAGATTCAAGAGCTTTATATGTGTTTGCAGCAGCCTTGTTCAGGATCTGGGCAAGTCTATATCCTGTGAGAGGAGAGTCTTTAAGTAACGTAATATAAACCTCAGCCTCAAGTTTATTAAATCCGAAGCGGTTTAGCTTGCCGATAATGTTATCCAAATCTGCCATCTATTTCTCCACAACACTGGTGTTTTAAAAAACAGCCCAGTATATTTTTTTAATATCACTGAGTCAAGTTGATGAATTAAGTCTATTTTTTTACAAGTTCATAAAGAAGTCTGACACCGGCTCCTGTTCCGCCGATAGCATTGTATGATTCCGGAGAGTCACGCCAGGCAGTTCCAGCGATATCAAGGTGAATCCAAGGCTTGTCTTCAACGAATTCCTTGATGAAAAGTCCTGCGGTGATAGTTCCTGCCATTCTGTTGTTGCCGATGTTTTTCAGGTCTGCAATGTGGGATTTAAGCATGTCTGAATATTCCTGAAAGTGGGGGAGTCTCCAGACCTGTTCGCCGGAATTCTCAGACGCTTTTTCAAGTTCTTTAAAAAACTTATCGTTATTTGAGACAACTCCGGTTGTTGAGTTTCCAAGAGCAACAAGAACTGCTCCTGTGAGCGTTGCAACATCAACTATTCTTGTGACTTTCTGCTTTCTGATGGCATAGGTCACAGCATCAACAAGTGTCAGTCTGCCTTCTGCATCAGTGTTAAGAACTTCAATAGTTTTTTCAGCCATTGAATTGATGATATCACCGTTTCTATATGCGTTTCCACCGATGCTGTTCTCACATGCTGCGACAACTGTGATAACATTTGCTTTAAGCTTCATTGCGGCAATTGCGCTCATTGCTCCGATAACTGAAGCGGATCCGCCCATATCACATTTCATTGCGACCATTCCTGTTGCGGGTTTAAGTGCAAGTCCACCTGTGTCATAAGTCAGACCTTTTCCAACGAGTCCAGTGATCTCTTTGTTTTTAGGATCGCCCATATATTTTAGAACAATGAGTCTCGGTCTTTTTTCAGCAGCTTTGGCAACAGCGAGATAGGCATTCATTTTAAGTTTTTCTATTTCTTTTTCCTTGATAATTTTTGTTTCAAAACCGTATTTTTCCCCAAGTTTTACAGCTTCTTCAGCAAGTTGTTCAGGGTACATGACATTTGCAGGTTCGTTAATGAGATCTCTTGCGATATTTGTACATTCTACAAGTGTCTGAGCTTCTTTTACAGCGTGGATTACCGGTGCTCCGCTTAGTACAGTGTTTAACATGATTTCGTTGAGTCCTTTCGATTTTTTTTCTTTATATTTATCAAAAGAATAATCTGAGAGCATCAGACCTTCAACTACTGATCTGACAATGGAAGGATAGTCTTTCCCGCTTAATTCAGGAATAAAAACAGATAGTTTTCCGGGTTTAAGCTCAGAGGCTTTTTTATTTGCAATTGCCGCAAGTTTCCTGATTTTTTCCATATCAAGATCAATCGATTTTCCAAGTCCGAAAACAAGAACGTGTTTGATATTTCCATCAAGGAAGCGAAAAAGTTTCGATTCGCCTGCTGCGAATTTCCATTTGTCGTCTTTTATAGCTTTTGTAACTGTTTTTTTAATATTTGCATCAAGTGTTTTAAACTTCTCAAGATGTTTAATGTCTGACAGCATAATGATTGCCACGTCGCATTTTGTACTTTTTTTGATAATTCTTACTTTCATTGATTTCTCCCGAGGATAAGTTTTTCAAAAGACTGAGATAAAATTACCTTTTAAGTGAAATCTTTTCAAGTTTTATTAGGAAGAGAAATCTTTTGTTAGGCATAAAAATGCTTGACATTTAAAGACCTATATGATAGGTTGTAACACCTACTGTGGAGGTTTCAAATGATTGATAAACTTTTTGGCGGCAAGTCAGCAGAAGCAGTTTTACTGTTTATTTATGCTTTTGAAGAAGGGTATGGAAGTGAAATAGCTTCTTTTTCAGGGATTGCTCTGAATGTGATACAGAAACAACTGTTGAAATTTGAGGATGCCGGGCTTTTTGTTTCTCAAAATAAAGGGAAAACAAGAATGTTTATGTGGAATCCCAGATATTATTTTATCAATGAATTCAAAGAGTTCTTAAAGAAAGTGTTTATGGCACTTCCCGAGAATGAAATGGAAAAATATTATGACTTGCGGAAAAGACCAAGGAAAGGAGATAAGTCGTTGTGATAAAAATAACGCATGAAACAACACTGAAGGAACTTGCTTTTATTGTAGGAAAGGCGTTGAAAGATTGCTCCATTGATGCAGTTTTGGTAGGGGGAGCGGTTGTTTCAATTTATTCTGACAACAAATATCAGTCAAGCGATCTTGATTTTATCTCGTCTGATTCAGTTAAAGCTATAGAAGATGCATTATCAAAGATAGGATTTAAAAAGAACGGGCGCTATTTCAAACATGATATTACTGAATATTTTGTGGAATTTTCTCCTTCCCCGGTTTCAATAGGTAACCATATCGTAAGAGAATTCAAAACTTTGGAAAACGAACTAGGCTATTTGCGACTTCTTCCACCAACCTATTCTGTCATGGATCGGCTTGCGAGTTTTTATTTCTGGAATGATTGGCAGTCACTTGATCAGGCAATCTTGATCTCAAAACACCAGAAAATTGATTTTTCTAAGATCAAACAATGGTCTCAGGAAGAAGGAGAGCTCGAAAAATATGAGATATTTCTTCAAAAGCTTAAATAGGATTAGAAGTTAAAGATGAAAATCATCATCGGAGCAGGAAATACAAAGATAAAAGGCTGGATTTTCTGTGGATCTTCTTGAATATTGTGATGAAAACGGTGAATTTCATTACAAGAAATGGAATCCCGAGGATGGTTTTATCGGTCGTTCATACCGATTTGATACGAGAAACAGCAAAGATAAAATTGGGATGGTCTCGATAATTATTGATGCTCATAAAGATATTTAATAAATCTAAGTAAAATTGATAACTAAAGATATGTTTTAGATAAATCTCGGAGGGTGATATGAAGGTGCGCAGATTAATATTTCTTGTTGTTCTTGTTCTTTTCTGTGGAAGTTTATCTGCTGGAGATTTCTATGCAGGTGCAAAGATCGGGCCGGGAGCGGTTTTTGTATATGGAGATGACACGGATGATGCTGATCCGGCTGCTGGAATGTCGTTTGGAGTGTTTGGAATGTTTTCTCCAATGAAATTTTTTGCGGTTCAGGCTGAATTTAATTACGAAATGAAAGGATTTTCTCTGGATGGAAGTGGTGTTGACGCAAGGCAGTATCTCCACTATTTTTCAATTCCTTTCATTGCAAAAGCTGTTATACCTGTTGCTATCGTCAGCATTCAGCCTTACGCAGGACTTAACTTTTCATTTCTTGCAAATGCAAATTACAAGGGAACTGTAACAGTTTTTGGTGTTACTGCCACCCAGGAAGAGAATAACAAAGGTGATTATGCAATTTTTGATATGGGAGTTCTTTTCGGAGCGGAAGCTTTCATCAGTGTGACAAAAAATATTTTTATTTCAGCTGATCTAAGGTTTGAATTGAATTTCCTTGCGATTGATGACGGTAGGGACAGTGATGCTTATAATGGAACTTTCTATGCTCTTTTCGGAGTTGGATATAAATTCTAACTGCCTCTAATAATTTTTTGAAATTTAAAGAAATCCCTACAGCTTATATTCAACCTGAATATCTATCGGAATATCGCTGAGTTTATCAAGAGCATCGATGATATCCTGTCCTGGTGTTCCAAAACGTTTTACGAATGCAGCAGCTTCTTCAGGTGATGCTTCTGCTTCGATCCTACACAGTTCGTTAAGAAGTCTTTCTGTCACGTCTACTAATTTTTCTGTGCTTGTTTCATACTCACCGTTTGCTAATATCTTGATAACTCCGTGTTCTTTGAGCCAGTTGTATTCTATTACGTTTGCGGCGCCGTGTGCTTCATGAACTCCAAATCTCATTGATCTGAATAGCCCGGCAAAAAAGCTGTCTAAAATTCTTCTTTCGCCAAAGGCTGGGATTCCGTATTGTCCACCAAGTTTAAGAAGAATATAAAGTCCACCTGTGTCTGCTTTTGCTTCTTCAATTGCAGTGTAGGTTGTGCCTAAGGCTTTTGAGACAGGTGTGTCGTCTGCACGATAAGCAGGTCCAAGTCCATGACTCACTTCATGCATGAGCACAAAGTAGAAGTAAGGGTCAAAATCGGCTTCTATTTTGCCGTTTGAAACTCTGTCAGCGATCTTCATTGTGCAGTTGTCAAACTTTGCTTTCATGATGTTATATATCATGATCTGTTTCCAGCCGATATTTCCTCTTACCCATGCGTCATTGGGAAGATTAAAAGCACTTGCCATGATTCCCTGAGCTGCTTCACCGGCAGAATATATCTGATGAACAACTATCATCGGAGCCATTTTGCCAACTGCTGATCTTGAACCGGCAGGAACAGGAAATATTTTTGCAAGATTACTTAAATTATCTTCGATCTCTTTAAGCTGATTTCCCTTTTCGTGATCAACGACCATGAGAAATGATTCGTATGTTGCTTTTACACCGAGAAATCCGTCTGCATAAACTTCAAAAGGTCCAATGACTGGATCGATCGGAGTGTCTTTAAGCTGAACCCACAGAGCATCGCCGTCACGGTAGTTACCTGATACAAGTCCTTCAGCGCGAGTCAGGAGATATTTCTTAAGACCTTCGTTCTCAACACATTCAGCTGCATCTTCAAGGTGTTCAAAGATCTCAGCAAGTTCTTCTGCATAATAAACGTGGTAAGCAACAGGTTTAAGTTTTCCATCAACCCTTACAATTACTGAATAATGATCTTTTGCTAAAGTCTGTTCTTCTTCACTCATTTCAGTAAGAGCTTTTTCCCATTCTTCCTTAGTTATGTCAGCAGGGTAGAAAGCGCATCCGGCAGGTCTGTCCTTAAACTCAGGAAAAACTGACTTGAATTCGTCAAGCTGACTCCAGGGACCCTTGAAAAGTTTAAAGAAATCCTTTTTAGCTTCATCAGTTCCGTTAACAACTTCATTATATATTTCAGGCAGTTCAGTCATTTCCTGTTTTAAAAATATCTCTGTTATTTTGTCCATTGCCTTTTTAAGGTGCGGAAGTGCGCTCTTTACATCATCTGACAATCCTGAGTAGTCGTAACTGATATCAACTTTCTTAAATTTATTGATCTCTTCTCTGATCTTTGACATGGTTTTCTCCACAATCTAGGTTAATAACGCAGAAATAATATCATTTGAGATTAATATGTCAATCAGTAAAAATTAAATTCTTGTGAGTACGCAGCTTGCCCAGGAAAGACCTATGCCGAAACCGCTGATTAGAAAGTTCATGAGCTCTTTTTGAGGAAGTGTTTTTTCAAGAAGAATGGGAATGGAACTTGAAATTGTGTTGCCGTAGTCGTGGATGTCAAATGGAGCCCTTGATTTATCAATCCCCAGATCTTTTATAACAATATCTACCATGAACTTGCTTGCCTGATGAAGTATAAAACGGTCAATGTTATCCATCGTAAGTCCGTTTATGGAAATATTGTTTCTAATATCATCAGGAATGAATCTCTTTACGAATTTTACCACAGCACTTCCGTTCATGAACAGTTTTTCATCAACGAGTTTTATTTCCTCAGCCTTTTGTCCAAGAGTTCCGAAAGTGAATTTGCCGGGAACAATTTCCGGGTCGTCAGTGATCAGAGTTGCAGTTGCAGCATCGCCAAAAAGAAGGCTAGTGTTCCTGTCATTCTGATCAATAATTTTGGAGTAGGGATCACCAGTAAAAAGAACGCCCATTTTCATCCCGTTTGCTTTCATGAATGACGTGATCGTTGAAAGTCCGTAGACAAAACCGGAACAGCCAAGTGAAATATCAAAAGAAGCGCAACTAGGTTTTAGATCAAGCTTTCCGTGAATGTAAGCCGCCGCGTGGGGCATTCTGGTATCTGCATTCTGAGTTGCAACGACTACAACATCGACATCGTCTTTGTTAAAAGAAGTCTTTTTGGCAAGAGCGGTCCATGCCTTTACACACATATCGGAACATTCATCACCCACATCTTTCACGGAAGTCTTGTAAACCCCGATCTTTTCATCAAGAAAAGTGGACTTGAATCCAAACTTTTTAAGCTTTTCAACGTTGTCTGTCCTTGTCGACGGGATATAAACGCCAATATTTTTTATTCCAAGCTTGCCCATAAACCTCCCTAACGCCCAAGTCTGATGGAACTTCATACTATTATTAAACATATGACTGAACTTATCTGTCAGCGGTTACAGAAAGATGAAAGAAGCATGATGCTTTTATTAAAAAATTTGAAATACATTATGTTTACTGTAGTATTGTCAAAGAAAATATGGAAATATTATAAAATCCCGCAGATAGAAAGTTTTTTATTATTTAAAAGGGAGAGAACAATGGAAAGAAATTTAAAGTTTGGAGCGATTACATCTTTTGCATTTAAAAGTGCGATTAAAAACCTTCTGCCTATTTTAGGTTGTCTTATTTTGTGGATACTTACTATCTGGATCCCATATGTTAATGTTGGAACAACGATAGCCATTATTACATTGCCGGCAGCTCTAAGTAAGGGTGAGGTTATATCTCCTCTGGAGATTTTTAATAAATCCTACCGTAAGTATATGGGAGAGTTTTTTCTTGTGATAGGACTTAAGAATCTCATAGTATTTCCGGCACTCTTATTTATGATCATTCCCGGCATTGTTATGCAGCTGAGTTATGTTTTTGCAACAATGATAGTTGTAGATAAGGGAAAAGGAGCATCTGAAGCTATGAAGCTTAGTCTTGAAGTTACAGACGGACATAAGTTGACTATCTTTTTCTGGTTCCTGTTCTATTCAATTGTTATAATCGTAATTCCTGTAGGTATTCTCGGTGCGATATGGGAACCTCTTTCTGTAATTTATCTTCTTGTTGCAAGTGTAGCAGGACTTACAGGATTCGGTTACATCTACGGACAGCTTACCTCTGAAACACCTAAAATTCCCGCAACAGCTGAAATTCAGGAATAATCCACTCCTTTATCCTAAACAAACAAACAAACAAACAACTGTAATTTTATGATTATCATAAAAGAAAAAGTGAAGATGGTGCCGGGAACAGGACTTGAACCTGCACAGCCTTGCGACTACTAGACTCTGAATCTAGCGTGTCTACCAATTTCACCATCCCGGCACAAAAGGAGAGCGATTATTATACTCATGGTTGATTTAGTCAAGAATTTTTGTCAATAATGTGGGCGCAAAGTAGTAATGTCCTAAATGCGCAAAGTAGAAATGTCCGCTTTTTAAAACTACTCTCTCAAGTGAAAGATATAAATCACTTGGAGGGATTCAAATGGGAG
>Ga0222695_1000309_pt1 | contig 29594 bp, 47 predicted proteins | sample AntAcemetage1398_FD_179834 | JGI IMG/M metagenome (GOLD analysis project Ga0222695, IMG submission 179834) | Saline water microbial communities from Ace Lake, Antarctica - #1398 | ecosystem: Environmental > Aquatic > Non-marine Saline and Alkaline > Saline | place: Antarctica: Ace Lake...
GAGACCCAAGCATACAAAGATATATATATGATCCTATCGTTACTGGAGGGTGTCCTCAATGTGGAACGTATTTGTATACAAACAAAAGAAGTGAGAGAATTACTTCAAAATCTATTGACTATGGATTGAATGATGGTCATGCTAGATACAGTGATAAAGCATACGTGAGGTGTGGGAGATGTGGGTTTATATGTAACACTAAAAGAGATTTAGAGTCAAGGAAAAGAGCAGTTCTAGGTTGGGGAATGAAATATACAGAAGTTGAAGCTGGAGCAGAATAGGAGATATAATGAATTTATTAGAGATAAGAACAAGAGTTAGGAAGAGATTGGGAGACAATAGTTCAGCTTTCTGGTCTGATACTGAGCTTAATAGCTACATCAACGAAGCACTAAAAGACATTTCTTTCAGAACAAAGAGTATTAAAGCCAACGGATACATTACATCTATAAGCTGTGAATCTAATGATGACTCAGCTAAGTCTAATGAATATACTCTTTCAGACTACTTTGCTAATTTATATTCAGTTGAGAAGTTGTATTTCATGAAGGATGGCACTGATTGGATCAAGTTAGACCCTGTCATAACAGATGATCTTGATGAAGATTATCCAGGTTGGAGGAGCAACATTGGGTACAGCGTTACTGATACTGATACTGGAGATACTACATACAATTATGACTCAAATACAAGTATTCCTCAGAAATATTATTGGAGCAGAGAAGAAGACACTTTAGGTGTTAATCCTCCACCTAATGATGATAATGCTGGAGCAAACTATATGAGAGTGTATTATTCTAATGCTCATGTTGATTTGACTTCAGATTCAGAAGACCCTCAGCTACCCGAACCACTACATCCAGCAGCAGTAAATTATGCTGTAGCTTCTGGTTGTGAAGATCGTGGGTTTGGAGATAAAGCCAACGATAACTGGAACAAATACTTTGCTAAGATAAAAGATTATAAGATTGAATTAGGAAGAGAACGAACAGACGAAGAACTAATGTCTAAGACTATGGAGAAATAATGCTCACAGAACAACTAAAACAATTTGTATTAAAGACTCTCCCTGGTATGAATAATCAGGTTGAAGACTTAGACCTTAAAGATAAGTGGGTTAAGATTGCTCAGAACTGTAGATTTGAAGAAGAACCCGGAGCAGTTGACAAGAGAGATCCAGTAACTTATTTTAACACTACTACCATAGGTAGTGGTGCAGTAGTGGGATTAGAGAGATACTATACATCATCTGGTGTTACTAAGTTTATAGCTGTACATGGTACTAAGGCTTATGTTGGAGCTGATGCAACAGGAGCTTTTACTGAAATAAGAGCTGGTCTTACTGATGGAAAGAGATGTAACTTTGAAGTTTATAAAGACCTTCTTATGTGCTCTAACGGCTACGATAACATTTGGGTATACGATGGAGCGTCTTCTAACACAACATGGGAACTGGGGGCCTGTAAGGCTGCCCTAGGCACTACTGGTGGTAACCTTGATGCAACTGCTGAATATTACTACGGAGTTACCTTTGATGACGATGCTGTTGTCAATGGGGCTGTGAGTAATACTATCACCACAGCTACATCTAGGAAAGTAGAGCTTACAAACATACCGTTGGGTCCAGTAGGAACTTCTAATAGAAAGATTTATAGAACAGAGGGTGATGGTTCATCTTTAAAGCTTCTTGCTACAATAGCAGATAATACGACTACAACTTATTCAGATGATATAGCAGATGGATCGCTGGGTGCTGGTTATCCTTCTGTCACAGATGATATGCCTAAGGGAAGCATAATTAAGGTCCATAGAGAAAGATTCTTTATTACAGCCGATCCTAATTATCCTAATAAGATTTATTATAGCAATCCGTATCTTCCTCATTACATACAGCAAACAGCTAATTTAGATTATATGGAGATATCACCTGAAGATAATGATGAGATCATGGGTATTCCTATTCAGCTAGGTATGATGATTTGTATTAAGAAGAATACTATTAGAGTGTTACATATTACTTCTCCAACATCCGGAGCAGACCCTACTTCTTGGTATGCTGATGATCCTATTGCTTTTACAGGTTCTCCTGCTCAATGGTCTATTACTCAAACTCCTTATGGTGTTGTGTTCTTAGGATGGGATCATTGGTACAGGTTTGATGGATCACAAGTATCAGCTATTATAGATGAGTTTGATACAGGATCAATACTTCCATCTAATTATTCTGATACCGTTGGGTTCATGCATGAAGGTATATTCTTGGCTGCTTACACAGATGATACTATCGCAGCTCAGTATCATAATAGAATCATGAGGTATAACTTTAAAAGACAAGCCTTATCCTATGACTTATGGACATCTACTACGGTAGCTGGAGCTAATTGCTTTGCTGCTAAGACAGGTGATGATGAAACTGGAGAGCTTTATTATGGAGATTCTCAGAATGGTTATGTGGTTAAAGAAAAAACTTCTGAAGATACATATAGATTAAAGACTAAGACAGAAGCCAACGCTGGCACATCTTCTGATGTGTTTGTTGGTGGTACTGAGAATGCTCCTTATATAGAGATCGGAGAAACATCTGCGGCAGATGCTATTGCTGATGACATTGTTATCTTCTGGGACCAGGAAGATACTACACCAGGTACTGGTTGGACAGAGATTTCTTCTGATGGTTCATACTTGCTCATACATGCTACAACTGGAACTGAATTTGCTGGTACAGGACATAAGCATGAGATGGCAGGTACTATTCCTAGTTATGCAGGATCTGCTGTGAACTCTGGAGATGGTAGTCAGAACGCTGTTGTGTGGGCTCATACTCATCCTATTACTGCTTTTGATACCGATGATTCTACTTCAATAGGACCAAGACATATAAAATTAAGAGCTTTTAAGTCTGATTCTAATTCTGACACAGAGTTTCCTGATGGTGCTATTGTTATGTGGGATCAGCCAACGGCACCTACTGGGTGGCAAGTGTTGACAGCAGCCGTTGGGAACAGTGATGGATACTATATACAGATGGGCTCTTCTGTCTTGAATGAAACTGCTTCAACATCTCATTCTCATGACTTTAGTGGCGATACAGATGCTTCAACTTCAGGTGGTGGAGAGTCAGATGGTGGTACAGATTGTCCAAGATCAGATCACTACCATGCTTTTTCAGATACAACTAATTCTACTGTACAAGATGACTGGGAAGTAGCTTATGCAGAATTCAGAGTTATTAAAAAGATCGGTGAGTCTGACACTTGGGATGGGGCACAGAAGTTTGTCTATTGCTTATATGATGGAGCTGGAACTCCAGGGACAGGCTGGACAGATAAGACTTCTACTTATACAGGTAAATATATTAAGATTGGGACAGACACTCCAGGTACTGGAGCAGCAGCTAATGCAGCTCATACTCATACAACAGCAGTTACTACAACAGGAGTTGATGTTAATCGTTATGGTAATGGTGGATATCATGCCCAATGTCAAGGTCATCATACTCATCCTATTACATGGGATACATCAGAGTCTGTATCAGCTACAATTCCACCATCAAGAACATTTAGAATATTTAGAAAGTTATTAGGTAAGATGAAGGACTATAATACAGGTATTGAAAATAAATATACATCAGGTTCATGGACATCTCCATCTCAACAGATTGATGCAGAGAGTCTAAACAAGGTGTACTGGAATGAATCTATTACGGCAACAGCAACAGACAATATCCTTATACATACTAGAACAGGAGCTACTAAGACTGCCTGTGAAGCAGCAAGTTGGAGCTCAGCTTTATCTGATCCTAATGGTTCAGAGATTGCTTCAACAGCAAACGTATGGATACAATATAAGATTGAGTTTACTGCCGATGATACTAAGAACGATAATCCAAAAGTTTACTTTACTAATGCTTTCGTAGTTAGGTATACTTATGAAAAAGGGGCTACAAATGCAGAAACTTCAGTTAATCATTTGTACGAGTTTGGCTTTAGGAATTTTGATTCTCCTATGCAAGATAAATTCTTCAAGAAAATAGGAACAGTACATGAAGGAACTCAAGGATCTTTTACTTTCTCATGGGAGACCAACATATCAGATGATTCATTTGAAGTATCGTTGGCTTCTCATCCAGAGCGTTGGGAGAGCTTTTTTCATGACACAGCAAGGGGAGAAGAAATTAACTTCTCTATAGCTAAAAATGACTTATTTCCTTTTAGATTAAGTGAACTTAAAGGAGTATACTCAGAGGCACCGATGATCTTATGACAATAAGCAAGCCTGGAGACATTACTAAGTTTGATGAGACACAAGTAGCTATTCTTAGGAACATGCTGGAAACATTGTTTAATAATGCAGCATCGATTAAGAATACTGATGTTGTACCAACAACAAGCACATTGAGTCCTGGGGAAATAGCTATATATGATAATGGATCAGGAACTAAGAGATTATATGTAACAACAGGCAAGGGAAACCTTGGCTATGTGGCACTAACATAAGGAGAAACATGCAAGAATTGATTGAAAGAGAGATAAATGGCTTCTTTGTTACTGGGATAAAAGACTTCCGTAAGAAGATAATGGCCTTCGAGGAACAACTTAAGAAAGTGCCTGGAGCTTTAGAAGGACATGAAAATGATGAGACATTCTTACCGTTGAAGCATAAGTTTGTAGATGGTGCGTATGTCAGAGAGATATTTATGCCTAAAGGAACTCTTTTAACAAGCAAGATACACAAGTTCAGACATCCTTACTTTGTTATGAGTGGAGAGTGTTCTGTTCTAACGGAAGCAGGGGCTAAGAGAATAAAGGCACCTTACGCTGGCATAACTGAGCCAGGAACTAAAAGGATTATATACGTGCATGAAGATACTGTCTGGATTACAACGCATGTCACAGATGAGACAGATTTAGAAAAGATAGAAGACTATATTATAGCAAAGACATATGACGATCCAGCTGTGTGTCTTATAGAAGAGAACACTTTAAAAATAGGAGGTTCAAAATGACAATGGTAGCTTGGGCAATCGGAGGGGCAGCAGTGGTTGGAGCAGGTGCAAGTATGTACAATGCAAGTCAACAAGAAGGTATGCCTGGATTGGAAGTCTCTTACATTGATGAGTATGATGACTATCAAGGTATTCGAGATCAACAACGAGAAATGTATAGTGGTGCTATGGAGGGTGAAGAACCTCCATGGATGCAAGAGTATTATCAAGGTATGCAAGTAGAGCAAGAAAGAAAGCTTAATAGAGAGTACATGGGTACTGCTGGCAATAGAGGCAATAGTGCTGCTGGATTAGCTATGCAAGCTGGAGCAATGGGTGGAGTTGGAAACAAGGCTATGATGGCTAACATCGGTAGGGTAGGTAATGAGATGGCCAGCCAGAAGACAGGCTTTGCTGCTGATATTGCAAAGATGAGAGGTGAGAACCGTAGACAAGATATGTGGAGAGGTGCATCAGGAATGGCAGCTATGCCTAGAACTCCAGAGTATACTACTAATTATGGAGGATCTGGTGGTCAATCAGGTGCAGGTCCAGACTTCTCAGGTCTTGGTAGTGCTGCTGGACAGATGGCTAGTCAATGGGGTATTAATACTGGTCAGACACAAGCTAATTATTGGTCAGGTCAACCAAACGGTGGGAATACATTACCTGCTTACAATTCAGCAAGTCAGGCTGCTTCGAATGCAGGTTATGGATCCAGCTTCACGAGTCAATATAAATAAAGGAGTAATATTATGGCAGTACCGCACAGTGGAGGATATAGCACACAAGGACCAAGGCAGCAAGCACCACAGCAGAACAATGCTTGGGCTGACCTTATTAGTGGCTTTGCACAAGGGTTTGCAGGGCAGAAGATGCAACAAATGAAAATGATGCAAGAAACACAGCTAGCAAGAGATGAAATGCAAATGAAGTTAAATGCAGAGAAAGAACTTGCTAAAGACAAAAACTCTTACAATATGAGTCTTGCTATGATGCAGAAGAAGGGTACTGAGCTTTCAACTGAAAAGAAGAAAGGTTCTATTCCTATAGAAATGGATGGTACGACTTATTACATGAATCAGACATCTGGAAGAACAGGACTTACTTTTGATCAGTTGAATACTCTAAGAGATGATGCTAGATCAGAAGCTGAGAAGGCTTCAGCTTTCATAGAAGATCCTGAAAAGGCTAAAGTAGAATATGATAAGACATATTCTAATTATGTTATAGGTAAGATTCCAATAGCTCAACTAGATAGTAATGATGTCAAAGGATTACCAGCATCTACTTATGGTGCATTAGTAACCAATAAAGACTCTGGTGTTTATAATAAAGATGTATCTTTTGTTGAAACAAAGAAAGGTGCATATCTTGGAGATAAAGAGACTATAGATCGTGAGATGAAGCAAGCTAATGACTTTGATGAAGCAAAGGTTATTGGTGGATCTTATACGCTTCCTGAAAAGATGCCTAGTAATAAAACTGAGAATATATCTAATGCTGAAGGATTCGGAAAGTTAATTAAGAGTGTTCCAGAGAGTGTAATAGATACATTGTCTAGACATGCTTTAGGTATAAATCCTTGGATGGCTGCTACTACACAGAACATAGGACATGGAATAGCTCCTGACTGGATTAAAGAAGCACCAACTAAGTCTGTTGATGCCTGGGGTAGACAAGGACAGAAACAATTGAAAGATTATGGCTCAAATCTTAGCCAAGATGCTCAGAGTCTATTTAAGAATTTCTTTGATGATGATAAACAATCTCAGTATTAGGAGGATACATGGCACTTTCAAAAGAGATACTAGACTTGATTGATAAAGCTCCTATGAGCGAAGAAGAAACAATAGAAATGCTTAAACCTTTCCCTAAATATGCCTTAAGAAAGAGAAAAAATGTTTATACCAAAGACAGATTCAACTGGTCTAAGAGAAGCACCAAGAAGTAAGAATGATATTAACAGCAAGTTCTATAGACCTAATATCTTTAGAGAAGCAGCAGCTGGACTAGGGAGAGGTACAGAAGGTCTTATAGGTAGTGTTGGAGATATGGCTAATTGGATGGGAGAAGCCAACAATGATCCTGAGTTAGCTCAGTGGGGTAGAGAACATTCTGATTACTGGAAAGAACAAGCATCTACTGGTTGGGAAGCTCCTGTACCTGGATTAACTCTTGGTAAGAATCCTTTTGCTCGATCAGCAGGACTGTTGGGTGAGGCATTACCTAGCGTTGGGTTAGGACTGTTGGGTGGAGGCGGAGCTATGAAGTTGGGTGCTTCGTTGGCTAATGGTAGGAAGTTAAGTAAGATTGCTCAGTTCGGATGGGGTTTCTTAGGGACACAGCCGTTGGGTGCCGTTACAGGTTCTTCTTTCTATCGTGAGGCTAGAGATAATGGTTTGAGTGTTCAAGAAGCTAGTAAGCTAGCTATGTTAGATTGGATTGCTGAGTCAGCTTTAGAAGTTGCTCCTTTGATGGAGTTTATGAAGCCTGGAACAAACATTGCAAGAAAGCTATTCTCCGTTGGGTTGACTGAAGGTTCTGAAGAAGTTGCACAGGGAGTATTTGGTAATGTTCTAAAAGTCTATGGATGGAAAGGTACAGATAACTTATATCAAGATATTACTGATGGTGTTTTAGAAGGTTTTGTAGGTGGATTCTTAGCAGGTGGTGTAATGGGCGGTGGTAGTGCTATAGTTAGTAAGAATCAACATACACTAGAGCAAATATCTGGAGATGTATGGCGAACCCTTAAGAAGGATGGCGTAAGAGATGACAATGGTAAGGTATATTCCTTTGAAACTATATCTAAGACTGTAGATGGTGTTGTATCTGGGGCCTTGTTAAAGTCTCAATCAGACATTGTAGCTAAGACTACTAAAGTTTTGAACGAGAAGATTGGCAAGCTCGATACTAAGACTGTAGCTAGAGAGACTGCTGACACAAGGAAAGAAGCATACTTAGCTCCTAACAAAGACGCACAGGTAGATGTAAAGTCTATTGACAGAGCTGCTCCTGATAATACATACAGTCAGCTTACAAGCGAACAACAGACTACTGTTAATTCTAACCTAGTTTCTTCTATGCAAGAATTATCTGATCCTAAAGGAGTTAAGCTTCATGCTGGAGAGGGAAGAACTCTTGGGTTAGGTGACCTGCCTATATATCATAAAGAAAAGCTATTGAACTTAAGTGCTGAAGCCTTAAACAACAAGACTGGCATAGATAACGATGCAATAATAAAGATTCTTCAAGAGAATGTTATTGTTCCTCTTGGTGGTGTGTCTTCTGATGCAACTGTAGATGAACAAGCTTCTCAGAATCAAGAGGTCTTTTATGGACCTAACATGTTTGAGCATATCACAGAAGGCGGTGCTATCTCTAGGAAGTCTCCGATCACTACTTTAGAAATACTAGCTAGGGACTTAGGAGCGAGATCAACCATTAAAGACAAGAAGGATTCTTCTTATGTTGATTTAGGAAAGATAAAGTTTGTTGGAGAAGGAGTTGACCCAACGAAAGCAGCAGAAGAATTCATAAGCGTACTTAACTCAGGATCATATTCTGCTGGTAGCTCACCTAGAATTACTCTATCCACTAGAGAACTAACTGCTGAACTTAGACATTTAGGCTATAGTCCTGAAATCATCAACGCTTTAAATCATGTTAAGAGCTTAATAGCAAGTGGAGATGCCCCAGCTTTTCTACAGTATTCACAGTATTTAGATACAGTATTCGATAAGAGTACTGATGGAATACATAATATAGCTCAATGGACTAAGGATCATGCTGATCAGATGACTGTATTTGCTGATGAACTACAAGCTTGGTTTGAAAAAGAAGTTAAAGCTAACCCTGAAATATACAAGATAAACAATTTAGCTGATGGTGTTATGCATAAGATGATGCATGAGACTGTTCATTACTTGTTAAGAACAGACCAGAGAGAAAATCTTAAGAACCTTGATAAAGCTACAACAGCCTTGACTGCAAAGCAAGTTCGAGCAAATAGATATGAACTGATTCAGGAGAGTGGAATTGATAATAAATTATTAACTTCTTTAGTCTCTTGGGATACTAAGAAAAACAGACCAACGTCTGCTCTAATGGCACAGTTAGAGGAAACTGTATGTGAAGCCGTATCATACAAGATGTTGTATAAAGACATGAGTAATAAAGAAGCTATAGAAACAGGAAAGAACACATCATTTAAAAGCTTTAGTCTTATGGCTTGGTTGGATTCTTATAATACTCAGAATGCTCAGAAGATGACTATGAATGATATTAATGAGATCACTAATATATTCTATCTAAGTGCCTTGCAGAAAGCTAAGAAACAAATAGCAATAGCAAATGATATCGATCTTAAGAAGAAACTTTCAACTATGGATGGATGGACTACTTCTAAGATGGCAAGATTTAATCCATTCAGAACTGCACAACGTAGAGCTGGTATATATGCGAGAGCTCCAATACAGTTTTCTAAAAGGTCTAACTATCTAGCTTCCTTGCAAATGGAACTCAATGCATCTTCCGATGAACGAGTGAAAGTAGAGCTTAGAAAGAGGATAGCTGAGGTTAAGGAGTCTACATCAGAAGACAACACGCAGTTCTCTAGAAGAACTCTCTACGAAGAACCAGGGAGAAAGAAGGGTAAGAAGTATTGGAAAACAACTGTAACTGTAGATGAAACTTATAACACAGGCAAGGCTCTTTTAAAAGAAGGAGATCAAGGAACTCTTAAAAGAAGGAAAAAGAATATTGAGATATGGCATTTAAAGACTAGAACAGGAAGTAAGCAAGTTCCTGCTAAAGATGTACCTAACGAGTATAAGAACCCTAAAGGAATTAAAGCAGAGGCTTTCGTTCCTGACAGACCTGTTCAGATGTTTGAAGCTCCTTTTGATGTAGCAAAGAATAAGATGAAGGCTCTAATAAGCGGTGAAAAGATAGATAGGCTAGATGTGTTTGAGATGGCAAGACTGGGTAATAAGAAAGCACAAGCACAAGTTAGAGCTATGGAACCTTATATAACAAACGAAGAACAACAGATAATTGATGCTTTCCTTGAGAATAGGCGTGAATTACGAACTTCTGAGAAAGCTGATGGAGCACCTGAAAAAGACATAGCAACTCTAAATAGAAAAGAAGAAGTTATTAAGGTAAGGAATGCTGACATAAGAAAGAGAAGAATAATTGAAGACTTACAAGTAGAAGAATACTTTAAGTCTATGAGCGAGAAGGTTTCTGGAGAAGAAACAGCTAAAGAGATAAATGAAACACCAGAAGGTTCTATAGCTAAAGAGTCTCTTACTGCAAGTGAAGTAGGATCAAGAGGCGTAACAGGAGATGCTAAAGGCTTTGAGCATATGTTCTTGAAAGAGTTTAATGAATTCTTAAGAAATACAAAAGCTTACATATACTATGCTATTAATGAAATGTATGTAGGAAAGAGTAAAGAGAATAATAAATTATTAGCTAATAGCTTGAAAGACCTATATTATGCTAACCCCAAGAAAGTTGACATTCAAGGAGATAAGCTTATTGGTATAGTCTCTAGGCTTGAAAAGAATTATATTACTTTTACTAAGTTTATTGAATCTATTGATAATATTGACACGATTAAGTGGGGTGCTAAGAATCACTACATGATTGAGTTGTTCAAGAATGTAAAAAAGAACAAGGCAGGAGTAGCTAATGTAAGCAAACGTTGGTCTAAGTATAAAAAACAATGGACTGCACAAGGAATAATTGAGGGAGATCCAGCTAAAACTGTTAGAGAAGTATGGAGTGATCTGAAACAAGCTCTTATTCCTAATCCTCACTTTAATGCACAACATGAGACAATGCTTATTGGAGGATACAAGCTTACTCAACAAGAGCAAGAACAGTTCTTGAAAACAAGAGTAGCTTATATGATAGACCAGCTTACTATGTTACAAAAAGCAATAGCTAAGAGGCAAGACTCTGAACTTGAAAAGCTTAAGAAAAGACATATGGTTATCACAGAGAAAGGTGTTTCTTTGCTAAACAGTAGGACTCATCAGGATACATACCTTGCTCCAGGAACTTATGGAATAAAGAAAGAAGGATCTAAGACTACTGTAACTGGGAACTTTGACATATTGATAGAAGGAGTGATGTATAACCTCAAGGAGATTGAAGTAGAAAATTCCTTGTTCTTTGACATCCCTGCTGAGTTTACTGATGTTGCTTTCTTGAACGATCAGAACATACAGAATGCTAGCTGGAGAGGTGCTGTTAAGAAATTAGGGTATATGTTGACAGGTGAGCAAAAGAATGCCCTTAAAACAACCTTAGAGCCTACTATATTGAAAGAAGATATGATAGAGTACTCTTTTGCCTTAAAAGCCTTAATGGCTCTTAGAAAGAAGATAGATCCCCTTCTTACTGATCAAGAGATAAGAGAACAACTTGGTGTCTTAGGCGATCCATTAAGACCAAATAGCTTTGCTAAAGTTAAGACTAATATTTCTGAAGGTGATGTTAATAAGATAGTAGCCGATTATATCAATGAAAAGCATGCTGGAACATTAGCTAGATTCAATGCAGGTGCTATTAGTAATATTGTTCATCTTACTGTATATAACTATGTAGAGAAAGAATATCCTGGCAAGACAAAAGAAGAGAAACAATCTATCCAACGGTCATTATTAGATCATATGTGGTTTGCTAATCAAGAAATCATGACTGTAAAGGGTACCTATAATATAAGAATAGCTGATGTTGGCATGCCTGGTCCTTGGCAAGATGGTATTACTAATTTACCTAAATATAAAGGCAAGCGTAATACAGCCGAAATGGAAGCTAATGTGCTTATCTACACAAATCTTATGGAGGATCAAGGAACTCCTATGACCACACAGGAGATAGAAGACCTAAAGAAGAGTAAGCCAGCCTTATTATATTACTCATCTCTACCTAAAGCTTTACAAGATACTATTATTATCTGCAAGAATGAGATAGAAGATGTTATGTTCGGATCACTAAAAGATTCAGGACTCTTAGATCGTACGCCTAATCAAGCCAACGCTGAGAATGGCTTTACTCCTGGATTCTGGTTACACAAAGACTCCACCAAGGCTTCACCTGGAAATCTAAAAGCACCCAACGTTCAAAGAAAAGATTTCAGGACAGCTGCAGAAGCAGCCGTAGCAACAGCTCATGCAGAAAAAGGTACCGGATTAGATGTTATTACTAACTATGGTGCAGCTTTAGGCAACTATGTTCAAGAATCTATGGAAAAAGTAGCTCAGAATGACATGATTATTAAGCTCAAAGAGATTAGACCAGTAAATAAGAGTGGCTTGCCAACGGTACAAGACAGCAAAGGTAACACCGTTGACATAGGATATATTGCTTACCAGACAGATCCAGCAATAGTCAAGAATGAACAAGGACTAAGGCCAGCTAATATGCTGACTAAGCTTGGATATATTCAGATGAAGAATGCACCTGGGTTAGTTGATCACAGAGGTAGTGCAACCAACATGCCTTGGGTTCATAGAGATGTGTATGGATTATTAAGCCAGTTGTATGATAGCAAGCCAAAGAGCACAGAATTTACCAAGAGCTTGTTAGCTGTCAATGGATTCGTAAAGAGACAGATAATGTTAAGTCCTTACAATTTTGCTATCCAGATAGCCTCATCTCCGATGTTGTGGATGGACCCTAAGACACTATGGAACGTTGGAATAAAGCCTCTTATTTGGGGTGGTGGTCTCGGTGTTCAAGGCGTTAAAGAACATATGGCTAACAAGACAGATGCTTTTGCACATATGAATAACTATGGGTATGATCCTAAACGAGTTAGCTTACTCCAAAGACATGGACAAGAAGCCTTCCTAGCTGATCATGTTATGGAAACTTTGTTTGATAAGAAGCTTTCAGACAAGCACCCAACACTTCGAGATCCAATGGCACAGCTAAAAGATACAATGGGCGGTAAAGCAGGTATCGATAATTATGTCTTTAATCACTATGTTGCTAGGATTATGTATACATTCTCTAATTCTATGATAGATAGGTTCATCGCAGACCCTAAGTTTAATCCTCAAATAACGGACAAGAATGCTAGATTAGAAGAAGCAGCTAGGTTAGCAGTAGCTTTCACATCCAGCACTTCAGGTATGATAGATAAGCATAGATATGGAGCTGAAGCTAAGTTCCTACAGGTAGGATTGTTTGCTAGAAACTTTACTATGTCATTCTTACAGCAGGTTACAGGAGCTATGTACCCTGTAAACAAGGCTCTAGGATTCAAACATAAGTATAGAGTAGGTAATAGTAGTGTTCTTAACAGTCTCCTTCATGGAGATAAGTCAAGCCAAGAGATGGATTACCTTTCTAAATACTATCAAGCTCATTTAGCTAGGATTATAACTATCAAACTTGTACTCTTTTCCTTACTACAGTTCGGACTCAGCTTCATGGATGATGATGATAAAGACAAAGAAGAAGGAATCTTTGCTAAAAAGAGATGGATGTTCCAGAATGAGCCCGGAAAGTTTGCAAGGATCAGATTACCCAACGTTGGGCCATTCAAGACTCCTTCAGGTGAAAGAACATATGCAGACCCTCTTATCTGGCGAGAACTTTCTCAGTTTGTTGCTTTAGCAGAAAGAGGACCGTTGTCTTTTGCTAAAGGTAAGTTAAGCTGGGGTGTTAAGACAGTTGTAGAGCAGATAGAGAATAGAAACTTTATGGGATTACCTATTACCAACGATAGTGGAGAAATTACCATAGGAGAACAGCTATCAGACAGAGCAAAACATATAGTTGGATCAACAGCACCTACTTTCTTTAGAGCAAAAGGTAAGACAAAATACTCAACAAGCTTCTTAGGAGGTGCAGCAGGTCTAAATATAGGCACAGGATCATCAGCAGAAGACCCTCACAAGCTTGCACAACAGAGAAGGATGGTTAAACAAGAGCGATATTATAGTGATAAGATACGCAAGATAATCAAAGGTTCTTCTATCAAACAGCTAAGAGATCCTTTCTACAGGAACAAACATAAGATTACTTACAAACAATCTGTCAATGAAATAAATGGTAGAGAAAGACCAGGAAGAATATTCTCTAGGAGAAACAGATCAGTATTAAGAAAGAATCGAGGTAGATGGAATAAATAAACTCCTTGACATTTTTTGAGTTAGTGGTATAGTGGTCAAACACTCAAAAAAGAAAAGGAGATACATGGACATAAGTAATAATTCCTCCTCGGTAGCACGTAGTTGTTGGAAAAAGTATTACTGGCGTTATAAGCAACGCTTGACACCCATTAAACAATCCTCAGCACTATCCCTCGGTAAAGCAGTACACAATGCCTTTGACTTCTATTACAAAGGTGCACCAATAAAAGAAACAGTTAACGACCTCGCTAAATCATTCGATGATGAGATAGCACAATCAAGTCCAGAAGAATCAGAATCATTAGTCTTATCAAAGTACACAGCTCTAGGTATGTTCACGCAATGCCCTTTCTTAGGAGCAAAGTTTGATAAGATCGAGAGCGAGAAGTCATTCCGTGTTCCTTTATATAGGGGTGTCACATTTATCGGTAGGATAGATGGGCTCGTCAATAAGAACGGAGACTGGTGGGTGCGGGAGTTAAAGACAACTGGACAGACACTAAGACAATTCAATCAACGAATATCATCATCAGCACAAGGTACTGCATATGTATGGGCCGCTAAACAATTAGGCTATGACGTAAAAGGTATTATGTATGACTTCATTAAAAAGCCATTACTCCGCAAGAGAGTGAGTGAAGACCAGAATCAATTCGGCACTCGAATCATGGCAGACTATAAAGCAAGACCAGACTTTTACTTCGGACAGATCTATTCTTATCGTAGTGATATGGAAATAGAGATCTGGAAGAATGATGCTATATCTTTAGCTAAAGAAATAAGAGGCAAGGGTAGAACAAAAAGATATTATAGAAATACTGCAAACTGTTACAACTATAATTCAGAATGTCCTTACAAGAAGATATGCTTCGAGGAGAAACCAGATAACTTAATGTTACAGTTATATTTTAAATACAAAGGTCAACCCATAAAATAGAATAGAAAGGAGAGGAAAAATGAGAATATTATTATTAGCATCAGTAATACTGCTTGTAGGATGTTCAACAGCAGGACCATTTGTCACTAGCATTTCTAGTGATGGTAGAGGAAACTTAATTGTTGATAAAGCTCATGTTGAGTTCAACAGTTTTGTTGGGACAATTAGTACAAAAGATGCAACGAGTTCTACAATTAATCTAGGAGTAAAATGAATGAAAGGAGACTTGAATGACTGAAAAGAAAGATGTTAAGAAGTTTAAGAAAGAAGTAGTAGAGAAAGTAATAAAAGCAGTTGACAGTGAGATGATAGACGCTATCAAAGAACTTACAACAGCAGTAGCAGAGAACACTAAGATTGTCAAGGCAATGAAAGCAGTCCATGACAAATGGGTCAGAGCAGGTAAGTTCTAATGGATCTTAAAAACTTAAAACCTGTTGGTAATAAGATTGACCGTGGGATCTCCTTGATCATTTACGGTAACCCAGGCGTTGGTAAGACGACTCTTGCCACAACACTCCCTCCTGATGATACTCTTATCATCAACGCAGAAGCAGGTCTTGGCCCACTGTTGGGTAAAGGTCACGTTGTATTTAATATCTTAGAAGCTGTTAAGGACAATGAGTTTGAAAAGGTTATAGACGAACTTTATAAAAATCTCCGTACAACTAAACACCCTTTCAAGAACGTTGTTTTAGATAACTTATCTGAGATAGAGAATCAATTAATCCTCAACATAACAGAGCGTCATGGCAAAGAAGCCCCTACCCTCCGAGAATATGGAGATGCTTCTTACAAGATGAAACAGTGGATCCATCAGTTTAGAGACTTAGTTTATAACAAGATGAACGTTATCTTTAACGCATGGGAGTTCCCAATGGAGCTCAGGAACGCTGAGGGTAGCCTCTTATCGCTTATCTGCCCTAAAGTGAGTAAGTCTATAGTCCCAGTTCTTTGTGGATGTGTGGACATCGTAGGGCGATTAGAGGTACATGAGAAGACAGGAAAGAGATGGATTAGGATTAGACCAAACGATATGTACCTATGCAAGTCCCAGTTCAAAGGTGTTGGTGGAGCCAACGATGAGTCTGGAGAGTTAGCAGATCTTACAATCGTACTAGACAAAGTTTTAAACTATAAATATGACAAATACGAAAAGGAGTCAAAATGAGAATGGATTGGGACAAAATAGAAGACAAAGGATTTACAATATACCCAAAAGGGCCATATACAGTAAAGATTGAAGCTATTGAAGAAGTACAAGCTTCAACTGGCAACAATCAGTTAAAGATTATTACTAAGATAATGACTCCTGATGAGCATAATGGCAAGAAATACACAGAGTTTATCACTCTTGTTCCCTCTTGTGATTGGAAGTTAAAGAACTTCATTGCGGGGTGTGGTATTGATATGACCACTTTGCCGTCTATGGATACAACATCAGGTGATTTCAGACAGCTTTTAAATAAGCTTATCGGGAAGACATCAGTCTGGATTGTTGACGAAAAGGCAGACAGAGATGGTACACTCCGCAACAATACTGTAGCTTACGAAGTAGACCCCAACGCTTCAACGGCTGTAGAGGATGTTCCTGAGTTCTTATCAGAAGACGGAAGTCCAGAGGAGAACTAAATGGAAAACGGCTGGATATTATTACATAGGAAGTTAATTGATACTTCTTTTTATAAGAACCCAAGAGCCGTTTGTCTAGCAGTCCACATTCTTTTGAAATCCTGTCATAAAGGGCAAGTTATCCACTTCCCAGGGGCTCAAAAGAGTGTGGTATTGCGAAGAGGTCAGTACTTAGGAGGTTATAAGAGACTAGGTTCTGAATTAGGGTGGCACAAGTCACAGATAAGGCGAGCCACCTATGTCTTAGAAAACGCAGGGTTCTTAACAAGAGAAATAACAACTAAATACTGTATTATCACACTTAACAATTACAATTCCTATCAAGGTTCACAATGCTACCAAGATGTCGGAGAACAGTTTGATGAGGGTGCCCAGGTAGATACCCCAAAAGAGAGTGGAGTGTCGGCAGGTTCCCCGGGGTGTGTCGCTGGAGATACCAAGTTGAGTGCCGAATCTTACTCCCATACAAAGAAGGTTAATACAACAATGATAAAGAAGTATATACCTCATTTTGAGGAATTATGGCTTTTATACCCAAACAAAGTCGGTAAGAAGAATGCACTGAGACATTGCAATGCTTCAGTTAAGAACGAGAAAGACTTTGAAGACATAAAAACAGCCCTTAAGAATTATAAAAACAGTAAGAGAGTTGCCGATGGATACATACAAGATGGATCTGTTTGGTTTAATAACTGGCAGGATTGGATTAGCAACCCAACAGATGAAAATGCTGGGTTAGAAGAAATGAATAAACTGTTAAGAGATGCAAAGGAGGTCAGATGAACAAGGCTGTAATATTGAGAGGTTTAGAACAATATCTTAGAATGCTTCATCCAGACAATAAAAATGTTAGAAAAGAAAGAGCAAAGGTTCAGAAGCAGATTAAAGAGATAAAAAAGTATGGTTATGTGGAATATGACTTAGATTGGGAATGGGATGTAAAGCTTAGATTGGGGGTTAAATGATATTTAACGACACAGATGCTTCGGTTACTTGCAAGAAGATAACAGAGATATCTACGCATGGTGGAGTACTTGATCTAAAAGAACTAAACAACAGACTAGGGATGTTTGTTACAGACAAGCTTCTAGATGGCATTAAGTATCGATCTTTGCCTCATGAGCCTGAGATTGTCTCTAAGTTTAAGGCCTTGCCAACGGACAGGAGAATGAAGTTTGAGAAGGATAACCCTGACTGGCGTAGGGAATCCAACGTTAAGGAGTGGACAGATAAGGTGTCCAAGGCCGAATGCCACAACAATTCAGAAGTATACTGGCTTAAGTTCTGGGCAACAGTAGTTGATAAAGACAGAAAAGACTTAATTAACAAGAAACTAGCAGAGTTTCCTAGTGAACTTACCATCAAGACTTTCAAGAAGGGTATTCCTGTAAGAGTTATTAAGATAGATAACATGGTACGAGAGGAGAAAGATGAGTCATTGTAAACACAAGTGGGAAGCACCAGAATCATATGGTTATTTCAAAGAGCAGAGTCCTATTATCAAATGCACAGTCTGCGGAAAGACATCTTTCCCTAATAAGACGGCTAATGCAAAAGCTAGGCTTGGTAAGAGAGTTACGAACAAGAGAGCATTAACTGGGTTTGGTGTCTGCCATGCAGATTTATCTTACTCAACAGTAGCACACAACAAACAATATCATAATCATAACATAACAACAGAAGATGAACTAACTAAGATACAGAACAAATGTTAGATAACCCAGATGATTGCGGTATATATCAAACAACATCTTGAAGATGGTTCTTATGTGTGGAATAAGTTTAAAGGCATTACAACATCAATAGATAATAGATGAACTATTAACTAAGGAGTGAGGATATGAGAGATAAGATAAGAGATTGGCTTAGAAACTTTTTAAGAATAAAGCAACCTTTTCTAAAAATAGGAGATTTTGGGTACGATGATATCCCTTCTTCAAAAGATGGGAAGTGGCATAATTTTACAATGACTTTTGATATTAAAAGAGAAAATCCAGAACTAGAAGTTTCGACTATTAAATTATACGATAGGACTTTTAGCGAAGAAGATAATGACAATAAAGAAATATCGGAACAATTAATGGCTATTTGGTTGGGGTTAACTGATGGAACTGACTAAGGAGGGGTGAGATGCACAGGCTATATGATGAAACAGTACACACCGTTACTACTTACCAATACAAGATTAATACATACGGGATAAGTTCAGAGCCAGAGTTATGCAACTGCGGATATATCAGAATTATATTTGTAAACGGCATATTTGACAGAGCAGAGTTTCCTTTTAGCAATCCTTACACAAAAAATCAATGGGAAGTATTAAGTGCTATAAATGAGAAGATACAAGAATTAACTAAGGAGTGACGATATGAAGCTGTGTTTTAGATGTGGCAAGAAAGGAAACCAGTCGTGGAATATCTGTGCAGACAACAACAAAACAAGATATGTTTGTAAATCTTGTGACATTCAATTAAATACATTAGTTCTTATTTTCATGGGATTCAGGAATTGGAGAAGTAAGATTAATAAATATATGAAACTAACTAAGGAGGAGTGATATGAAAAAGAGATTATTAAAAGATTTACCGTTTGATAACTTAAAAAAAGATGATGTTTTGTATAAAGTTAACGGCTCATATCAGATAGACCACGGGGAAACATTTTATAAAGGTGGTGGAAGTAGCCACAATGGTGTAACAATCCTAAACACATCATCAAAAGATATTATAGATATGATTTGGGATAAAGAAGATTGGTTTGAAGAAGCAATTTTAGACCACATTTCAGTCATTCCAAAAGGAACTGAGCTAGTTATTAAGTTTAGGCCTCTATGCCAAGAGGATTCTATTTATTTTGCGAAGGGAATTATTCATATACTACCACATCTTGAAGATGGTTCTTATGTGTGGAATAAGTTTAAAGGCATTACAACATCAATAGATAATAGATGAATTGACTGAGAATTACTTTAACATAGCGAAAGAAAGGATAGGATGTTAAAACTATTCCCAACAATACTAATAATACTAGATGTATGTGCATCAATCCCTTATGGACTACAAGGCGACTGGCGACATTGTATCTATTGGTTGGCAGCAGCAGTATTAACAATCTGTGTTACTTATTAACTAAGGAGTGAGGATATGAAAGAGAAATATGACTTACTCCACATCAATAAAGATGAAGGAATATTTATCAGAATAAGTAAGTGTGTTAATAATATTAAAATATTTGATAAGATGTTAAGTAAAAGAGAAATATTAAAAGAATGGTCTAAAAGTATGCCAAAGGAGTGAGGAATATGGAATTATTGAATGAATTAATATTATATATAGCTAAGAACTTTACTTATGACGATGTGGTGCAACATTCAAAAGAAATATTAGAACAGGTTTTTTATGAAGCAGTTTATTAATAATTTGACTAAGGAGTGATAATGTCTAAAGATAAGATAAGAGAGATAGTTGAAGGCTCATCTTGGTATGAAGAAGGAGAGTGGGGTGTTAGAGATGCTATAAGAGATACGCTTGTAAACGCAATCTACCAAGCCACTCGGTTAGATTCTAATAAAATGGAGAATTTGAGATTAGAGGTATTATCAATAAGTTCTTTAAACATAGATGGAACTTCTAAAATGTTAATTGACCGTATTATTAGAAGACAAGATGAACTAACTAAGGAGGGGTGAGGATATGAAGATAGAAATACAAGATTTATATGATGGATTTAATATTAAAGTAGATGATAAAACTTTTAACTTTGACCAAGAAGACACTAGAGAAAAGATGGCAGAAGTAATGAGGATTATTAATCCAAAGGCAAAAGTAACATACGAAGTAATTTGCTAACTAAGGAACAACAAGATGATTGGGAGAAGTGGTTAAGTGATAAGAAGATAGTAGCTGTTGACTACGCAAGTGGAACAGATATAACAGTTTACCCTAAGGAGTGAGGATATGAAGAAACCATGTGAACATATTATAGGAGAATATTGGCATAGTAGTTCAGAATTGTATTCATTCAGACATCCAGAAGAAATAGACGGATTAGGACATTTATCTGGATATTTTAAGTATTGCTCATTATGTGGAGAGAAGATTAAGAAGTCATACATAAATAAGCTTTGGAAAGATTACGCAAAAAGTACTAAGGAGTGAGGATATGGGAGATTACCAAAAATGTAAAACTTGTAAGGCTTTTTTAGTAGGAGAAGGAACAAATTTATATTGTCCTGTTTGTTACCCAAGGATGAGTGTTGAAACAATAATGGTAGATGATATGATTTTTACTGCCTCTCTACCTACTGTTGAGGAGATTAAAAAGATAATGGATGATGAGCTTGAATGTGTTGATGATTGTTATCTAGAGAGAACAGCCAAAGCCATACATAAACGATTGAGAGGTGAGACTTGAGAAGACCTGAGAAGAAGGAATATAAGATAGGAGATGACCCAAGATATGAAGGCTACAACCAAGCCTATGATGAGTGGGAGAATTGGATAGAAGACAACAGAGAAGAAATGATAGATATTCATGGAATAAGACATTCTGTTATTAAGATTAAGGAGCGAGGATGTGAAAGATAAGATAAGAGAGATATTATTTAGCGATTTAATGATAAGTGGCAAAGCTATTGACGCAATCTACCAAGCTACTCGGTTAGATTACACAAAGGTAAGGAACGCTGTTGCAGAATTACATCAACGACCAAATACTTGGGCTGTTACGACTGATGATGTCGCTAAAGAAATAATCTCTAAACAAGATGAACTAACTAAGGAGGGGTGAGATGGAAATTAAAGATATGGACTATGTAGACGAAAAAGTTAACAATGTAGATAATCTTCGTATGAGAGATTTTAAAATACTTATAGGAAGAATTATATTGTTAGAAAAGAATATTAAAATAGCTTCTAATGGATTACCCTCTGTTGAGGAACTAGAGAATATAATAATAAAGAAATTGAATGAACCCTTAACAGATGTTCATAAACATATAGCCCAAGCAATCAACAAACGATTGAGAGGTTGTGATGGGAAAGAAAAGTAGACCGTTGGGTTATTTCAACGTAACAGTTTGCTTCAGAGGCGAGTGCGTTTATCACAATACAGAAGAATGTAATGATTGTTTACGCTTTGATAAATACAAGAAAAGGAGAAAGAATGGAAATAAAAGACGTACAGTTAATACAGACTGATGATTTAGTTGATGAGCTGTTCAGTCGTTATGATACGGCTGTCTTCTTAGCTCACAAGAAGAATACGACTAGCAAGGGCAGCATGGCTTGGAATACGAAGGGTAATAAGTTCACACTGTTGGGTTTATCGGAGTACTTAGGCAGCTTAACAAGAGCTTCAGTTATCAGAGAAATGAGAGTGAACGAATGATATCTGTAACCCAAAAGAAAAAAGATAAAATAGGTTACGGAGGGATGTATGGATAGGAAACTTATAAAGAAATTAGATTCGTTATGGGCCCTGACTGTCAAAGAGAAAGCTAAGTATAAGTGTGAACACTGTGGAAAGTATGACAGTAGGATGGAAGCTGCTCATGTGGTAGGTAGGAGACATAGGGCTACTAGGTGGGGTAGTTGGCTTGGGACAGAGAGATATGACCTATGTGGGCATTGTCTTTGTCATGTGTGTCATCAACAGTATGATGAGCATGGCCCGGGAGAACATTTCATAGTGAAAGAGACTATCGGTGAGGAAAGATTAGAAGAGATACAATTTGAAGCAGAGAATAAGGTGGCTAAATGGCAGGAGTTTGAAGTGATTGAGGCTATCATAGAAAAAGAGCGAGCCGCTGCTGACGACTCGCCCTTCTCAGGTGAATAATTATCTTGGGAAGAAGTTGTTGATAACGTTGTCTATCTTATCTTCGACACTTCCCTTTTTAGTTTCTGTATTAGGCATCGTATAGCCAGTACCATGCAGTATCCTTCCTTTAAGATAATTCTCAAGGTGACTACAAGTTCTATTCCTTTTCCATTGCCAACAATCACAATAGAAAGTTCCATCACTCGCTTTTATTACATGATATTCCTTTCCTGGCTTACTCTTGCTAGGGTAAGTTTTAACAACGTTTCCCATTATTTCCCCCTTAGCTTATCACCTATCCATCCAATTAATCCAACGATTAATGCTCCAGCTGCAATTATTAATCCAAAGATTATATTCAAAAAGAAGAACCCAACGGTAACTATTACAGCAACCATAATACATCCGAGTATAAAGTCCATTATATTCAAAAAGAAGAACCCAACGGTAACTATTACAGCAACCATAATACATCCGAGTATAAAGTCCATATTAACTCCCTTCTAACATTGTTTGTAAAGCTTCCATTATTATTTGCTCTGCGTGGTCCATGCATACAATATTATTATCTCCACATAGATTCTTAGCAAAGTATCCATCAACCTTTACATCTATTCCTATGAGCATAGCTTTTATATCACTATTCTTACTCATAATTAGCTTCTCTACTGTCTCTGATTGTCCTTTCTGAACCTCTCCATCAGTAACAAGGATAACTAACTTATTACCTTCAATTTCATTCTTATTAAGAATACTTATTGATTCTTCCATTGCTCTAAAGATATTAGTTCCACCACTCATGTAATTATAATCTCTTCTCCAGCTTTCTTTTTTTAACTTAGTAGCTCTTTGAGTGAATGCAACGACATCATAATCAACGTCTAATCCATCTGTTTCTCTTACTTCATTTAAGACATTAATCATTGATTGAACGCTATCAGCCAATACATCTCTCCTTAACTTTCCATCAACCATACGAGCATCCATAGAACCAGATGCATCAATGCAGAAGACAATCTTACTCTTTTTGACTTGTTCAGTAGCTTCCTCTCTAAAGAGTTCTTCTATCTGTCCAGTAAATAAGGCTATTAGATTATCAGTATTAAGATCAGAACCATCATCAGAGACATTCTTTTCACTAATATTAAGACATTCTTTTAACTTTCTCTTAGTAGTCTCAGTAAGCTGAATAGAACTGAACCCTTCTCCTGACTTTCCTTTAAGGCCATCTCCTTTATCCCATACACTGCTAGGCTTAATAAGCTTATCTATATCATCCTTACCGATACTCTTACTACCGCTCCCAGCTTTATCTTCTTTACCTTTTTCTTTACCTTTTTTTTCTTCTTTACCTTTTTCTTCTTTTTTGTCTTTGTTCTTATCCGCATCTCCTTTTCCTGTATCCTTATCTTTATTATCATCTTTCTTTTCAAAGCTAAAGACAGCCTTAATTTTATCTACTGTCCTTCTTAAATCAACCCAACGCTTTGTTTCTATCTGTATAATCCCTTGTTCAAATAGACTTTGTAATTCATTCTTAACAATCAAACTTAGAGCTTCCCGATCCCAACAGTTCTTTCCAAAGTAAGTCATATGGAGTATCATTTGGATCATAGTCCTTACAAACAAGTGTTGTTTGTCTATCTGAGCTTTATTTTCGACAGTACAGACATGCTCTTTTATTGATATCTTATAGAATTGAAAGATATTAGGAAGTAGATTAAAGTTCTTCCTGTCTATTCTGATATCCTCAAGAGCATTAACGATGTGGTGGTCTATATTATCCTTAGCAAAGTCCTCTGGAATAATAACAGAATACTTCATATGAGCTGCCTCATGCATCAATGAACTCAAAGCAGCAAAAGCATTCTGTTCCTTAATCCTCATAGGTAGCTCTATCCTCTTGTCCTTTAGATTAATTCTAGGTCCGGGACAATCACATATCACTACCTGAATACCAGAGTTCTCTGAGATATACTTAGCCATCAACTCAAATGTTCTACGATTAATAATATCACCTCTTTCTTTTTTTCTTCCTTAAATTCTCATAGTCAAGTTCTTTTATTCACATTACACCATCTTCAGTCTTTTCCTACCACCAGTCTGAGTAGAAGCCTGTACTGCTTGAGGTTTACCTTCATTTAAGTGTTGGAATATCTTTTCTTCCTTGAATACTCCTATCTCTAACGCCCACTTATCTTCAATCGAGATAGCTCTGATATATCCATCACTAGCCATAAACCCTCTACTGCTTGTGCAGAACTCACCGCGTGCAACTACATCATTCTCTGTAAGATATTTCCAGAGCTTATACATATGAGATAGATTAGTCTTAACAGCTATTTCTCTATCAAAGTCTTTCTTCATCTTATTATCACTAGGATAGACCTCATAATACTTATCAATTACATACATATCAGTATAATTAGACAAAGGCTGGAACTGTTCCACGTGAAACACTTTAGTCTGAGCATTCTCTTGAACTTCCTCTCCTTCATAGGTAAAGACAAGCTCACTCTTAGCATACTGATTATTATCTTCATCCATCCACTTCCGTTGGGTTGAGCCCGGTGCAAGCACTTTATCCTGATAGACAGTCCTCTCTTTAACAAGATTACCGTTGGGTGCTTTAGCTTCAACATCAGGTTTCTTATACTTACTCAAGTTCTCATACTTACTATTGAAAGTGATACCGTTCTTCTCATCTACTACTTGTAAATTATAAGCCATTATTTCTCTCCTTTCTTACTTTATCCATCTCTTTATCTAACCTATCGTAGAACTTCATTAAATTATCTACTATTGTTACCATTATCTTAGCTAAAATCCTCATATTCATCTCCTCTCATCCACCACATTTGAGCAAATCCTTTAGATTTGCATAGGTCATCACATTTTTCTTCATCTAATAGCTCTTTCCAAGTGCATTGAGCAAGCTTTAGGAAGACTTCTTTGTTCTGAGATTGACTGGCCGCATCCATTATCGCACTAAGACCGTCTTCAATACTCTCTCTTAAGGGTAATCCAGCTAAATACAGTTCAATCATACTTGATAGCTGTCTGATACTGATATCAATAGGGATATTGCCCTGCTCAATAGCCTTCAAACAAGCAAAATAGAATTGAACAAACTCATTGCTTCTCTTAATATCTAGCGTTGGGAACTTAACCTTTAATACTTTCTTGATATCAGCCTGAGTAAACTCTGGATATGTAATGAATGTACATCTACCAAGAAAGTTGCTAGGCTTAACATTACCACCTAGATACTTAGCACTCTTAGGATTCTGAGCAAACCCAATCTTACAGTCTTTATTTAATTTGTATATCTTTCCATTACCATTGTCTGCATCCTTCACAAATAACTCTCTATTCTGCAATAGAGCATGAAATGGAAAGCTCTCTTTATTATTAATAGCATTAACCTCATCAAATAAGATAACACTAGGGTTTTGGATAGCCTGGACAAACAAACTCTCTTTAAATACAACACTACCATTCTCGATAGTCTTATCTCCAAACAGCTTGTTTAGTTTGAAGTCCTCATGACAACTATAAAGAAAGAAAGGTAGCTGTCTTCTGAAAGCATAATGTTCATGACTAGCTGTCTTCCCTGTGCCTTGCTTACCCTGTGTCAAAGGGTGCTTATTGCTGTCATAATGTATTGCTAAGCGGTTATCTATCCCTCTATCGATATATGAGGCATCTTTAGCTGGAATGTAAGCCTTGAGCTTCTCAGGCACATTAAACGAGGTATTAACATTAACAGTAGGTTCAACTATCATTTTAGCTTCTTTAATACTTGTTACTTTAACACCACTTAATGGCTCATTCATCTCAATAAATCTACCTCTTACAGTAGATTCATCCATAACATACTTGAATCTTGCTTTAACAACGTCAACAATATGTCTAGCTCTTACTTTCTCAGTAGAGCACTTACCTTGAAGTAAGCCATCTCGTACTTCTTTTAATTGTTCATTATTTACTTGACTTAAACCCATATTTCTCCTTTCGTTGTCTATCTCTTAATCTCTTATTATTCTTTTTTGATATAATATATGCTTTCTTATCTTCTAACATATCTTCTTTCTCTTGTCCTGTGAGCATATGAGAGTGACAATACTTACCTTTTGTATATCCAGATAAGAGTTTCTTACATATTAAACATCTTCTTTTCTTTTTATTGTAATGAACTTCATTCTTTCTTTTACTAAGGTGGACTCCATGATAAATTGAGTCAACATTGACTGCTGATCCTCTCATAATCCCTCCTCTGCGTGTTTGATTGTCATTTCCACTCCTTCCTACCTATAAGCACTGGGTGTCTTAGACTACCAGAAGCAAGTACACCTTGATGCTCTATGGTTACCATATCACCAATGCTGATATGCTTCTTATGTCTATTAGAAGCTTTTACTCCAACAGTTACTCTAATTCCATTAGGATAAAGAGCAACAATCTCTATTCTTTCCTTATGAGCATCAACTAACACAACCTCATAATCACTCTGATCTTTAAACTTCATCTTAACCCAACTGCATGGGCCAGAGATATAAGAACCTTCAAGACTCTTAACAGTTATGCCTTCCCAACCGTCATCAGTTACTTCTTTAAACCTATGCTCAGTATCAGGTACATCATTAACAACCCAACAGGTAGGCAACCATTTATTAACACCAACCTCTTGCATCTGTTCTTTCCTATCAAGATAAGATTCTATTCTTGTGTTAATTCCATTCAATTCAATAAGATCAAACAAGCATATCTTGCATGCATCATCCTTCTTATGAGCCAGGAACTCGTAAAGAGCTCCCAGCTTACCTGTATTCCAATACAACTCACAAACAAATGTAGCACTCTCAACCTTATTATCTTTAAGAACCTTAACTATGTCATTAAGCATAGGAAAGTCTCTCTTGATAGTGCCATATTTGTTTATGAGGTATGCATCAGTTTCAGAATAGCTAAGATAATTGAACTCACCGTCATATTTTATCTCAGCCATACAAGGATAATGCAAGCCAGCTAAAGAACCTCTTAGTTGAGGAAATGTAATAGTCTTACCGTCTATTTTAGTGACTTGCATTAGTATCCTTTCTCTTGTTAATCTCTCTTTATTCTTGTATTTAGTGAACTCCAAGGCTCCTGCTACAACTCCCATTATCTATCTCCTATTTGATATTCTGCGTTATCTATGTCCATCCTGTGTTCACCCTCTTTGAGTCTATCCACACACCAGTAATGAGCTGGGCACGTATCGACATCATCAGGACCGTTGGGTTGGTAATACTTCTCTAAATCAACTTCTTTTTCTATTGAATGTCCACATAGCTCACATTCCATTGGTTCAAAGGTTATGTTCATTCTATCCTTTCTTTACCTCATCCTCTACCTTCTCAAATATTGAGACTAGTTCAGATGCTTTAGTTGTTGTTATCATGACTCCTTTCTTAGTAGGTAACCAATCGTTACCAGACTTGAAATACTCTCTAATATTGATAAGCTTGTTACCCTTGAACTCTGTTAAGCTAACAATTGTCTTCTTGGTGTTAGTCTTAGGTATCTCTCCAATTATATTATCCATTGTTATCTCCTTAGTTAAAGAATTTCATTGATTGAACTAAAACAAATACTGCGATACTAAATGTTCCTAATAATACACAAATTGATACTATCATACCTGATTCTATCTCCTTTCTATACTGTTTCGGCTTACAGTATCCATGTCTAAATAGTTTATTAAGGTCTTTGTCTACTTTCATCTAGTTCCTTTCGTTATTATACTCTCTGTATGAACGCATGACACTCTCCCACTCTTTATAACAATATTGAGCATCCTTACTAAGCTTATCCCAAGTCACTTCGGTGTTTAAATACCGTGTTAGTTCATTGGTTATGCTCTCATGCAATACAGGATCAGATACTTCATCAAGACATATCTCTGCACTATCAACATAACCAACGTAGTCACATATTACTACGTCTAGTTCTTTATACATTCCCATTGCTACTCCTTTCTTTAGTCTACAAAGTTAATTAAACTGTTCTTTCTATAGAACTCTGATACATGATCAAGTTTCTTATCCATTACTCTAAAATATGTAACATACAGTGCTTTCTTGCTCATATTATGATAATACCTAACGCTAACACCAGTCTGTCTTGATATTGCACGCTTTAGTCCTGCTTTAGTCCTTGGAACGTAGTAGTCTTTCATAGTGCCTCCTCGTTAGCTAGTTCAATACACTTATCAACAAACTGTTCAGTGTTCATCCGATACTTATCACATACATATCCACAACCTACCTCTCCAGCGTAATCACATACTCCACTATCAGCATTCACACAACTACAACAATCTTTCTCTTTATTACACATATCATATTCCTTTATTTAATTGGTTATGCGACCACGAAAAAGGGAGATTTCTCTCCCTTAATCTTATGCATCTAACATATCAGAATCATCAATCTCTTTACAGAATACTAAACCTTTGTAAACCTTGCTATCATCATCTGATACACCTTTGACTGATATTGCTTTCCAATCTTTGCCTGACTTCTTGCTTGTTCCTGAAACGAATTTGTATGATAATTTAGCCTTTTCCATCGTGACCTCCTATGTATGCAAAGACTTCATTGTCTTTGTCTTATATCAAAGAGCCTACACCTGCAACGATCAGCGAGCTGCGTGGCGAAGCCAGAGCGAGAACAAATGCAGGTGAAGGCTAATCAAAGACAAAGACTATGAAGTCTTAATACATTAGGAAAGAACAATGGAAATTATCTTATTATACAATGGACAGGAACTGAGAAGTCAGGTGAACATGAAAGCTTTCGACAACATGTCAACAGATGATGATAGGTTTACACAAGACAATACATTAAAGAGATTGAACTGATTAACTAGATGCATTAAAGGATAGAACATCTTCCTATCAAAGGGAGCTAATTACCCTTGCTTGCTCCCTACCCAACCCAACGCTTCTCACACATACGGGGTAGGGGGCTGGGTCATTTGCACCCCTGGTCCCTGTGTGACCACCCATCACATATATAAA
>Ga0222695_1000311_pt1 | contig 29536 bp, 24 predicted proteins | sample AntAcemetage1398_FD_179834 | JGI IMG/M metagenome (GOLD analysis project Ga0222695, IMG submission 179834) | Saline water microbial communities from Ace Lake, Antarctica - #1398 | ecosystem: Environmental > Aquatic > Non-marine Saline and Alkaline > Saline | place: Antarctica: Ace Lake...
CGGTGGACTTCAAGAGTAAGAGCGTGGCCAAAGATTTATCCTCAGCTACTGGTGTTTTTTGAGGAAATATTAGCGGAGTACATATGAGAGACTTAGGGGTTTACACAAAAAAGTTGACACTCCCATTACAATATATAAATCATTATTTAATATCAAACCTGTAGATGAAAAGAAAAAGATGTATATAGATTTTGCTTTTAATACTTCACATCTTATACAGAATCTTGTCTGCAGTCACCTGTGCAGCCTCTTGTAAAGACCATCCTTCATCACTAATATTGGCAGAAAGAATCAAATCTCCTGACATCGTTCCTATAATTTGAGCTGTGAGCTCTATCCAGCAAGTAGGCATCCAAGCAGGGCTGCACCATGCATCCATTATAGATCCAACAATTACAGCATCTACATCAGCCTCTTTTTTGAATTTTCTAAGTAGAGATGCGGTTAAGATATCTGAACTAAAGCCAGCTCCTTGATTTTCATTATCAACCAAGTGTTTTATCTTACTATAATGCATAACTTTATATCCTTTTTTTTCTAAGGAAATCTCAAAAGCTCTTTTTATAACATCTGATGAGTTTGGGAATTCTCCTCCTTTTTTAAAATCCATTACAACAATGTTTTTGATTTGCTTTAAATCTACTCCTGCAGATAAGGAAATGTTAGATGTTGGTATCAAACACCCTGTAAAACTCAAAAAAAGAACAAAAACAAACAAACGTTTCATGTGTTGACCTCCAAGATGCAATCTTTATAAACATCATACTTTTAATAGTTGAAGACAAGTGTCCTTATTTTAACAGCTTTCTTTAATAATTAAAGTTTTAGGTTCTATGCAAAAAAAAAGTTTCTAAAACATAGGGGTCAGCTCTCAATTTATCTATATCAATTTCCTCGAATCAAGGGTCTGGTCAGCATGATTATATAAAAAGTTCGCAAAAAAACTCCAAATGAACTGTACGAAATCATCGTACAGTAAAAAATGATTTCTTGCATAATTGTTAGCAAAAAAATCCATAGGGGACAAATCCATAGGGGACAGGTCTCAATTTATCCATACAAGTGTGTTATGTAAATTCATATAAATAAAGTCCGACTATTGAAAAATAGAATATAAATTAGAGTTTTAAATTGATAAAAGCCATATTTATGTTTATAAACTATAATGATCTTTAATAATATGATTTTTCTTTGAGGTATTGCAATGACCAAAGAAACAGGAATAAAATTTTTTGAGCAGAAAAAGGTGCGATCCGTTTGGAGTAATGAGAAGCAGTGCTGGTATTTTTCGGTAATTGATGTTTGTGGAATACTAAGTGAAACAGAAAATCCTAGGAGATACTGGAGCGATCTGAAAAGAAAGCTGAAGACGGAAGGTGTGAATGAGTTGTACGAAATTATCGTACAACTGAAAATGGAGTCTGAAGACGGAAAATTTTACAAAACAGACTGTGCTGACACGCAAGGGGTTTTAAGAATTATCCAGTCGATCCCTTCTCCTAAGGCAGAACCCTTTAAAAGATGGCTGGCGAAAGTTGGTTATGAACGGCTTGAAGAGATCGAAAATCCTGAAATTGCTTCGCAGAGAATGCGCGAGATATACCGGCAGAAAGGTTATTCCGACAGTTGGATTGAAAAAAGAATGAGAGGGATTGCTGTTAGAGATGAACTCACGGAGGAGTGGAAACAGCGTGGAGTAAAAGAGCAACGGGAATATGCAATTCTGACATAGCAGGTGATGCAAGAGTTGCACTTGAGAAAAAAACAAAAGTGAAAGTTTCAACAAAAGAAAATTACAAAGAAATTCCGGAAAAGAAGAGAAAAAGATTAAAGCAGAAATCGTAGACATATCTCAATTTACCTATATTAAAATTAGAAACAGACTGCAAAAACAGGGGCAAAGCTTCAGGCTTTGGAAGTTCAGTTCTAAAACATTTGACTTTTGCGTAGTTTTGGAATATTATTTCCAGAACTTTTATGAGGTTTTGAGATGATAAAACGAGAACAATACCTTAACGAATTAATAAAAATCAAAGATAAGCAGGTTATTAAAGTTATTACTGGAATAAGGCGTTGCGGAAAGTCAACTCTGCTTGAAATGTTTCAGGATCATTTGACGCAGTGCGGCGTTTCAGCTGAGCAGATAACCTATATCAATTTTGAGGATATGGACTATGCTTTTTTAGATAACGCAAAAAAGCTCTATGATTTCATAGTGAAAAAGCTGGTAAAAAGTAAAATGAACTATATAATTTTGGATGAAATTCAAAGAGTTGATGAATTCCAGAAGGCTGTTGATTCACTTCATATAAAGAAAAATACGGATATTTACATAACTGGTTCTAATGCTCAAATTCTGTCAGGAGAACTTGCAACATTACTCAGTGGCAGATACATGGAAATTGAAATGTTGCCGTTATCTTTTAAAGAGTATGTCAAATTTACTGGCGGCACAAATGATCTGGCCAGAAAATACAGGGATTACATCATATTTAGCTCCTTTCCTTTTCCTGCAATGCATCTAGAAAAAGATCAGGATCTGGTTAGAAATTATCTTAGCGGAATTTACAATACTGTTGTTCTCAAAGATGTTGTTGCGAGAAACAGGATTTCAAATGTAATGATGCTTGAAAGTGTGATCCGATTCGTTTTTGATAATGTAGGGAATCTTCTTTCTACTAAAAAAATAGCAGATACTATGACTTCTGACGGGCGAAAGATCTCAACTCACACAGTTGAAAGTTATCTGTCAGCACTTTTAGAAAGTTATATAATTTATAGAGCGAAACGCTTCGATGTTAAAGGGAAGCAACATCTTAAGACAAACGATAAATACTATGTAGCCGATATTGGTCTCAGACGACTTCTTTTAGGGAGCAAATCCGATGATACAGGGTTTATTCTTGAGAACATCATCTATCTTGAACTTTTAAGAAGAGGTTATTGTGTCTATGTTGGCAAAGTTGGAACCAAAGAGATCGATTTCGTAGCTCAAAAAGGAGATGTGACTGAATACTATCAGGTTTCTCTCACTGTCAGGGATACGACAAAGTTAAAGACTGAACTAGCAGCATTTGATCTTGTTAATGACCATAACCCAAAATTTCTTATTACGATGGATGATGATCCTCCTGTAAATCATAATGGAATCAGGCAGATCAATGCACTTGATTTTCTTTTGGAATAAAAAAGAAGATTAGTTGAAATTTAGAATCCTATAAAGAATTGAAATATCTAGATTTATTAAAAATTTCTTGCATAATTGTTAGCAAAAGGGTATAACAATATGGGATTGTAATCCCAAATGGTTATAACGATATGGGATTATGTTCCCCGGTTTTTGTGATTTTTGATGGAGAATATTATGTATGAAAGATCTTTGTCACTTGTAATTGCTGAGAAAACTGATGGAAATAAAGCGATTGTCGTCATTGGTCCTCGTCAAGTTGGAAAAACAACTCTTATTCAGCATTTCCTACAAGACAGAAAACATCTTTTTTTAGATGCAGATGATCCAACGGTTAGAGCACTTTTAACCAATCCCAATACAGAAGAATTACGGAGAATAATAGGAAATGCTACCACAATTTTTATTGATGAGGCTCAACGAGTGCCGGGAATTGGTATCACACTTAAAATAATAACCGATCAATTCAAAGCTGTACAACTTTTTGTAAGTGGTTCATCATCTTTTCAACTTTCAAATGAGTTGAATGAGCCTTTGACGGGAAGAAAATGGGAATATGAGCTTCTTCCGATTAGTTGGGAAGAGTATGAACAACACCATGGATATCTTATTGCTGAACAACAGGTTGAAAATCGTCTGTTGTATGGATTTTATCCTGATGTGTTAAATCATCCTGGTGAAGAAAAGGATATTCTCAAACAGTTGGTTAATAGTTATCTTTATCGGGATATTTTGGCGTATGCTAATATCAGAAAACCGGAAATACTTGAAAAGTTGGTTCAAGCACTCGCTTTGCAGATCGGAAACGAAGTTAATTATAATGAACTTGCTCAAACAGTGGGTGTTGATAGAAAAACTATTGAGAATTATGTAAAAATCCTTGGTCAGGGGTATGTAATTTTTTCATTGGGAAGTTATAAGAAAAACTTGAGGAATGAGATAAAAAAGAGGCGAAAGATTTATTTTTATGACAATGGAATACGAAATACGATTATCGGGAATTTTAATTCCATAGATATTCGTCAAGATAAAGGGGCTCTATGGGAAAATTTTCTCGTATCTGAACGAAAAAAACAATATGCATATAAGAATAGTTTTTTAAATAGTTATTTCTGGCGTACTCGACAGCAACAAGAAGTTGATTATATCGAGGAACTTGATGGTAAGTTGACAGGTTTTGAATTCAAGTGGAAGGCAAAGTCTGGTTTGAAGTTGCCAAAAACTTTTACAGAAACATACACGGCTGATACAAAAATTATTGATAGAAGTAATTTTAGAGATTTTGTGGTTATATGAAAACCGTTCTTAGTAGAACCACAGAGGTCAGATCGTCGAAATTATATAAAACTCATAGATTATAGTTTGTGGTCACAAATTGTGACCTCAAAACACACACAAAGTGTTAGGGCACATTAACATTTTTATTTCTCCACATAACTTTGACAACAATTTGCTGTTTAGATATTATTATTCAACTTTGGAATTGCTTTTCTTATCTTGGGTTGAATGGAGGTGGTGATGAGAAATATGTTTTTGTTTGCGGCAGTCTTGTTAATAGTTACAAGCTGTTCCGATTTCAAGGATAGCGTTATCGGCACTTTTGGCGAAAAATGTTTTGGTGACAATGCGTGTAAAGAAGGGCTTTTCTGTATTGACGGAATTTGTGTTGAAGAACTTGATACAAATTTAGATGATGACACTGAAAAAAATGATTCCGACGATGGCAATACGGGTGACACTGGCAATACAGGAAATACAGGAGATACCGGAAATACAGGCGATACAGGCGATACCGGAAATACCGGTGATACAGGAAATACAGGAAATACAGGCGATACAGGCGATACCGGAAATACCGGTGATACAGGAGATACAGGAGATACAGGAGATACAGGAGATACAGGAGATACAGGAGATACAGGAGATACAGGAAATACCGGTGATACAGGAGATACAGGAAATACAGGAGATACAGGAAATACAGGAGATACAGGAAATACAGGAGATACAGGAGATACAGGAGAATACTCTTGTGGAGCACAATGCTGGTATTCACCATATGTAAACCCTGAGACTATAGTTGATCGTTTCTCCGAATCAGGAACTGGAGACGTGATCGTAACAGATAGTTACACAGGTCTTGAGTGGACAAAATCGTCAGTTTCAGATAAAATCTGGCAGGATGCTATGGATCACTGTGATGGATTAAGTTACGGAGGTAAAAGTGACTGGAGACTTCCTGACAACTATGAGCTTGAGTCATTGGTAAATTACTCGAAATATTATCCTGCAAGTGACTTTCCGGGAATATCCACAAATTATTTCTGGTCGTCGTCTGTTTATGTTTATAATACAAATAATGCTTGGTATGTGCACTTTGACGATGGTAATGTGTACAACTACGATAAGCAACCTACCTATTCTGCTATGTGTGTCAGAGGAGTTTCTCCAACCAGTGAAACGGGCAGATTCCAGGAAAAGGTTGTGTCTGATGATACTGTTGTTATTGATATGAAGACAGGTCTTGAGTGGACAAAATCGTCAGTTTCAGATAAAACCTGGCAGGAAGCAGAGAATTTCTGTAATGGATTAAGTTACGGGGGCAAAGATGACTGGAAACTTCCGGAAATATATCAGTTAAGAACGCTGATAAAAAGGGAAGAATACTATCCTGCAAGTGATTTTCCGGGAATATCCTCAAATTATTTCTGGTCGTCGTCTGTTTATGTCCATAGTACAGATGATGCTTGGTTTGTGCCCTTCCGCGATGGTTATGTGCGCCGCGACAATAAGAATGATATGAATTATGCTATGTGTGTCAGGTAGTTGCTGTACAGAATGTTTAGATCTTTGCGAAGTGTCTCGGTAGTTTTTTTAGTATTATTAAGGAGTCATCAATGAGAAATGTCATTTTTTTAATTATGTTTCTACCTTGTTTTCTTTTTGCTGATAAAATTGTTGTGTGGAATCTTAAACCGAATGCCGGTGTAACTGAAAAAGAGGCTGCTACGGTCAGTTCGATAGTTACGGCAGAGATAGCCAGAGTTTCCAAAAGTACAATTATAAGTGAGTCTGAAATGAAAGGAGTAATCGATGGCGAGCAGATAAAAATGTCATGCGGAGCCGATGATTCTTCATGTATTGCAGAGATCGGAGCGGCAATGGGTGCGCCATTTTCTGTTTCGGGAACATTTTCAAAGATGGGCGATTACTGGATAATAACTCTTCAGCTTGTGGATGTGAGAAAAGTTGAAGTTCTGTCGAGAATTTCCAAAAAGTTCAAAGGGAATGAAAATGCTCTTGTTGAAGCAATAACCCCTATGATATGCGAGCTTTTTGATGACAAAGAGTGTATGGAAAAAAATGAAAAACCTATTTTGGAAAGCAAGCCTGAAAAAAAGAAAAAAACACCGGTATCATGGAAAAAAGTGACTGGCTGGGTTCTTACTGTTCCCGGAATACTGATATTCGGCACAGGCATTGTGGCACATGTATTAATGAAAAATGCAAAAGAGGACTATGATCTTACCGGAGAGGATGAGGGTAAATATAAAAGCTACAGAACTTATTCAACAGTCGGTTATGTGACCGGTTCTGTTTTAATGGCAGGCGGAATTGCTCTTCTTATCTGGGACGGAGTGGAAAAAAGTAGAAAAAATAAGAAAAATAATGTGGTATCGTTCTATATGGTACCTTCCTATGATGGAGCCTATGTAAGTCTCGCGTGGAGGTGGTGATGAAGAATATATTTTTATTTACAGCAGTTTTGTTAATAATTACAAGCTGTTCTGATTTTAAGGATAGCGTTGTCGGCACTCTTGGCAAGCAATGTTTTACAAACGGGACATGCAAGAACGATCTGGTATGCGTTGACAGTGTTTGTGTTGAGAAAACAGCCGGGGAGACCGATGAAAACATATTCGATGAAGATATGTACAATGAAGCGGATGCGGCTGTTGAAATGGATGAAGATTCGTATGAACAAGAGAATGAAGATCTTGATGCAGGATCTGATAAAACTGTAGACGAAAGTATTGATGATGAAACAGTTTCAGATGATGAACATGATGATGATATTGCAGTTTATGACCAGGATGCATCGGACGATGATGTGAATGATGTAGATATTGATGAATCTGCCGAAGAGGATGACGTTTCCGATGAAGATGTATCCGAAGTTCCCGATAATGTTGTGAATTGCGGTACTGCCTCCTTCGACAGCGGTGCAGGAACTGTTGGAGAACCCTACATTGTTGCTACTCCGGAAGACCTTGATAAAGTTCGTTGCTTTCTTTCCGGTTATTATTTCAGTCAAATATCAGACATAGATCTTTCCAGTTATAATGCTGGCGAGGGGTGGATTCCAATTGGAGATTCGACAGTAAAGTTTAGTGGAACATATGACGGCAATAATTACAGGATCACCGATCTTTTCATAAACAGGCCCGATAAAAGTAAACAGGGGTTGTTTGGATATGTTCTCGACGGCTCGCTTAATAATATAAAGATCGAAAATGTTGATGTGACAGGTGGAGACCATACAGGTTCTCTTGCAGGAACAATAGAGGGAGCAACGGTGGATAAATGTTCAAGCAGATACGGCATCGAGTCTGCCACGATAAATGTCAAAGGAGGTAACTCCACTGGCGGACTTATCGGATATAGCTATGAAGGTTCAACAATTGGAAATTCATACAGTCAGCTCAACGTTGAAGGGGATGAAAATGCAGGTGGACTTACCGGAATGAGCTATAAGGCTGATATCGACAAAAGCTATTCGACAGGTTCAGTTGCCGGGAATAAATTCGTCGGGGGTCTGGTCGGATATCTTATGGGAACAAGTGCGGAGAAGACAAAAATAGATAATTGCTACAGTCGGGGAGATGTTGTGAGAATTAGTGGGACAAATTCCAATACAGGAAGCTTTATAGGGATCGTTTTTTACGGTGAAATAAACTACTGCTACTGCACTGGAAGTGTTGAATTTACGGGATACACAGATCCTGTTGACAAGGGTTTTTTAGGCGGAGCAAGCGGCACGAACATTTTTAACACCAATTTTTTTGATACTGAAACAACTGCCCAGACAAGCGGGATCACAGCTACGGGACTTACTACTTCACAGATGAAATCGTCTGCATCCTTTTCCGGTGAAGGATGGGATTTTACATTGATATGGGCTAGTGACGGATCAACGAATGAAGGATACATGTACCTGAAATAATTTCAAAATCCTAGCTGATAGAGATTAAGTTTAGAATACAAAAGCAAAGTTAAGAGTCATGTCCGGGACTCCGTTATAAAGTTTTGTCTCATCTGTAATAGTATAGACTCCATTTTGCCATACAAGCGGAATTCTGAGTGAAATGTCATAGAACTTCTCGCCTTTCCTTATACGGTAGGTAAGATAGATCGGAAGAAAATCAGCATAAAGTGTGTCTGCGAAATTAATTCCATCGTATTCGTCATCATCTTTGAGATTTCTGATATCAAATATGATCTTTGAGCCTATGCCGAGCGAAATTCCGAAACAGCTTTCTTTTAAAGGGTTTCCAAAGAATTTGCCGATTCCGATCTCACCAAGAAATGTCAGCCCTGGTACAAAACCCTGATCTTTATCTACTTTTGAACCAAATGTGAATCCGGGACCAAGCATCAATGTTCCTATTCTGATCTCAAAATTTTTGTGTGTGAGCTGAGCAATTGTAAGACCAACCTGAAACGATGTTCCAAGACTGATGTTTATTGGCAGAAAATACCATTTTTTTGTTATTTCCTTTTGCTGTTTGAATTCCTGCGGTTTAAATTCTTCCAGATAAACAGGTTGAGGCTTAACTTGAGTTTTTTCAGCTTTAAATGTTCTTTGTGATTCTTCCTGTTCTTCCTCGGCTTTTTCTTTAGCTTCTTCTGCTTTTTCCTTAGCTTCCTCAGCAGTTTCCTCGGCCTTTTCTTCGGACTTTTCTTCGGCTTCTTCTGTTTTTTCTTCGGTTTCTTCCGGGTCTACTTCCTTCTTCAGCTCTTTCTGAGCAGTTTCAGCATTTTCCTTAACAGCCTTGTTTTGTTTTGCGGCATCTTCAGCCGGAATCGCCTTTGTCACTTCCTCAGCATAAACAAAACCAAACAGAATAAGTATTGAAAACATTACAAAAAGTCTCTTCATAGCGCCCTCCAATAAAGTAAAAAACTGTGCATTTAGTGACAAGATCACAACAAGTTTATTAATTTAATTCAAAAGGGCTAGAAATTTCCTCGTATCCATCCGAAAGTTGCCAAACTTTCACTAATTGATTATATTGGTTTGCTTTGGTTTTGTGAGATTTGCAGATATAGGTGAAATATGAAAAAAATGAATGTGACACTTACGGTCTTTATCTTTTCGCTTTTGGCATATATGGTTTATATTGTTTACCTTGTGCTGGTGAAAAAGAGCGGTTATGAAGATGGTATCTACTATTTTTCTCCAGTTTATATTTATCTTTTTATCAAACTTTTCTCTTCAGATATCAGGAAGCTCTGGTATATCGCTCTCTTCTGTGCTCTTCCTTTTGCGGTTTCGGTCTATCTTTCTGCGAAAGGTTCACTTCCGGGATGGGAAGTTACAGGTTTTCTTCCGATAGTTGTTCTGGGGTCTTTTCTTTTTAAGGATGGGACAAAGGGTGAGACTCCGTTGAAAAATGTCTATGTGATGAGAACTGTACTTATCTATCTTGTTGCGGTTATCTTTTTTGCAGGCATTCATTTCCTTAGAACGGGAAATCTTGACAGCGCTCTTTATCTTGCTGTTTCCATCTATTCTCCTGCTCCTATTCTGGTCAGTGTTACAATGTTCATCAATTTTATCATATCTACTGCATCCATTTCAGTTGTAATGAATGACCTGAAGTTCTTTAACAACGGAGCTGTGATCAAAAGACTGATCTTTGATACAGATTCCTTTCTCACCTTTCCTCATTTTAACCTTTATGGAATTGAGACAGTTCCAGGTGTTGAAAAAAAAGATTTTCTGCAAAAGGTTGAAGCGCTTAATGTTGTTGCTCAAAAGGATGAAAATTACAGTGATACCCTCAAAAGGAGCAAACTCTTTTCAAGTAAAATGGAGGATGGTACAATTCTGGCGATGGCTCCTTTAAAGGTTATGATGGCTGACAAAAATTACAGCTCAGAAGGTGTTGCAATGCCTGATATTAAAGAGGATCTAAGCTATGTGGCGCTAGCTGAAAACAATAAAATAATAGGATACTACGCAATTGATAAGATAAAACCTTCAACGAATTCTTCAATTATTGATGTTTTTAAGAAGCAGTATGGAATTGAAACTATTATTGCTAATCCTGCCGAGCCTAAATTTTGGAAGGACTCGGCAAGGATCACAGGAAGTGTTGAAGAAGTGCTTCCTGATGAATTTGATCTTATTATTACAGATTGGGATTTTGAATCAAAAGCTTCAACAGTTTTCTGGAGTGGTGATCCAAGCGGAGGCAGTATCTTCATGGTAAAGCCGTTTCTTGCGACTTTTTTTCATCTTATTGTCATATCTGCAAAAGTAAGAGAAAAAATATATAAGGGTGTTATTATTTCCTCGTTACCTTTTGCGGTAAATCTTTTTATCGTATCTTTCGGGCTTCATGTTCCGCAGGTAACAGCCGTGACACTAATGCTTTCGTTTTTTGTGACTGTGATGTATGTTTTCTATGTCCGCAAGAAAAAATAATTGGAGGTAAAAATGAAAGACTGTTTGTTCTGCAAGATAGAAAGAGGTGAAATTCCTTCTGAAAAAGTCTATGAAGACGAAAACTTTTTTGTTATCAGGGATATCAATCCTGCTTATAAAGTTCATCTTCTGATAATTCCAAGAAAGCATATTGCGTCAGTCAACGATGTCAGTGAAGTGGATGATGCGATTTTTTCATCAATTTTTAGAGTTGCAAAAAAAGTTGCGGAAATACTAGGTGTTGAAGAAAGCGGCTACAGAGTTCTTGTAAACACAGGAAAAGATGCCGGCCAGATCGTTTTTCATTTTCATATGCATTTTCTTGCCGGAGAGAAACTTCGGGAGCTCTGAAATAAAAACGTCATTTAAGCTGTTAGTGTTTGCTGAGTGGTTTTTAATTGTTGGAGGATATTTATGAAGACTGTTAGATTTTTCTCTATTATTCTTGTTGCTGTCTTTGCTTTTAGCGGGACCATCTATGCCAGAAGCAGTATCCATTCAATTGAAGAGGAGATCGTAAAGATATCCGAGGATGCAAAAAAGAGTGTTGCTGCAGTAAAGGTCGTGAAAAATGCCAGAGGAAACTATCAGGATCCATTCTTTGATTTTCTCAGACAGTTCGGACTAAGAGGGCAAAAACAGCCTTATAACCCAAAAAGAGAAGGAATGGGTACAGGTTTTGTCATTAACGAAAAGGAAGGTCTGATAGTCACGAACAACCATGTTATCGAAGGTGCAGAAAAAATAGATATTAAAATTAACGGAAAAGATTTCGTCGGTGAGCTGATCGGTGCTGATCCTCAGACTGATGTCGGACTTGTTAAGATAAAAGGTTTTAAAAAAGGCGATCTTAAGGAGCTGGAATTTGCTAATTCCGATAAAATAAAGGTAGGTAGTTTTGCAATTGCTATAGGGAATCCGTTCGGACTTTCCTACACAGTTACATTCGGTATAGTTTCAGCAAAGGGAAGAGCCGGAATGAATGTTACAGAGTATGAGGATTTTATTCAGACAGATGCTGCAATAAATCCAGGGAATTCAGGAGGACCTCTTTTAAATATTGAGGGCGAAGTTATTGGTATGAACACGGCAATATTTTCAAAATCAGGTGGCTACATGGGTATCGGTTTTGCAGTTCCGTCCAATATGGTGAAGTCAATTTCCTCTCAGCTTAAAGGTGGAAAGAAGATCAAGAGAGCGATGATGGGTGTAACCATTCAGGAACTTAACGATGATCTCAAAGATTACCTCAAGATAAAGAAATCTGTGAAAGGCGTCCTGATCAGTAGTGTCGCAAAAGGTAGTCCGGCAGACAAGGCGGGAATTAAGTCAGGAGATGTTGTCACAAAGTTCAATGGAAAGACCGTAGACAGTGTTTCAAAGCTTAAAAATGCGGTTGGGTTTAGTGATTTTAATAAAAAGCTTTCCGTAAATATTATTAGAAATGGAAAGAAAAAGACTTTAAAACTTATCCTTAAAGAGAAATTCGATTTTGCAGGTTCATCTCAGGGAGTTGGTGGAGCTATTTCAGGCGAGCTGGGGCTTACACTTGCCATGAGTAATGGAAAAGTTGCCGTTAAGGAAGTTGCTCCGGATTCTCTTGCTTTTGCGGCAGGAATGATGCCAGGGGACGTTATAGTTGCCGTTAACAAGAAAAAGGTTAAATCAGTTTCTCAGGTAGTTAGCTTTGTGAAAAGATCGAAATCAGTTCTTTTTCTCATCAATAGAGGTGGAAGAGAATTCTTTGTTGTTGTGAATAGATAGACTGATCAGTCCAGAAAATCTTCAAGTGATTTTTCAATTATGTTGAAATACTCGTCATAGCTGACAATGTCATACGAGTTTTCAGGCGTTATTATTTCAGGATACCCTGAAATTTTACCGAGCAGTTCTCCAGTATCACTTTCAAAGAGATAGTTAGTCTCATCAGTCTGGTCGTTGATGTTCGTTCTTCGAAAAATTGAGTATGAACTGTCTGAGTACATGTTGTTCACATAGATTTGCTGTCCCGGATTTTCAACAGTGAACTTAAAATTGATATTTTTCTCAAAATCTTCAACAAAGTATCTGTCAATTTGAATTTTTTCAGTATCGTCATGGTTTTCAAGTGCTATGTCAAAGTTTTCAGTAAGAAATCCGGTAAGATTAAGAACTGTATAGCCATCATCGGAGTTGAAATCAAAAACCCTTTCAAATGATCCTGCATCAAAAATATAAATTTTATCAAAATACTCTGAAACATTAGTTTCAGCGACGTTTTCACTGTAGTTTCTCACGGTAAAGGCCACAAGTGAAAGCTCTTCCTGACATGTGAGAAAAGTTGTTCCGTTTCTTGGATATGTCCAGTTTTCTGAACCGTTTTCAACAAAGACTGCTCTGAAAAATTCTTCTTCCTGAATTACAAGAATTCCGTCCATTACACATCTTACCTTTGCCGTATATTGCTTTATCCACTTACTTTCACCGGAGCTGATATCAAGTCCGTCAATATCACCGTGATCAACTACAACAGTGTCACTGAAAAGATGAATGGATGTGAGTTCTTCAAAAGCTTCTGTTTCCCAGATGGTTTTGCCGTCAGAAACTGAAAGAGCGTGAACAACTCCATCGTCAGTTCCAAAGACAAGAGTGCTGTCTTTTATCTGAAGATCAATTGAAACTGAAGTATCGTTATTAAGTTCAATTTCCCAGATTTTTTCAGCTTTTTCAACATCATAAGCACAAAGACTGTTAGAGCCGCAAATAGAATAAATAGTACTGTCATCAAGCAGAAAGCCTTTAGAACCCGGACTGAATACAAAAGTTGAGTCAAAATCCAGAACTTTTTCTCCGTTTTCTTTTGACAGAATACAGACTTTGTCCTTTTTGCAGTTGCAGGCTATATTATTTTTATAGATCTTAGTTGAAGGAGTTCCAGGATGACCTGAAATAGCTTTGTCCCACTTTTCTATCATCGGATTGAGCTTTGCGTTTAAAAGATGATTCTCATTTTTGACCTGATAGATAAGGAAAAGGTTTTCATCATTTTTTTCGTAGTATAGAACCTTTCCGTCTTTATTGATCTCATTTGCACATCCAGTAAGAATAACGGCAAAAATAATGAGGACTGTTCTTCTGATATTAAAGTGCATTTATAGAACATCCTCCTGAACTTCTCTTTTCTGAATCATCTGACTCATTGTCTGAAAATATTTGATCATTATCGTCTTTTGTACTTTCATCAGCACTAATGTTTTCATCATCCTGACCTTCAATGTCTTCAACCTCATTGTCTTGTTCTTCCGACTGAGAATCTGCATCATCAGTTACGTGAGAATCAATGTCTTCATCAGGTATAGTGTCATCATCATTGTTAATTTCTTTAATTTCACAAATAAAACTGCATGGAGTATCAATACAGATCTCATTTTCCAGACAGTCATGAGTGTTATTTTCGCATTCATTTACTGGATTTTCGGCAGTGAAATTTACAGAAATTGAGAACGGTCCGCCCATCACCTTGTCTCCGGATCTATATGAATCAGCTACGACGTAGTAAGTTCCTTTTTCAACTTCAGTTTGTAGCGAAATATCTGCACGGACTTTGCAGGTGTTTCCGGCAATTCCTGCAAGAATATGGATGTCAATATCTTCACGGTTTGAGTCTCCGCCCTGACCGTCAGTGATTTTCGCAGTAATCGTTCCGCTGCACTCCACATTCATCTGATAAACGACTTCCGGACCCGCTTCATCAATTCCTGAAGTCTCAGAAGTGTTTCCATTACATGTGTAATTATCAATTTTATCAGATACATAGCGGTAAGTGTTGTTGTTGGCTGAAAAAGGAAAAGAATCTATTCCGATCGGATCATCAAACGATCCAGATCTGTCTGAAACGTAGTTTTTAGCGATCTTTTCCCAGAGATCTTCACGGGTAACATCGTAGTTAAGTGCCCACATTCCGCTTCCACCAAGATCTTTTTCATTTACCAGAGCAAATTTAAGGTCGAGGCTTTCAGCATCATCAAACCAAAGCTGATACCACGTTGAACCTTCCTGCCAGATCTTGTATGGAGTCTTTGAACCGCTATCCTGTTTTGTGTTAATTGAAGAATAGTCGGCATAGATATTGTCGTAGATGACGCTACTTGCATTTTCAACTTTTGTTCCGGGAATTGAGTTGTCAGTTGAATGCCATTTTTTTCCGTAATATGGATATCCGGCAATTATTTTTGAAGCTATGGAAGTCCCGTTATCATCAATGTAATCGTTTATGGAGCGTGTTACAGATATTCCGCCTGAACTCCATGGAGATTCACTAACTAGAGGTGCAATAGGTCCGGGATCTCCGCCGCCCCAGTGATAGTCGTAAAGCATGAGGAAGAAGTAATCCATTCCAGTTATGTCTTTCATCTTCCATCTGCTTGACCAGTCAACAGCAGGAAGTGCTGCTGAAACTATCATTTTACTGTCTTTTGAATGAAAGAAACTTCCAAGATCATTAAAGAATTTTGTAAGATCTGCGGATTTTGTATCGGCAAAAGATTCAAAATCAATGTTTATACCGTCAGCGTTGGCATTGTTCACTTCATTCCAGCAATTCTCAAAGAATGTAGCTTTATCGGCCTCACTTTCAATAAGTGCTTGAACAGTTGCTCCGTCAAAACCGGTGATTCCGAGATGAACTCTGACACCGTATTTATGTGCCTCATCAATAGGTGCACTCTCCGGCCAGCCATGACAATTGCCAAGAGTTCCGTTGGATTCAAGCTCGCATGAAAAATAGAGAAGGTCAGTAATAAGCGAATATCTCAAATGATCAGTTCCATTTGTCCAGTAAGGCAGATATCCGAAGATCAGTTTTTCAGTAAGCGGAGTGTATTCAGGAGTATCCAGAGCCTTCATCGGAGTTCCGTAAATATTCAGCGGTTTAATATCAATATGTTTTTCAAGTTCAACCTGATGAACAGGTTTAATTAAGTCTGCTGACAGAAAAAAACACAGAAAAAAAATAGTAATAAAAACTGAATTTCTCATTTTTGACCTTTCACATGATAAAAAACAAGCTAATACATACGGATAATTGAGAAAAAGTCAATTCATCTATATATTAGAGGTGTTTTTTTTCCAGACCTAGGTTCAATAAATCTTATTTCTTTAACCTGAGGATAGATCTCGGAGAGAAAATCGAGATAGATTTTTCGTTTAGTTATCTTTTTTGACTTTTTATATTCATCAAGATTTGAGAGAAAACGTGCAGCTTTTCCTTCTGCGTGAAGAATTTTTTCACGTTTATATGTTCGAGCTTCCTGGACCATCTGGTTGGCGGAGGTACGAGCCTGCGGGACGGCACTATTTTTAAATGCTTCGGCGTTGTTTAGAAGTTTTTTCTTTTCAACCTCAGCATTTATAACCTTATCAAAGAAACTTTGGATTTCTGATGGAGGCGAAACGGATTTTATTTCGGTAAATGAAATGAGAATTCCGCAGTCAAGTTCATCAAGTCTTCTCTGTGTTTCAAGTCTTATTTCATTTTCAATGTTGTTTTTTCCAAAAGTAAGGATCTCATCGACACTTTTTTCTGCCAGAGAATGAACTATTGCCGTGGAGGATATCCTGCCGATGGCTTTGTCGTGATCTTCAATGTTGAAAAGATACTTTCCTGTATCACCAATGGTATATTTTACGCGGAAAGATATGTTAACAATGTTGTTGTCTCCGGAAATTGAATAGGGTCTAAGCCCGGTTCTTTCAACATACTCGTAAACGTGAGTTCCTTTTTTCCAGTCAGTATCGGCAAAGTCATTGTTTGATACAGTTTTCATCTGTTTTACAGCTATTTTGATCACTTTGTTGAAAGGATAGGGAAGAAAATAGTGAAGTCCCGGATTTACGTTGTTTGCAATGATCTTTCCAAATCTTGTAACAACGGCGGTTTCACTCTGACTGACCTTATAAAATCCTGTGAGTAGATAGATGAGAAAAAGTATTAGAAAAATCCATTTTATATAGAAAAAGAATAGGGCTTTAAGAGCCTTTTTGACGTTTTTAGAAACGCTTGTCATCTGCCACCTTTATCTTTCAGGTCAAGATACTTGAAAAGTTCTGAATCTGTTGAAAGGATGAGCGTTGTGTTTTCATTCATCACCTTTTTATACATCTCCAGAGAGGTGAGAAGATCAAAGAATTCAGTATCTTTGCTAAATGCCTGAGTGTATATGCTCATAGCCTCCTTTTCACCTTCGCCTTTAATTATCATAGCCTCTTTTTCTGCAACTGAAACTATCTCTGAAGCTTCCTTTTTTGCAGCTGAACGGATAATGTCCGCTGCTTCTTTTCCCTCGGCTTTGAGTTTTTCAGCTTCTTTATTTCTTTCTGACTTCATTCTTTCATAAACAGCATTGGTGACGACAGAAGGGTAGGCAACACGCTGAATTCCAGTCTGAACGATCTCTACGCCATACTTCTTTATAGCTTTCTCATTGGAATTTTTCAGTATCTTCTTTTCGATTTCTTCAAGTTTAACCGAGTCTTTCTGAGTGTTTATGATGTTTCCGATCTTATAGTCTCCGAAAACTATTCCAAGCTGCGAATTTACAATGTCTCCAAGCTTACTTTCAGAGTTCTTTTTACTGAGCCCCACAGTTTCAAAGTATTTTAGTGGGTCTTTGATCTTCCATGCGATATAGACTCTTGTAATAACGGGATTTTTATCTTTTAAAAGAAGCTGAACAGGCTCAGTTTCAAAGATCTTGGTCCTCTTGTCGAAGTAGTTAACTTTTTCAAGAAATCCCGGACGTTTGATGTAAAGTCCGGCTTTTTCAATTGTCTGGACCGGATTACCGAATCTTGTAACAACGGCTTTTTCATTTTCGTCAACTGTAAACGTTGATAAATAGACTGCAAATCCGATAAAGATTAGAACCGTTAGAAAGATAAATACCTTTTTCATCATTTGCCTTTATTTTTATTTATAAAATTTTCGTAGTAAATCAAGTCCTTGGAAATATTGGTTCTTTTGTCTATTATGATCTTGGTTTTATTTTCAAGAACTTCAATTGCTGTTTCAAGTTTCATGATTTTCGAAATAATCTTTCTTGAACCGTTAAAAGCCTTTTGTCTTAGGAGATAGTTCTTGGCTTCACCTTCTTTTCTGTTTATTTCTGTTGTTGCAAAAGAATGAGCTTCATTTTTTATTTTTTCTGCCTCAGCTCTAAAATCCGGGAGCATTTTGTTCTTTTCAAGTTCGGCAAGGTTAAGCATTGTTTCCTTTTTTTGGTATGATGCAACAACATTTTCATAGGAAGCTGCAACTAATGTCGGCGGATGAATATCCTCAAGAAGAAAGGAGACGATCTCAAGTCCGGTTTTATTTTCATCCAGTTTTTTTTGAATAAATACTTTAGCTTCGTCCAACCAGCTTTTCTTTTTAAATAGCATCAAATCATAAAAAGGAGTCGTCACAAAAGTTTTTGTGAGTGTCTGCAGGCTGATCTGTTTTAAGAACTCTGTGCTGTTCTCATTTGAAAGATAAAAAAGAAATGGGTCACTTATTTTATAGTGGACTGTAACATAAGGCAGGAAAAGGTTGTTGTCTCCCGAAATAAATTCAAGATTATCCCCATGCTCAAGAGCCCAGATCTTTGAAAGATCACTATTACTCTGATTCCCAATATGGAGAGAATAAATGTGCTTCATATTCACTTTAACAACTTCTCCAAAAGGCCAGGGCCATTTTAGATGTATTCCGGGTTTTAAAGTGGTTTCTCTTTCAACTATTTTACCGAATCTGAGGCGAAATGCCTCCTGCTGGGTGCTTACTGTAAAAATAGATGTAGAAAGATAGACCAGTAGTCCGACAACTATTCCGATTTGCACAATTCTTTTTATTACTGTGGAAAAGTTAGATGCCAGTTTTTCCATTTTCAGGAATCTGCACGCTTTAATATAAATATCAATATTAAAAAGGGAAAGAACTATCTGCGAGGAAGTGACATGGGAATCCTGTTTTTTCACGATTTTCATAATAGAGTTGATAAGCATCTCAACAGAAAAGGATAGGATGAAAACAGCAATGAGGATTCCGATAAACTTATCAATGTTAATGCCAAGATGATAAAGTATTAGTGAAAAGCCAGTAAGCAAAGATATGACCATGTCTGCCCGGTTGTGAAGAGAATCAGCCTTAAGAGCATCTGAATTAAGCTCATGACCGCTTGATGATTCAAATCGGTAGATAAAATATGAGCCGAAAGATAGAACAATAAAAACAATTCCGGTGAGAAGCGGATTTTTAATATAGTTACCTTTTAACGTTGTAGAGTTATAGAGGATTGAAAATGACACGAAAATTAAAACCAGACTAATGATAATGGAAGAAATAGTCTCAAGGTTTATATCAAAAAGTTTTTTCTTTTTTTCATGAAGATAAATGGAAAGAATTATTAGAAGCGTTGTTCCCACGTCTGAAAAGCTATGCCAGACCTCGGAAAGAACGGCAAAGCTGTTGGAAAGATAGAAAAAAATAAGTTTTATTAAAGAAATTGCAGTAATTATTAAAAGAGTAACTAAGCTTGTTTTAATTTTTCCGTTCATCCTCAGCTCTGAATTGACACAAAATAAAAATATAACTGCTGTATTCTAATCGTAAGTGGAAAGTTTGCAAATAATAGAAAGAAAACAGTCAAAAATTCAGCAAATATTGACTTCCGCACGATTGTTTCTAAATTAATAAAGACGTTAAAAAGGTAATTTGGATGGAGGGTTTAATGACAAAACCTATTGAGGTAAAGAATCTTACCAAAACTTTTCGTCACCCGATGAAAGTCTGGGATAGAATTGAAGCTGTAAGAGATTTTTCGTTTTCTGTGGAGCCGGGAGAAATAGTTGGGTTTGTAGGTCATAACGGTGCAGGTAAAACGACAACGATAAAGATGCTTATGGGTCTTATCTGGCCGACATCAGGCAAGATTTCAATTTTTGGAAAGAAACCGGGAGATGTTTCAATAAAAAACAAGATAGGTTTTCTTCCTGAACGCCCATATTTTTATTCTCAGTTGTCAGGTATGGATGTTCTGAAATATTTTGGGAAACTTTCAGGGCTTAAAGGAACAACATTGATAGACAGAGCTGAAAAAATTCTTAGACAGGTTGGACTTTATAACGACAGAAACAGAAGACTGGGTGGCTACTCAAAGGGAATGCTTCAGCGTATTGGTCTTGCTCAGGCGATAATTCATAATCCTGAACTTGTTATAATGGATGAGCCGATGAGCGGTCTTGATCCAGTTGGAAGAAGAGAAGTGAAAGAGATCATCAGATCGTTGAAAAGAGACGGGAAAAGCGTAATTTTCTCAAGCCATATTCTTAGTGATATTGAAAATCTTTCAGACAGAGTTCTGATAATTGAGAATGGTTTTAAAAAGAGTTTTGGCACAGTTAGGGAAATCGTTGATCCTGATAACATACGGTATAAAATAGAGTTCGGTGGAAAAGATGAGATGAAGGATGCGGCCTTTTCTCTTTTCAAGGGGATTCGAGTAGCTTCAGACAGGTTTATTATCGATTGTGAGAGTCTTGAGGATTTTAACTCAAAACTTTCAACCATTGTTGAAAAGAAATACACAGTGCATGAGGCTGGAGGCACTTATCCTTCACTTGAAGAGATCGTTTTTTCTGTGAAAAAGGAGGTCGGTAATGAAAAGAATTCTTAATGTTGCCTACTATACTTTTCTTGAAATGGTTAGAAACAAAGTACTTTTTATACTGTTTTTCTTTGCACTTTTTATTTTTGGTCTTGGAATAGTTATTACTCAGATGACTATTGGAGATAATCTGACAATAATAAGTGATGTCGGTCTTGCTACGATTGAGATTTTTTTGACCGTACTTTCAATTTTTCTTGGAATTTCACTTGTTCAAAAGGAACTTTCACAGAAAACTCTCTATCCGCTTCTTGCAAGACCTGTTTCAAGAGCTGAGTATATTCTTGGAAAGTTTTTCGGAATGTTACTGCTTGTTATTGTTGCGATTGTCATAATGTCTGTGATTTTCACGATCCTTCTTTTCTTTTATGGCGGAGCTGGCAGAATAATTGATTTTCTTCCGGCCATATACGCGATCTTTTTACAGACTTCCACGATTATTTCTGTTGCTGTTCTCTGTTCAACACTTACTGAGCCGGCAGTTGCTGCAACACTCACAATTTCTTTCTACATTATCGGTGCAACATCCTACAATCTGGTTTACGCCATAACAAAAAGAACATCTGAAACAGTAACAAAAATTATCACGACACTTAGATATGTGCTTCCTGATTTCAATCACTTCAACATCAAAGATAACCTTGTTTACGGAAGAGGGCTTGAAAACCTCAGCCTAGGGGTTGCTTCAATTTATGCACTTATCATCGTTGTTATAGTGCTTTCACTTTCAATAATTTTCTTTAACGCAAAAGAGATAAACTGAGTTTCTACCTTACTCTTGCAATTATGTTGCAGAACGTTTAAAATAACTCAACGATTTGAAATTACTTGCCGGAGGAAATATGAAAAAGTTATCAGTGTTTTTAATTCTTTTTGTCATTTTTCAGCTTTCTGCTTATGAAAAGCAGACAATTCTTATGCCGATGTTTGACGGTGTTGGGCTTGAAACTGACATCTTTCTGCCGGATGGATATGAAACAGGAAGTTATCCGGTTCTTCTTAATCGTTCTCCTTATGACCGCACTCAAAAGGAACAGACCGGTATTGATCTTACGGGAAATAATGTTGTTTTTGTTGCTCAATCTCTGAGAGGAACTTTCGGTTCTGAGGGGACTCACGGTGTTTTTCACTCAGAAGGATGGGGCGACCATAAGGATGGATATGACACTTTAAAATGGATAACTGATCAATCATGGTGCGACGGTTCAATTGCAACTATCGGTGGTTCAGCTGAAGGTCTTGTCCAGTATTTTATGGCAGGTCTTGATGAAAAACCAGGTCTTGCTTACCAGATAATTACAGTTGCGTCCGGAGATCTTTATAACGGCACTTTTTTCCCCGGCGGAATTTTAAGAGAGCATGCAATGACAGCTTGGCTCAATGATCAGAAAGCCTCTTTTTTTAATGATGATATGAAAGAAGGTAATATGTACAGTAAGGAAAATTCCTACTGGGATGTTACTGATATTTTTCAGAAAAAGGAAAATCTAAACGTTCCTGCAGCTCATCAGGCTGGCTGGTTTGATATGTTCGCAAAATATCAGATCGATACTTTCAGACTCTATCAGGAAGCAGGAGCGCATGATCAGAATCTTGTGATCGGGCCATGGGATCACAACAAATTCCAGACAAGTACAAGCGGGGAACTGACATTTCCTGAAAACGCAGCGAAGTATTATGAAGGTGAAGATGATCCGGCTTTTGGAATGCTTATTCATTACTTCTGGTCAACTTCTCCCAAACCAGAATGGGCTCCTGTAACTTACTATACGATGGGTGATGTGGTGAAAGAAGACGCTCCGGGAAATGAGTGGAAAACTTCGGATACTTTTCCTCCTGCTGAGGTTGTTTCGCAGACTTTGACAGCAGGAAATGACCTTGTTTTAAAAGCAGGCGAATGTGGTGAAGGAGAATATGTTTTAAAGTTTGATCTAGATGATCCGTTCCCATCAATATGTGGAAACAATCTCACAATAAATTCAGGTCCTTGCGATGTGTCGCAGTATAGGGACAGAAATGATGTAATGTCATTTTCGACAGTTGCTTTTGAAGAGGCTACTGAAATTACAGGAGCAATTGATCTGAGCACTCAGTTTAAAGCTGATGTTCTTGATTTTGATATGGTTGTTATTTTTACGGATATCTACCCTGATGGAAAGGAGTATCTGCTTTTAGAAGGAGCGAAAAAAGTAAGGTTTAGAGAAGGATTTATGAATGAGAAATTACTTGAAAAAGGCGAAACAGCCACGATGGAATTCAATGTCGGTTATCTTTCAATTATACTGGATCAAGGTCATAAACTTGGAATTCACGTCGCTTCAGCCTATTCTCCAAAATACAGACTTCCAAGCACAGTAGCGGATTATTGGAACGATGACAAAGTGAAGGGAAACATTACATTTGATCTGGCTGAAACGAAAATCATTGTAGACACTATTGGGAATTGGGGCGGAGAAAAATGTGAAGTGAATCAGGAAGATCCCGATGATGATTCCGAAGAGCTATCTGATGACTTGTCCGACGACTTGTCCGACGAAGCACTTGATGCGGATTCGGAAGCTTTAACGGAGGCTGAAGTGTCTGACACGGAGTCGGATGAAACTGCCGACAGTGTTACGTCCGCATCAACTGGCGGGTGCAGTCTGTTGGAGGTCTGATAATTAAATGAAAAAGATCATAACAATAACTTTTATAACTATTTTGCTTCTTGCTGTTATAGGAGCCGTTGTGTTTGTTTACAACAGAGATAGTTTAAATGAATTCCTTTGGGAAGAGTACTGCAAGGATGGAAAGAACGAGCATTGCTTTAATCTTGGTCTTATAAATGAGGGCAGAAGAGATTTCGAAAAGGCTAAGGAATTCTATAAGCTCGCCTGTGATGGCAGAGATGCTGATGCTTGTTATAATTATGGATTCTTTTTCATGGAAGGTATCGGTGGTGAGGCAAACATGAAAATAGCAGGAAAATACTATAAAAAAGCGTGTGAAGGCGGAAAAGCAAGAGCGTGTCACTACCTGTCGGTTATATATGCTAATGGAACAGGTGGCGTGGGTAAAGATATAGAAAAAGCAGTTTTTTATGCTGAGGAAGTATGCAAGTTCAATAAGAAAATGTGTGTGGTAGGTCCGATGTATCTTATTAACGGACAACTGAATGAAGCGGAACAATATTTTATAAAAAATCCGAAGTCTTTAAACATGGGAAAGGTTAAATTGCTAAAAGGTGAAACAGAGGAAGCGTTTAAAATATATGGAGAATTTCTTAAAGATAATAGTTATGAAAATGTAAAGAGTATTAAAAAAGGATTAAAAGAGCTGGCAGAAGTTTATCCTGACAAAGAGAAGAATGTTAAAGATTTTGAAAAATCTCTTGAAAAACTGCTCAAGTATGATTTTGAAAAAGATTTTAACCTGTACAAGCGTCTTTGTTTTGAAGAAAGCGTTTATTATTCATGTTACAGTCTGACATGGTATGCCATTCTTGTTAAAAAACTTGATGTCGCAGAAAAGGCCTTTAAAAAAGAACAAAAGGAGAGGGCAAATTCATCAATAGAGTTCAATATAGGACACTGGTATTTGTTAAAAGATTTAAGTGATGATGCTCTCTCAAATTATATTGTCGGTCTGAAAAAAATGACAAAGAAAAAAGAGGAAAAGATAGATACAATCAAAGAAGATTTCAAACTGCTCACAGAAGTTTATCCTGAGAAAACTGAAGAATTTAAAGAAATGGAAGAAACACTGATATCGTTTGTGAAAAGCTCTGAAAAAATGGATAAGAATTAATGAAAAAGGGCTAAATATGGTGGAAAATTTTTGAAGGTGATTATCATTTGATTTTTGTAAGTTATGCATATTTTTTTGAGGTGAAAAAATGAAAAATTTTTTTAATTTTTTAATTATGCGCATACGCACTCTTCTTTCCTGTTCGGGAAATGGTGAGAAATCTAATGATGATGGTGTTGTTGGAACTAACGACAGTGATTCAATTGAAAATGTTGATGAAATTCTTTCAGATGAAGACACAGAAAACACTGGAAATATGGGAGATACAGGAAACACAGGAACTCCCGAAGGAATGGTTGCCATCCCTGCAGGCAGTTTCTGGATGGGTTCACCTAAAAAGGAATTGGGGAGGACCTCAGAAGAAACACTTCACTATGTTGAGTTGACAAAAGGTTTTTACATGGACATAACTGAAGTGACACAAAAAAGTTTTAATTCACTGATGGGATATAATCCAAGCAAATTCTCAAGTTGTGGAGATGACTGTCCTGTTGATCAGGTGAGTTGGCATGAAGCTTTAGCGTACGCCAATGCACGCTCAAAACAGGAAGGACTTGAAGAATGTTTTGATTGTACAGGAAGCGGCAGAAGTGGCACCTGTTCACTCAAAACAAAGTTTACAAAACCGCAGGATTGCAAAGGGTACAGACTTCCTACAGAAAGCGAATGGGAGTACGCAGCAAGAGCTGGAACAAGCACTGCTTTTTACAATGGGGATATTACAAGCGGAATAGGAAATGAGCCCAATCTTAATGAAATCGGTTGGTACGATGGAAACTCTGGAAAGACTACACACCCTGTCGGAGGAAAATTTCCAAACAGTTTCGGACTTTATGACATGAGCGGCAATGTTTATGAATGGACGATGGACGGGTATGGTGTTTATCCGGCTGGAACTGAAGCAAGCCCTTTGGTTGATCCCACAGGCTTAGAAAGTGGCTCTCACCGTGTCGTACGGGGCGGCAGCTGGAGCAACTACGCTTACTTCTGCCGATCTGCCTATCGCTACGGCTACACCCCGACTCCCAGCTACTACTACCTCGGGTTTCGCCTTGTCAGGACAAAGTAACACGATGCACTTTTACACTTTGCCTGGAAACAACTTAAAAAACATAAAAAAAAGAGACTGGTAGCAGTGTCGAAGGTCTTTTTAATATTTCACTCCCATTCTTGACAACTACAGTAAAATAAAATTAAATGAGGTCCGGTTGATTTACTGATTAAAGGATTTGGTTATGTTCACAGATATTCTTGTACGTTATGATGAGATTGCTATTAAAAAGAGAAATAGAGGTTGGTTCGAGGATCTTCTTCTGAAAAATATTCGGCACAGCATTGGTGAGCTTGGGATGGCGGAAAAGTTTCGAGGTCGTATGATCGTGAAACTTAAGAGTGCGGATTCACTTGATGAGGCTGTGGAAAGACTTTCATGCATTCCGGGGATCTCAAGTTTCAGTCCGGCTTTCAAGCTTTATCTGGATGCTGAGTGGGATGAGATCGTTGAAAAGTCTGTGATCCTTGCAAAAGAGGCAATCGAAGAAAAGAGAACTATTATAAAGGTTATCTGTGTCCGTTCCAACAAGCAGTATCCCGGAACTTCAATTGAGATTCAACAAAAACTGGCCAATGCCGTACTCTCCCAAATGAATCGCCAGTTCACAGTTTCAATGAAGAATTACAATTTTGCGCTTGAGATCGAAATAGACAGTAAGGGAATTTTCATTTTCAGCAAGAGACACAAAGGTGTTAAAGGTCTTCCATCCGGTAGTTCCGGTAATTTTCTTTCTCTTCTTTCTGGTGGAATTGACAGTCCTGTGGCATCATTTCTCACAATGAGAAGAGGTGCAAGAATCCATTACATAAGTTATTATTCTCCGCCTCATACAGGTGAAGAAAGTATGAAAAAACTTGAAGATATGACAGCTCATCTTAAAAAATATCAGGGTGCTTCGACTAAACTTTTTATTGCTCCGCTTATTGATATTCAGCTTCTGATAAAAGCTCGCTGTTTTGAAGGATACAGGACAATTCTTTTTCGCAGAATGATGTTTAAAATTGCCGAAAAGATTGCAATAAAGAATGGGTTTTCAGCTCTTATCACCGGAGAATCACTTTCTCAGGTCGCAAGTCAGACAATTGAAAATCTCACATGTATAAATGATGCAGTGAAAACCATGCCTGTTATCAGACCGCTTATAACCGCAGAAAAGAGTGAGACAATTGAAATAGCTGAAAAAATAGGAACTTTTGAGATCTCGATACGGGACTGTCCCGACAGCTGTACAGCTTTTCTTCCTAAATCACCGATAATTCGCGGGAAACTTGAACGGGTTTTAAAAGAAGAGGAGAAACTTGAGCCTGAAATAGAGGAACTTCTTGAATTTGCTGTAGAAAATGTGAGGATTATAGATGTCTGAGCCAAAGAAAAAATCAACGATTAAATCACCTTTCGTCGCCCCTGTAAAAAAGGTGCTTAGAAAGTATCATCTTCATTCTGTTTGTGAATCGGCACATTGTCCAAATATCGGAGAATGTTTTAAAAAGAAGACTGCAACCTTCCTTATTCTTGGAACTCAATGTACGAGAAATTGTAGATTCTGTAATATTGAGCATAATAAAAAACTTCTTCCACCAGATCCGGATGAACCTCAAAATCTTGCAAAAGCTGTTTGTGAGCTTGGTTTGAGCTATGTTGTTATCACAACAGTTACAAGAGATGATCTTGAGGACGGTGGAGCAACACATTTTGCCAAAATTATAAAAGCGATCAGGGAAAATTCTACTAAAACTGATATTGAAGTTCTTACTTCTGATCTGCAGGGCGATGAGGATTCACTGGATATAATTGTAAAGGCCCGTCCGGATGTTTTTAATCACAATGTTGAAACGGTAGAGAGATGCTATGACGAAGTTCGTCCCCAGGCTGACTACCATAGATCGCTGAAAGTTCTCCGATACATGAAAAAAAAGGGATTTATTACAAAATCAGGTATAATGACCGGAGTCGGAGAAACAATTGATGAGATTAAAGAGCTGATGCGTGACCTGAGAGATGTGGGATGCGATATTATGACGATCGGACAGTATTTTCAGCCGACAAAACAGCATCTTGAAGTTGTGAAGGACTATAGTGAAGAAGAGTTTGAAAAGCTCCATGATTACGGAATTGAAATCGGTTTCAAAGAAGTTTACGCAGGTAGATTTGTGAGAAGTTCTTTCAATGCAAAGGAAGTTTATGACATTGTTAAGGAGAGAGGCTAATTTGAAAAAGATTTTTTTTATTCTTGTTCTTTTAGTGGGATTTTCTTTCCTGCATGCGGTGGATTTTGACCCATACAGATTGCAGGACCCGTTTAAAAAAGGTCACAGTGTCGGACTTTCACTTTTTCCTGTCTATCAAGGACAGAACACTCTTTTTGAAGTTGATGCCTATGGAACTTTTTCATTTGATGCCTTTGCCTTTGGAATACTGATTCCCGTCAGATTTCTGCTTCATAATAATGATAATGTTGAAACAACAGCCGGAGTATTTCCAAAAGATGATTGGGATGAAGCCAGAGACTGGATTGCATGGCTTAATTTCTTTCAGTACGGACACAAGGACGACCTTTTTTATTTTTACTTCGGAGAACATGAAAATAGATATATCGGGAACGGATCAATTCTTGGAGCTTACTATAATTCAATAAAGCTCAATTTTCCTAAACGTGGTGTGAATGTTGGCGTAAACACCGATTATGCCGGATTCGATTTTTTTATGGATGATGTTTCTCCGCCTAATATTATTGGTGGAAGAGCTTACGTAAAACCTTTCAGTTTTCTTTCAAAAGACTGTTATGCCAATAATATTGAGATAGGAGCCACCTATCTTCTGGATGTTTTTTCTCCTTATGATATCGAGGTTGAGAATAATGGCGGTATTTACGGCAGGGATATTGATAGCGTAGTTGATGTTGTCTGGGGAATTGATATTTCAATGAAGTTTGTTTCAACTGAAATATACCAGATGCGTTTTTACACGGATTTTAATACGATCTCAGAAGCTGGATCAGGTTTTCACTTCGGTATTGACCATAGTTTTGATCTTCCGACAGAAACAGATATCAAAATTAAAAGCCGTTGGGAGTACAGGCTCATGGAGGCCAACTATATTCCGCAGTATTTCAATACTTTTTATGATGTTGAAAGAGAATATTACAGAAATGGTGAAACAAAGTCATTTCATGTGGGAAGCAAAGCTATTGATCCTGATAGTTTTAACCTTGACTGGAACCACGGATATTACCTTGATCTTGTTTTTGATCTGACAGGAACTTTTTCCGTTGGCGGATCTTTTGAGCATAACAGGATCTATGCCGACAGGCCAATTGATGTTTTTAACAGTTATCAGGTCAATATTTTCACAAATGCAAGGCTGTTTGAAAAGTTCGGGATCGATTTTGTAATGACATTCCAGAATGTTGTTGATAAAGACCTTAAAGAAGCTCCATTTTTCAAGCTTCATGTCATGTATTTTATCAACGAGTATTTTACTGTCGGATTCCAGGCAGAATCCAGATGGTATCTGCGTTCACGGGGAATTGGATTAAACACAGAATATTATTATGACAGTTCAGCATTTTATTCTCTTGGCGGATATGGAGCGTTTAAATTCTAAAGATGAAAAGAATCTCTTTTTTTATTCTTATTTTTTTTCTGTTTCTCAATCTTTTTTCAGACCAGGATGGAATAACAAAGGAAGATCAGAGCTCACTTAACGGACTTCTGACTGATCTGATAAGTAAAAAGGCGAAAAAGAAACTTGAAGATATAAAAGTCTGGCCTGCTGAAAGTTCGATAAGAGTTGTTATCTATCCAAATGAAAAGGTGAAATATAAGTACAATCTGCTTCCCGGAAAAGACAAGGACAGAATATATATTGACCTTCTTTCTGTTAATGCTGAGGATTTTTCTCTTCCTGAAGTCGAGTATGACTCATTTCTTAAAAATATTAGAATAGGGAAAAGAAAGACCAGTGTAAGGATCGTTCTTGATACCGGAAAAGTTGAAAGCTACAATGTCATGGAGATGGAAGAGCCGTGGAGAATAGTGATTGATTACTATGGAAAAAAACAGAAAGAGGCAATTAAGGTTGCGACTGTAAAAAAGGCTCCTGAAAAGAAAAAGCAG
>Ga0222695_1000313_pt1:0-22500 | contig 29296 bp, 28 predicted proteins | sample AntAcemetage1398_FD_179834 | JGI IMG/M metagenome (GOLD analysis project Ga0222695, IMG submission 179834) | Saline water microbial communities from Ace Lake, Antarctica - #1398 | ecosystem: Environmental > Aquatic > Non-marine Saline and Alkaline > Saline | place: Antarctica: Ace Lake...
CGCCAAAGCGGCATTGGATGATAATTTTGGTATACTTTGCCCGGTGCCACGCAAATCCGCTGTTAATTCTCTTGTGGCCGTACTACTGCGCATCGCGGCGTGATACTTTTATGGGAAACTTCAGTAATGAAGTTAATCTTATGAAAACAGAGGTGAAAATATCGAGGCTTATCACGCTCTCACGATAACAGGTTGATGATGTTGTATATTATAAGAAATTTATAAATGGCATAGCTCACAAAATCCTGAATGCTCATTTCATTATTATAACAATAGATCACTATTCTTTTATTCAATTTTTTCAATAGCCCCATTTTGATAATCTCGATTTCGGCCTTTCTCATCATAAGAAATTCCCTACTTTTCTTTAAGGAGTTTTTTCTCATTTTCTGAACCCTGGGACCAGTTTGGCTTTAGATTAGATGACGGGTAAAGGTCCTGGTGGCCTTTGCAGCTTCTTTTACAAATTTTTTCATAGTTTTTGGTGATATAAATAGTATATGTTTTTCTCCCACATCTATCACAAATCATAAAATTACCTCCATAATAAAAAACCGCCTTCCTAATTGTCGATGATGGCAAGCTCGACAATAGAATGACCTTTAAAGCGGTCATAGCAATTTTTCGAGATGATCTGGGTTGTTAAAAGTTTTGTGGGGGCTGAAGATTCTGTTGGATTATATTCCATGTCCAATATATCACCCTCATTCAGTCCTTTAAATACGGTGGAATCTTGTTTTACCAAGATACATAGACCGTTACTGGAAATATCTCGCAATTTGAACAGATAAAGTGGATCCATTCTACTCAAGGAGAACTGTACGCTGTAATAATTATTTAAAATGGTTCTTGATTCGTCGGTACTTTCAGCCAAATTACTTGTAGTAGAATCTCTATTCATGGTTTCAATGGCTGTTTCTGACCTCAACATCTTCAATATCTGGCAATTCGTTCTTCTGAAACGCCATAAATAAACCGCCTATAAAAATACACAGACATAAAATGAATACTGTCAATGCAATGACAAACAATATTTTAAAGAATACTTCCACGATAATAATCCTTTAAATATGATAACTTACCAATATTGCCGTCATCACCAAACCGATTAAAATACAGATATCATATTTTGAGGTTATCAAGTCAAGTACGTGCTGTGGCAGCTTAGTGCTTTTGTAAATCGGGATATTTCACCATTGTTATAAGTTTACCGCTTACACTGAAAGAATCTGGAAATTCTATTTCAATTTCAGCTTCCTCTGAGCTTATGGGATATGCACTTATAGCATAATATACGATTTTTTTTACCTGTTTGACTGAACAAACAACAAAATACTCTGGTTTGCCTAACAATGAACTAAGTAATATTTGAATATCATCCTCTTGGTTTAATGGCTTCAGCGGTCTTTCGACTATAGTACTAATATCTTCGTAATTACATTTCAAATGAAACTTAGTTCTGCCTTTGCTAAGAAGTTGAAATTCCATTGATTTATATTTATTTAAATGTGTAGTGAAATGGGCTGTAAAGTGGTCACCATCTTTTGTGATGTCATCTAAGATACCTTCAAATAGGACTGGCTTTTGTTCCTGTCTTATAAAAAAATTTTGTAAGTCAATAGTGAATAGTTTTCCTCTTAAATCATTTGAGGGGAGTATTATTGGGTTGTAGCGATTAATTAACGATGTTTTTAAATCTTTTACCTTCTGCTCCTGTTCTTGTTCTCGTTTAGCTTCTTTTTTTTCCTTTGAACCACATGACGAAATAAAGGCCAAAGTAAAAATCAAAAACAAAATCAAACATGGAATCTTCTTTTGCACAATCTGTTTCTCCTGTATTCATGAAATCTTGGTAGTCAGTTCATAGAAAAACCACTCAGTTAAAGGTTATTTCTTGGCCTTCTTTTCCAAGGCTTTAATTCTGGATTCTATTCTAATAATCCTGTTTTCTAAGTTTGGCTGATGTTTTAAGCGTTTAAGATACGGTTTGCCTTCACCAGAAAGAAGCCAATTTATATTAACTTTAAATATTTTGTGTATTATCTGAAGTCTTTCAAAGTCTGGAAAGTCTTTATTGCTTTCCCAGTGCCAAAGAGTGTTCCGGTAGATACCTAATACATTGGCAAATTCGTTTTGTGGAATTGAGCCACATATGAATTTTATCCGGTCTCCAACAGTAGTTTCTTCGGATTCTGACATGGAAAGGAATTTCCTATTTCTTGGTCCTCTTTTCTATAGCCGTTATCCCGGCTTCCAGTTTAATAATCCTGTTTTCTATACTTTGTGGATATTTTAAGCGTGTTAGATAGGGGTTACCTTCACCGGAAAGAAGCCAGTTAATATTTACCTTGAATTTCTCATGTATTTTCTGAAGTTTTTAAAAGTTTGGAAAGGCTTTGTTGGTTTCCCATTGCAAAAGTGTATTTCTGCTAATGCCTAATGCTCTGGCAAATTCGACTTTTGAAAGTGAACCATGTGTGAACTTTATCCGATCCGCAAAGGTGGTTTCTTCGGATTCAGTCATGGAAAGGGGCTTCCTTATTCCTTTGGCTTCTTTTCGTATTCCTTGAGTCCTTTTTCAACTAATTGCCGGATAGCTTCAGACTTGGTTTCAATGCGATTTTCAAAGCGAAAGTCGTTGATTCGCTCTAATAATTCTTTGTCAGCGGCAAAAGTGAGTATCGGTTTATTGGTTGGCATAAAATAATAAATATATAAAGCAATAAAATAAATCAAGTTTTTTTGTTGACTTATTCTTTTATTGAACATATAAGGTTAATAACCTAATAATCAAATAACCCAAACTCATAGCAAATGAAAATTTATCATAGAAAAACAGAGCGCCGATTTCCACAGTTTGTGGGGGCCTTGCTATGGGCCTGGGCTGTCGGCGCTTTTGTTTTTTAAAGCCCAGGATAGGCCACCGGAGCCGAACACCGGAAACCCTATCCGGCTTCCTGGGCTAAACAATAACAGGGGAGAAAGTGAGGGACTTATGGCGACAATTAGGAAACGGGGCAAGAATTATCAGATTGATTACTTTGACCCGAACGGAAAACGAATCAGGAAATCTTTTAAAAAGAAAAAGGATGCCGAGGCCGAGCTTGGAAAACGGGTTTCACTCATAGCTGAAAAGCGTTATCTGGATGTTAAAAAGGAATACAAGACAACGTTAAAAGAGGTCCTTGATAAGTATGAGGAAAATTTTAAGAACCAGGCCAGTTTCAAAACAGGGAAAAGGCATTATCTTGAAAACTTCAAAGAATATTTTGGAGAGTCAACCTTACTGGCAAACATCAGGTATATGAACCTTGAAACTTATCGAAACCACTTAAGGGAAAAAATCACAAAGAATAAAACTATTCGGTCGGATGCTTCCGTCAATCGGGAAATGTCCTGTCTGCATCACATCTTTACAAAGGCCGTTGAATGGGAAATGATTGAACAAAACCCATTTAACAAGGGCAAGTCTCTTATCTTGAAGGAAAACAATAAAAGGCTTCGATTCCTTACTGAAGATGAAATTTCAAAACTGCTTGATGCGTGTTCCGATTATCTTCGCAATGTTGTGGAGTGTGCTTTAAATACAGGTATGAGACGAGGGGAAATATTGAGTCTGAAATGGAATCAAATCCGAAGTGGTTTTATTTATCTGGATAAAACAAAAACAATGGAGTCCCGGCAAATACCAATAAATGATACTCTTGAAATTCTCTTTAAGGATATTAGAAAGAACCATGGCTTTAAATCGAAATATGTTTTTCTTTATGACGGTCAAATTATTGAAGCGAAAAGCGGTAAGGCAAGAAAACCGAAAGAAAATGCAGAGGCCAAACCTGTAAAAGAAATAAAAAGGTCTTTTAACTCGGTTTTAAAAAGAGCCGGTATTGTAGATTTCAGATTTCACGATCTGCGACATACCTTTGCAAGTCAGTTATTATTAAAAGGCGGGACCCTAAAAGACGTTCAAGAGCTTTTGGGCCATAAGACAATGACCATGACTTTAAGGTATGCTCATCTTACACAAGAGCATAAAAAGAAAGCGGTCAACCTGTTAAATGGATTGACCGCCCAAAGCAAAAAGGCTATATGTCACAAAACTGTCACATTTCCCGGCCAAGAAAAAAGTGTCAGTATGTAACCTATTGAAATCTTTGGTCGGGGCGAGAGGATTTGAACCTCCGACCCCTTGAACCCCATTCAAGTGCGCTCCCAGACTGCGCCACGCCCCGACAATAATTGGATAACTAACACCTCAAATATGCCGTGTCAAGATATGATATACCATGATGACGGTGAGAAAGTCGTTTCCTTTATTTTTTTCACACGATATTGAGTGGTTATTAAACCTCATGTGATAATAATTTCAAATTTTTATTGACGATTTCGTAAAAAGGACGTTTTATTTGATCCGAACTCTAAAACTTAATCAAAAAACCACACCATCCCATGCAAATTAAAGAGAAAAAATCTATTAAGCCTCGCTGCCTGATGCCGGGCGATACGGTTGGCATTGCTGCGCCTGCCGGTCCGTTTGATCCGAAAAAATTTATGAAAGGAAAGGCGGTTTTAGAGTCTATGGGGTTTCGAACGTTTTTTGATGAGGGTATTTTCCAAAAACATGGATTTTTTGCCGGAACCGACGTGCAGCGGGCGGATCAGGTGAATCGTCTGTTCGCCGATCCTGCCGTCCAAGCGGTTATTTGTGCCCGGGGCGGGTATGGCAGCATGCGGATCCTTCGGTTTCTCGATTTTAAAATTATTCAAAATAATCCCAAGATTTTTGTGGGATTCAGCGATATTTCGGTGCTGCTGTTCATATTACATGTCCGGTGCAGCCTGGTTACCTTTCACGGGCCTGTGGTAACTACTCTGGCAAATACCGACGAACAGACCATCGCGGCAATGCTTAAGGTGATGACCGCCGACAAGATATTTGATCTGAAACCCGAAAAAGGCATTGCCCTCAAGCCGGGTGTGTGTTCAGGGGTTGTGGTCGGCGGGAACCTGACCACCTTGTGTCATCTTGCCGGGACGCCTTATACCCCGAATTTCAACGGGAAGATTCTGTTTCTCGAGGATCGGGGAGAGGCACCATACCGAATAGACCGAATGCTGACCCAGATGAAGCTTGCCGGATGTTTTGAGGGGCTCAAGGGCCTTTTCCTGGGTTCCTTTGAAGCGTGCGGAAAGCTTGACGATATATTCAGGATCGTTCAGGAAGTATTCAACGATGTCAATATTCCCATTCTTTCCGGTTTTGAAATCGGCCACGCCAGGGTCAATATCACGATCCCAATCGGGCTGAGAGCAACCCTTGACGCCGACCGGCAAATTTTGACTTTTCATGAACCGGCAACCGTGACAACTGACGAATGATAACATGGAATCGGTAAACAACTTGATGAAACAAGCGGTTTCTAATGAGGTGTTCCCCGGAGGAGTGCTCCTGGTCTCGATCGCCGGCTCCGAATTTTTTTTCCAAGCATACGGATATGCGAATATATTCTCTGGTCGTTTAATGACGAGAGATACGGTTTTTGACCTGGCATCTTTTACAAAACCGCTGGCTACCACACTGGCGATCATAAAACTCATTTCGCAACAAAAGATGGAACTGGGTCGACGTATCGGATCGATTTTAACCCGATTTGACAGGACAGACAAGGGACGGATCAGTATAGAAAACCTGCTTTATCATAATTCGGGCTTGCCGGATTACCGCCCCTATTACAAAGTGTTGTGCAAGCTTGAGCCACATCTAAGAAAAGATGCGTTAAGAGAGCTTCTGGTGAAGGAACCACTTATAAATCCCCCCGGCAAACAGGTGATGTATAGCGATATAGGATTCATGATTCTGTGCTGGGTTATAGAAAAGGTGTCGGGAAATCGATTGGACCGGTTTGTTATGAAAGAGATCTACCATCCACTGGGCCTTGAAAACCTGTTTTTTGTGGATCTTGATTCAACGCCTCGTCAGGTAGAATTTGCCGCTACCGAACTCTGTTCGTGGCGGAACATGCTTTTGGAGGGCGCCGTGCATGACGATAACGCTTATGTGGCGGGCGGTATCCAGGGACATGCCGGTCTTTTCGGAACGGCCCAGGATGTTCTTTCTCTTTTGTCCGAGCTTATGGCCGCATATTTGGGTTCCCCTTGCACGAGTGTATTTGATACGGATTTAATTCAAATGTTTTTTAAACACCAGGAACATACGGGTCGGGCTCTTGGATTTGACACCCCGTCTCCGACCGGCCCGAGTTGCGGTCGATATTTTTCAAAATACACGGTGGGGCATCTTGGCTTCACCGGCACATCTTTTTGGATGGATCTTGACCGCAACGTGATGATTATCTTATTAACCAATCGTGTACATCCATCGCGGAGTAATAACAAAATAAAAGCCTTCAGACCGAAATTGCATGATAGGGTCATGAAAGCGCTTATTAATAAACGTCTCGGAAATTCTACAATTTATTGAAAATAAAGGTAATTTTTAGACTTAAATTTTTAACTCGGACATGGAAAAATGGAATGATGGAATATTGGAATGATGATTTAAAGAAGATGACATTCTTCTATTTAATTCCGGTCAAGAGGAATTTTACAATAACCCAACTTTCCATTTTCCCAGAACCCAATATTCCAGTGTTCCAACATTCCAACATTCCAATTGTGAGCGAAGCGAACTAACTTGAAAAGATGTGTTCTAACTTCTATATCCTAAATTGACGATAAGATATGTTGATAGTATAATTTTTTTTGGGGGGGGCGGCAAAACCCCGCTGCAAGCGAGACGATATTAAATAGGGATGCAATTTTATAACTTGATATTTTTCTTGTAATCATAAAACGAGTCTGATAAATTTCTATGTTTAAATGACCGATAAATTATCAAGCTTTTTTAAGGGTTATAAAAAACATATAAGGAATGAGCACTTTTCATGTGCCGATATGAGGTGTCATGGGTTTATTTGTGGATAAAATTTTAGGTGCATTTTCCAGTGATCTTGCTATCGATCTTGGTACGGCAAACACACTTGTTTATGTTAAAGGTAAGGGCATTGTATTGAATGAGCCCTCTGTGGTTGCGGTTCGAACAGACAATCGGATGAAAAACCGCGTTCTTGCTGTTGGTCTTGAGGCTAAGAATATGCTGGGCCGGACACCCGGCCATATTGTAGCCATTCGACCCCTGCGTGATGGTGTTATCGCTGATTTTGAAGTTACCGAGGCGATGCTCCGACATTTTATCCACAAGGTCCATAACCGGCGTACATTTGTCAGGCCGAGAATTGTTATTGCCATTCCGTCCGGAATTACGCAGGTTGAAAAACGTGCTGTCAGGGAATCTGCTGAATCTGCAGGGGCGCGCGAAGTATTTCTGATCGAAGAACCCATGGCCGCTGCAATTGGAGCCGGTCTTCCGGTGACTGAACCGATCTGCAACATGGTTGTCGATATCGGTGGTGGCACTACAGAGGTTGCAGTAATATCTCTGGCGGGAATTGTTTACAGCAGATCAATCAGGGTGGCTGGCAACAAGATGGATTCTGCGATCATTCAGTATATCAAACGTAAGTACAACCTTTTGATCGGTGAACGAACCGCTGAAATTATTAAAACCACAATAGGAAATGCATACCCGGAAACTCAGGATCTGGAGACAATAGAAGTCAAGGGCAGAGACCTTGCATCCGGAATACCCAAGATTCTGGCCATTGATTCGGAAGAGATACGGGTTGCCATTTCAGAGCAGATAGATGCTATTGTGGAAACCGTCAAAATAGCTCTGGAACAAACGCCGCCGGAGCTTGCTGCAGATATTGTGGACAGAGGAATCGTTCTGACAGGAGGCGGTGCACTATTAAAAAATATGGACAAACTTCTCAGGGAGGAAACCAGCCTTCCGATAACTATAACCGAGGATCCGTTATCAACGGTGGCGCTTGGCTCAGGTGCAGCTCTCGACAGCATTGAAATCCTCAAACAAGTTGTGATTATATAGTTTCATGTTCCCCAAAAAGTCGGTGATGATTGTTGGAGTGATCGTTTTGATTGCTGTCAACATCATAGTCCTTTCTGTTTCCAACAGCCGCTATCAATCGTATGGCCCAGGGCGGATAGCTATCTCTTTAATTTCCCCGTTTCAGGAGGCTGTTTCCCGTTCAATCCGTTTTGTAAAGGATATCTGGGTCCACTATTTCTTTCTTGTTGAAACGGCAAAAGAAAATGATAATTATAAGAAAGCATTAAGTCATGCAGTTGAAAGAAACAATCTGTATAAGGAACTTAAGCTTTCCAACATTCGTCTCCGAAGCTTACTTGACTTTCAGAAAATCATTACCGATAAAGTAATTGCTGCCGAGGTTATCGGCAAAGATCCCTCTCCCTGGTTTAAGACGATAATGATAAACAAGGGTAAAGATGATGGTGTGAAAAAAGGTGCGGCGGTTGTGATTCCTGAAGGAATTGTGGGGCAGGTTGCAGAGGTCTCGCTCCATAATTCCAAGGTTCTTCTGATTATTGACCATAACAGTGCGGTTGATGCACTGGTCCAGAGGAACAGAGCGCGAGGGATTATTAAGGGCGGGTTTGCGGACCGATGTTTTTTTAAATATGTTTTGCGCAAGAAAGGGGTTGCAGTTGGCGATACCGTTGTTTCATCCGGATTGGATGGTGTTTTTCTAAAAGGACTCCCTGTGGGCCGAGTTTCGGCCGTTGTCAAACCCAATTCAGGGATTTTTCAGGAAGTGACAGTTACCCCGTGCGTTAATTTCGAAAAACTTGAAGAAGTTCTGGTTGTATTGAACCTCAAAAAGCATAAGTTTCAGAGCGAGCAATGACGTATTGTCTTCATGTCGGTATCTGTATTTGTCTGGTGCTTCTTCAGACAACTATTATGCCCTATTTCCATTTGTTCGACAGGTTTTATGATTTGCTTTCCCCGTTTGTTATTTATTTAAGTCTTTTTCATTCTCTTCGTCAAAGCATACCTGTCATACTCTTTTTTGGAATTGTGATGGATAGCCTTTCCGGAGGTCCGTTTGGGCTATATTTAACAGCCTATGTCTGGCTTTTTGTAGGGGTTCGGTGGATTATTACATTTTTACATGTAGGAGACAGCTTTCTTTTACCATTTATTGTTGCTGCAGGCGTGTTACTGCAAAATTTCATATTTATAGGAACCATTGCCATGTTCGAACCGGGCGCGCAATTTTTATCAGCTGCCATAAGCACAGTTACGATACAGGTTTTGTGGGCAATGTTTACCGGCCCGATTTTTCTAATATTTTTTAATTATTCCCATAAAAGATGGAATAGCTGGCTCAAGAAAGTGGTTGTCAAAGAAAATTGATTCATAGCAAATGTAAAACTTTTGGCCTTTTAAAACGTATAATAACAGAAATTCATTGAGGTGCCCTTTGGGCAAATATTTAAAAACCGCGGATACCGATTGGTACAAACAACGTTTAATACGGGTGATGTTATGCGTTTCAGGAGCCTTTTTTATTCTTTTAATACGTTTATTTTATCTTCAGGTAATTCAGGGACAGGAGTTAAGGCGACTTTCAGAAAACAACTGTATTCGGCTGCAAAGTACAGATGCTCCCAGAGGGATGATTTTTGATCGTAATGGAATACTTCTTGTTGATAATCGGCCGGCGTTTGATCTTAGTATTATTTTAAAAGACGCCAAGCCGGTTGATCGTACTATTGAGAAGTTGGCCAAACTGATTGAGGTTCCTGTATCGGAGCTTATGAAAAAAATTGGCCATAATAAAGGTATTTCGTCCTATAAACCGATTCTTTTAAAACAGGATATCGGGCGAGATGCCCTTGCGGCTGTCGAGGTTCGAAAATTCGATCTTCCTGGTATTGTCTTAGATGTCAAGCCTCGAAGACACTACATTAAAAGACAGAGTGCCGCTCATCTGATCGGATATTTGAGTGAAATCAATTCTGATGAGCTCAAATCGGGGAAACATCCGGAGTGTAAGGGCGGTGATTTTATCGGAAAGTTTGGCGTTGAAAAGGGATTTGAAGGGTTTTTAAAGGGAAAGCGGGGGGGACGACAGGTCGAGGTGAATGTCATGGGACAGGTTGTTAAAGTCTTAAAAACGGTTGATGCTTTGCCCGGACAAAATATATATCTGACCATTGACTTCATTTTGCAGAAAAAGGCGGAAGCACTTTTAGAAGGCGCAGCCGGTGCCGTGGTAGCTATGGATCCGGAGACAGGAAACATACTTGTAATGGCAAGCTCACCTTCATTTGACCAGAATGCTTTTGTTGACGGTATGTCACACAAGCAATGGGAGTCTTTGATTTCCAATCCCTTAAGGCCCATGGAAAACAAGGCGGTTCAGGGTGAGTATCCTCCGGCATCTACTTTTAAGATTGTAACCGCAATTGCAGGGTTGGAGGAAGGTGTTATCGATGAAAACACAATCATGTACTGTCCGGGCTATTATAAATACGGAAATCGTATTTATAGATGCTGGAGACGCGGAGGCCATGGCAGCGTAAATATTGTTAAAGCATTGTCCGAATCCTGTGACGTCTTTTTTTACCAGGTGGGTCAAAAGCTGGGCATAGATCGACTTGCGTTTTACGCCAAGGCATGTGGTTTGGGGTCGGCAACCGGGATAAATCTGGACGATGAGTCAGAAGGGCTGATTCCAAACTCCGCCTGGAAAAAGCGGCGAACCGGCATTTCCTGGCAAGGAGGAGAGACCCTTTCAGTGGCCATCGGGCAAGGGTATGACCTATCAACGCCCTTGCAGATGCTGGTTTTGACTTCGGCATTGGCAAATGGCGGAACAAGATATAAGCCGCTCATACTGAAATCGGTTAAAACAGCAGATGGTGACATTGTTATTCAAAGCAAAAGGCAGGTTATGGGCAGGCTGCCCGCCGGCAAAAACACATTGTCCATTGTCAAAAAAGGTCTGAGGGAGGTCGTTAACAGTCCCAAAGGAACCGGATGGATCGCACATATTAAAGGTATGGATATCAGCGGAAAAACCGGAACCGCACAGATTGTTGGACGTAAAAAAGATTCCAACGTATCTGAGAAAGATATTCCGTACCATTTCAAAGCTCATGCCTGGTTCGTGTCTTATGCGCCATCGGTCGATCCTCAAATAGCCGTTGCCGTGCTTGTAGAACATGGAGAACACGGATCAAGTGCAGCGGCGCCCATAGCAAGAGAAATAATTAGGACATATTTGGAAAAGGATGAATATGGCAGGCAGCTGAAAGCTGAAATCTCCAAGCAATAGTAAAAGTTAAGGGCTTCGCCCCAATTGGAATAATGGAATGATGGAGTAATGGAATGATGGGTTTGAAAGAGTTTTTACAATTAAAATGTTTTATTTCCGTCCTTACCTCAATATTCCAGCATTCCATTATTCCATTCTGATGGCATAAAAAGGTTGCCATTAATAGACGATTAATTTCAAGAGGTTGTAGAATTTATAAGACCTCTATTTATTATGGAGTGTACCGACCATGTTTGATCGGCGGTTTGTAACATACTTTGATTGGGGCTTATTAGGACTTATTTTTATAATCGGACTAATAGGTCTTGTTACGCTATACAGCGCGGTAACATCAGAGACTCTTACGCCGCAAAAAATACTCTATTTTAAACAGATGATCTGGTATTGTGCCGGGATGACCGGTATGATTTTGTCTTTTCTGGTTAATTATAAATCATTGTATCGATGGGCTCCCGCAATCTATGTGGCATGCATACTGCTTTTGATATACGTTTTAATGATGGGGAAATATGGAGGGGGGGCAAGGCGCTGGCTCATATTGGGCCCCATTTCAATTCAACCGTCAGAACTTGTCAAGATTGCCGTGATTATCAGTCTGGCAAGATACTATTCCAAATTTTCAGATACCAGAGGTTTTACCTTGCGAGAACTTTTTACCCCTTTGATATTGACGGCAATTCCTTTTATTTTAATCGTTAAACAGCCGGATTTAGGGACAGCCATGGTGGTGGTTTTGATTGCCGGTTTCATGACTGTTTTCGTAAAAATTGAAAGACGCTCGCTTTTATGTATTGTTTCCGCGTGTACGATAACCGGTCCTTTGGTCTGGTTTTTACTGAAAGGTTACCAGAAGAAACGGATATTAACATTTATAAATCCAGACCGTGATCCGCTGGGTGCAGGCTATCATATTATTCAATCCAAAATCGCCATAGGTTCCGGCATGATTTTCGGCAAAGGATATTTGAAAGGAACGCAGAAGGAACTTTCCTTTTTACCTGAGCAGCATACCGATTTCATATTTTCAGTTTTTGCCGAGGAATGGGGTTTTGCGGGGTCGGTGGTTATGCTTTTTCTTTTTCTTATGCTTATTATCTGGGGATTAAACATTGCTTATAGATGCAGGGATCCTTTTGGCACTATTCTGGCGGTAGGCATCACGGCAATGATGTTCTGGCAAATTTTTATTAATGTTGGGATGGCTATGGGCCTGATGCCCATTGTCGGTGTGACGCTGCCGTTTATCAGTTATGGAGGGTCGTCAATCGTTAGCATAATGATTTGTGTTGGCCTTTTAATGAATATCAGCATGAGGCGCTTCCTGTTTGAATAATCACGAAACATGATGCGTGACGTAACCGGACACTGTGTTCTCGGCTGTTTTCTGTGGATTCACTTTTTCACTTTCACCGGTTTGTCCGGGTTATGGAGGTTGAATGAAAAAAACAAAGGAGGCTAAAACCATAAACACCTTGCTGGGAGCCGGTACCAGTATTGAGGGGACAATCGAGTTTAATAATACCGTCAGGCTGGACGGGAATGTTACAGGAAAAATTAGCAGCAATCAAGGTACCGTGATTATAGGAGAAAGGGCTGTTGTGAGCGCAGAGATAATTGTTGATACCGCAATAATCATGGGTGAGGTAAACGGTACAATTCATGCAAAGGAAAAAATTGAGGTTTATCCGCCGGGTCGTATTACAGGTGATATTCAGGCTCCGGTTGTTTTGATTGAATCCGGAGTCATTTTCAATGGAAATTGTTCTACGAAAGCCTGAACTCTTTGTTGCAGCAATGTAACAGATCTAATTTTTACGGGAAATAATGCATAAATAATGCGTAAAATTAACGGGAAATAATACATAAATAATGCATGAAAGAAAAATTAAAAAAAACCTTTGACAACCTTTATCACTGATGTTATAGACCGCCGAGTTAAAAACATGAGTTTGTATAAATTGCGTTTACAGGTTTCACGGATGGAGGATCTATAGATGAAAATAGTTGGTTTAAACCGGAAAGGCTGGATTATCTTCTATTTTATATTAGCCTCTCTATTGTTTTCGGGAGTTGCTTTTGGCGCAGGTGGAATAACGGTTATTCCTGATTGGACGCTTTTCGTTCAAATTGCCAATTTTCTTCTTATCGTATGGGTGTTAAATATTGTTTTATTCAGGCCGATTCGCAATATTCTGATCCAAAGAAAGGAAAAAATTACCAGCCTTGAGCAGAATGTCGAAACTTCAGACAATGAAGCAAAGGGAAAAAACGAGGCCTTTGATTTGGGGATTAGAGATGCCAGGGCTAAAGGATTAAGTGAAAAGAATGTCCTGTTAAATGAGGCTGCTGACGAAGAAAGGGAGATCGTCGATAAAATTAATCAAAAGGCTCAGGCAGACCTTGCCGTGGTGCGTGAAAAGATTGCAAAGGATGTCGAGGTGGTAAGGGCTTCTCTGCAAAAAGAGATTGATACTTTTGCGAATGCTATTGGTGAAAAAATTCTGGGGAGGGCTGTTTAATGAATCTGATTACTAAAAGACGGTCCGGTATTGGTCGTAAGAATCCGATGATAACAAAAAGTTCAGCCATAAGTGTTATGTTGATATTGGCCGTGTTTTTATTTTGTTTTGTCGGAACGGTTGCAGCGTCGTCAGAAGGAGAGGGCGGCCATGAAGGAGTTAAAGGATGGGTTGCGACAGATACCTACCGAGTCATGAATTTTTCTGTTTTGGCGATCGGCCTTTTTATTCTGTTACGCAAGCCGGTATCTCAGGCACTTGATTCCAGAATTAAAGGCATAAAAGATCAGCTCAGCGAGCTGGAAGCTAAGAAAAAGGATGCCGAGAAAGAGTTGGCAAAATACACGGAAAGGCTTTCGCATTTGGAACAAGAGGCCGAGAAGATTATTGAAGAGTATATAAGGCAGGGAAACGAGGCCAAGGCGAGGATCATCGATGAGGCGAAAAAGACCGTCGATAAATTAGAAGAACAGGCCCGCCGCAATATTGAACACGAGTTCAAACAGGCCAAAATAAAGCTGCAGCAAGATATACTCGAAAAAGCGCTTGTTAATGCTGAAACGTTGATAAAAAATAATATTACAATCCAGGATCAGGATAAATTGGTAGATGAATACCTAGAGAAGGTGGTGGCATAATGAAGAATTTGAAAATAGCCCGGCGTTATGCCAAGGCACTTCTGATTATCGGTAAAGAGGATGATAAGGCTGAGAGTTATAAAGAAGAACTTGATCGATTTTCAGATTTAATTACACGTGAGAAAGAGCTTGAGCAGGCAATTGCAAACCCCCTTTATGACGTGGGAGGTCGTAAAAAAGTTTTGCAGGCAGTCATTGACAAAGTAAATATTTCCAAAGTGATGTCATCTTTCCTGCTTTTGCTGTTTGACAAAGGACGGTTTGGATTTTTAAGTGATATTAATGAGTTTTATAAAAAACTGGCCGATGAATTAAAAGGCATTGTGCGTGCCAGTCTGGTTTCAGCCACTGAGTTGTCATCCGAAACCGTTGAAAAAATTCGTACCACCCTGTCGAAAAAGACAGGTAAAGATATTATTCTGGAGGTTGAACAAGACCCCAGCCTTATAGGGGGAATTGTCTCCCGAATAGGTGATCTCGTTTTGGACGGTAGCATCAAAACACAATTACTCAATATGAGAGAATCTTTAAAAAGGGGTGAGAGTGTATAATGGAACTAAAAGCTGAAGAAATAAGTCAGATCATTAAGGAACAGATTAAGGATTACGACAAGAAAGTTGAACTGAGTGAAACAGGAGTTGTCTTGTCGGTGGGTGATGGTATTGCCAGAGTGTATGGTCTGGAAAAGGTTATGGCTATGGAGCTGGTTGAATTCCCGGGCAGTGTTTATGGTCTTGTGCTGAACCTTGAAGAAGACAACGTGGGCGTTGCCGTTATGGGTGACGACTTTGGTATCAAAGAAGGTGACATGGTCAAGCGTACCGGTCGCATTGCTGAGGTCCCTGTGGGAGAGGCCGTCCTGGGACGGGTGGTTTCAGCAGTAGGTGAACCTATCGATGGCAAGGGACCCATAGATGCCAAGGAAACCAGAAGGGTCGAGATGGTTGCGCCGGGTGTTATTGCCAGAAAGGGCGTTCATGAACCCATGTACACCGGAGCCAAAGCTGTTGACGCCATGACACCGGTGGGCCGCGGCCAGCGGGAGCTGGTCATCGGTGACCGCCAGATCGGTAAAACGGCGCTTGTGGTGGATGCCATCATTAACCAGAAAAATACGGATGTTTACTGCATTTACGTGGCCTGCGGCCAGAAGAAATCAACGGTTGCTCAGGTCGTGGCCGCCCTTGAAAAACACGGGGCCATGGAATATACCACGGTTGTTGCGGCCTGTGCCAGCGACCCGGCTACTTTGCAGTATATCGCTCCTTATGCGGGATGCGCCATGGGGGAATATTTCCGGGACAAAGGAATGCATGCGCTCATCGTTTATGATGACCTTTCAAAACAGGCGGTCTCATATCGCCAGGTTTCGCTTCTTTTAAGACGTCCGCCAGGTCGTGAAGCCTACCCCGGTGATATTTTTTATAATCACTCCCGCCTGCTGGAGCGAGCCTCCAAGCTCAACGACGAGTTGGGCGCCGGTTCTCTGACAGCGCTTCCCATTATTGAGACCCAGGCCGGTGACGTGTCCGCATATATTCCGACAAATGTTATTTCCATTACCGACGGCCAGATCTTTCTTGAGCCCAGTCTGTTTTTTGGAGGGGTTCGGCCTGCAATCAATGTCGGACTTTCGGTGTCCCGCGTGGGGGGTGCGGCTCAGGTTAAGGCCATGAAACAGGTGGCCGGTACTCTGCGGCTTGATCTGGCCCAATACCGTGAACTTGAAGCGTTTGCCGCTTTTGGAAGCGATCTGGACAAGGGGACTCAGGCACAGCTTGCCCGTGGAGAAAGACTCGTCGAGATTTTGAAGCAGCCTCAGTTTCAACCGCTCACGGTTGAAAAACAGGTGACTATACTCTATGCGGGAACAAAAGGTTTTCTGGACAAGTATCCGGTTAACGTTTTAGAGAAATATGAGGCAGGTCTGTACCCATTTATTGAAGACAGATACGCTCAGATTTTTACTGAAATTGCGGAGAAACAGGAAATATCGGATGACCTTGACAAGGTTATGACTGAGGCCTTGAACGCTTATGACGAGGAGTTCAAGGATACAATCAAATAGTTGTTTGTTGTTTATTGATTTGTATAAATTAGGTAATCGAAACAAAATAACAAATAACTTGAATTATAAAGGCTGATTTGTATGGCGACGTTAAAAGAGGTCAAAACAAAAATAGGTGCGGTAAAAAAGACGAAACAAATCACAAAAGCCATGAACATGGTGGCTGCTTCCAGATTGCGCGGTGCCCAGAACAATATGGAAGGCTTTCGACCCTATGCTGAAAAGTTCGCCGAAATTCTTGGAGGTCTTTCAGGTCGGGGAGGAGATGAAACCAGCCCTCTTCTTTTGCCGCATGAGGAAGTCATAAAAAAACATATTATTTTGTGCACTTCCGATCGGGGTTTGTGCGGCGGTTTCAATTCACACCTTATTTCCAAAGCCAATTCATTTATAAAAGAAGCCGGAGACGATGAGGATATAGAGTTCTCCGTTACAAACTTTGGCAAAAAGGGACGTGATTGGGGCCGTAAAAAACAAATTCCTATCATTAGCGAGCATATTGGGGTCATTGGGTCTGTGATTAAGTTCAATATTGCTTCAACAGTCGGCAAGGGCTTTATAGACGGATTCCTTAATGGAGAATATGACGAGGTCTATGTTGTTTATTCAGAGTTCATCAGCATGGGACGACAGGTCGCGACAATAAAACAGTTGCTTCCCATACCGCCATTGGAAACTGATGAGGATGAGATCGAAGACCAGGACAAGCCGTATCTGGCGGAGCATATTTGTGAGCCGTCTCCCGATGAGCTTCTGGGTGAGTTGCTGCCAATGAGCGTATATGCCCAATTGTACAGGGCGTTGCTGGAGACGTCTACCAGTGAACATGCCGCACGGATGATGGCCATGGACAATGCGTCCAAGGCTTGTGACGATATGATAGAAAATCTTACTCTGGCATACAACAAGGCTCGGCAGGCGACCATTACCGCTGAGTTGATGGATATCGTCGGCGGTGCCGAGGCCCTTAAAGGGTAAAACCTGGGAAATAGTCACTCGTTGTTTGTTAATCGATTAACAAATAACAAATAACAGATTCGGAGGTCTATAGATGGGAGAGAATATAGGTAAAATAATGCAGGTTATTGGGCCTGTGGTTGATGTGGAGTTTGAACAGGGTAAACTTCCTACGATTCTTACTTCACTTCTGATCAGCAATCCAGCCATCAGCGATGAGGCTGACAATCTTGTTGTTGAGGTTGCGCAGCATCTGGGCGATAACATTGTCCGTACCATTGCAATGGATGTCACCGACGGTCTTATCAGGGGGATGTCGGTTAAGGATACGGGCATGCCCATTATGATGCCTGTAGGTGCAGCCGGACTTGGACGAGTTCTTAATGTGGTTGGAAGGCCTGTGGATGGTTTGGGACCGGTCAGCCAGGAAAAGATGATGCCTATACATCGTCATGCCCCGAAATTTACGGAGCAGGATACCACGGTTCGTGTTCTCGAGACCGGTGTTAAAGTTATTGATCTGCTGGTGCCATTCCCCAGAGGGGGAAAGATGGGAATGTTCGGGGGCGCCGGTGTGGGAAAAACCGTTATCATGATGGAAATGGTACACAATATTGCCATGCAGCACGGTGGTATTTCCGTTTTTGCCGGTGTTGGTGAACGGACTCGTGAGGGGAATGACCTTTACCATGAGATGAAGGATTCCGGAGTTCTTCCCAAGGCTGCACTGATATACGGACAGATGACCGAACCTCCGGGAGCCAGGGCTCGGGTTGCACTTTCAGCTCTGACCGCCGCGGAATATTTCAGGGATGAAGAAGGGCAGGACGTTCTTATTTTCATCGACAACATATTCCGGTTTACCCAGGCCGGTTCCGAGGTTTCCGCACTTTTGGGACGAATGCCTTCGGCGGTTGGATATCAACCGACCCTGGCTGTTGACCTGGGCGAACTTCAGGAACGGATCACATCGACAGACAAGGGCTCGATTACGGCAGTACAGTGTGTTTATGTGCCCGCAGACGACTTGACGGACCCGGCGCCGGCGACAACATTTGCACATCTTGACGGTACGGTGGTTCTTTCCCGGCAACTGGTGGAACTCGGGATATATCCTTCGGTGGATCCCCTTGATTCCGTATCCAGAATTCTCGATGCGGCTTATATCGGTGAAGAGCATTACCACACTTCCCGTCAGGTTCAGCAAATACTACAAAAATATAAAGAACTTCAGGATATTATCGCTATATTAGGAATAGATGAGTTGTCTGATGAGGATAAAATTACAGTGGGACGGGCACGAAAAATTCAACGATTTTTGTCTCAGCCTTTCCATGTTGCTGAAGTATTTACCAACGTCCCCGGGGCCTATGTAAAGATCGAAGATACCGTAAAAGGCTTTAAAGAAATAGTTGATGGTAAACACGATGATATCCCTGAGCAGGCCTTCTACATGGTTGGTGGGATTGATGAGGTCCTAGAAAAGGCCAAAAAGATGGCAGAATAAATATAGTTGTGAGGGCAAACGGATGGCTGGAAATATTACATTAGAAGTGGTTACCCCTGAAAAAGTGGTGGTTAGCGAAGAAGTTCAAATTGCGGTGGCTCCCGGCAGTCTTGGTGAGTTTGGCGTACTTGTCGGCCATACCACTTTTTTGACAACCCTAAAACCAGGTACGATCCATTATACGGTTGCAGACGGGGGGCAAAGATATATTTTTGCCAGCGGTGGATTTGCCGAGGCGCTTCCGGATAAACTTACGGTGCTGGCAGAATCGGCTGAAAGGCGGCGTGATATTGATACCGGACGTGCACAGGCTGCAATGGAGCGAGCCGAGAAACGTTTGGAAAAAGAAACTGAGGATATCGACTTCGCAAGAGCCAAGGCAGCTCTGGAAAGAGCATTGCACCGAATAAGACTTGCTGAAACAAGGCAATAGTAAAAATTATACCGTTGGTTTTTTAGGTTATATTTATCCCTGAGATACGGGGAATGATTGCTGAAATTATATAACGAGGGCAGACCAATAATTTGGTTTGCCCTTTTTGTTTAACACAAAGGATTCACTGCTCATAGGTTAGAACAAAAATTGAAATGGGTGAAATAAGGAAAATAGCAAGGGGTAAATATTTATTGAAATAGGATATGGGGAAGGAAAGGTTGTGGGGGGTGCTTATTGGTGATGATAGAGAGGAGATTATTGGGATTAACACCATTCATGACCTTTAATGCTTGAAAACATTTTGCGTAACCGGGTAAGGAATAAATCTTGACTTTCGCTTATATAAAAGATTATATTAAATAAACAGATTATGAGGTGTAAGGTTGGATAACGAAATTATCTTAAGACAATTTGAAGAAATTGAGAAAAAAGTTGAAAAATTAATCGACGTTTATAAGTCACTTGAGGCGACAAACCTAGAACTTAATAATAAAATTAAGAGATTAGAGGAAGAGCTTCAAGGTAAGGTTGACGCTGAAAGCAAATACACACAAGAGAAAAATTTGATCCGATCAAAGATTGATAGTCTTTTGGTCAGGCTAGAGGATATTACAGAGGTTGAATAGAGACCAAAAGGGATGATTATAAAAAGGCAGAAGAACTTATTCATTGGACCAACTTGTAACAATAGAACTTTTTGGGCAGCCTTATACATTTAAAACAGAATCAGATATAACCAATGCTAAAGAGGTTGCTGATTACCTTGTCAAAGAAGTGACGAAGGTTGAAACTCAACATTCGACCCAGTCATCTGTTACTAAATTTGCGACTTTGATTCTAGCTGCACTTAATATTGCGAATGAAAATATTGAGCAAAAAAGAAAATACTCAGACTTGTTGATACATATTTCAAAAAAATCAGCAAATCTGATACGTGAATTGGATGCTGCGGTAACTGATTGAAGGTTTTTAACAAGTTGAACCCTCTGAGTTTGTATTTTTCATGATCTCCCTTAATGTCTGTATGACCCAAGGACAAATTTAGCCATTTGTTATCCTCCCAGGATAAAAATTGATCTTAATGCTTTTTAAACCGGGCGTTTGACCCCTGCTGTGTTTGTGATTGGAAGATGTTCTTTGACCCAACATCTAAATAAAGGGAGCCTTCCCTGATTTTGGTGTGCATGTTCTGCTTGTACAGAAAAGCCTAAAAAAATTAAAAGGCACCCACTTTGTCTTAAAGGTTCAAAGACCTCCCAACACGGCATTTTGGCAGGGGTCCTGCTTAGTTCAGATCAAAGATTGCGATCAATCTGATATGGCAGGAAGTGTGATGCATATCTATTATAACATTAAATGCATACAGAACTAATTAATTTTTTAGCTATCTTACCTTTCTTTTCCTAAAATTCTCATTCATAATCTGCCTTATTATAACATTCTTCATAAGTCGTATCGTATAGCGACTAATTTAATTTTATCTGATATTAAATTGACCTGTTGAAGATTTGTACAGGTAAAATGTAAAGGTTTAATCTCGATGAGAGTGTTACATATGAATATTTCCGGGGAGTAGGCTAATGAATGAATCAAATTTATTAATAGGGATGATTGCATTTGTAATAGGCTTTGCAATTGCTTATTGGATTAAAGGGATAATTGTTGCTCAAAAAGTTAAAGCGGCTGAAAGGGAGACTTCACGAATATTAGAGGATGCTAAGAGAAGATCAGAAACTCTGATAAAAGAAGCTCAACTGGAGGTCAAAGACAAACTTTTCAAGATGAAAAGTGACTTTGATGCTGATACTAAAGAGACTAAAGATGAATTAAAAGAAAAAGAGCAACGGTTGATACAAAAAGAGGAGAATATCGATCGAAAGATAGATCAATTCGAACGCAGAGAACGGGACATTTTGCGAAAAGAGAAAACGCTTGGGATCAGAGAGGAAGAAATAGGTCGGACTAAAATTAAATATAATGAACTTATTGAAGAACAGAAAAGACAACTCGAAAAGATTTCCGGTTTAACCGCGGGTCAGGCCAAAGAACTTCTGGTTAGAGCCATGGAAAACGAGGCACGATATGAAGGCGCCAAAATTATTAAAAGGATAGAGAATGAAACAAAAGAGCAGGCAACAAAAAAAGCCACGAAGATTATGGCTACTGCTATACAAAGGTACGCCGGAGATTTCGTTGCCGAACATACTGTCTCAGTGGTTCAGCTTCCAAACGATGAGATGAAAGGGCGAATAATTGGGAGAGAAGGTAGAAATATTCGTGCACTTGAGGCGGCGACAGGCATTGATCTCATCATTGATGATACTCCTGAGGCGGTTATCTTGTCCGGTTTTAATCCGGTTCGACGCGAGGTTGCCAGGCTTTCACTGATGCGATTAATAGCGGACGGTCGGATTCATCCGGCTCGAATTGAAGATGTTGTTAAAAAAGTTGGGAAAGAGGTTGATTTAACCATAAAAGAAGCTGGAGAACAGGCGGCCTTTGATCTGGGTGTTCACGGTATTCATAGCGAGCTTATTAACTATATCGGTCGATTAAAATTTCGTACCAGTTATGCTCAGAATGTTCTGCAGCATTCGGTCGAAGTGGGTGTTATAAGTGGTATTATGGCATCTGAATTGGGACTTAACTCGAAACTTGCGAGGCGCATGGGATTATTGCATGATATCGGAAAGGCGATTGACCGCGAGGTTGAAGGCCAGCATGCGATAATCGGTTCTAAGCTTGCAAAAAAATATGGTGAAACACCGGAGATCGTTCATGCCATTGCTGCTCATCATGAGGATGTGCCGCCGAGTTCGGTGTATGATTTATTGATACAAGCTGCTGATGCTTTATCAGGGGCAAGACCCGGAGCTCGTAAGGAGCTGCTTGAAAATTATATCAAAAGGTTAGAAGATCTTGAAAATATAGCGAAATCATTTAATGGGGTTGCGAACACTTATGCTATTCAGGCCGGGAGGGAACTCAGGGTTATCGTAGAAAGTGGTATTATTTCTGATGAAGAGTCCACGCTTCTCAGCAGAGATATTGCCAAGAAAATTGAGGAGTCACTGACCTTTCCAGGACAGA
>Ga0222695_1000313_pt1:27500-29296 | contig 29296 bp, 28 predicted proteins | sample AntAcemetage1398_FD_179834 | JGI IMG/M metagenome (GOLD analysis project Ga0222695, IMG submission 179834) | Saline water microbial communities from Ace Lake, Antarctica - #1398 | ecosystem: Environmental > Aquatic > Non-marine Saline and Alkaline > Saline | place: Antarctica: Ace...
AAAGGCCAAACAAACTTGGAAATAGCTGGTTCTCCCCGAAATATATTTAGGTATAGCCTTGCAAATTAAGTGATGGGGGTAGAGCACTGGATGGGCTAGGGGTCCTACCAGATTACCAAACCTAACCAAACTTCGAATACCATCAACTTTTATTGCAGGAGTCAGACTATGGGAGCTAAGTTCCATGGTCGAGAGGGAAACAGCCCAGATCGCCAGCTAAGGTCCCTAAATATGTGCTAAGTGGGAAAGGATGTGGAAATGCACAGACAACCAGGAGGTTGGCTTAGAAGCAGCCATCCTTTAAAGAAAGCGTAACAGCTCACTGGTCGAGTGAGTCTGCGCCGAAAATGTAACGGGGCTTAAGTACATTACCGAAGCTGCGGGTCTCGTATTCGTACGGGGCGGTAGGGGAGCATTCTGTTCGGGTTGAAGGTTGACCGTAAGGACAGTTGGACTGGACAGAAGAGACCATGCTGACATGAGTAACGATAAAGCGGGTGAAAAACCCGCTCGCCGAAAACCTAAGGTTTCCTGAGTAAAGCTAATCTGCTCAGGGTTAGTCGATCCCTAAGCCGAGGCCGAAAGGCGTAGGTAATGGAAAACAGGTTAATATTCCTGTACCACCCGGTTATCAATGTCCCTTCGGGGATGAGAGTGATGGGGGGACGCAGAGGGGTAGGTCATCCATCTGTTGGAATAGATGGTTCAAGCTTGTAGGCAGAAAGGATAGGCAAATCCGTCCTTTTATTTAAATGCTGAGAAGCGATGAGGAGAGACTTTGTCTCATAAACTGATTGATCCCGCACTGACAAGAAAAGCCTCTAGCAAGATAATTAGGTGATCGTACCGTAAACCGACACAGGTAGGTAGGGAGAGAATCCTAAGGCGATTGAGAGAACCCTGGTTAAGGAACTCGGCAAAATCACACCGTAACCTCGGGAGAAGGTGTGCCCTCGTTAGGTGAAACAAACTGATTTTATTATCGGGCTTGTGGAGCTGAGGAGGGCCGCAGAGAAATGGCGGTAGCGACTGTTTACTAAAAACATAGGACTCTGCTAAGTCGTAAGACAATGTATAGGGTCTGACGCCTGCCCGGTGCTGGAAGGTTAAGGGGAATTGTTAGTAGTCTTCGGACTGCGAAGCTTTGAACCGAAGCCCCAGTAAACGGCGGCCGTAACTATAACGGTCCTAAGGTAGCGAAATTCCTTGTCGGGTAAGTTCCGACCTGCACGAATGGCGTAACGACTTCCGCACTGTCTCAACCAGGGACTCAGTGAAATTGTATTGGCGGTGAAGATGCCGTCTACCCGCGAAAAGACGGAAAGACCCCGGCACCTTTACTACAGCTTGACGTTGAATTTTGGGATAGTATGTGTAGGATAGGTGGGAGGCTTTGAAGTCCCGACGCTAGTCGGGATGGAGCCACCCTTGAAATACCACCCTTGCTATTTTAGGGTTCTAACTTTGACCCGTTATCCGGGCGAAGGACAGTGTCTGGTGGGTAGTTTGACTGGGGCGGTCGCCTCCCAAAGAGTAACGGAGGCGCGCGAAGGTTCCCTCAGGCTGATTGGAAACCAGCCGTGGAGTGTAAAGGCATAAGGGAGCTTGACTGCGAGAGATACATCTCAAGCAGGTACGAAAGTAGGTCTTAGTGATCCGGCGGTTCTGTATGGAAGGGCCGTCGCTCAACGGATAAAAGGTACGCCGGGGATAACAGGCTTATCGCCCCCAAGAGTTCACATCGACGGGGCGGTTTGGCACCTCGATGTCGGCTCATCACATCCTGGGGCTGGAGC
>Ga0222695_1000314_pt1 | contig 29151 bp, 23 predicted proteins | sample AntAcemetage1398_FD_179834 | JGI IMG/M metagenome (GOLD analysis project Ga0222695, IMG submission 179834) | Saline water microbial communities from Ace Lake, Antarctica - #1398 | ecosystem: Environmental > Aquatic > Non-marine Saline and Alkaline > Saline | place: Antarctica: Ace Lake...
TTACCTCCTTATACGCACGATTCTGTTCCATGCTGGTGGTTAGCCTTTGCATGGGTTGGATTGTCCAACTTGATTCCATTAGCTTTGCTTGGCACACTCATATATCCCTCTCTTTTACGCATCATAGTTACACGGTAACTCACTTCACACACCGTGCATTCCACCTTCGGTACCGAACGTAGTAGCTCACGTAGCTGCTATCGAAGTACACGAGATAGGCGCGGTCGGTATTATTTGATCGCACGGACGAGGACCAGAGACGCTTTGTATCTCCAAAAACTGAATATTTACCGAAATTGTCATATTCACATCCGTTACATGGATCATTCCGGCAATCAGAAGACAAGCAATCATCAGCGACTCCGCATTCTCCACCGGTTTCAGTTCCCGGACAGTTTTGAATAAGTGTTCTAAGTTCTGAGATCGTAGGAAGTCTGCCGCCAAGGTTTTCACAATAATCATTAGCTTCATCCCAATTCGTATAGCCTGAAGTATCTGACCAATTCAAGCCATCATGTTCATGACAGAACTTGTTGCTTTCAGAACAAGCACAAACATCGTATTCACAAACAAGACCTTCGTCACAGGTCTGATTCTCGTAACATGGACCACCCGCTGAACCCACAACTTTTGAATTTGCACTCGATTCACCGCATGAAACAAGGATAAACGACAAAACAAATATTAAAAAAAATAAAGTCTTGCTCATGTGTATCCTCCAAAATTTAATCTTACCGCACACACCGCACATCGTGCTTCCGGGACAAGATGTTGCCGCCGTTCACAAGGCCGCGGTAGAAACTCAAGTACCAAGCGAACCCTGTAAAATCTGACCGCACGGACAAGGACCATAAAGGACCAGCATCACCAAAAACGCTATATTTTCCACTTTTACTGTTATCATAAGAACAGCCGTTACAAGCTTTAATATTCTTTCTCCGGCATGAGGAACTCAGACAGCTATCTGTCACCCCACAGGAACCACCGGTTTCAGTTGCGGGACAATTCTGCATAAGTGTTCTCAGTTCCGAAATTGTAGGCAGTCTCCAATCCGACGAGCCGTCTTCAACAAGGTTTGCACAATATTTATTGGCATTTGACCAATTCATTTCTTTTGGAGATTTCTTTGACCAGCAAACTCCATTATGTTTATTTGGAAAATCTCCAGAGCAATCCGTAGAAGAAACACCAGATAAATGCGCACAAGAAACAAAAGAAGCACTTGAGAATAAAGCAAAAACAATCACAAACATTTTTTTCATCAGAATACCTCCCAAAAAACCCAAATACATTTAGAAATTCAAAACATTCTAACAGATTGAACCCGCAAGACAATTTTTTAATTCCAAGATATGCGCATTTTTTTGGAAAGATACCAACGGGTATTTGAAACTATTTTAGACTTATTTTCTCGATTCCGTTCCAGTCTCTTGCAACGTAGAGATCATCACCGATAACTGCAGCATCAAGACTATATGAGTAATACCCATAGGTTTTTTCAGAGAGCTCAAGTTTTTTCTCAATTCCTTCGCTTGAGATATAGACCATTTCATTAGAATCGCTATATCCGTAATAGGAATTTTCGTTGTCCTCTATTGATATAAGGAATCCACCGTTTTCCACGGATGCTGTTCTTGAACCGTTCTCATAAGTCTGTGAGAATATTCTCATTCCATCTTCAGCTCTAAAGACCTGGATATTCATGTCTGTGTCACGGTTGCTGTAGTACCAGTATGAACATTCGCTTTCCTGATAATGATAGGTGGTCTCTCTTGTCTGGACAAAAACTCTCTTGTCCTTAACTATGAAATCAGAATATTTGTAGCGGTACATTTCTTCTGTCGATTCATACTCGTTGGGAACACTTATTCTCTTTACAACGCTTACTTTTGTCTTATCACTGTTGAATTTAAGTATGTAGAGCGTCTGGATGTATCTGTTGTTATAGTAGTAATCATCGTCGTCATCTATTCCGTCTCTCCATGAATAATGTGATGTGTACATATACTGACCGTCTTTACTCAGACCGATAACCTTACCCGGAATATTTATCTTCTTTCCAATTTTAGGTTCTGATGTTTTGCTCATGTCGATAGGAACAGCGTAGCAATAAAGGATTTCTCTGTCTTTTTCATCAAGGCCTTTTCTTTCACACCGTGAATGCCAGAGGGTGTTTCCGTCAGCAAAAAGTCTTGCATCGTAATCAGGAACCCTGTTATTCACGGATATTTTTACTGATGATGCTTTTTCAACTGTCGGATCACTGAGATCATAGGCATAAATATCAACCATGTTTATTCCAAATCCATCGCCTTTTCCTTCACAGTCTTGAGTATTTTCATAACAGTCATTTTCAGGATAGTAGTAATCCCAGTTGCTTTCAGTGAATGCAAGCACACCGTTATCTGTGACCGCAGAACTGTTGTACCCGTAATAGTAGTAATCTGAGTTCTCTTCTTGTGGCATTTCAAGTTTTACATTGCCGATCTCTTCAGGGTCAGAACTATCGCTGAACTTAAAGATCTTAACAACTGAACCTGCAATTTCTTCTGAACTTCCACCGGTATCGCCGTCCATTTCACCTTCGCCGTAGTAATAACTGTAGCCTGAATTAAACATGTAACCTTTGTCTGTTGCTTTAAGAAGTGTGGCAGATCCGTAGCTCTGAGAAGACACTGGCTTACTTCTCCACTTAACAGGATCATTGTCGTCCCCTGCTTCGTAAGTCACGAGAGTTGCAGGCTGCGAGTAATAATCACTGTCAACTGCACAGAGTTGATTGCCGCAAGTATCAAGGTTGGTAACATAATATGCAAGCGTTGATTTTGAGATGATCTCCGGTTTGTCACGGTCTTTGGCATCTATCATCATTACGTGTCTGTCACCGATAGAAACGATTCTTTCATCATCAATTGCAACTCCACGCATCACCTGACTGTCTGAATCCACATATCCTCTTTTTGTAAGACCTTTTTCAAGATCAAAATCAATGAGGTAAAGTCTGTACATATATCTCCAGGTATCTTCCTCATATTCATTCACAGGAAGAAGGATAAGTCCAAGATCATCAAAGATCTTAAAAGCTTTCCAATCTGAATTAGCTTCCGAATATGAATAGTTGGAACCAATTGCGATCATTGACATTTCTGTAGGTTTCTCTGGGTCTGCAACATCATACATGCTGACCTTTGTCTTCCATCCATCCTGATCGTCAATTCCAACTGCAAGTATCTTTGTTCCTCTAACTTCCAGATGTGTTGACCATCCGGGAATTTCAAGTTGTCCAAGTTCTTTAAGATCTCCGGGATCACTTATATCAATTACATGAAGCGGATCTTCACGGAAGTATGTCACAGCATAAGCTCTGTCACCTTCGAATCTTGTTCCATAAAGCTGTTGTCCCGACATAAAAGTAAACTTATCAATTCTTGCAATATTTTCAGTATCAGAGATATCAAAACTTTCTATCACACTATCTCCATCGCCCCACTGGTCAGAAGTACTTACAGCATAAAAGACATCGCCGACTTCATGCATTTTCCATCTGTCACTCATGAAACCATCAGTTTTAAATTCGTCCTTTTTAACGATCTTTCCTGCCGGATCACTAATATCAAAAAGTGTTACATCGTATCCTTCTGTGTTGTCGTTATTCCAGTAATCCCAGTCAGCTTCAGCAACATAGATCGACTTCGTTGAAACATAGATGGTATAAGCGTTTCCATCAAGAACTGCTTCATCTTTCTTTTCAATATTCTCTGGATCAGCAATGTTAAGAGACATAATAGATATCTGGTCGTTTCCTCTCTCATCATAACTGTCACACCAGTACCAGCGGTAAATATTCTGGCTTGCAACAACATAGATAACATCGCCAACCTGTCTTGAATCAACAATGCTTCCGTCAAGGTCGTATTCACCGATTATCTTAAGATTCGCTCTGTCTTCTGTATTAATAACGAGAACTCTCGACATCTGATAGTTGCCGTAGTAACCATCTTCAAGATCTTTATCTTTTCCATTCAGTCCTGTCACAAGAATAAAAGCTCTGCCTTCCTGAAGATACATTTCACCGGGAACACCCTGAAAAGGAGCTTTTCCAACGATCTTGAGGGCTTTTGGATCGCTCATGTCGATGGCGATAAGACCCTTGTATCTGTTAACGACCCAGATAGTGTCATCTTCAATTTTATAGATATCTGATTCAACAATTTCTCTTTCTGCACTACTCTGGTCGTCACCAGCCTCTTCACCATATTCACCACTGTCACCCGCATCACCTTCTGCAGAATTCTTGTCACCGGAATCCTCTCCACCCGCAGTTATGAAAGCGCCCTCTTCATCCTTTTCGTTCACATCCGGATCTTCAACGTTCTCCGCATCTGTCAGTTCGTTGTTATCCGTTGTGTTCTTAGTCGAATTGTCGCATGAAACTGCAAGCATAACAACGACTGTCGCAATGATCGCGAAGTACATGAACTTAAAAATCTTTTTCATCGTAATCCCCTCATTAAAAAGTAATTGAACTTTGAACGGGACTTTTGTGTCATATGTGTGTGGTTTTTATTAGAAAAAAAAGATAATCCCCCTAGCCCCCTTTGACAAGGGGGATTCAATAACATTCCCCATTCTTTGGAGAATTGTCATCATATGGATTCTGTGGAGAATAGACCATTTCATAGTAGGCCTCTTCATCCCATATCGGGACGAGGTAATTATAAGCATATTTAAACAGACATGTTTTATATTCACTGGCGTTTGTTTCTATCCCGTATTCCGGCATATCTATATCAGTTACAATTGCGTCGCTTAATATTCCTCCGTTCATGCTGTTATCAACAATCCGACTATCCCATTTTATTACTCCAACAACTTTTATTTCTCCCGGATGTATCTTGAAATTCTTACTTTTATCTGAAAAGTTATCTGCAGGCCTCCAGTTTCTTTCCGGTCTTGGAACGATCTTGCCATCAACAAAAATATCCATTCTCACATCAACTTCGTAAGCCTGATCTTCTCCATCGTACTCAGGATCACAGGTATCTCTGTCATCTTCATAGTATGTAGAAGAACAAGTAATGTAATTTACAACAATGAGATACTGGTCTTCGAAAACGGGATTGTCAGGTCTGCCAAAAACTATCACTTCCGGCTTCCTGAAATTGTCACCACCGAATTGGTTATCAAAGAGAAATTCCGCATTCCAGTTAATTGAGCTGTCTTTAACATGAACGTCCACCGACTCTCCACCAGTATCTCCAAAAGAGCAATCGTCATGACGAAAATATTCTTCATAATAATAAGGGTCTAAGTCATAAGGATCGAAGGCAATGCCGCCGTAATATGCTTGACTTGTAAACATAACACCTTCTTCGGGTTTATAACCGTATTTAGGAGCTTCAAGACTATGTTTTTTGATAAGATGAAGGTCTAAATCCACCTTTGTCCCCTCAACACCAGAATCGCTATCTTTTTTGGAACTGTAGCCCTGTTTCCAAAACAGCTTGATCGTCACTCGGGCTTTAGGAATATTCATGATAGGAACTTCGTCATCTATTGTGTTCTTATCAACTTTTTCAGGTGATATAACTTCACCCTGAAGAGCTTCTTTAATGAAATCATCATGGAACTCATCATCAAATTCTCCACAACCAGGAAGAAGAAAAAACACGCACACTAATAGATTGATCCATTTCATATCAGCCTCCAATTATTTAATTAATTTAGATAGTTAAATCTTGTCGACACCTGTATGTTTGTATGCTTTGGATTAAGATTTTACGAAAGATTATAAATATTTCTTATCATTTTCAGCAACAAAACAATCACTTTCACTTTTCTTCTTTCTCAATTTCTCTGTCTCTATAAGATTGATCTCAACCTTTACATCAAGAATTTTCTGAAGTTTTGCTATAGTTTTCATGTTAATAAAATTTTTAGCACCGAAAAGCTGAGTCACATAAGCTTTTGATGTTCCCATTTTTTCGGCGAGATCGCTTCGACTGATACTTTTACGATCCATAATATCCTGAATTTTAAAAAGAAATGCCAGCTGAATCCCCATTGCATCAAATTCTATCTGCTCGTTCTCGTCAACTGGAGTTAAGGCTATTTTTATAGCTTCTTTTGCGTTTATTTTCTTATTTGAAATCATATTTGTAGCCTCCGAAAAGTTTATTTATGTTAAGCTATTAGTTAACTTTTTGCAAGAGATGTTTTTTTATTTTTTCCCGTTATATTCAATAATTATTTTGACGATTTCTTTTGCAATATAGTTCGCAAGATTTCTAATAGAATTTTCGTTGTCAGAATAAGTCCATTCATCAGTCTCTGTAATTCTAAATTCAATCACTTTTTCCGTATGCTTAACATCTATCAAAAACCCTTCTATTGTAATAATTGATGCTCCGTATCCGAACCCGAACCATGCTCTTTGAGCTAAATTGCCTCCCTCAATTTGAGTTATCTTTCCACTTACAATATAGTCACTTCCTGTATAGTCTTTTTTTATTTTAATTCGAGAGAACCCGTTTTTATAAAAATGGGATTTTATATCAAAAGCAATCCCTTCTTTTAAAGATTTAGCAAAACTCTTATTTACTCTTAACGCTGAATCCTCGTTGAGCTTGAATGGAATTATAACTACTTTTTTGTCCTTAATATTATATTTATAGAACCGCATAGTCGTATTTGGAACAGTTGTAGTACATCCAAAAGTTAATAATGCCGTTAATAAAATAATTAATGATGAAATTCTCAATAAAAAGTTAATCACTTAAAAACCTCATGTTGAAATTAAAACTCGACTTTAAAACCCATAGGATTTAATGGATTTATCGTTATTTTAGTATCTCCATCATCATACAACGCATATTGTTTTGCTGCTATTGCCGCTCCCAGCATAAATGTAAGTCCAATAATAGTGACCCCTCCTGAAACTCCTATTGTTATTAACGCGGCATCATAGTGAGAATCTTCTTCAGCAAAAAGAGGTATTGCAGAACCAGCCAACAAACCAAAAGCTCCAATTATTGATATTACTATTCCGGCGTTCATCCAGCTTCGAGAAGAATCAGAAGAATAGTATCCGCTTGTTGAATAATTGCTGTAATCATCATCATCTACACTGTTGTATGAATAGTCGTTTGTTTTTTTTGTGCAATAAGAACCTGTGCAAATATTCCACACTCTGCCTTTTTTGTCTTTACCCTCCCAATCGTAAATTCTGTTGTCAATACAATCCTTTTTTACTGTTCCGTAACAAGTGTTAAGCCCTTCTATCTTGATTACACTGGCGTTTCCTGTATCATTCCAAAAAATCACAGCATACAAGCTGTATGGAGAATATTTTAAAGAGTTAGTTGATTCGTTAAGTTCACTTCCCATTAAAAAGTTAACTTCAACATTATAAATATCAGACCATCCGCTATCAGTTTTATATTGTACTTCTGCAGATTTTTCATAAGCCCCAAAACATAAGCTCCAAGAAAAGAATAACAATGTGAAAACCACAATCTTTTTCATTTTTAAAACCTAAAAATTAATTCTGCACCATAAACATTGTGTTCGCCAATTCTTTGAACAATTGGGACTGGATAATCCATTGAAAATGCTTTTGTTTTAATCATCGAAGGATTTTTTTTGATATTTAGCTGAAACTCGTACTCATCTATCTTGCCGATATGATAAGAGAGACGAATTGCGGCAATAACTCCAATAATTAAAGTTGCTCCACCAATAGCAAAAGATGAAATATAGTAGTTTTTCCAATCGGTGCCCATTTTATAAAACATTCCACCTGCCAAAAAACCTCCAACGGCAATAGGAAAACAGATTAAAACACCAACTATACCAAGTATCCGACCAGTTCGATGAACTTTAATAAATTCCTCAAGCTCTAAAACATCTATCTGAGCATATTGATCTTCAAAACTTTCAGAGTCTTTCACAGCCTCATTTCTATATTCTGAAGGAAAAATACATTCCCCTTTCACGCATATCCTATCACCTTTACAGTCAGTGTCTTTTTCGCATCCGGCAGCAACAAGATTGCTGGTAAACAAAAAGACTAAAACCACTATAAAAACAAATCTTTTCATGATAACCCCCCAAACCCTTTCATATCCAACCGGTCAGTGCAAAAAACAGTGACAATGTCATTTCTCTAGTATTCATTTTATTTTCAACATCATCAAAATTATAATGCGTTTTTCCACCAGAATATTCAAATAAAGCACCAAGATCTATCGAAAAGGAATCTCCGATAAAAAAATGCACACCACCTGCAATTCCACAACCGACAGACCAAGCAGTATTTGTTCTGTCTTCATAATCACCTATGTTGTTTAATCTGAATAGAACAGCTGCTTTTGCAAAAGGTCTTACTGCAGATGTTGTGAACATATATTCATAAAAAGGCGAAAATCTTAAATTCACAAGATATTCTTTTGAATTACTAAGGGCTGAAGTGTGTGTCATACCAAAGCCGAACTTCAAACCTACAATAGAACTTTCACCAAGAATAAATCCGAGATTCAATCCCATTTCCGGTTGTCCCAAAAGAAAACTAAACTGACTGTACTCACCTGAGCCGCCATCATCTGAATAAGAAAAATTACGATATCCGATTATCTCAGATTCATAACCAAGCATAAACGTCTTCTTTCCTTCAGCAAATAAAGTTCCTGTAAAAATAATCATAAAAACTGCAATAAAAACAAGTCTTTTCATAACACCCTCAAAAAAAAATTCTCTATCTTTCTATGTTTTTTAATTACTTCTTTGTTAAATATACTCTAATGGAATTAAGTTTTCAAGAAAAGAAATCCCCCTAAACCCATTTAACAAGGGGGAACAGACCAAGTCCCCTTGTCAAAGGGGATTTAGGGGATTAATTACATCAACTTATTGATTTCTTTTATCATTTTCTTGTGATCACGATCTTTTTTCAATAGTTTGCCATCCTTTGAAAGAATGAATATCTGTGGGATTTCGGCGGAACCGTTCTTATCAACTACTTTGAACTTCTTTGCGACCACTGAATACTTGTCAAAAACCACCGGGAATGAGTACTTCCCGTCTTTGAAAAGCTTTTTTATCTTCTTAAATTCAGCATTTCTATCATCTTCGACCGGAAGAGCCACAACAACGAACTTAAGACCTTTCTTTTTGTATTTTTTATATAACTTTTCCCACTCGGGAAGAGCTTTTTTACAAGGTTCACAGTAAATTGAGAAAAAATCTACTACCATAACCTTTGTATCCTTTGCCATACGCTCCTTTTCAAGCGAATAGAGCCTGTCGTCAAGCGTGTAAAGCTCAAAATCATATCCAGCGGCAAAAAGCAGATTGAATAAAAGTGTTAAAACAACAAAATAGATCGTTTTTTTCATAAGAATCCCCCTAGCCCCCTTTCACAAGGGGGGAACAAATCTCCCTGATTCCCTTTCACAAAAGGGAAACACAAATTAAGTCCCCTTGTCAAAGGGGATTTAGGGGATTTCATATCTCCAGCTCCATATACTCTTCCATCAGACTTTCAAGGTCAGCTTTTGCCTTTTCGTATTTCACTGAAAGCTCGCTTAACTTTTCAGGGTTTAACGAAGTATCTGAAAAGGCTTTCTCAAATTGCTCAACATCCTGTTCTTTTTGAGGAATTAGCTTTTCAAGCTCAACGAGTCTCAGTCTCTGTGCGTATGTTAGTTTTGTAGAGTTTTCTTCCTGATGTCTCGGTTTTACAACCGCTGCGGAGGACGTATCCTTTGTCTGGGAGATCTTTTTGCTCATCGTTCTTTTTGACAACCAGTCAGAGGCATTTCCCACAAAGCTTTCAAAAGTCCCGTCACCATTTGAAATAAGAAGAGTATCAACTGTTCTATCCAGAAAATACCTGTCATGACTGACAACCACCAGCGGACCATTAAAGGAAATGAGAAAATCTTCAAGAACAGAAAGAGTTTTTATATCAAGATCATTAGTCGGCTCATCAAAAATAAGAAAGTTGGGATTCTGCATGAGAACCGCAACAAGATAAAGCCTGCGCCGTTCACCGCCTGAAAGCTTTTCGATCGGCAGATAGTGCGTGGAGCTGTCAAAAAGGAACTTTTCAAGCATCTGGGACGCAGTAAGATCAAAGCCGTCCGCAGTTCTTAAAACCTCACCTTTGGACTTAACATAATCAATTAACCTTAGATCCGTCGGCAGTTCTTCTGAATTCTGATCAAAATAACCAAAAACAGTGTTGATCCCAATATCGTAATCACCGGACTTTGCCTTCAACCTACCTGTTATAAGATCAAGCAATGTCGTTTTGCCACTGCCGTTCTCCCCCATTATTCCTATCCGGGTATCCCTTTTAAAACCATAGCTGAACTTGTCTATCAGAGGACTGTCATCCCAGCTAAAAGTTATATCACTGATCTCAAGGATCTTTTTTCCCATTCTTCTTCCAGTAACTTTAAAATCGATCTTTCCGTCCTCTTCGATCTTTTCCCTTTCCATCATATTTCTGACGTTTTCAACTCTGTCCTTTGATTTTGTGGTTCTGGCCCTCGGACCTCTTGAAAGCCACGCGACCTCTCTTCTTAGAATGGTCTTTATCCTTTCATCTTCGACTATCTGTGAATTTTCATGCTCTGCTTTTTTTCTCAAATAGAAATCATAGTTACCTTTGTAGTGAAAGATCTTTGAACCGTTTATTTCATAGATAGATGTGCAGATGGCATCAAGAAAGTATCGGTCATGTGTAACCATAAGGACAGCTTTGTTGCTGTTTTTCAGGTAGTTCTCAAGCCAGACGATCGTTTCAATATCGAGATGATTAGTAGGCTCATCAAGAATAAGGAGATCAAAATCCTTCACAAGAGCCTGGGCAAGAGCAACCTTTTTTCTCATCCCACCTGAAAGCTCAACCATCCTCATATCAAGATCATCAATTCCAAGTCTGTCAAGAATTGCCCTTATACTGACTTCCAAAGTTCCCTGAGTGATTTCCGGGTTTCTGAAAATATGTACCGATATGGTATCTTCAGGATCAAAAACCGGATTCTGATTAAGAATGGAAACCACAATGTCCTTGTTTCTGGCAATTCCACCCTTTTCAGGCTCATCAAGGTCGGCAATGATATTTAACAATGTGGATTTTCCGCAGCCGTTAACGCCTACAAGAGCAACTTTTTCTCCTTCCTGAATTCCAAATGAAACATCCTCAAAAAGTATTCTGTCACCCTTTATTGAACTTATGCCGGATATAGATATTAGGTTCATTAAGCCTCCTTTTGCCAATGCAGTATAATGCGTTATCTTTAATTATCAATTTCTCAAAAAAATTGAAACATTCACATTAAATGTGTATCTTTCATACGATATGTTTTTAGGAGAAAAGTAATGAATGAGCAGCAGGATTACTGTTATGGGTGCTTTAGCCCTAAAAAAAGCGATTTTCAATGTGAAGTCTGCGGATATGTTCATAAACCTGAGAACCTAAAGGAACATTCACATCTACACCCTGGAACCAAACTTAACACAAGATACATTGTAGGAAAAGTTATTGGAGCAGGCGGATTTGGAATTACCTACATTGCTTTTGACCCGAAGCTCAGGGTAAGACTCGCCATAAAAGAATTCTTTCCCAGATCCATAGCTTCAAGAAATGCAGAGACTCACGACATTGTACCGTATGGAGAAGATGAAGGAAAAGAGTTTGAGAACGGACTTAAATACTTCCTTAATGAGGCCCGAAGCGCTGCAATGTTCGAAACAAATCAGAATATTGTCGGTGTTAAGGATATGTTCGAAGAATACAGCACAGCATACATGGTCATGCCGTACATCAGTGGAGTTCCTTTTGATGCATATCTACTTCAAAACGGCGAAACTATCAGTTTTAAAACATCACTTTCTATCCTTGCTCCTGTTATGGAGGCTCTCACAGCTGTTCATGATGCGAACCTTCTTCATCGGGACATAAGTCCTGAAAATATTTTTATAACAGATGAAGGAATACCAAAACTTATTGATTTCGGATCAGCCAGACCAACCATTGCAAGTGATACTCTGAGCATGACTCCTGTCATTAAAGAGGGTTACGCTCCGCTTGAACAGTACAGCAGACAGGGCGAGCAAGGCCCCTGGACTGATATTTATTCTATGGCGGCGACACTCTACAGAGCTATCTGTGGAAAAGTTCCACCACCAGCGATGGAAAGATTCACTGAGGATAAACTTGTTGATCTTTCAACAGTTTGCAATGACATTCCGGGTTATGCAGTAAAAGCTATAGAAAAGGCATTGAGTCTTAGAAGCGGAGATCGTTTTCAGTCGATGGAAGATTTTCTCAACGCTCTTACAAAAGGTAAAGATGTGGCTCCATTAAAGTTCGATGAAGAAGCCGAAAATGTATCGAATCATAAAAAATGGCTCATTCCCAGCATAGTTACTGCTGCGATAGTTCTTCTCACAGTTGCTGTCACACTCATTTTCTCATCTCCTTCTAAGGAAACACCGGAAGAAAAAACTGTAAAAAAAGAAAACGAAGTTCCCGATGGATCTGCAAAAACAGAAATCGTTAAAAAGAAACAAAAAGCTCCAAAAAAGAAAAAAACTGTCTCTAAAAAGAAAAAAACTACTAAACCAAAAAAGAGATCTAAGAAAAAAAAATCTGTGAAAATAGCAAAAGAAGAGACTCCGGAAAAAGAACAAGCTCCAAGAAAAGAAAAATCAGGAGTCTCAATGGGTGGAAAGAACTTCATCTATTCAGAACCCGCAGAAAAAGGACTAACTCCTCAGCAATACTTTAAGAACGGTTATAAATATGAACTTGCAAGAAACATTCCTCAGGCAAAAACATACTATACTACGGCTTGTAAGAAAAATCACGCAATGGGTTGCTACAGACTTGGAAGCATCAATAAGGATCCCAAAAATCTTGCCCGCGCTCGAAAAATGTTCTCAAAAGAATGTAATCGGGGGAAAAGCAAAGCTTGTACTAACTATGCAAACATGCTCCTTAAAGGTGAAGGTGGCCCTAAAAGTCCATATGAAGCAACAACAACGCTTGCCAAACAATGTTCTTCGGGAAGTGTTACCGGATGCTTTCTTCTTGCAGAAATATGGGCAAAAGGTGAAAACATAAAAAAGGATCTAAAAAAGGCGCGTAAATATTTTGGATTTTCCTGTGAAAAAGGTTCGAAGGTAGGCTGTTACAAGTTCGCAGATATGATGGAAAACGGCCGCGGTGGCCCTGCTGATAAAGAAAAAGCTAAGAAATTCTATAAAAAAGCTTGTCTTAAAGGCTATGTGAAAGCCTGTATGAAATCAAAGTAACTTCTGAATAACAAGTGTAGCGATTACTGTTACAAAAACTATAGCACCGATCAGTGCAGCTTTCTTAAAAAATGCTGCCCTTTCCTGTTCCTTTTTCTTCTTATCTAATAAAGCTCTGCCAGTATTCAGTGCACTGAGCATATCATTTACACCATCATTATCCTCAAGAAGAACAGTCTTGCTTTGAATCTCATCGTATTTTCTTTCTTCACTCATTTAATTACCTCTCCAGGTTATTAAAAAAATCATTTTACATCAAAAACACATCTAAATCCACTATAGGTATAATTTGTTATGGGAGACACGTTATATCGGTAACTTGGACGAACTGCCTGCCAGCTAAAATTTGATGATCCGCCTTTTAGAACCTTGTCCGTACCCTGCAAAGGTCCTGCCGGATCATAGTCAGGAGACTCATCATAGTAATCCGCCCCGTACCAGTCATAAACCCATTCCCAGACATTCCCAGCCATATCAAGCATTCCATATGGACTTGCTCCCAGAGGCTTTGACCCAACGATAAAAGTACCCCGAGTACCGCAACCGGGAACTAGAGTTTCAAGAATAACCGCAAAATTACAGGTAGCTATATCATTTCCCCATGGAAAGATGGGCGTTTCCACTTCACAGTTATCATAGAGTTCACAACCTCCTCTAGCCGCTTTTTCCCACTCTGCTTCAGTTGGAAGTCGTCCTCCCAGAAAATTACAGAAAGTCTTTGCTCCGTAGTAGTTTATGCAGTTCGCCGGCTGAGAAAGATCTCTGTTTGAACCTATATTACATCTATAATTTATCTCAAAGATGTCGTAGTGAGAACCGTACTCTCCGGTGTTGTTGCAGAAACCTGAATCGATACACTTTTCATACTGCTCAACTGTTACTTCATACTTCATTATCCTGTACTGTTTAAGATTAACAAGATGATATGGGTTTTCAGATTCATTGCAGTAGGTATCACTATGAAAGTTACATCCCATCCAGAAACTACCTTCAGGAATATCTTCCATCTCGATCTGGGGCATTTTTCTACATCTATTCGGGAAAGTGCTGCAGTAATAATCCTCAGGACAGGCACCACAGTCTACATTGTTATCTGTTCCGCAGGCCATATTAATGCAAGCATCCTGACAGTAATTATCACTATCGCAGAATTGTCCTTCATAGCAGTCCCGGCATGTAAAAACCTGCGTATCTCCTTTGGAATCATAGATCGTAAGCTCTCCGCATCTACCATCGCAGGGAACTATGCACTGTTTGTTTTCGTCACAAACTTCATTAGGTGCACATTCTCCGCAATTTATCTCGTAAGTATAATCATTTTCAACTATTATTATTTCTCCACAATCAAATCCTTCACATCTTTTAGTTTCGCATTTTACATAGTCCCATCCGTCACATTCATCCAGACAAGTTGCAAAACCACCACTAAAAACATCAGGATCTATCTCGTCACAGTCTTTTCTCGTACCGGACTCACAGATCTCTTCACCTTCTACCAATCCGTTCCCGCACTGCGAAAAGTTTCTGCAGACAACTGTATCCCAACCTGCACATGTTTCATAGCAGGGAGCAGCACCATGAGTATATTTCTCCGGATCAATATCAGCACAGTCCTTGGGATTTCCATCGCAAACTTCACCCGGCTCAATTATATCATTCCCGCAGACGTATGCTTTTATGCAGCCTGAAATGTTATAATCTAAACAATCTTCATTACAATTTGCACGTCCTGCCTGATAAAGCTCCGGATCAAGATCTATACAGGTTATGATCGTTGAATCACATTTCTCACCTTCTTCAAGAATTCTGTTGCCACAGATAGGACCTGAAATCAGATCATTGTCAGTAGAACTTTCCACATCAGATAAAGCACTATTTTTGCTGTCACAGGAAACAATCATTATTAGAACAAGAATGTAAAAAATGTAGCCTCTAACACGTTTCATGCGGTTATTATACCTTAAATCACTGACACATGAAAGAAGGATTTAGAAATTTTCCATCTTTTGAGATAAAAATAAGAACAGCATCTGATTCAATTGGGTTTCCTGAAGCTCCTGAAAAAATATTTTCGCCCATCCTTACAACCGCGCCCCTATTTTTTAAGGGCTTTTTCACATAGCTGAAATTAAGGTCATAGCTTCCAGCTTCAACAATTATAATGTTTGAACCTTTTTTAAGTTCAATAACATCTTTTACAAAGACCGGAAAAGGCATATCGTTAATAAAATCAGGTTTTACAAATATTCCTCTAGCAGTATTCCAGCCTTTCTTTTTTACACATTTAAAGGCATTTTTTAATTCAGGAATAACTGCTTTCACAAAACTTCTTTCCTTTTTAAAAACAAACCCCTTCTCAAGTCTCTTCAGTTTTTTCTTTAACATTTCAAGTCTATTGTAGCTTCCTTTAAGTTGCTTTTCCATTCTTGAGACTTTAGCTGCACTCTCTTTCAGCTCACTTTTAAGGTAAACAAGAGACATGCTGTAGATCCTTCTGCATTCAATATCAAAAAAGATGCAGTTATCCTTCATATACTGTGAAGATTTTATCAGAAGCATCAGCTTTTTTTTCTTCAATAATGAGTTCAAGGCAAGTTTTGTTACGATCTCATGTTCCTGCTGCGCAACTTTAACAGCATAGTCTACTTCTTCTTTTTCCTTATCGACTCTTTCTGTGATTATCTTTTCCTTTAGACTTTTCTTTGCCTGAATATCAATAGGGATCACTGTTGCAAGCAGGACAGAAACAGTTAAGATACCGAATAGTTTAGAGAATTTCCTCATATACAAAAACGAGGTCCCCCATAAATTTTATATTGTGAAAATCTCCGGCATAAGGTGGAGTCCATGCGGAAAAATCATCTGACTTAGACTTTTTACCAGTGTGTCTGTTTATTCTGTAAAAGAAAACTTTCCAGCTTTCACCATCTTTAGGAGGAATGTTTGATGCGTCGGCAATAGATGCCCAGGGAATCGCAATTTCAGCAGTCCAACCTTTATCGGGCTTGTGATCATTGAGTGTGCCATCAAGTTTTACAGCGTACGTTATCTTCGAATCCCATCCATCGTTTCTGTTCTTTCTTCTACCATCAAAACTTGCATCGAACTTTATGCCTGCGGCTGAGACCTGCATTTCATAATACTTTTTGCCTTCACCTCTAGGATCAATGAAAATCTCAACTACATCATCGTTGTCATAGATGGGATCGTCATTGTTCTTCATTTTTGCAGAAATATCATCATCTTTAACATCAAAAGCAACGTAAAGATTTTTCTCATCCATAACAGCCATGACTTTTGTTTTAATAGAGCTCATATCTTTGCCTTTCACCTGCCAGAACTTGTCATCTGCTGAAGCATTCTTCCAGTAACTCTCCTTTAAAACCCCATCTATTTTGATCTGATCTCTTGATCTTCCTGCAATAGCAAAAACTTCCATCTTCTTTCTTCTTATCTGAGGTCTGTTGATCTTAACAACCCCTACTTTTAACCTATCTTTTCCGTCGTTATACTTCTTCTGGGGCTTTGTTCTTTTTTTACCTTTAAAAAATCCGGAAAAAACATGCATTTCATCTGTATCAAAAGCCATAGGGATCTCTTTTAATGTGGCAACATCTTTTATTATTTTGCCCGTTGCGACATCTTTGACTTTTCCATCAAGAAGTTCATGGTCATAAACAAAATGCTCCTTTCCGGTTGCATCTTCAAAATGGTAGAAAAGCTTCCATCCGTCTTTTAGCTTCTTATTGAATTTCCAGAACGAAACCAGTTTGAAACTTTCGCCGTGACGAGGTTTCATCGGTTCAGTATACCAGCCTAAAAGTTCAATATCACCATTGTCTAGAGACATCTTCACCTTTTTTGTAAATGGCGACATCTCATCTTCACTGACAACACCTTCATGGCTTTTACAGCCAGCCAGAACAAAAATAGCTATCAAAGCTAAAAGAAGCTTTTTCATTTTTCCCTCCAGGAACTATTTGCAATAACTTTTCATCAGCTCTACTGTAAAATCCCATATTTTTTCAATGCTAGGAACATACATTTTCTCATCCGGACTATGCGGATTTTTTATTGTAGGACCATAAGATATCATGTCCATGCCTTCATTTTTTGAACCGATAATTCCGCATTCAAGTCCGGCATGAATTACTTCTACAACAGGTTTCTTCCCATATATTTCTTCATAGATGGAAACACATTTTTCAAGCACATCACTGTCCATATTAGGTTCCCAACCAGGATAACCATTTCCGCTCACAGCTTCGGCTCCGGCAACAATAGCAGCTTTTTCGACTTTACTTGTAATCCAGTCAAGTCTGCTGGCAACAGAACTTCTCTGACTTGAGAGAATTTCAACTACTCCTTTGTCAAATCGAATGGTTGCAAAGTTGTTTGATGTCTCAACAAGACTTTCAATATCAGAACTCATGGCTGCAACACCGTGAGGCATTGCCATCATCATATTTATAAGTTTTTTACTGTCAGGAGTTGAAAGCATCATATCGTCATATGGAAGGTTATTTCTTATCGAAATAGTTGTTGAGGGTTCATTTCTTAAAAATTCGGACTTTATCTTTCCACCAAATTCTTCAACCCGTTCTTTCACCTCTTCCACATGTACTTTTTTAACACTTATAATAGCCTCTGCATCTCTTGGAATTGCGTTGTGAGCACTTCCACCGTGAATATAGCCGATCTTCACAGGAGTTATCTCTGAAATAACTTCAAGAACTCTTGCGAGAATAACATTAGCATTTCCTTTTGGAAGAGCAATATCAACTCCGCTGTGACCTCCGGCAAGTCCTGAAACTTTCAGTGACATCACATCTCTATCACTGCAGAAAGGTTTTATTTCAGGTTTAAATTTTATTGTTGTATCTCTACCGCCGGCACAGCCAACTGTAAAAATCCCTTCATCTTCACTATCAAGGTTAAGAAGGACCTTCCCTTTTAGCCAACCGCTTTTAAGAGCGTTTGCTCCAGTCAATCCAGTCTCTTCATCAATAGTAAAAAGAAGCTCCAGTGGAGGGTGAACAACATCTTTATCAATAGCTGCGACCATTGCAATTGCAAGAGCAATACCGTTATCAGCACCTAAAGTCGTGCCATCAGCCGTCATCCAGTCACCGTCCATAAGATGTCTGATCGGATCTTTCGAGAAATCATGTTTGCTGTCCGGCACTTTTTCACAAACCATATCCATATGACCCTGAAGCACCAGAACAGGCTTGTCTTCATGACCCGGAGTGGCGGGAACTTCAATGAGAACGTTCATAACCTCATCCGTTTTCACATTAAAACCGTTATCTTCGCCCCACTTTACAAGCCATTTGCTTATTTTCTCTTCGTGCTTACTCTGTCTTGGCACCTTGTTAATCTCTTCAAAAACATCAAGGATCTCTCTAACTTTTGCGTTCATGGTCTTCTCCAATTTACAAATTCTCAAAAGGCATACACCTGAGATTAGCAAATTTAATAAAAAAAGCAATCTAAGAAATACAGTCACGGTGTAAACTTGCCAGTTTTCAAAGTGTGTGATAAAAATAGATGGTTCAACTTATTAAAAGGATCGTAATGAAAAAAATTATATTTCTGACATTTATATTGTTTTTCGGCAGTTTACAAGCCTCCATCAATGCATTCATTGACGTTAATCTTGAGACCTGCATAAAAAAAACGCTTAAAAAAGAGAATCTGAAATTTACAAGTGAAGACCTGAAAAAGATAAACTCTCTTGTCTGCAATAAAAACGAGATCTTTGTGCTTAACAGCATTGAGCAGTTGACAAACCTCAAAGAATTATCCGTAAGAGAAAATAGCATTGTTGACCTTTCTCCGTTGTCTGGCCTAAAAAAACTCAAGGAACTTCTGCTTACGAACAACTATATTGAAGATCTTTCTCCACTTAAAAAGATAACAAGTCTTAAGATTCTGGGACTTGGATACAACAAGATCAGCAACTGCTCACCACTTGAAAACCTAAAACTGGAAAAGCTTGGAATTGAAAACAACAAAATTTCCTCGCTCAGTAATATAGGGAAAATGAAAACCCTCACAGACCTTTCAATAAGTGGCAATTCAATTTCTGATCTTTCACCCCTTTCAAAACTTGAAAAACTTAAGTGGTTATGGGCTGATTCAAACAATATTAGTAATATTTCAGTTTTAAGAAAAATCAAACATCTTACACATCTTGAACTTAGCGGAAACAAAATTACGTCAATAAAAGCTCTGAAGAATCTGAAATATCTGATCAGATTAGGTCTAAAGGAAAATCAGGTAACAGACATATCACCACTTAGAAACCTCAGAATGCTTAAAAGTCTTCTTCTTTCAAAAAACCTTATAAAAAACATTTCAGCTTTAAAGAAATTAAAAAAACTAACCTGGCTAGGAATAAACAGCAATAAAATCAATAATATCAAATCCCTTAAGACACTTTCAAACCTCAAACATCTTCTTATTAACAACAATCAGATAACGGACATACAGGCTCTTTCAAATCTGAAAAAACTTGAATATCTTGATCTGAGCGGGAACAATATCAAAGATGTCTCACCTGTAAAATTCATTGCTGATAAAGGCGGAGTACTGAAAAAGTGATCCGATCCAGCGTGTAAAAGATATTTACATCTTTTGTTTATCTTTTCCGATTTGTAAAAAACTTTTATACCAGTTTGAGCAACATGACCAATGATTTCAATCGTTTGGCGTGGCATACTTTTTGCATACATAATAGGCAGTTTTTGTATTTTTAGAGGCTGAAAAATGAAAGAAAATATTGCTTACCTAAATCCTACAGGTTCATTAACGAGTGACTTCCTTACAGGAATTGAACCTTACGCTCCTATTTCCAGCAGAGACAAGATCATTGCAGATACAAAAAGAGACCTTCCTCCGTTAAAACTCGACTGGAATGAATCAACCCTTCCTCCTTCTATAAAAGTTAAAGAAGCTATTAGCGACGCACTTGATAAGGATATTAACCTTCTTAACTGGTATCCTGAGCTCTACAGTAAAAATCTTAGATCAGATCTTGCAAATTACTGTAATAGAGACATGGAGGAAATACTTGTAACTAACGGTAGTGACGATGCCCTGGAACTAATATGTAAGGTATTCCTTGATCCCGGGGACCATGTTGTTGTCCCATATCCAACCTATACTCATTTTATCACCTACGTACAATCAAGGGGTGCCGTTCTTAAGAAAGTTGAAAGTCCTGATCCCTTCAAACCTGACATTTCATCCATTCTCAGCAATGTTACACCGATGACAAAGCTCATCTATGTTGTAAATCCAAATAATCCTACAGGTGTTCTTTTAAGTAGAAAACAGATCTCGACCATCTGCACTATAGCAAATCACTGTATTGTTGTTGTAGATGAAGCATATTTTGAATTCGCCGGTAAATCAATAATTGACCTTATTGATGACCACCCGAATCTTATTGTGACAAGAACATTTTCAAAAGCTTGGGCTCTTGCCGGCTTAAGAGTTGGGTATCTTTCAACTAATGTAGCCCTCATTGAGCAGCTTAAAAAAGTTATTAACCCTAAAAGTGTAAGCGTCCTTGCTCAGGTTGCAGCTTCTGCTGCTCTTGCAGACAGACAATATATGGAAAATTTTGTAAAAGAAGTTAAGGCCAGCAAAATAATACTTCTTGGTTTTCTTAGGGAACATAACCTCAATGTTTTTGACAGCACCGCCAACTTCATAATGGTTCAGCATCCGAAACTTCATCTCTTTCTTGAAGAGATGGAAAAAGAGAATATATACGTCAGGGACAGAAGCACCTTTAAAAACCTTCCCGGCTTTTTCAGGATCACTATTGGAGACCATGAACAGACCTCTGAGCTTATCAAAAGACTGGAAAGAGTTTTTAAAAAAATCTGACTTCTTTGTTTTTTTCACATTATCGGAATAATAACTATGTTTAAAATGTTTGTTCTATGTTTTGCTCGTTGTAACAGATTATCAAAGGTGATATGAAAGGACTGATAGAAAACAATCTGGATAAGATTTTCAGCTACGCTTTATTTATTACGGGAAATAGAGAAAAAGCCCTCGATCTTATGCAGGATACTATTATTACTGTTTTAACAAAACAGCATCTCTACAGCGAAGAATCCCATTTCAGATCTTGGATATTTCGTATTTTAAAAAACAACTATCTTAACACAATTAAAAAAGAAAAGATCAGAAAAGAGATAAATTTCTCAGATGCAGCACCTGATAGCAAAGATGAACCTGTGTTTCTTTCAAAAAATAAAGGTAACCACTACATTTCAGATCCAATCTTAAAAAATAGAATTTCTGAAGTCATTGCCTCTCTTCCTTTAGAATACAAAGAAGTGGTTGTTCTAGTTGAGATAGACCAGCTTTCTTACGAAGAGGTTGCTCAAGTTCTCAACATTCCTGTTGGAACAGTAATGAGTAGACTTCATCGGGGAAGAGCTCAGTTAAGAAAAATGCTTCGAAAAGAAGCCGGAGAATTAAGGATTGTCACAAAAAAGGCGAAAAATGCTTAATGAAAAATGTACATTAAATGAACTTTTTATAGAACAGTTCATTGACAACGAACTGGATTACAGTGAAAGTTCACAAATTGCAGCTCATATTAAAGCTTGCAGCAGATGCACAAAGATATTCAACGACCTTAAACTCGTAAAAGATGTTATGAGGGAATTTGAAGAGTCAGAAAGTCTTTCAGCTATTGAAAAGGAAGGTTTCCGAAATCTTTTAAACAAGGCTGACCGAAGTCCCGGATTTTTTGAATTGTTTAAAAATGTCTTTTCAAGCAAAAGGTTCTTTGCCGTCTCCTCTACCCTTGCTCTTGCATCTTTTGTTTTTGTATTTATTTTTGTACTTTCCAATACTGACCAGCAGAACAATTTCCTTATCAACGAAATTATTGCAGCACACTCCACTGATCTACCTGATGAGTTTGATGAAAAACTAACTGCAGACCTATTAATTGGCAAAAAATTTAAAATTGATAAAAACCTTCTAAAATTCGTCCGTAAATTCTCTCCATCTGTCAGAGGAAGATTTACATCTATAGCAAACAGTCCTGCTGCACAAATCAGGTTTGGTAAAAACAACAAGGCATCTCTTTTCCTTGCAGACAAATCAGACAACAAACTTAAAGATCTTTTCAAAAACAGTAAGTGCATATCCAGAAACATTAAATCAGAATGTAAGGCTCATTTGAGACATGAAAAAGGGAACGATATGGTGTACTGGGAAAAACCTGATAAAGACTATATGCTTGTTTCAAACGATAGTAACATTAGTTCAAAAATGGTTAGGCTTATATCCGACTACTGATCTTCCTGGATCTTTGCGACTTCCTTTCTCAACTTGCTTGTTTCGCCATTTAGTTTGATGGAAACCTGATAAAGGTTATCGACCATCGTTGTGTTCTCCTGAGTTATTCGTCTGATATCACTAAGAGAATCATCAACATGACCTACTTCATCAACATGTTTTTCAATTATAAAACGAATTTCATTCATTCTGACGCTTATTGTTCTAAACTCACTGATCAGTTCACCTATAAAGTCTACAATATTGTTAACGGAGTTTCTTCCTGAAGACACTCTATTAACGGTTTCGTTTGTAAGTTTCTGGATCATTTCTACAGCATCTGCTGTCTGCATTGAAAGTTCTCTGACAGAGTCAGCAACAACAGCAAATCCCTTTCCGGAATCTCCAGCTCTGGCAGCCTCGATAGCAGCATTAAGTGAGAGAAGATTCGTTTTAAAAGCTATCTCATCAACGACTTCAACAATATTGGAAACTTCTATCGTGCTGTCCTCAATCCTAGCCATCGCTTCGACGGCAACATCAAGAACTGAAGTCGAACTGTCAGCTTTAGCGGAAATGCTGTTGAGAGTGCTATTCATTGTAAGCACATCATCTCTGCTGCTGGATAGTTTAGTCGTAACATCAGACAGTGTTGAAGACGCCGTGTCGATCATTGCATAAGTTGCATTAAACTTTTCTGCTGTTATTCCGGTATTCCCTGAAATAGTCTTTGAGATATCAGCCAAGGTACCTGAAAGAGTTTTAACATGACCAATTATATCCCGGAGATTTCTAGTTCTTGATTCTATTGTCTTATTAAGAAGATCTTCTTTTGATCTTATTTCTGTAACTTTTCTTTTTATCCAAAACACTGCCAGGATGATAACCAGAAGAATAATTAATGTTTTGAACCACCATGTCTGCCAGAAGAAGGGCTTAACAACAAAAGTTAGAACATCCCCTTCCCGATTCCAGAGATTGTCGTTGTTGGCAGCAATAACTTTGAATGAATATTCTCCAGGTTCAAGATTTGTATAGAAGGTGTATCTCTGTGTACCGGCAACTTTCCATTTCTCGTCAAACCCCTCAAGCTTATACTTAAATTTCACCTGATCTGGAAACAGATAGCTTAGACCGGTATATTCAAAATAAACCGTGGAAGTTCCAGGCTCAAAGGTAAGAACAGAGTCATCAGTAAACTTAAACTTTTTATCGTCAGCTGAAACAGAGACTATATGAACCGGAGGAACAACAGTATTCAGTTTGATATTAGAAGGATTCACAACTGCAGCTCCTTCAGCCGTAGGTATCCATATTCTTCCATCACTGCTTTTCCATATATTCGGCTGAGTACCTCCGTTACATTCCGGAGTTAAAAGTCCATCCTTATAACCATAGTTAATTGGCCGGACCTTTGCTATCTTCCCATCAAGGAATGATTCAAATTGATTTTTTTCAATAAAGCGAATTCCTTTATTCGATGTTAACCAAACATTTCCCTGGTTATCTTCCATAACATCAAATATTGTTTTAACATCAATCCCTTTGCTTCTGTCAATCTGTATAGCACCTTTATCTCTGCTGTAGACAACAAGTCCATTATCCGAAGTGAATATCATTCTTTTATTCGAAGCCCGGTATATTGAAAGAACTGAGATATTCTCAAGATTAGTAAACTCTTTAACAAGAGAACGACCTTTAAGTTTGAAAGTACCGCGCTTTGTAGCTATCCATATCGAACCATAGTGATCTTCCATGATCGAAGAAATATTGGAAGACTCAGTCCCGGGAAACTGTTTGAAAAAGTCACCTTCTTTATAAGCAAGACCTTTAGACATGCCTCCAGCCCAGAGTGTACCCCTGGAATCCTTATAGACTGATGAAATATTGTTTTCAGGAAGACCATCAAGTTCAGAAAAAAGAGTTGTATCATTTCCATCGACTTTTAAGATTCCCTTTCCGTAAACTCCGACCCAGAGAACTCCGCCTAATTCCTGAAACAGTGTCAAAATTGTATCGTATCTTGTAAGGTTTTCACCATAAGTGTATCTTTCAAGCTTATTGTTTTTCAGTTTATACAGTGCGCCTGCCCAAGCTCCAAACCACATTCCACCGTCAACACTTTCTGTTAGCGGAAAAATTACTTTTTCATAAAGACCATTCTTCCTTCCGTATGTAATAAATTTTCCTTCTTTTATCCTGTAAAGACCGTATCCTCTGGATCCAAGCCAAAGACTGCCCTCTCTATCCTCGAAAACATTAACAATGTAGTTGTTCGGGATCCAGTTTGATTTTCTGAAAATATCATCACAGATCCTATAGAACCCATCATTATAGGTTCCGACATAAATACATCCGATTTTATCTGAAAAAATTGATGATACAGCCTTTTCTGAAAAGACATTCGGCATGAATTTTTTCATCTCGCCAGTCTTAGGGTTATAATCAATAACACCATTGCTTGCAGTTCCAAGAAGCATGCTTTTGGCGTTTCGCATGAAAATAACATTTAGATCACTCTTTAATGTGAGGACCTTTATTGCCTGACCATTCTCGATCTTTGAGAGATAATTCTTCGTAGCGACATAAACGACATCATTCTCTGTTCTATAGACACACTTAACATTGTTGTCAGGAAGCCCTTTTTTCTTATCTATTGCATCGATCTTGCCATCATCATGTATCAGGACAACACCGGCGCCAGCTGTTCCCACATAAAAAATGTTATTGCTATCCTGCACTCCAGTGGTGATGATATTATCCGGCATTCCCGATTTAGTATCAAAAACCTCATATTCCTCTGTCTTGTAATTAAGTTTAACAAGTCCTCCGCCATCTGTTCCAACCCAGATATGAGAAGTAGAATTATCTTCAACAATAAATCTTGAGTTGTGGTTCTCAATATTTAAAGTTGAATCATCAAAAAGTTTGAACTTTAAACCATCAAACTTGACAAAACCTTCCTCAGTACCCATCCACAGATATCCATCTCTTGTCTGAGTTGTCATAAGCACACTGTTTTGAGGCAAGCCTGAAGCGTTGTTCCAATGATCTATCATAAACTGATTCATCGCTCGATCTGGTGAAAGTGCTGAAATCGTCAAAGAAAAAGTTGTAATCAATAAAAAAAGAATTGTTTTTCTCATAATGTCAATCCTCCGGAGTCATTCTAAATGGAATGGTCATTGAGGTTTCTTTCCCAAAAGGAGGAAACTGAAAGTTTGTGAAATTCTTTTCCAGACATCTCAACAATTCAGGAGAGTTAATTGTAGAATCTTTTGAATAGTTGACTTTTACCATTCGTCCATCAGGCAGAATTGTAAAAGACAACTCAAGCTTTCCTGTCAGTTCTGAATCATAATATAAAGCGGTATTGTAACATTTTTTTATCTCTTTTTTGGGAAGTAACCCAGCTAACCTCTTCGATGTTTCGTCTTTCTTTCCTTTAAACAAACTCAATGACTTAAACGACTTTTCTACTAATTCCGAAACGAGTTTCTTCTCATTTTTTTCATTATCTAACACAATTTTATCTGAAGAGATAATATCATCAGTATATCGTTCATAAATTGCCGTAGAAACCTTTTTAAGTCCGTCTTTCTCTTCTTTGAACATTGAAAGCACATAATCTCCGCCCTGTTTATCTGCTAAGCTCCTGGAACATTTAAGAATTGATTCCCTGCTGTTTTTACATTCCGGCATGTATTTTAATCCAACCGTCTGAAAATAGATTTTTTTTGAAACTTTTTCCAATGCCACTCCCGTTGATAGATCAATTTTATCAACCGGTTCAGAAAAACCAAACATCAGAACAATATTATGTTTTCTCAAAACCTCTATTTTAAGACCCGAAGGATACCACCCCATTTTTTTATAAGTTTGAAACAAAAGATCTCCAGTTTTCTGTCGCCACAAATTAAAATCAATTTCATATATTGTTTTATGATTGTCATCTTTTATATAAAATGATTTTCCTTCATCAAAAAAATTCAAAACATTGACATAGCTCTTCATTTGAAATTTCTGTCTTAATTTTCCCTTTTTTGTCCAAAACCCCACACTAAGGTCTGTATGAAATGTCATGATTGTCTGAGAATCTTTTGAAATAATAAAATGCCAAATACTATCTCCCGTATCACCAAAAATGAGTTCCCCGTTTGAAAAATTATATATCTTCAAATTATTTGCATCCATTGCAACAATAAATCTGCCGTCAGAGGAAATTTTTATATATCTTACCCATCCATGAGATAATCCAAATGATCTTGCCTTTTTCTTCTTTTCAATATCAAATATCACGATATTCCTTCCACTTGCAGCAATATATTTTGAATTAGGCGAAAACGATATTGAAAAGATATGATACGGAAGAGTAGCCGCATCTTCAAAAAGAAGTTTTTTAGATTCGATATCATAAACTAGCAACTTGTGATAAGGATGACTGTAAAAAGCAATTCTTTTCTGGTCAGGAGATATTTTAAATCCTGAATGTCCTTTAATTTTTGAGAAATAGATTTTTTTACCATTTTCTGAAATATCATTAAGTATTATTTTTTCTGCTTTATCATCACGAGTTATAAAATATCGGGTGCAATCATTTTTGAAGCCGACACATTTTTCTAACTTTGTTTTTTCAATAACTGCAACATTTGTTTCGGGTTCTTCATTTAAAAATATTTTTATCTTTTCATCTGTACACTCTGCTCTAAATTTTCTTTCTTTTGAAATAAAGCCTGGTTTCTCCTTTAAAATTTTCTTATTTTCAAGATTGACTGAAAACAGCATATTTGATCTCGATAATCTGCCTGCAGTAAGGATTGTTTTTCTGTCAGAAGAAACCTCAATATAGTTAAGGGTTCCTTCCTGTATTTTTGACTGTTGAACAAAATTCTTTCTTTCTTTGTCAAACAATCTAAGTTTCCCGTTGTTATCACCGATCAGAATAATTTTATCATTAAGATATGCAACAGATATTGGAATGCCGATTTCTGAGTCAAATTTCTGCAATTTCTTGACCTTGAATTTTTCATCTATCTCGCTGACCTCATCAAAAAATGAGAAAACTGCCCCTTTGCCATCTTTACGAAAATCAATCGAATGAAGATATTCTCCCTTTGTTGTTTCTGATAAAGGGATTTGTTTTTTTATTTTCCAGGTTGCCGTGTCAAAATAAAAAACCTCCCCTTTACTGCTTCCAAAAGCCAGAATTTTGTCTTTATTAATAAAATCAATTTGCACAACATCTTTTCTTGAAGGGACCGTGAATGAAAACACGATTGACAGTGTTCTGGCATCCAGCACAACAACTTTGCCATTGCTGTCACCTGAAGCAAGATATTTCCCATTATCTGAATAATCAAGGGTGTTTATCACATTCCCTTTTTCCCTGAATTCTTTAATCTCAGGTTTGGGAGAAATGTCTTTATCTCTTTCAATGTTAAAAATATATATTGCCGTACCATATGTTCCTACAGCAAGGAATTTATCATCAGGAGAAAAAGCAAGCGACCATATTACTCCATGTTTATTTTTAAACTTTTTTATTATCTTTTTTTCATTCAAATCCCATACAGCCACTTCAGCATAATTTGATGCCGCCGCCATTTTTCCATCATTGGAGAACGCAATACTGAATGTTTCTGATCCGTCCTTTGACAAAACACCTTCAAATTTTAGAACTCCATTATACTTAGCATCATAAAGTACAGAGTGTGCCCTGACAATTGATTCCGGAAGTTCAACAGAAGGATCATCTTCAAGATATTTTTCACAGTCATAGCAATTTGGACTGTATGGATTTTCAGGATTTGAATGCAAAGACATTGCCGCATACATTCCTGCCGTCAGATAATCTCTCTCGGCAAGTGCCTGTTCCGCTTTGTCAAGATAAGCTTCAGTTAAATTTTTAAGTGATTCCAAGTAGTTCTTTTCAGCTATTCTCTTCATGTTCTCAGCAATATTCTTTTGTTCAATCGTCTGTTTATAGCTTTTATAAACCACAAAAAGAGAAATACAGAGAATAAGAAGTATTGAGATCATTGAAAAAACAAGAGGTTTGTTCTTTTTGACAAATAATTTGAAAAGTTCCCAACTGGAATATTCATAGGCTCCAACTTTTTCTCCTGAAAGATACTGTTCAATTTCTTCGGCTAGATCTCGGGATGTTAGATATCTGTCTCCTTTTTTCTTCTGAAGTGCTTTTTCTGCTATCGCACCTAATTCTTTAGGAATTTTCGCATCTTTCTGTTGGACGGGGATAATTTCGTTGCTTACAACTTTGGCGATTATATCATACGCACTCATGCCGGTGTGTGGGGTTTCTCCTGTCAGGATTTCATATAATGCTGCTCCAAGTGAATAGATGTCGCTTTTTTCATCTATTTCTTCGATTTCGCCCAGTGCCTGTTCCGGCGGCATATAGGCCGGCGTTCCCATTGCATGTCCTGCAACTGTAACCCCTGCCGCAAGGTTTTTTAGCTGTTCAAGTCCTTTTTCAAGCTTACCTGCTCCATCATC
>Ga0222695_1000315_pt1 | contig 29012 bp, 22 predicted proteins | sample AntAcemetage1398_FD_179834 | JGI IMG/M metagenome (GOLD analysis project Ga0222695, IMG submission 179834) | Saline water microbial communities from Ace Lake, Antarctica - #1398 | ecosystem: Environmental > Aquatic > Non-marine Saline and Alkaline > Saline | place: Antarctica: Ace Lake...
CTAATTTTTCCGATACTTTTACTCTCAGGTGGTAAAACCTTTTTCAAAATTCCTCGTTTTACTGAATTCGAATATGACATGCCCTTCTCCCACATTTGAGGCGACATCTATATTAGCACATACTGAAGGGAGATAAAATGACTGGTATCTATCTCCTTAAAAAAATAAAGGATATGAATCGGGCAGATCATAAAGACCTCCTTAACCTTTCAGGGATACTTATGGATCAGAAAATGAATGCCGAGGCACTTGAAATCCTTGAATCACTTAAAACAAAACTACAGACAAAGAAAAACGTCTTAAAGGATCTTGAAGCATGCCTTATGATGTTTCATTCCTTAAAAAGGGATGACATTACTATTCTCGTGGAACTTGTTGAGACAAGAATTGAAATGAAAAAATGGGAACGGGCTCTTATTCTTCTGAAAAAACTTGTTAGCCAGGACAGAAAGAACATTTCATTTCTTAAGCGGCTTGCCTTTGTCTATAAGAACATGGATGATATAAAGAACTACATTAAGACCTTCAGAGTCATTGCTAATCTATACAGTGAACAGGGAAATCTTGTATATCGGAATATCTATTATCACAAAATCCTCAAACATCTCCCTAATGATATTGAAGCGCTTTCTGTGCTTAACATGGACGATCAACTCCGTGAAAATATCGATAACAAAATCGAAAACACGGACTCAAAAATTAAAATGATGGATATTTAAACCTATTTAAATAAAAACAGACAATATTTGCATTGCCTAATTTGTTTAAAAGAGTATAATTCTACGTTTGCGTTTTTTGTTTTTTAGCAATTTATCCATACTGGAGGACAAGATGAAAAAAAGGACTTTAGCAACTATTATTACAATGCTAACTATTGCAATGATGGTTTTTTCAGGCTGTAACACCACAGGCGACAATGGTGACACGGGAAACACAGGTAACACAGGCGACACAGGCGACACTGGTGATACAGGTGACACAGGAAATACTGGTGATACAGGTAACACAGGAAATACCGGTGACAGCGGAACTGATGGCACTATTTCAAAAATCCAGAAAGGCGAAGTTGCTCTTGATGCAGAAGTAACTTTTGAAGCAGTTGTAGTTGGAATAGCCTACAACGATAACGACAGTCATGAAAACACCAATATTAAGGGACTGTATGTTTCTGAGATCATAGAAAGAGCTCTTCCTTACACTGGAATTTATGTTTTTATTAAAGACACAGCTGAACTTGATGCTTTTGCTATCGGTGACAAGATCGAAGTAACTGGTCTTTACAAAGAATATTATGAAAGCTCTCAGGTTGAATCCAACAGTGACTCTGTTTCAAATGTTGGAACAGCTGATGTTCCCAAACCCGCAGAAATTGAAGATCCGTCAACTATTGCAACTCCTTTTGAGCTTGTTGATTCAGAGTGGGAACCTACTACAGATCACGGTGCTGATGGTGAGAAATACGAAAGCGTTTTTGTAAAGGTTTCAGATGTTACCGTCACAAATGAGGATATCGGGCATGGTAACTGGGTAGTTACCGGAGACCTCACAATTGATAAGACGCTGCATTATTTTGAAGGTGACAGATCTACCGGCGTTAAATTTAGTAAGATCGAAGGCATTCTTATGTACTCATACGATGCATTTGTGCTTGCACCAAGAATCGCTGATGACCTTGAAGTTGATTCAGGAGATTCCGGTGACACAGGCGATACTGGTGATACTGGTAATACTGGTGATACTGGTGATACCGGCGATACAACAGTTTCAGATATTCAGCAGGGAAATGTTGCTGATAAAGCTGCTGTAGATATTGACAAAGTAATGATTCTAAGCCCTGGCCACAAACATTCTAAAACTCCCACAACATGGTCTTTCTATGTTGGAACAGGAACAGCAGGCGATTTCTCAGGAGTCATGGTATTTAAAATGGTTGAAGGCGACACCTTTTCTTATGCTGAAGGCGACTGGTTATCAATATCCGGTGCCGCTGGCAAATTTTCAACAAACTACGATCACTATCAAATTCAAAACGCTGCAGAAGAAGTTAACACTAATAATATTACCAAACTTTCTGATGCTGCGGGAACAGTTCCTGCCGCAATTACAGTTTCTGCAACCGATTTAATGGATAAATCAACACACGGAAAATATAGAGGATCACTTGTTAAAGTTGTTGATCTGACAGTTGTATCTGGTCCTGACTCAAATGGAAATTATGTACTTTCAGATGATCTGGGATTATCCCCTTATCTTCTTGAAAATGATTTTACAGATATTTCAAGTGGAGATGCTTTTTCTTCAATAACAGGAATTTTTGATATAAGTTTTGATAAACCATCAATTTTGCCTAAGAACACAAGCGACATTGTAAAAAAATAATTACGAGGAATAATGAAAAATCTTACAAAAATTTTTCTTTTCTTTTTTTTTACGCTAAGTCTTAGTTCATGTATTGAAAACAGCTATGGGGAAGCTCCTGTTGATAGGAACATTCCCCAGAAGCTGGTCATTCTTCACTCAACCGATACACATGCCAAATACTTTCCGTTCTGGATGGAACCCAACATGTTTGACAGGGCAATGGGTCTAGGCTCAAAGAATCCCCCCTGCTGGGATCTTGATTACAGTGGAAGTGCTTCTTACTGCAATGGAACTTATGAAAGTAAGACCGGACTTTATCGGGTATATGAAAACGGCGTATATGAATATTACGACAAAGCAACACTCAAAGAGAAAGGATATTACGACCCCGCAAATCCATCTTTAGTTATTGAAGACATTAACGAAGACGGCACATGCGATGTTCTTGACTGTCAGAGATGCTGGGATAAGAACGTCAACAACATCTGTGATAGTGATGAAGACGTCGATGGAAATCCTGGTTGTAACACGGAAGACTGTGAAGCCCAGAAAGACATCACAGCCATTACAATGTGCTGGGACACAACAGGTGCAAATGACGGTGGCCCAAATGGAAAGTGCGACAAAAGTGATGATATCAACCACGATAACATGTGTGGCTTTGATGACTGTGCACTTGTCTATGATAAAAATCATAATAGAAAATGCGACTATCCATATGACACTGTCAACAGAACTTGGAAAGATGAGAACGGCCTTCCCATTCTTCTTGAAAATTCAGCTGATGAAGGTGAATATAACCAGAAGCTAGTTCTTGCCAAACAAAATAGCGAAGACAAAAACCGAGACGGAGTCTGCAACTACAGTGACTATAGACCTGGACTTGTAAACACCGGTGGCGTTGCCAGAGTTAAGACCATTGCTGATCAGATCAGAGCAGAAAATGGAGATATTCCGGTCATGCATCTTGATAGTGGCGACACTTTTCAAGGAGCTCCTCAGTTCAATCTGTATAGAGGTGAAATTGAAATGAGATCTCTACAGATGCTGGGAGTTGATGCTATGGCAATTGGAAACCATGAATTTGACAATGGAACGGCTGCGCTTGTTTCAGCCTACAACAAATCTGGAGGATTTCCTCTTCTTGCTTCCAACTACCTTTTTGAATGGGACACACACAAAGGATTGATGGACATAACATCCCCCTACATCATTCTCACAAGAGGTTCGCTTAAAATTGGAATCGTGGGAATTGGAAATGATTCATCACTGAACTCCATTTATCAGATCGGTGGAAGTATTGGATTTAATGCAATGGAACCAATAGCAGCAGCCATACGTTATGTCAATGTTGTGAGACCGATGGTTGATATTGTTATTTTACTTAGCCATCAGGGGCTTGACGGAGACTATGAGCTTGCTGAGCAGGTTCCGGGAGTTGATGTTATTCTCGGTGGGCATCACCATGTTGTTCTGGATCCTGTGAAAATTCTGGAAGGACCTGACGGCAGAGATGTTCTTATTGTGCATAGTGGAGTGAACTACAAGATTCTTGGAGAACTTGAACTTGCTGTTCAGAACCAAAAAGTGGTTTGGCATGAATACAAAACACACGCTATCACAGAAGACGTTAATGATGATGCTGAGATGATGAATATGCTGAAACCTTATATCCAAGGTTTAGAATACTCTCAAGATATCCAGAAGATCATTGGTAAAGCTACATCAACAATAGTAAGAAACGACCCTTCCGGAGGAGACAGTCCTCTGGGGAACATAGTCACTGACTCTATGATGAATCATGAGCTAGCCCAAGCTCAATTCTGTGTTACAAATTCGATGGGTATTAGAGCTGACATACCAACAGGAGACATTACTCTTGAAAAACTCTATGAGGTATTCCCCTTTGAAAACAGCATCGTGACAATGTATCTTAGCGGAAAAGAACTCAAAACTATGTTTGACTTTGTTGCAAGACGTTCCGCTTCAAGAGGATGTAAAACACAGATCCAGGCGGCAGGACTCGGCATAGAACTTGACTGCTCTCCTAATGAGGAACTTCAGAAAAAACATGGCTCCTACTCTCTTACTAAATGCCTACAGATCGGTGACACTGTCGTTATAGATAATTATGAATTGGTTGAACCCAACATGATCTTTAAAATGGCAACAAACGACTACATGGGTGGAGGTGGATCAGGCTTTTATATGCTTGAATACAACACAACAAGACTTGACACTTCTGTATCTCTTAGAGATGCCGTCATGAACTTTATTGAAGATAAAGAGCAGATTGATCCTTTGGATTATTTCTCTGGGCAAACTGAGGTAAATGAGTGCGGTCAAGGTAAAAGAATAAGAATGGTTAACTGAGGTAAAAATGATGAAAAAAACTCTAATGCTACTGCTTGTCACAGCGTCATTTTCCCTAAGTTCCTGTCTTGGAGTAAAAGGAAATCCAAAACCTGAGAATTCAGGCTTTGCGGCGTATAAAGTGGAATTTGCAGGAGACTTTAACCCTGGAACATACGAAAACAGACTACCGACTCAGGATACACATGAACTGAACATAAATGTCTCGGCGATCGACTATGATGGTGAAGTTATTTCTGACTACAAAGGAATGGCCGAAGTGGAATTGCAGTTCGGCAAGGTAACTTCTGTCCAGCGTATTGAGTTTGAAAACGGCATCAAAAAGAATTTTGCCGTTTCAATGAAATATTCCGCAGATAAGGAAAGGATCGTTGTTCATGAACGCGTAGTTGATGAAAAGAACAGCACTGAAGCATCAACAATTTACAAAAGAACCGGCAAACTCGGTGTTTCACCGACGATCTATATTGAACCTGCAACAATTTCTGAAATTCAGGGAAACAACTCAGGCTCAAAAGGCTTTGACTCAAAATACAATGGCAGAAACATAAATCTAAAAGGAAAAGAGATGGTTGTTATTGCCGTTTTAGAAGGAGGGTTCTACCTTAAAGAGGTCGGTGTTGATGATTACAGCTCTATTTATCTCTACACTTACAGCACACCCTATGTTGATGACCCCAGTGTTGGATATACTCTACCTGTGGGTTCGATCATTGAGGAAGCAAACGGTTCGGTTTACGAATTTTTTGGATTTACAGAGATGAGTTTTCCGACTTTCATACCTAAATATGTTGAGAAAAACGGGAAATCCACGATTTTTGTGGATGAATCACTTGTACCTGAACCTTATGACGTTACAGACATTCTTTCTTCAAGCGAAGAAATGGAAAAGAAGGAAGCTCTCATCGTGAGTGTAAAAAATGCTTATGTCGAGATGTTTAATGAAAACGACGACAGTTTTATCAGTTACGGACAGTTTCCTGTAACAACCGAATCAGGTGCAAACATCATGGTTACGACTCTCTATACAGTTCCATCTTTTAATCCAGTTCTGGAAAGAGACAGAGAATCCAAAAAAAGATTTAATTTTACGGGGATTCTCAAACAGCATACGAGTGCAAGACCATCGAACTGGATCATGGTACCAAGAGACAGCGAAGATATTGAAGAAGTTAAATAGATTTGGAGACTTAAATGAAAAGAATTACATTTTTACTAATTTTGCTAATTGCAGTTTCGCTAACAGCTCAGGAAAAAGAAACGGCACAGATTGAAAAAGTTGAACCGGTAAAAACTGAAGCAACACAACCGGAAGAGGCTGCTCAGCCAAAAACAGTTGAAGAAATTAAGAAAGAAGCAATAGCTGAACCTGAAAAGACTGAACCTGAACAGGTAGAGAAAAAAGTAGAAGCTCCGACTGAAAAAACTCAACCTGAAAAAGTCACAATGACTAAAGAAGAGATTCAGTCTATTGTTCAGGAAATGGTTAAAGAAGAACTCGCTAAAAGAGATGCTGAGATAAAAGTTCAGAAAGAGAAAAAAGAAGCAAAAGATACGGAAAAAGAGGCCAAACAGAAAATTAGAAAAAGAGATGGTCTTCTTGCTCCAAGCTATTCAAAAAGCTCTGTTACTTTTATCATTGGTGATGACAACCTTCTCAACAACGATCAGTATTCGCCAAAATTTGATATTGGTCAGAGATATGAATATGAAGATTTTGCTGAAAGAGTTTACGGATACTCAAATACTGCAAAAAGTACGACTGGATTTTCACTCTTTCACGAAGAAGCTGGGTTCATTAAAAATCTGACAGCTAGAGTGGCGCTTTCATTCAAGATGTATAACCAGATGAATGCTCTTAACGATGGTGTTAGCACTTCTTTAAGAGAAGATAAGTCATATGTGGAACTTGATTACTTACATCCTTCTACAAACAGATTTAAACTCACCTTTTATCCTTATAATTCTGACAGTATTGCAATTGGAAATTATAGAGGTTTAAGATGGGGTGGAAACAGCTCTGTATGGCCTCAAGGTGACGATTCACCTATTCCAGGGTTTCAAGCTCTTTATGGATACGGTGATTTCTCAGTTTATTTTGGATTTAAAGCTCATGCTCAATCCAAAACAGATAAACAATCAGGGAAAAACCTTGCTCCTGTTGAAACAGTTTATGGTTTCTTTGGAGGAGCCTCCTACAACAATAAAGACCTCGGAATTAAAGGTCATATTCAGGGAGCTGTCATTGATAAGGGCGACAACGTAAATATTACTGAAACTGTTCTTGCTGATCCTAAGGATGACTCCATTATTTCTTATGGTATTGATGCTTTCGCACAGTACAACTTCGGTTCAGAATTTGGAAATCCAATAGGTATAAACAGCTTTACAGATGCAAGCTGGCTTGTTCCGGACTATACTTCAAAAATAGCTTTTAAAGTTAGTGCTGAGTATCTTTTTCAGGACGAAAGACTTGAGAATGCAGACTATATGTCTATTCAGAATCAGGGAAATATTGAGCCGATAACTGACAACTTCAAAGCTCATGGAGCCGTGGTTGATCTTGGATTCCGCTACAGTGGACTTCGCGCTTTGTTCACATACTCCTACAGAGACCTGCCTTTCATGGTCTTTGATGCACCTGGCGTAAACCCATATCAGACAATTACAAAAGAAGCAGAACAAACTCCTGAACACCTTTTCACATTATCTGCTGACTATCATGTCTGGGATCTGTGGTTTGGTGTTTCATATGGATATAAAATCCCTGCGACATACTCAATAAAGGATGAAAATGGTCAGAAAACTGTAATGGTTATAAAAGAAAGATTGTCCTCAGATGCGGTTTCTACCGCCTTTGACAGAACAAGAGAAGTTCTTCCTCCCGGAAGAGATCCGCTTGATATGATGTTCGTTAAAGCAAACCTTAAATATCAGTTCAGTGATTCTGTAACTGCTCTTCTTGAATATTCTTTTACTCAAGACCACAACCGTCCAAAGTTAGTTGAACAGGACAGCGGATCACTTCTTACCGAATGGGATGACAAAGATACTACTGATATTCACGGACTCATGTTCCTCGTTGAAGGAAGATTCTAATGAGAAACGCGATTGAGCATTCCAAAGCTTTCCGGCTGAGACGTTTTCTCAACTGGTTTCCTCTGGGACTTTCCTACGCATTTTTATACATGGGACGTTATAACCTCACGGTTTCAAAAATGGCCCTTGGAAAAGTTATGTCAAAGGAAGATTTCGGCATCATTTTCGGTGCAGGAACTATAACCTATGCACTTTCCTTTCTCATTAACGGTCCTCTGACAGACAAGATCGGCGGAAAAAAGGGAATGATGATAGGCATCGGCGGTTCAGCACTAATGAACATTGCGATGGGAATCTACATAGGCACGTTTGATGTTGCAAACGCAGGCGATCATAACCTGCGACTTGTTTTTGCCATTCTCTACTCTCTTAACATGTATTTCCAGAGTTACGGAGCACTTTCAATTGTTAAAGTCAACTCTTCCTGGTTTCATGTTAACGAACGCGGTGGTTTTGGAGGTATTTTCGGAACAATGATCTCAAGTGGAATCTTTTTTGCCTTCACTGTGAATGCGTGGCTTTTAGCAGTGCTTGTTGAACCGGGAACTACTGACCTTGCAATGACAAAATGGGTCTTCTTTGCTCCATCGATACTTCTTCTGATCATGTTCGTTGTTGAGTTCTTTCTCCTTAAAGACTGTCCTGCTCAGGCCGGACTTGAGGACTTTGACACTTGCGATGCTTCAAGTGGAGAAGAAGGTGTTGATGTTCCAATTCTTACAATAATGAAAAGAGTTGTGACTAACCCTATAATTCTCACAATTGCACTGATCGAGTTCTGTACAGGAATCTTAAGAAACGGTGTTATGCACTGGTTCCCGATCTACGGAAAGGAAATTCTTAAACTGCCCAAGGACAGCATGCTTAGAAACGGCTCATGGGAACACATTTATGTTATCATTGCCCTCTTCATAGTTGCCGTAATCTTCTTTATCCTTGCTTCAAAAGCATCAGGTAAAAAGAAGATCTGGTTCTATATTTCCGCTGGACTTATGTTCCTTGCTCCCTTCATGATGGGAGGATGGGGCGGAATCCTCATGGTTGCAGGAGTTATCGGTGGAAACGTTGCCGGCTGGGTCAGTGATATGATATTTCAGTCAAGAAGAGCTCCCACAGCCGGAGGTCTCTATTTCATTATGATCTTTGCTGTTATACTCATGTACTTTTCGCTTGATAATCCACTTCTGCTTGGAGTCTCGGTGTTCATTATCAGTCTCTGTGTGATCGGAACTCACGGAATGCTTTCAGGAACAGCGACAATGGATTTCGGCGGCAGAAAAGGAGCTGCAACAGCAGTTGGAATGATTGATGGCTTTGTCTATCTGGGCACCGGTGTTCAGTCATTTGCCCTTGGGTACATCACTTCCACAAACTGGAACTGGTGGCCACTTTTCCTCCTTCCTTTTGCCATAGTAGGATTTTTACTTTCACTCAGGATCTGGAACTCTAAACCGGGACAGAATACCGCACACTAACGAGAATTTCCCCCATGAACTCTTTCTACAAACGCGCTCTAACACTTGCTATCCCTATAGCTATACACAGTCTTGTGATCTCTTCCATCAACATGGCCGACGTTTTTATGATCGGACAACTCGGAGAAACCTCCATTGCAGCCTTAGGCATCAGCAATCAGCTCATGTTTATGCTCATACTTTTCCTCTTTGGAATAATGAGCGGAGGACAGATCTTTATTGCTCAGTTCTTTGGCAAAAATGACAAGAAAAACCAAGACAGGGTCGTAGGCATCATGCTTATCCCTGCTCTGATAGTTTCTGTTATCGCAATGCTTGGAGCGACTATCTTTCCAAAGCACCTAATGTCAGTATTCAGCAATGATGCAACAGTTCTAAGCCAGTCGGCAACTTATCTTATGATAGTTGGGCTAAGCTACCCTTTCACAGCTATATCGTTCGTTCTTAACACAGCTCTTCGAAGCACCGACCGGCCAAACTTTCCCATGTACACATCCTTTTCGACTTTGTTTATCAACATTTTCTTAAACTGGGTGCTTATATTCGGAAATTTGGGTTTTCCCGCCATGGGAATAAAAGGAGCAGCAATTGCAACTCTTATCGCTCGAAGCATTGAAACAATTCTAACAGTTATCGTCATTTTCAACTCCAGTTCAAAAGCCAGACCATTACTTAAGAATATGTTTGATTTCAAACTTGATCTCATAAAAAAAGTCGCATCCACATCCATACCCATCTTCATCAATGAAGTTACATGGGCAAGCGGAATACTCGCTTTAAACATCGTCTTTGCCCGCCTTGGAACTCAATCCATCGCCACCATCAACATCATGGACAGTGTAGGCAGACTCTCCTTTGCAGCATTCATCGGAATTGCACACGCAGGAGGAGTTATACTCGGACAGGATATCGGGGCAGGAAAAACTGAAAAAGTCTGGGAAGACTCAAAGAGATTCTCATTTCTTGCAGTCGGGATCGGAGTTGTGATGGCAATTTGCCTCGGCATCTTTGCACCCGATATTGTATCGATCTACAACATATCGGAAACAGTCTTTGACTATGCAGTGAAAACAATCTATGTCTGGGCACTCATACTACCGCTAGTTGCATTTAACTGCTTGAATATAGTCGGCATCTTGCGTAGTGGAGGCGACACAAAGGCTGCTCTCTGGATTGATATCGGAGCACTCTGGGCAGTTGGAGTCCCACTAGCAATTATCGGCGCATTCTACCTTGAGCTACCTATTTATTTAGTCTATCTCATGGCGAAAGTTGAAGAAGTCATCAAATTTGTACTTGGGATGCATCGCTACTTCAAAAAAAAGTGGATAAAGAATCTTGTGGAAGAATTTTAGACTCACCCGGGCCTTCGACTTCGTCTACAACCACGGGCTAAGTAAGCACCGTCCTTCAGACGGTTTGACCTCATCCTCACTCCTTCTCCTAGAGGAAGCTGTTAATCTAGAAAAAAATCAAGAAAAAGGTCCTGCGGGCTGAAGGCTCGCGCTATCTTAGCCCACGCTCAAAGGGCTGGGCAATTTTTGCATTTCCCCTCACTATCCATTATCCTGTTAAGTCTTTTTTAAGGAGGAGTTTTGAAACAGTCAGAGAATCTTTACATAATTGATTCTTCAATTAGGGAGAAGCTGCCGGAAAAGCCTGGTGTTTACCAGTTTCTGGATAAGTCTGGTCGGATTCTTTACATCGGAAAGGCTAAGAACATCAAAAACAGGATTTTCCAGTATCTAGCTCTCACTGATTCGCGTCCGATGGTGACAAAACTGATGGAAAAAGCTGCTTTTCTTCAGATAGTTCTGACAACTCTAGAAAGTGAGGCTCTGGTTCTTGAGAGTTCTCTTATCAAGCAGAAGCGTCCGCTTTTTAATATCGATCTCAAGGATGATAAGAGCTATCCTTTTCTTGCTGTGACTGATGAATTGTGGCCTCGCCTGATCGTTACGAGGAAACCTCGAAGGAAATACCGATATATCCGCGGTCCTTTCACAAATACGGGGTTTATCCGTTCTCTGAAAAAGCTTCTGCAGGTGATACATCCTCTCAAATACTGCTCACGAACCAATCCAACTGGCTGCATAAACTCTCAGATAGGGATCTGCCCTGCTCCTTGCAAAAAAGGAACTGATAAAGAAAAATACATGGAAAATGTGAACCATGTTATTGATATTTTAAAGGGTAAAAGATGGAAAGAGCTTAGCGGAGTTCTCAAATCCATGCTGGAAGATGCAGCAGAAGTTCTAAATTTTGAAAAGGCGGTAGATCTTCGTGACGCTCTTGCAATTCTTCCTGACATCAGAAAAAGATTCGGAGTTGAATTTTCAGGTCACGGGGTGAATGATTTCTTTCTTTTTGAAAAATATGGCAACACTGTCATTACTGTCTGCGCTCGGTTCAGCGATGGGAAGCTCCGAACACTTAGAACTGTTCCAATGACCATTATCTTTGATGATATGAAGAGTTGTGTCGCAGCTGGTGTCGCTTCATTTTATGGCGGCATGACACTACCTGAAAAAATAGGAATTATCCCGAACCTCCTCAATTCCAACGAATTAGGCAGTATTCTTAATGACAATGTCCGCCCGATAGCAAAAATTCCAGTCCCGATAAAAAAGATCCTTGAAACGAACCTTGAGCAGGGCGTGATAAATTATGCAAAAGACAATGAAAGAACTGATCTCTTCCTTTCTGAGCTTTCAAAGTTCACTGGCACAGAAGTATCCTCGATAATGTGCATTGATATTTCAACTTTCGGCGGAAAAAACACAGTGGCCGGAACCATCTGGTGGGAAAACGGCAAGTTCGTTAAAAAGAACTACCGAAAGTTCAAGATAAAAACGATTGAAGGAGTCGATGATTTTGGAAGTCTCGCTGAAGTTGCTAATAGGCTCAAAAAGAACTGGGATGAAGGAAAGTTCTCCCCCCCTTCCCTTCTCCTTATTGATGGCGGAAAAGGCCAGATATCATCAGTTGCGGGCGTTTTAGGCAATAAAATTACTATTGCTGGCATAGTAAAAGACAGAAAAAAGAAAAAGGGACACGAAATTCTCATAAACAGCAACGGCACGGAACGGACTGTGCTTAATTCGTTCTTTGACCTCAAGGTCAAATCAATAAGAGATGAATCACATAGATTTTCCATAACCTTCAACAGATCACTCAGGAAGAAATCAATTACAACCGGACTTACGCAAATTAAAGGAATCGGCAAAGCAAAAGAGCTTGCACTACTGGATTTTTTCAAAAGCATTGAAGGAATTAAAAACACTGAAATTGAGCAGCTGGAAAAATGCCCCGGAATATCGCTGAAAAATGCTCGTAACGTCTATAGATTCTTTAACTAACTCGCCCATAAAAAACTGAAAAAAGTATTCCTTAAAAAATCAATTCTTTGTAGTTACAGATATTTACATTCTTTGTTAATAAAAAGATTGACAAAAAAAAGCAATTCCATAATATACGCCAGCAACTTTGATCGTTGTCATTGAGAGAATTTCACCGGGTCGGTAGCTCAGCTGGTAGAGCACCTGACTTTTAATCAGGTGGTCCTGGGTTCGAAACCCGGCCGACCCACCATTATCCTGGTGACCCTTTCGTCTAGTGGTTAGGACACCGGCCTTTCACGCCGGTAACAGGGGTTCGAGCCCCCTAAGGGTCGCCATTTTTTTTGTAATGATTTCCGCACATTACAACACTTTTACTAATAATCAAAAGAATCTTCTTACGTTAAAAAACATAATGATTTACTATAGGGTCATAACAAAAAGGGTAACAATTTTTTTTATTTGAATTCTATCTCCCACAGAAAGTTTGGAGGAGTTGAAATGCCAGCTGGCTTTTCATCCCACAGAAGGACAACAAATCGAGCAGGTAATCCAGTAATATGGTAATTATCCAACGGCTCCTGAAGAGGGCTGCCGTTGTTGCAACCTCCCGCTATACCGCAACTACCTCCTCGATGGATGAAATCAAGTAATCTCCAAGGCTCATCAGGAGCATTTTTCTTGCTGATGTTTTGTGACTGAGACAAATCTGGATATGCCCAATTTAAACCCATGTCCCGAGCATTAATACCCATAAGCTCCATCCAAACATCCTTGCTCGACCACGGTTCAACTATCCAGTGATTCAACTCTTTAAGCCAAGCTGTAACATTGTATCTTACTACAGCACGTGCCTCATCAGCTCGCCACACCATTTCCTCAGGATGACAAGTTAATGGAAGTGTCTTATTCTCTAGCATGGTTATCGGTATATCTTTTACCTTCCATGCAAAATATTTATGCCAAATGCTGGGAGAGTTGAAATATACCTCAAACAGCAACAGCGGATTTAGAATCAGCCTCGACTCTTCAGAAGGTCCTTCACTACTTAGTAGCCCCCGACCGTAGAAATATTCACCATGCATGCCCCACCACGGTAAACCATCCTGGATCTGACCGAAGGCAACTGAACTCGGTTGATAGTCAGAACGGATAAAATCAGAAGCTTTTTTGACGGATTTCTGCCTCAGAGTAAGAACCTCCTGCTTACTCATCCCGTCAAACTCCTGTGGTGGCTCAACGGCTATAGATACCTCTCCTTGTACTAAGGCTTCTTTCCCCAGGAACAGCTGGTTGTCCCTCTCGGAAACCCATACAACAACCTTATCCCGTGGAGTGGCTAAAAACAGAGAAGCCGTGTAATATAGCGGAATACATACCAACAGAAGAGTGAACAGCAAAACCGTTCGGCGAGTCACTTTGATCTTCATTATTTTTTCCTAAAATTTGTGAACATATTTAATACATCTTACCTCTATTTTTTTGTTATTGAAGTTTTTTATAGTGGTAATCTGTTTGCGATTTCAGGTGAAAATTGTGGTTAAAAATTTAAAATTAGTTTGTTTAAGAAAGATCAGTAAGGGATAAGTCCAAGAAGAATACCGGCAGCGATGGCTGAACCGATAACACCTGCAACATTAGGAGCCATAGCGTGCATCAGGAGATGATTTTCAGGATCACAGTGTCTTCCGACATGCTGAGCAACTCTTGCGCTGTCAGGAACGGCACTTACGCCTGCACAACCAATGATCGGATTTATCTTGTTGTCCTTTTGAAGGAAAACATTCATAAGCTTCGCAAAGAGAATTCCACCCATTGTAGCAATAACAAAACTCAAAGCACCAAGTCCGAAGATCTTCAGTGATGTGACGTTAAGAAAGTGAGCGGCGGCGGTTGAAGCTCCAACAGTAAGGCCAATGAGAATAGTCGTCATATCGATCATTGCATTCGAACCGGTCTTTGCAAGTCTGTCTGTAACTCCGGATTCCTTCATGATGTTTCCGGCCATGAGCATTCCGATAAGAGGAAGTCCGCCGGGAGCAATGAGGCAACATACAAGAAATGCGACAATAGGAAAAATTATCTTTTCACGTCTTGAAACCTTGCGCGGTGGCTTCATTCTGATCAGTCTTTCACTCTTTGTTGTCAGAAGATAGATGATAGGCTGCTGAATCACAGGAACAAGAGCCATATATGAATATGCTGCTATTGCAATGGGTCCGATCAGATGCGGAGCCATAAGACCTGAGATAAAGATCGATGTAGGACCATCAGCTCCACCAATAATTCCGATAGCTGCAGCTTCCTGAATATTAAATCCCCAGCCGAGAGCAAGGAGAAATGCTGCAAAGATACCAATCTGAGCAGCTCCGCCAAGCAAAATAAGCTTCGGGTTGGATATCATATATGAGAAATCCGTCATCGCTCCGATTCCAAAAAAGATAAGCGGAGGATAGATTCCCTTGAGAACTCCGTAGTAAAGATATCTCAGAACAGAACCTTCATCGTAAACACCGATCTTAATTCCGGCAGCACTTGGAATATTACCAAGCAGAATACCGAAACCGATCGGAAGAAGAAGCATGGGCTCCCAACCTTTAGCAATTGCCATGTAGATAAAGCCGATACCAATCAGTATCATTATGACGTTACCCCAGGAGAGGTGCATAAAACCGGTAGTATTTAAAAAATACTGAAAGTTATTTAATAACAGTTCCATCATTTCCCCCTATGAAATAACAATGAGAGATTGATTTTCCTGAACGTTGTCACCTTCGCGTACGTTAACGACAGCAACGGTTCCTGCAAACTGTGTGTTGATGTCGTTTTCCATTTTCATCGCTTCCATGATGGCAAGTTTCTGACCAACCGCAACAGCGTCCCCAGCCTTCACAAGAAGTTTGAGAATAAGTCCGGGCATAGGAGCATTAACGCTATTCCCTCCAGCGGCCGGTGCTGGTGTTGGAGCTGCCTGCTGAATTGCAACCGGAGCTGCTTTTCTGGTTATCTTGGGAATAATAACAGGGGCTTCATTTTCCTGATACTTTATTTCGACATCGTAAGATTTTCCATTAACTTCAACTTTCGCATTTGTTGCACTGAAATCCTTAACATCGACATTGTATTCCTTTCCGTTTATTTTCAGATCATACTTTTTCATTTTTTACCTCTTATTGGCTTTCCAATTCTTAAAACCGGCACTCTGAGCATTTCTTACAGCTGAAACCCACGGTGAATTCTCAACAGGGATCTCTGTTAAAGCTATCGGATCTGCTGATTCCTGCATAATAAGATAGATAGCAGTTGATATTGCTGCAATTTCATCATCAGATGAACTTTCGTCAATAGTCTCAACCTTTTCCTCAGCAGTTTCTTTTCCAACAACAGGAGTTTCAGGCTTAGCAAAAAAAGCTTTTCTGGAATCCTTGTCAATAAAAATAAACTGCTTGAGAATAAGTGCCAGAAACGCCAGAGAAGCAAGAACAACCGAAATTCCGACTATTGGAAGAACGACCATCAGGACTTCTTTGCTCTGATCCTCAACACCTGAGACAAGCAAGTTCGTCAAATTTATAATATTGTGCATTTACCCCTCCTTAAAGCGGAATGTTGCCGTGCTTTTTGGCGGGCAGATCATCATTTTTAGTAATAAGCATTTCAAGAGCTTTAATGAGTCTTGGCCTTGTTGTTTTAGGCTCAAGAATATCATCAATATAGCCGTGTTGTGCAGCAATATAAGGATTAGCAACATCTCTGTTGTAAGCTTCTTCCTGATCATCAAGAAATTTCTTTTTATCTTCTGCAGCAGCAAGTTCCTTTCTCTGAAGGATCTCAACAGCGCCCTTAGCTCCCATAACAGCTATCTGAGCAGTTGGCCATGCATAGTTAAGATCTGTTCTCAAATGCTTTGAAGCCATCGCAAGGTAGGCTCCACCAGTTGATTTTCTTGTAACAACCGTGATCTTGGGAACTGTTGCTTCGCTATAGGCATAGAGCATCTTTGCTCCATGTCTGATAACACCGCCGTATTCCTGTCCGGTTCCGGGAAGAAACCCTGGAGTATCAGCAAGAGTAATTATCGGAATATTGAACGCATCGCAGAATCTGATAAACCTTGCAGCCTTATCTGAAGCATTGATATCAAGACAACCGGCAAGAACATTGGGCTGATTTGCAACAATACCGATAGTTCTTCCATTAAGTCTTGCAAAACCAACTATCATATTTCTTGCATAAAGATACTGAACATCAACAAACTGTCCGTCATCAACTATCATGTTGATAACATCGTACATGTTGTAACCTTTATTAGGATTTGTCGGAACTATCTGATTGAGAGTCTCTTCCATTCTGTCAAACGGATCAGAACTTTCAACGATCGGAGGATCTTCCATATTATTTGAAGGAAAGTATCCCAGAAGTTCCCTGATAGATTCTATACTTTGCTTTTCAGTTTCATGTGAGAAATGGGCAACACCTGATTTAACCATGTGTACCTGAGCGCCACCAAGCTGATCAACTGTCACATCTTCATGTGTAACAGCTTTAACAACCTTAGGTCCAGTCAGGAACATATATGAGTTTGTCTCAGTCATAAAGACAAAATCCGTAAGAGCCGGAGAATAAACTGCACCACCGGCACAGGGACCGTATACAGCTGATATCTGCGGGATCACTCCGCTTGCAAGAGTGTTTCTCTTGAATATCTCACCGTAACCAAAAAGTGAATTAACACCTTCAGGGATATTTGCTCCACCTGAATCGTTAAGTCCGACAACAGGAGCTCCAACTTTAAGAGCGAGGTCCATTACCTTACATATCTTTTCGCCGACAACCTTTCCAAGAGATCCGCCTGCAACAGTAAAATCCTGAGCAAATACAAATATCTTTCTGCCATTGACTGTTCCGTAACCCGTTACAACACCGTCCCCGATAGGACAGCCTTTCTTTGGACCGAAACGAAGTGAATCAAGTTCCTCAAAACTGCCTGGATCAAGAAGTAGTGAAATTCTTTCTCGTGCGGTAAGTTTTCCTTTTCCATGCTGAATTTCAATTCTCTTCTCTCCGCCACCAAGTTTTCCCGTCTCTTTCTTAGCTCTCAGTTCCGCTAATTTTTCTTCGATGGTTACCATTTCTCCGTCTCCAAAAAACAATTAATGTGTCTGTTCTGTTAACTCCACAAGAACTCTGGTCTCTTTAGGATGAATAAAGGCGATCTTTGTCTGATGCGCTCCACACCTGGGAGTCTCATCTATCAATCTGACGCCTTTTTCCTTCATTACTTCAATATCTTTAGAAACATCTTCAGATGATATTGCAAGATGATGCATTCCTTCGCCTTTCTTTTCAATGAACTTTGCTATCGGGCTTTCCTCGGAAATCGGTTCAAGAAGTTCGATCCTTGACTCCCCTATTTTAAAAAAAGCAACTTTAACTTTCTGCTCTTCAACAATTTCAGTCCCTTCAAATTCGAGTCCAAGCACATCACGATAAAATGGAATATACTTCTCTAGACTTGACACTGCAATGCCGATATGGTCAATCTTCTTAGCCATTTATCTCTCCCATTTAATTCTCAGATATTTATCAAGTTCCTTCATCGCCAGATACGGATTCGACCTTCCTTCGATCAAATCATCAGTCCACGTGGTGAAGATACCCTCATCTTTTAAAATTGCAAGAATATTGGCGCCTATCCTGTCAACAGCCATGTGCTTGAACTGATTGACGATTTTGTCCTTTTTTACCTTAAGACCGTTTTTTGTGAGCCAATTTTCTCTAATAGATATTTCATCCATTAGTTTTGCAATACCTTTTCTTTGGGTTGCCACAGTTTCAACCAGAGGAGGAACCCAGAGAAGCTTCTTTCTGTTAAGCTCAACGATCATACTTATTTCAGCAACAAGCCTTTCCTTTCCATCTTTATCCGCTTTATTCACAACAAAGATGTCGGCAATTTCCATGATACCTGCCTTTAAAGCCTGCACGTCATCTCCCATTCCCGGAACAAGAACAAGAAGAACAGTGTCAGCTATGCTCATTACATCTATTTCACTCTGACCAACTCCTACAGTTTCAACAATAAGAACATCAAAACCGACACTTTTCATCAGATTGAGAATATCGATCGTAGCCGGAGCAAGACCACCCAGACTGCCTCTGCTGCCCATTGATCTGATAAAAACACCGGGATCAGTCGCATGATCGCTCATTCTTATTCTGTCACCAAGAATGGCACCTCCTGAAAACGGTGAACTTGGATCAACTGCAACTATTCCAACAGTTTTCCCCATACTTCTGTAATGAGCTATCATCACATCTGTCAGAGAACTTTTCCCAGCTCCGGGAGGACCTGTTATTCCAAGCACCGTTGTGTCTGTTTTTTCTTTGTAGAGACCGCTTAAAATATCTTCCTGTCCGAATCTGTCATTCTCAATTTTTGTTATAAGCTTTGCCAGCGATCTAAAATTTACAGAACCGTCAGGCTTTTTGAGTGAAAACTCGTTATCCATTACTTTTTCACGTTATCTTTAAGGAACTTAATAAACTCTTCGGAAGAAGTTCCCGGAGTAAAAATAGCTTTTACACCATTTTCCTTAAGAAATGGAATATCACTTTCAGGAATAACTCCACCACCGAAAACAATAATATCCTCTGCACCTTTTTCCTTTAAAAGTTCAACAACTCTGGGAAAAAGTGTGTTGTGCGCTCCGCTGAGAATTGAAAGACCGACTGCATCAACATCTTCCTGAATTGCAGCATTTACAATTGATTCAGGAGTCTGACGAAGACCTGTGTAGATAACTTCCATTCCTGCATCCCTGAGTGCTCTTGCTACAAATTTGGCACCTCTGTCATGACCGTCAAGTCCGGGTTTTGCAACTAATACTCTTATCTTTGTCATTTTATCCTCCTAAAGAACAACTGATTCTTTGTGTTCACCAAAAACTTCCTGCATTATGCCGGTTATCTCACCAAGTGTGGCATAGGCTTTAACGGCTTCAAGTATCTTAGGCATAAGGTTTTCGCCAGTTTGAGCCACCTTTTTGATCTCTTCCAGTTTTACTTTTACAAGATCGTTATCTCTTGAAGCTTTCACGTCGTTGATCTTTGCTATCTGTGAAACCTGGATAGATGGATCAACTTTAAGCAGATTTGAAGGCGGATCCTCTTTGATCTGGAACTTATTAACGCCGACAACAACCTGCTCACCCTTTTCAACTTCAAGCTGATAGGTATAGGCACTGTCCTGAATTTCCTGCTGTACAAAACCTTTTTCTATAGCTTCGACCATTCCGCCAAGCTCATCAATTCTTGTGATATATTTTTTTGCCTTTTCATAGATCTTATTAGTCAATTCTTCAACATAGTAACTTCCTGCAAGCGGATCAGCTGTATCTGCTATTCCACTTTCATAAGCTACTATCTGCTGAGTACGCAAAGCAATCATTACGCTGTCTTCGTTAGGAAGAGCGTGCGCCTCATCCCTGCTATTCGTATGAAGAGACTGAGTTCCACCAAGAGTTGCTGCAAGCGTCTGAATTGCAACTCTGACGATATTGTTATCAGGCTGCTGAGCAGTAAGTGTGCATCCTGCAGTCTGAGTGTGAAAACGAAGCATCATGGATTTCTGCTTTTTAGCTTCAAAACGTTCTTTCATTATTTCCGCCCAGAGTTTTCTTGCAGCTCTAAACTTGGCAACTTCCTCAAGAAGATTGTTGTGAGCGTTAAAGAAAAAAGAAAGTCTCGGAGCAAAAACATCCACATCAAGTCCTGATTTGATCGCTGCGTCTACATAGGCAATTCCATCTGCCAGAGTGAAAGCAACTTCCTGAACAGCGTTAGAACCTGCTTCACGGATGTGGTAACCTGAAATAGAAATAGTATTCCATTTGGGAACATTCTGGGAGCAGTATTCAAAGATGTCGTTTATGATCCTCATTGAAGGTTTTGGAGGGAATCTGTAGGTTCCTCTTGCTATATACTCTTTAAGAATGTCATTCTGAATAGTTCCAGTGAGCTTATCGGCTGAGAATCCCTGTTTTTCAGCAACTACGATATACATTGAAAGAAGAACTGCAGCCGTTGAATTAATTGTCATTGATGTAGAAACTTCACCTAAAGGAATTCCGTCAAAAAGAATTTCCATATCCCTGAGTGAATCAATTGCAACACCGACTTTTCCAACTTCACCGTCACTCATCGGATGATCTGAGTCATAACCGATCTGTGTCGGAAGATCAAAAGCAACTGAAAGTCCTGTCTGTCCGTTTTTAAGTAAATATTTGTATCTGTTATTGGATTCTTCAGCAGTTCCAAAACCGGCATACTGACGCATTGTCCAAAATCTTCCTCTGTACATTGTGGGCTGAACGCCTCTTGTATAAGGAAAATTTCCAGGAAAATTCGTTTCTTCCAAATATTTGTCATCTGCATCTTCCGGAAAATAAACCGGATGAACCTCTTCGTTAAAAGAAGTTTTAAACATTTTTTTTCTTTCGGGAAATCTAGATACTGTTTTCTGGTATGAACCTTCTTTCCATTTCAAGAATTCTTCTTTCACAGACATAAATTAACTCCATAAAAAAATCAAAAAAACAAAATTCAAGGGATTTTATACCCACACAATTAAATTGCAAAAAAAACGGACAATTATATAATCTAATTCTGATTCGAGTTATTGTTTTGCTAATTAATTATTACATAAAATCCATGAAACAGATCAACGAGCTTTACAAAGACGACAAGCCCAGAGAAAAAATGCTGCAAAAAGGGCCACTTGCACTGAAAAACTATGAACTCATTGCGCTCATTCTCGGAAGCGGATTTAAGGGAATGCCTGTGCTTAAGATCGCCAAAGCAATTGAGAAATTCCTTAAAAAAGAAGGTATCGAAGGAATCACTGTAAAAAAACTTTTGCGTATTGATGGAATAGGTTCAGCAAAAGCATGTCAACTCACCGCCGCCTTTGAACTTGCAAGAAGACATTATGAAAGTCCCGAAGCCGTCACTATCACTCATTCAAGGGATATTGCAGAACTTTTAAAAAGCTATGCCTGCAAAAATCAGGAACATTTCATTACAGTTACACTTGACGGAGCAAGCACCGTAATAAAAACAAGAGTAGTCTTTATTGGAACACTCAACAGATCACTCGTTCATCCAAGAGAAGTCTTCGCACCCGCATTCACCGACAGAGCAGCATCCATCGTCATCGCTCATAACCACCCTTCAGGAAACATTCAACCGTCACTTGAAGACATTGAAATGACACAGAAACTAATAAAAGCAGGTCAACTCCTCGGAATTGAGATAATTGACCACGTCATTCTCACAAAAAATGGACACTATTCATTTCATGGGAATGGGAAATTATGAATCCCCCTAGCCCCCTTTGACAAGGGGGGAAACCCCCAAAAATCCCCCTAGCCCCCTTTGACAAGGGGGAACCGGAAATCAAAGTCCCCTTGTCAAAGGGGATTTAGGGGATTCTCAGATTAAATCAAAGTCCCCTTGTCAAAGGGGATTTAGGGGATTCAAGGGATTATTCTTTCTCTATCCAATTCCCGCCAAGTGCTCTATGAAGCTGGACTCTTGAGAGAATCGCACCTTTTGTGATTGTTAGATTGAGTTTTTTCATTGAGATAATGTTCTTTTTCAATTCAAGGAGTGCCGGATAGGAATAGACTCCTTTTTCATAGCGTGTTCTTGCAATTTGATAGATCTTTTCCATTGAGATGAGTCTCTTTTCAACACTATTTTTCTGAATATCGGCATTTTCAACAGTTAAAAGTGCGTCCTCGACTTCTCTAAACGCATTTAGCACTATCTTTTTGTAGTTAAGCTGTGCCTGCTGATAGAGAACAAATTTCTGATCGACAACCGCATATTTGCTGAGTCCCGCAATTGAATAGCTCACATCGGCACCGACTGAAGATGTGAGAAAATCACTGGTAAAAAGTTTTGTAAACTCCATAACATTGAGATAACCAAGCAGTCCAGTAATTGAGATCTTTGGAAAAAGATCCGCCCTGGCAGCTCCCACATCCTGCCTTGCCGCTTCAACCTTAAACTCAGCCGCTTTTATATCCGGTCTGTTCTTTAAAATTGATGACGGAAGTCCCGCCGGGATCGGATCATAGTTTTCAGGAAGTTCACCAACTCCCGTTTCAAGAAAACCCTTCGGATATTCCCCGATAAGAACAAGCAGAGAATTAATTTTTTTCTTAAGATCACTTGAAGATGAGTTTAGGTCAGCTTGCGCACTTTCAAGTTGCTGAGAACTTTGCTCAAGTTCAGTTAGACCGATTGTTCCTGCTTCATATTTCTGCTTTGAGAAACCATAAAGTTCTTTTGCGATCTCAAAAAGATCCGTATCGTATTTCTTCACTTCCTGACGTTCTTTCAGGTCGTTATAGAGTATTATTGTCTGAGAAATTATTGAGAGATAGACAGTCTGCAGATCTTCCTTTGTTGCAAGAAGGTTTGCGATCACAGACTTTTCCTGACTTTTCAGCCTTCCCCAAATATCAAGTTCAAATGAAAGTCCCAGATTAAGCATATAGCTGTCAGTAGTTTTCGGAGCATATCCCATTTGACCATTATTAAAAGAAACAGCCGGAGCCCTTCCGTAAGATCCGCCAGCCTTTGCTGAAACCATTGGGAAACGTAGTCTTCTTGCCACTGAGAACTGACTCTCCAGCAAATTAACACGACTTATTGCAAGCATAATATCAAGATTGTTAACTATAGTTTTTTCCACAAGTTCATTGAGCGCTTCATCGTTAAATCTTTCCCACCACTTGTATGGAGCAACCTCATCTTCCGTGACAGAATCGATCTGACTTGAGAATTTTTCAGGAGCTTTCTGCTCTTTTGCAAGATCCGTTTTCTTTGGAGCCATTGAGCAGGATGCAACAAAAAACGATAAAATCAGTACAGAAAGTAACTTTCTCATTGTGCCACCTCCTGTTTTTTGCCTTTAAACACATTTTTCAAGTCCTCGATCGCGGAAATTCCACAGGGCACAAGTATCAAGGTAGTCGCAGTTGAGAAAACAACACCGAATCCAAGACTGATCGCCATCGGAATTAAGAATTGAGCCTGTATACTTTTTTCAAAGATCATGGGAAGCAACCCTACAAAAGTTGTTATAGAAGTCAGCAAAATAGGCCTTATTCTCTGTCCTGAAGCCTTAATAATAGCCTTGTTCAGGCTCTCACCCTTTTCTCTTACCATCTCATTTATAAAATCGACCAGAACCAGCGAATCATTAACAACAACTCCCGAAAGTGCAACAACTCCGATCAGACTCATAATCGTCATATTCCAGCCTAAAAGAATGTGCCCGAAAATCGCTCCGATAAGTCCAAACGGAATTGCACTCATGATTATCAGCGGCTGAGAATAAGATTTAAATGGAATTGCCAGAAGCATATATATCAGCATCAGGGCAATTGCATAACCAATAACAAGACTTCCAAGCGATTTCTGCTGCTCACGCTGAGAGCCTTCAAAAGAGTATGTGATATTCTGTAATTTAGGCAGAACATCCTTTTCGATCCTCGTTGCAAGATCTTTGTTAATTTCATTTGCATTTGTCACCAGATCATCAACATCGGCAGTAACTGAAGCAATCCTCGTTCTGTTTGAACGGTTTATCGAAGCATAACCTCTTCCCATGTCAACTTCTGCAACATCTGAAAAAGGAATTTCATCGCCACCTTTTGTCCTTATCATCATGTTTCTGATATCTGCGAGAGACTTTCTGTGCTCTTCATCATATCGTACCATGACCCTTATTTCATCCTTGCCTCTCTGAATTCTCAAAGCTTCATCACCGAAAAAAGCCTGTCTGACCTGAAAAGCAAGATCATTTGTCGTTAATCCCAGAGTGGATGCAGATGGTCGGAGCTTTAGTTTCAACTCCTCTTTTCCTTCTTGAAGAGTATTTTTTATGTCAAACACACCCTTGTATTCACGGAGTATCTCCTCTGTCATTTTCACGGCTTTTGCAAGATCTTCATCATTTTCTCCGGAAAGCTGAACTTCAACAGGATTACCGGAACTGAACATACTTGCCTGAAAAGTGAGCGATCTGACTGAAGGCACAGGGCCCGTCAATTCTCTCCATCTATTTACCATTTCTGTCGTTGAAAAAGACCTTTTCTCCGAGCTTAATAATTCTATAGTTACCTGAGCTTTGGAGGGATCTGCAAAAAGAGAAGTTTTGCCTCTGGGGCCTCCTGCAGTTGCCGGCTGTTCGCCAATTATGGAGAAAGTGTTTTTAACAAGAATATCTGCAACTTCAGGATATTTCTCCTTATATTCGGCAATAACCGTATCAGCCGATCTCATAATTTTTTCAATTACTTCCTCAGTCTGTTTTATGGATGTTCCCGGAGGCATTTCAACAAGAGATATCATGTTGTCAGATTCCACTTCGGGGAAAAATGTGAATGAAAGTATGCCGCTTGTTAACATCCCGACAGCAAAAAGGAGAATGAAAACATTTATTGCGATCGTTGTATATTTGTATTTCACAGCAAGCCTGAGAAAAGGAGTGAATTTGTTCTTAACGAACTTCTCCAGACCCTTTGAAGTAGCTTGACTTATACGGCATAGATAATTTGTACAGACTCCCGTTTTCTGTATCTTTACAGAACTTAGATGAGCCGGAAGAATAAAGAGAGATTCAATGAGACTGAGCACAAGAACAGCAATAACAACAACAGGAATAACGCCCATCACTTTTCCTATACTTCCATCAAGAAAAAGAAGCGGTCCAAATGCAGCAATCGTTGTTAAAATGGCAAAAACAACTGGAATCGACACTCTAAGAGCTCCGATTTTAGAAGCTTTCCCGGGCTCCACCCCTTTCTCGCGTTCAGAAAAGATATTCTCCCCCACAACAATGGCATCATCAACGACAATTCCAAGCACTATAATAAAGGCAAAAAGACTTATAACATTGATGCTGGTATCCGTATAGATCATCACTGTAAACGCACCAATAAACGAGATTATAATTCCACTAGAAACCCAGAAGGCAAGCCTTACATCAAGAAAAAGAGCAAGTGTTATAAGCACAAGAATAAAACCCATTATCGCATTTCTCACAAGCAGATCTATTCTTGCTTTAAGGATCTTTGTCTTATCATCCCATGAAGTAACGGAAACACCTTTCGGCAAGCGTGGCGATTTGTCTTCGATATAGTTTTTCACCACCTGTGCAACTTCCGTGGCTTTCTGATCACCAACCCTATAAACATTAATTAATGCGGCTGGCTTTGAATTGAAAAATGTTTTCAGATCCGAATCTTCGAAACTGTCTCTGACTGTCGCAACATCTCCAACTGTGATAATTGTTCCGTCAAAATTGGTTCTTAAAACAACATTTTTATATGAATCCGCATTTTTTCCCAGAGCGTTTGTTCTTATGAGTATCTCACCAGTTCCAGTTTTTATTTTTCCACCGGGAAGATCCAGGCTGCCGGTTTTAACAGCATTTGTTATTTCAGAAAAAGTCATTCCGAGCTTACGCAGCTTTTCCTCAGAAACCTCAATAGATATCTCATAGTTTTTCACTCCTGAAATAGCCACCTGCGTAATTCCCGGGTTTTTTAAAAGATCATCTTTGATTTCTTCCCCTACAACTTTGAGAGTTTTTTCATCAACATCACCATATATTCCCAGTTGAATTACCTGAGCTCTGACTATACCTTCTTTAATAACAGGTTTTTCTGCGTCTTTGGGTAAGGTTGTCAACCTATCAACCTCTGCTTTCATCTTGTCCCGAACTTCTTTTATATCAGCACCGAACTCAGTTTGAGCTGTAATTATACCAATTCCTTCTGATGAAATTGAAGAAACTTTTTCAATCCCTTCAATTCCCGCGATAGCCTCTTCAATTTTCACGCAGACAGTCTCTTCCACATCTTTTGGAGATGCACCCCGATAGACAACTTCAACAGTAATAAAGTCAAGCGGTATCTCAGGGAAAACTTCCTGTTTTACATTAATGAGCGAAACAATTCCACTGACCACAATAAATAGCATCAGAAGATTTGCCGCAACGTGATTTTCATTCATCCATGCAATAGCAGATCTCATTTTTGTGCCTCCGATCTAACTTTCATTCCGTTGACCGCATCTCTCAGCACTGAAATGACAACATTTTCTCCATCTTCAATTCCTTGCGACACAATGGCCATATCTTTGAGATACCCCTCTATCTTCACAGACCTGATCTCAAGTACTCCGTCTTTCACAATATAGATCTTTTCATCTCTAACGATCTTTGAAGGAATTTCAAACGCCTTTTCAAGTTTCTTTCCACTCACCGTTACATTAACGAACATATTGGGAAGCATCGGAACATTCTTTGTTGTATATGGTCTTTTCACCTCAATGATGAGCTTTGGAAGTCTGCTTTTATTCTGAAGTTCAGCTGTCATTCTTCTGACATTCCCCTTCCACAGATTCTTTCTTCCCGAAAAATCAGAAGTTATCAAGGCTTTGGGAACATTTTTTCCTGTAATATCAATCCACTGGAGCAATTTATCATTAAGCGGAACTTCAACTTCCATCAACTCTTCGCTGTATATTGATGCCAACTGCATTCCCATTGATACTACCTGACCTTTTCCGACCATCTTTGAAACTACTCTTCCGGTAAAAGGAGCTTTTATAACTGTCCTTTCAAGGTTTAGTTTTGCAAGATCCAGGTTTGCCTTTGCAGCATCCAATCCTGCCTGCGCAGTCGCTATCTGAGGTTTTCTAAGCACCAGATCTCCCGGCTCACTATCCGGATTATTCTTTGAAAATGATTCCCATTCGCTTAAAGCTATATCTGAATCAGCCTCTTCTTTTGCCAGATTAAGCTCCTGCCTTTTCACCTCTGCCTGTGCCGCCTGAACCCTAAGATTATATTCTCGTGGATCAATGGTAAAAAGTGTCTGACCTTTTTTAAAAAAACCACCAGTCTTCATATTTTTTGAGATTGCAACTACCTTTCCCTGAACCTGAGAAACAACATTTACCGAATTGAGAGCTTTTACCGTTCCTGTTGCCTCGACATCCATATCAACTATTCCTGAAACAAACGAAGTCGTCTCAACAAAAGGAACAATGACCGACTTCACTTCCTTTTCCGGTTTGGGTCTCATCATCGTCATAAAAACAACGACAGCTATGCCCGCAAGAACTATTACAAAAGGAAGCAACTTCTTTAGAATTTTCATACCGATCTCCCTACAGCTTTTTTAGCGTTGTCAAACATTCTGGATATCTGTTTTCCAAAAACTTCCCGCTCTTCATCGGAAAACCCTTCAAACATTGTATCACTCCAACTCTTTAGAATTTTCATTATTTCAGGAATGAGCTCTTTTCCTTTTTCAGTCATATAAAGCCTGAAACAACGATGGTCTTTGTTACATTCCAGCCTCTTAACAAGCCCAAGATCTACAAGTTTTTTAAATGCTCTTGCAGTTGTGGCCTTATCCATACACAGGTACTCGTTTACGTCTTCCTGTCTTTCTCCTTCATGCTTTATTAAAGCCATAAAAAAAGGAAACTGACCAGATGACAATCCAAACTTTTCCAGATCCTCATTTACGTGCGAATGGGTTAACCTTACTATTGCTGAAAGGTTTCGACCTACAGTCTTTTGAAAGTCCATATAACATCTCCAATGTAAAAAACAAAACTAGTTGCATTCGCAACCTTCTAGTCATAGAATAAGCACGATAGTTGCAAATGCAACCTTTTTTGTGATTCTTTTGGGTGCACCGTCTGTAATAACTATTGATATAACACTTGCAAAACATCCATAGTTTGTAAAATCAGCCCTTTATCACAGACAACAGACACCTCATTGTTGAAAATATGCTGCCAATCGCATGTAAATCACACCGAAACAATATTTGCACGACCCTTTATGCACATTTATTAAGGCGAGTTAATATTGCGAGCATCAAATGTGTCGTTCATTATAACCGACTAAATATTGTCAACCTCAAATGTGCGAGTCATTATAAGCGAAAAAATATTTGGAGAGTCAAAAAGAAGGTGCATGAACAGCGAAATAATATTAACTCGCCTAAAAATGACGTTCATTATCACCGTCACAATATTTGCACGGCTATAAATGCCGTTCATTATTGCCGTCAAAATATTAACGCGGTTATAAATGACGTTCATTATCACCGTCAAAATATTGGCACGGCACAAAATGCATCACATAATGAAGAGATTTTGTAAGAATTGTTGGTTGGTTAGCCATTTAATGAGCTGTTTTTGGAAAAACTCTTCATAATATTTGTCTCAAATGAGGAAAAAGTAGCGAACTTGAAGGTCAAGATGTGGA
>Ga0222695_1000318_pt1 | contig 28952 bp, 23 predicted proteins | sample AntAcemetage1398_FD_179834 | JGI IMG/M metagenome (GOLD analysis project Ga0222695, IMG submission 179834) | Saline water microbial communities from Ace Lake, Antarctica - #1398 | ecosystem: Environmental > Aquatic > Non-marine Saline and Alkaline > Saline | place: Antarctica: Ace Lake...
CATTTTTTTAATAAAATTGAAACGCCGAAGGCGTACCATAATTCGACGTTGGAAGTTCGATGTTCGACGTTCCTTCAGAGATTTGCAGGTCTGGCAAAAATCTATGTGCCTCTGTGCCTGAGTAGTTGCTGTATTTAAACCTATCTGCGGTCATCCTCCAAAGGCGGACAAGTCTGTGTAAATCTGTGGCTGAATAGTTACTAATATTTTGGATATATATTAACATGAAATCCTGTCAATGTGCAATTTTATATTTCTTGTAATATCTGAAAGTTAGAATTTCAGGGTAATCCACAAGAAAAATCAAATTTGATGGCGTTGTAAAAAGTTATCACTCCGCTGAAAACCGGAGTGATAACTACCCGTAACTGTTTGAAAATACTGAAATCCGGCTTTCGTCGGAATTACGGTTAAGAGGCATTTTGGATTTTCTACGACCCCATCAAATTTTATTTGACAATAAATATGTATTTGATTATATTTCCAGTTTTATTTTAATAAAATGCAAAGGGGGTGATTCCAATGGTTTGTACAACGATAAAGGAAGGTGTTGAATGTCCTTTTATGACAAAAAAAGGGTGTTCTTATAATGGCGGGATTTGCCATAAAGTAGTTGATCAGTGCAACGGCTGCAACCGCACCGTAGAGTTTCCAACTGGCTGGTATTGTGCAATATCTCCTGAACCTTCATTAAAATGGAGAAATGGCGCCTGCAATTTTGCCTCTCATGTTTCCGCTGCAGTAGCTGTCGTAAAAACAAAAATCAATCCGCTCAAGGCATCTAAAAGAGGGGGTAGATAATGTTGTTTTTAATTTACACGTAAACCCCGTTCAGTAATGTGGCGGGGTTTTTTATTGTAAAAAATAGTATTTTGTGTAAGATTTTCGGTGTTGGGAAAGCCGGTTTTTTGATTTAAATTTAATCAGCAGTTAGTTTTTGCAGGAAATATACTTGAAACAGGAAGGAAATTCTATTTATGAACCCCATTGCAAAGCAGCTTAATGATACAATCACAGCAGGCAATTCTTATATAATGGAGATGTTGTCTGATATAGGGAAAGAGCTGTTTTTCCCAAAAGGAATTTTAAGCCAGAGTGCAGAGGCAAAGGAAAAGGCTTTTGAGTTAAATGCAACCATAGGAATCGCAAAGGAACACGGAAGAACCATGCGTTTCAATTCGGTTATGGAGGCAATTAACGGAATAGCTGCAAAGGAGTCCTTGACTTATGCTCCATCCTTTGGAATTGCCGGACTAAGAAAAGTATGGCGGGATTCAATCTTTAAAAAAAATCCCTCTCTTGCAGATAAACACATAAGCAACCCTGTTATTACCTGCGGTATAACTCATGCTATAAGTATGGTTGCAGACATGTGGATAAATCCGGGAGACGTAATCATACTGCCTGATATGATGTGGGGCAACTACAACCTTATCATGAATGTAAAAAAACAGGGGAATATAACAACTTATCCGCTTTTTTCAGAGGCCGGGGGATTTAATCTTAAAGCCTTTGAGAAAAAGGTTTTTGATGAATCAGAAAAACATGACAAAATAATAGTGCTGCTTAACTTTCCGCATAATCCCACAGGTTATACAGTAACAAAGGATGAAGGAGATAGTATTGTTAATATCTTAACTGAGGTTGCGGGTAAGGGTACAAATGTAATTGCAGTTACAGATGATGCTTATTTTGGACTTTTTTATGAGGAAGAAACACTTAAAGAATCACTCTTTGGAAAATTTTGTGATAAGCATCCCAGACTGCTTGCCATAAAGATGGACGGGGCTACAAAGGAAAATTATGTCTGGGGTTTAAGGGTGGGTTTTATTACTTACTCCTGCATGGCGGATGGAGATACTGCGCCGGTATATGATGCCCTTGAAAAGAAAACAGCCGGTTCTATCAGAGGCTCAATATCAAATTGTTCCCATCTTGGTCAATCCATTGTGTTGAGGTCCATGCAGCATGAGGATTATCCAACAGAAAAAAAAGAAAAATTTGAAATATTAAAAAACAGAGCAAAGCGAGTAAAAACTGTTTTATCTGATCCAAAATACAATGATGCCTGGGATGTTTATCCATTTAATTCAGGTTATTTTATGTGTATAAAATTAAAATCAACAAATGCTGAAACTCTGAGGCTGCATCTTTTAGATAAATACGGGGTAGGACTTATTTCCATAGGCGACAGAAATTTAAGAGTAGCCTTTTCCTGCCTTGAAGAAGAAGATATCCGCAAATTATTTGATATTGTACTGCAGGGAGTAGAAGACCTCAAAAGCATGAAACAATGAGATTGGCAGCCGTCGACATAGCCCATGCAGGCAAATGGATGCTTAATTTTGTTGCAATAGGTATTATCGCAGGATTGGGATCCATTGTTTTTCATTACCTTTGTCAGCTGGGGCTTCATTATTTTATGGATCTTATGGCCGGCTATCGACCACCTTCTCCTGCTGGTGAACATCATCTGCTCAGTCCAACCAATACTCCTTTTAATCGTTATATCCTTTTATTTCTTCCCGCTTTTGGCGGCATATTAAGTGGATGGCTTGTATATACTTTTGCACCTGAAGCAGAAGGGCATGGTACAGATGCAGCAATTGAGGCATTTCACGAAAAAGGCGGGTTTATTCGTGGCAGAGTTCCAATAATCAAAACAATAGCCTCTGCCATTACTCTTACAACCGGCGGATCAGGCGGTAGAGAAGGGCCTATAGCCCAGATAGGAGCCGGTTTTGGTTCATTTCTTGCGACAAAGTTAAAGCTGTCGAACCGGCAGAGAAGGATAATGATGGCTGCGGGAATCGGCGCAGGCGTTGGAAGTATATTCAGGGCGCCCCTTGCAGGGGCTATTTTTTCCGCAGAAGTGCTTTACAGAGATCCTGAACTTGAATCCGAGGTAATAATTCCTTCCGGAATTTCTTCAGTAGTGGCTTATTGTATGTATTGCCTGGTATTCGGGTGGGGGACTTTGTTTGACTCCCCTGATTTTCATTTCCATAATCCACTTGAACTTGGGCCTTATATTATTCTTGCGTTTGTGGTTGTAGGCACGGGAATATTATATATTAAATCATTTTATGGTGTAACCAGCCTTTTTAAATCCTTTAAAATTCCAAACCATATAAAACCTGCCATAGGAGGGATTTGCACAGGAATAGTGGGTTTCTTTTTGCCACAGACCCTGGCTTTTGGTTATGGTTTTGCTCAGCAGGCTCTTAACAATGAATTGACTATTCCATTTCTTTTTCTGCTTGCTTTTGGCAAGATAATTACCACTTCATTTTCAATAGGATCAGGTGGAAGTGGAGGGGTGTTCGGTCCTTCGATTGTTATAGGCGGAGCAATGGGCGGTGTTGTCGGAAAGCTTTTTCACCAAATCATGCCAGGCATTGTAACACAGCCGGGCGCTTTTGTCGTAGTTGGCATGGCAGGTTTTTTTACCGCTGTTTCAAACACGCCGATTTCAACAATTATATTTGTCAGCGAAATGACCAATTCATATCATCTGCTTTTGCCAAGTCTTCTTGTATGTTCTCTGTCATACATACTTGCCCAGAAATGGACCATTTATAAAAAGCAGGTTAAAGGAAGAATCAATTCTTCGGCTCATCTTGGAGATTTTTTTGTAGATATTCTTCAGGCCATAAAAGTCAAAGACCTTATGCATATTGTGAAAAAGGTCGATTTAATACCTCAGGATATGAGTTTTTTAGATTTTAAAAAGTATTTTTCAAAGACAAAACAGCACTATTTTCCGGTTATAGATAAGGATGAAAGACTTATAGGAATATTTTCCAGCACTGATATAAGGGGCGTATTGTTTTCCAGCGAAATTGAGCATCTGGTTTTGATGAAGGATATTTGCGTGTCTGATATCATCGTAGCCACTCAATCTGATGATTTAAACACAGTGCTTCAAAAATTTACTACAAAAAATATTGATAGCCTTCCTGTAGTTAAGGATGATGATCATCAAAGTCTTGTCGGTATGCTGAACAGGAGAGAGGTTATTGCATTTTACAACCAGCAAATACAAAAAATGAAAAACAAGGTTAAAGAATAGACGGTAACTTTTCAGTTTTAATGTAATGCGGCGCACTCTTCGGTGCCTTGCCGCCTTTGATGGTATAATAATAGGCATACGTCATCGGGGTTTTGTCTGACAGAATGTCTCCGCCTATAACTCTTCCGAGAAACATGGTATGACTGCCGATATCCATCTGATTTATCAGTTCACACTCCACGAAGGCTGCGACAAAATCCTCCATGACTATAGGCGCGCCGTTTTGTCCTGTTTTAATATTGATCCCCTCAAATTTGTCAATATCTCGACCCGACTTAAACCCGAATTTGCCGATTATGCCTGCAGGGGTATCCTCCGACAAAACCGAAAGAGTAAAAACCTTGCTGTTTTCTATGAATTCATGTGTCAGATTGTCGTGATTTACGCATGCCGCGATAGTTGCAGGCTCCGAATTTGCCTGCATAACGGAGTTTACGATCTGGCCATTAAATTCATTATTTTTTCCGGATGTTAATATATACATCCCGTAGCTGATTTTATGCAGAGCTTGTTCGTTCATGAATTATTCTCCTTCTCCTTGCAATAAGAGACCTTTGCAAAACGCCCCCTTTTGCCCAATTTCTGCGTCAGGCCCCAGTACCATCTGCCGGAGCTACGGGGTAAACTCAAATTTTAAGCCTCGAAATACTCAATGTATTCCTACGTTTAAAATTTTCGGCTTCCTTGAACTTGAGCAAAATTGAACATTTTTCAAAGGTCTCAATAAAAGACCGGGCGAACCCGATTTTTATCGAATACTCTAAATAAAATTATGCTCTTTGTGTTTTTTCGCAATAGTTGCAGCCAGTGCATCCAGGGCTTTAAAATCACCTTCTGAAGGCACCCCTTTGCAAAGCACAGGGTCTATGACCTCTACCTTAAGTTTGGGGATCATTCCGGCAAGTGTTTCTACTGTTTTCCCTCCCCATCCATAAGAGCCGATAATGGAAAGAAATTTTGTTTTGGGCCGAAGGGCATTGGCAAGAAATGCGGCATAGGCCGCATAAGGATGAGGGCCTGCCAGGACCGTGGGGGTTCCAATGACGATTGTAGCTGCATCAACCATAGCCATGGCGAGTTTTCCTATGTCGGTTACTGCAAGGTTAAACTGTTCAACACGAACGCCTCTTTCTACAAGGGCTGAGACAAAATAATCGACCATCTGCTTCGTGCTTTTGTGCATTGATACATAGGGCAGGAGTACTGTGTTTCGAGGAGGACCGATTATCCAGTCACGGTAGGCATCAATAATAAATGCCGGGCGGGGATATATTTGTCCATGACTTGGAGCGATCATTTCTATATCGTAAGCGGCTAATTTTTCAAGGTTTTTTTCAATTATATTACGGAAGGGCATCATGATTTCGGCAAAGTAGCGCTTAGCGGGCTCATAAACGCGCCCTTCATCAACAACAAAGAGATCAGTCGTTGCGATATGTGAACCGAAAAAGTCACAACTGAAAAGGATCCTGTCTTCTTGCAGATAGGTTACCATGGTTTCGGGCCAGTGAACCCAGGGAGTATGGATAAATTTAAGGGTTTTGTCACCTAAAGACAGGGTATCACCATCTTTAACGGTTATAAAGGATTCCTCAGGTATTCGCAGAAGATCGATAAGCATCCCTTTTGCTCTGGGTGTAGATATTAGCCTGGCATCGGGGTATTTTTCAAGAACCTGCGGGATTGTTCCGGAGTGATCCTGCTCGGCATGGTGCGAAATTATGTAATCGATCCTGGATACGCCCTCAAGCTGTGACAAGAATTCATCGGCCATGGCAGGATCAACTGAATCCAGCAAAACGGTCTTCTTGCTTCCTTTTATAAGATAGGCGTTATAGCTCGTTCCGTCCGGCAGGGGCACAAGAGAATCAAACAGACGCCTGTCCCAGTCCACAGAACCCATCCAGTAAATACGGTCTTTAATCTTTCTTGCTTTCATGGGGGTGCCTCCTTAAGGTTTGAAGGATCAAAGAACTGCCCATCATGTTCTGAGACCTTTGCATAACTGCCATTTTCCCGTGATGCGGCGTCAGTCTCAAATTTTAATCCTCAAAATACTCTATGTATTCCTGCGGTTAACATTTTCGCCTTCCTTGCCTGACAAAAAAATGTCACGTTCTGCAAAGGTCTCGTTCTAAGTAACTAAAATAACATATATATGTATATTGTCAAAGATTTTATGCCTTAGAACGGGTCTCGCTGGCGGCAAGGCGAGCAGAAAAATAAGTATATAAGGCGGAACAGGCTGAAAATCCGAGCCCTCTGGCATAAAGTCTTTATATAAAAGATTTGTAATTACTCAGCCACCGATCTACGCTGATTATCACGGATATTTTTTTTGTTATCATATAACTATTCAGGCACAGAGGGGCATAGTTGTCTTGCCTGTTTGCCGCTTAACTTCCTGATTAAGCTGCTAAGCATTCGTTCTATCTCTCGGTTTAATTCAGATAACTTATCGAATTCGTCTCTTTTCAAATAATACAGGTTCATAGAAATTTCTATCTGGGTTTGCAATTTATCAGGTACAGAGGGGCATATATTTTTGCCAGACCTGCAAATCTCTATATGTTTTTATTTTGCTTTGTGCCACTGTGCCTTTGCCCCTCTGAGCCTGACTAATTACTGTATTTAAACCTTTCTGCGGTCATCTTCCAAAGGCGGACAAGTCTGTGTAAATCTGTGGCTGAATAGTTACAAAGATTTAAATATTAAAAAATTATTGCTATTTAATAAAGTCATTGTAATATATTATAAAAATTAATAGCCGGCTTAATTATGATGAAATCGTAAAAAGTCACGAATTTAACTACAGATGGATAAGTAAAAAGGTTTACCCGCCTTTGGCGGCGCCGGAGGCGACCAGGGTTCATATATAAGGCGTAGTATTTTTTCAGGACCGAAGGCATACATATAGTATGTCGAGGATCTGAAAAAATACTACAACACAGTAGATGGGACTTTTTACGACGCCATCAAATTCAGGTATGATAAAATGCATAAACTAAAAGGCCAGTTTATTATATTATTTTTGTTTTCTTCATTAATACTTTTTTTGTGTTTCCCTTCCCACGTTTTATCTCAGGCTAAAGATCAAAATTCTGCGCTTAAAGAAACCGGGCAAACTTCATCTTTAAAAAAGGGCATAGATATTCCGGTTCCAGATAAAAAATTAGATAGGGCTGGAGAAAAAATAGGAGCAGGGATTGAAAATTTTGGAGAAAAAGCATCGTTACATGTTGGTGAATGGATAAATGCAAAGGCTTTTGCCGGCATAACATGGCTGAAGCTTGTAGTTTGTCTTTTTTTGATATTTATTGTGGTCATTATCGAACGACTCGTTAGGGCCGTACTTCATAAAAAGGAGCGAAGCATACCCTCTGAAGGAGAAGAAATATCCTGGACAAAGTTTTTTCTCCGGTCAATTGAAAAGCCGCTTTCATTAGTTATCTGGATTTATGGTATCTATATAGCGTTGTCTCCTTTTTTAGTTCATTTTAAAGCCCCGGATGGCACTAATCTTGTTCATAGTATAGCGCAAAGAGCTGCCGGTATAGGCGGAATACTTGCAATTGTCTGGTTTGTATTACGTTTAGTCAAAATTGTTGATATAAAGTTAAAAAAATGGGCTGATTCTACTGAAGGCAGTATCGACGATATGCTTGTCCCTCTTGTAGGGACAACATTAAGAATATTTATCATAATTATCGGTGGCATGATAGTTATTCAAAACCTTACAGGCCTTCAATTAGGGCCATTAATTGCTTCACTTGGAATAGGCGGTCTGGCTGTAGCTCTGGCAGCCAAAGAATCTATTGCAAACTTTTTTGGAACCCTTACCATTCTATTCGACAAGCCCTTTCAGGTTGGAGAACGCATAGTAATTGATAATTACGACGGCACTGTTGAATCTGTGGGTTTCAGGAGCACGCGCATCAGGACATTGACCGGCCACCAGGTAAGCATCCCAAACGAAAAAGTCGTTAATTCAGCACTTGAAAACATAGGACGCAGGCCCCATATCAGATGGCTCACAAATATCACCATAACCTATGATACTCCCCCGGATAAGGTTGAAAAAGCAGTAAAAATCATAGAGGATATTCTTGAAAATCATGAGGGAATGAACAAAGATTTTCCACCAAGAATATATTTTAACAATTTCAATGATTGCAGCCTGAACATTATGGTTGTTGCGTGGTATCATCCTCCTGAATACTGGACTTACCAGGCATGGATACAGAAGACATGTTTTGAAATTATGAGGGAGTTCGAAAAAGAAGGTATAGAGTTTGCCTTCCCAACCCAGACTCTTTATCTCGCAAACGACGAAAAACGCCAGCTTAAACTCAAATTATTATCAGGTGAAAACGTACAGAAAATATAGTTATGTAATATTATCAGGGATTCGCTCGATATTGAGGTTCAACTACGATAGAAGAGATATAAAAGAAAATTACTTGAGATGTATGACAGATCCTGATTCGTTCTGGGTTGCAACGCTGAGTTGGATGTTTTTATTTGTCAGAGCAGGTCCTATGATATTCAAGGCTTTTTCAGGAGTGTTGTTTGTTTCGCTCATATGAGCGAGAATAACATGCTGAAGCATATCATGACAGACTGCACTTAAAAGATTTTTTGATTCTTCATTTGAAAGATGGCCTGTCCTGTTTTTAATCCTCTGTTTTAATTCCCACGGGTAAGGACCGTTTATCAGCATATCTTTATCATGATTGGCTTCGAGGATTAATAATGAACAGTCTTTTAGATGCTCTTTAACCATTGAGGTGGCAATCCCCAGATCAGTTGCGATTCCGATTTTAGTTTTATCGAGATTTATAGTAAAACCAACTGGATCTTCTGCATCATGTGATGTTGGAAAAGGATGAATTGTCAGGGAATTTATAGCAAAAGATGTGCCGCTTTCAAAATTTACAATATTCTTAACCTTTCCAATATGTGAACACGCAGCCCTGGATGTTTGTTCGGTTATGAATACAGGCAGGTCGAATCGGCGTGAAAGAACTCCCACTCCGTGGATATGGTCAAAATGTTCATGTGATACAACAATAGCGTCAAGATTTTCAGGGCAAAGCTCTTGTGATTTTAGTCTTCGTTCTATTTCTATTCCGGAGAGGCCGGCATCAACGAGTATGGATGTGGAACCATCAGAAACAAATACGGCATTTCCTCTGCTGCCGCTCGCAAGCATACATACTGAAAGTTTATGGTTATTATCCGGCATAAGGAAAAAAATCTTCTCTTTGAGACCTTTGCAAAACCTCCCCTTTTGCCCAATTACTGTGTCAAGCCCCAGTACCATCTGCCGGAGCTACGGGGTAAACTCAAATTATAAGCCTCGAAATACGGTAGTGTATTCCTGCGGTTACAATTTTCGCCTTCCTTGAACTTGAGCAAAATTGAACATTTTTCAAAGGTCTCTCTTTACGATCCAGTATGGCCAAAGCCTCCATCATTGCGGATTGTTTCGTCTAAATGTTCAACAACTTGTAACAGGGCCTGATACACTTTTTTAATAACCATCTGGGCGATCCTGTCGCCTCTGCGAACAGTATAACTTTTTTTGCCGAGATTAATCAGGGGGATCATTACTTCGCCCCTGTAATCAGCGTCTATAGTGCCCGGTGAATTAATAATCCCTATGCCATGCTTTACGGCTAATCCGCTTCTCGGGCGTATCTGCGCTTCAAAGCCGCCGGGGATGGCCATGGCAAAACCTGTTGGTATAAGCAGGATTTCCCCCTTTTCAATAACAGTTTCTTTTTCTATTGCTGCATAGATATCCATTCCAGATGATTCAGCAGTCATATATCGTGGAACTGGAATATCATTATGTATGCCGGGCCTTAACCACAGCAGTTTAATAGCAGGTGTTTTGGTCATCTGTTTTTGCCACGACCGAGTTTTTTTATTTAATTGAGAGTTTATTTATCGCCAGTGGCCTTTTCATCTTCAATGACAGCTTTGCGGCTCAGACGTATTTTACCATTCTTTAGAATTTCGAGGACTTTGACCTTAACCATATCGCCTTCCTTAAGAATATCTGAAACCTTGGCAACACGTTGCGGAGCAAGTTCTGAAATATGGACAAGACCGTCGCAGCCAGGAGTTATCTGGACAAATGCACCAAAATCCATTATTTTTACTACTTTGCCTTCGTAGATTGCTCCAGCCTCAGGTTCCATTGTAATTTCTTTTATTGTCTGTAAGGCTGCATCTGCTTCTTCTTGAGAAAAAGCAGCGATTTTAACCAGGCCGGTATCATCTATTTCAATTTGTGTATTTGTTTCAGCTTGAAGAGCTCTTATTACTTTTCCGCCAGCCCCTATGATATCACGGATTTTATCTGGATTAACATTGATAGTTATTATTGCTGGAGCATAGGGAGAAATATTGTTTCTGGCTTTTTCCAGTGTTTCCATCATCTTGCCAAGAATAAAAAGCCTGCCCAATCGGGCCTGTTCAAGGGCTTTTTCCAGTATATCCGTTGACAATTCATGTATTTTAATATCCATTTGAAGAGCGGTTATGCCTTCAGATGTACCCGTTACTTTAAAATCCATATCACCGGCATGGTCCTCATCCCCAAGAATATCGGATAGTATAACCACATTATCTTCTTCTTTTATAAGCCCCATTGCAATACCTGCAACAGGCGCTTTTATAGGAACCCCGCCATCCATCAGCGCTAAAATACCCGCACATACAGTTCCCATGGATGATGACCCGTTGGATTCCAGTACTTCTGAAACGATTCGAATGGTATAATCAAAATCCTCTTTTGATGGCAGGACTTTTTCAATGGCTCTTGTTGAGAGTCCGCCGTGGCCTATATCTCTGCGGCTTGGTCCGCCAGCGCGTTTCACTTCTCCAACTGAATAAGGAGGGAAATTGTAATGAAGCATAAATGGTCTGAATTCCTCTCCGCCCAGAGTCTCCACTCTTTGCTGATCACGACCTGAACCAAGAGTTAAAACTCCTAATACCTGAGTTTCTCCCCTTGTAAACAGAGCGCTTCCATGAGGTCTGGGTAATATGCCAACCTCACAGGAAATAGGTCTTATTTCATCAAATTTTCTTTTGTCTATCCTGCATCCTTCTTTAAGAATAATATTTCGCATGGTTGATTTAATCAGGTCGTTACATATATTGGATATATCATCTTTTTGCTCAGCAAATTCATCGCCGAGTTTTGTAATAATTTCCGATTTAATGGCTCTTATCGCCAGGATACGTTCTTTTTTTCCTGGGATCATAAGGGCATCATGTATCTTCAAAGATGCTTCGAGTTTGATTTTATTTACAAGATTTTCATCTTTTTCAGGAAGAATAAATACGCGTTTTTCAACTCCGTTGCTTAGTCTCAGCTCCTTCTGTATTGCAATTACCGGCTTTAATGCTTCATGACCGAAAAGTATGGCTTTAAGCATATCTGCTTCGCACACTATGTCGCTGCCGCCTTCTACCATTATAATTCCGGTTTCAGAGCCTGCTACAATAATATTGATATCGCAGTTTTCATATTCACTTATTGGAGGGTTGATTACAAGCTCGCCGTTTATTCTGCCCACACGCACAGATGCGATAGGACCTGCAAAAGGAATGTCAGATATTTCAAGAGCTGCAGAGGCGCCTATCATTGCTAAAATATCCGGGTCATTTTCCTGATCCATTGAAATAACAACAGCGATAATCTGTGTTTCACTGCGATAACCCTTTGGGAAAAGAGGCCTGATTGGACGGTCTATCAGCCGTGCGGTTAATGTTTCTTTTTCACTTGGCCGGCCTATTTCACGCCTGAAATAATTACCCGGTATGCGACCTGCCGCATATATTTTTTCCTGGTATTCTACTGAGAGAGGCAAAAAATCTACAGGACGTTCTTCTCTGGATGATACAACGGTAACCATTACAATGGTTTCGCCGTATTGAACCACAACCGAACCAGAAGCCTGTTTTGCGATTTTGCCGGAGCTTATACTCAGAGTTTTTTCTCCAAACTTCGCCTTATATATATTTTCCATATTTTTCCTTAATTTTTCCTTAAATAATTTTACTGACTGAACAACAGCATGCAGAAGGCACGATGAATCAGATTCTTTATTTTCTCAAGCCCATGTTTTTAATTATTGTTCGATATCTTTGAACATCGTTATTTTTGACATAGTTTAAGAGCTTGCGGCGTCTTCCAACCAGAATCAGTAAACCTCTTCTGGAGTGATGATCTTTTTTGTGAATTTTCAGGTGCTCAGTAAGATATGTGATCCGATTTGTCAGAAGTCCGATTTGAACCTCGGGTGAACCTGTATCGGTGTCATGTAATTTGTATTGATTGATCAGCTCTTCCTTGATTTCCCTTGTCTGAACCACTTTATTTTCCTCCTATTAATATAATATTTTATAATTTATTGCGTCTAAAAATTTTACTATTATTTTTATTATTCCCTATTAAATCGAAAATGGCAACTTAATTGCAAACATGATCTTTATAATCAGGGTTATAATCTATGTTTCAGCAATATTTACGAAAAACACAGCAATACTGATATGTGTTGCTGTTTTCTTTCAGGTTCAGTATGGATATGAGATTATCGTTTTTATCCATAACCTTGATGAATCCTTCATTAATATGTTTTTGTTGTAAAACAACATCTTTTTTTGTGATTGTAGCACCGTGTTTTAATTTCTCAGTCAAAAAATTATCTGCAATACAGCCAGGCATATAATCCAAGGAACTTGACATGTTTATAAGCCTGTCTGAAAGCCTGTTAGACAGATTAAGGTTTTCTATTTCCTGCAAAGTTAAAGCCTGGTTGATTGTAAACCTGTTGTTTTCAATCCTCCTCAATTCTTTCAAGCATCCTCCGCATCCAAGAACCGCGCCAATATCTGCGCATAACGTCCTGATATATGTACCGGAAGAGCAGGATACCTCAAAACGTATAAGAGGCAAACTTATATTCAGTATTTTAACATATGAAATAAAAATATTTCTGGCTTCTTTCTGTACAGGCGTGCCTTTTCTGGCAAGCTTATAAAGAGGTACTCCCTTATGTTTCAGCGCTGAATAAACAGGAGGCTTCTGTTTAATTTCACCTTCAAACTGTTTAAAAGTCAGGGCCAGTTTTCTGTCTGAAAACATTACATTATCAGAGGTTGAAATTATATTTCCTGTAAAGTCCTGTGTGTCTGTTTCAATACCAAGATTTATAACGCCCACATATGTTTTTCTGTCATGAACTAAAAATCTGGAAAGCCTCGTGGCATTATTAATACAACATACCAGTACTCCTGTTGCAAACGGGTCAAGAGTGCCGGTGTGTCCGACCTTTCCGGCGCCAAGCAGTTTCTTGACACGTGATACAACTTTAGCAGAAGTAATGTTTGCCGGTTTATCTATAATTAAAAAACCATCTGATTCGTTTAGCATAGATCAAATTTTTTCAGCAAGATTTGAAATATGCTTTTTTAAATCAGCGATCGATGATTTAAAATTAAATCCAGCTGCCCTGTAATGTCCTCCTCCGCCAAAAGAAGAAGCAAAAGCAGCGACATCAAAATCTCCGTCAGAACGAAGGCTGACATGAAACCGGTCTTGTTTTTCTGATTTTTCTGTTGAGTCGTGCAGTTCTTTAATAAGCACTGCTATTTTTATATCTTTTATTGCTGTCGCGTAGTTTATAAGACCATTTGTTTCTTCAGGCAGAGCTTTTGTTTTATTTAACATTTCCTGCGTAACAGTCATCAAGCATAGCTTGCCGTTTTTAGATATTTCTATTGAACCAAGCACCTTGTTTAAAAGTTTTATATAACCCAGAGAGTGAGTTTCATATATGTTTTTAGAAATAGAATATGGGTCAGCGCCAATATCCACCATTTCTGCGCATATTTCAAAAGTAAATTTACTTGTATTCGCAAAACGAAACGAGCCTGTATCGGTTAAAATCCCCGTGTAAATCGAGGTGGCAATATCCCTGTTTATGGGAGACTTCATTTTTTTTAAAATACGATATATGATTTCAACGGTAGCACAGGCAGAAGAATCTATTAATTGAAAATTGCCAAAGTATGTATTCGAAATATGGTGGTCAATATTTATAACGACCGGTATATCGTTTACAAAAGAAGCTGCCTTTCCAATACGCTGCATATCACCACAATCAAAAACAATTGCCGTGTCATATACTGTTTCCTTGTTAATATGTTGTACAATACTTTTTACAGAAGGCAGAAAACGATAAGCAGCAGGAATGGGGCTTTCGTTATAAAGAGTTATTTTTCTCTGATCCGAAGCAAGTGAAAGCCCCATAGCAAGCAGTGAGGCTATAGCATCTCCATCTGGATTAATATGGGAGCAGAGAAAAACGTTCTTACTGTCTGTCAAGTGTTGTATTATCTGCTTCATCGGTTTTTATTGATTCCAGTAAATTGTCTATGTGCATTCCATAATCAAAAGATTCATCATAATAAAATTGCAGATCAGGCATATAGCGCAGTCCCAATTTTGAGGCAAGAGTTCGTTTTATATATCCAAGAGCGCTTTTAAAGCCTTGTATGCTTTGTTCACAGCTTGTTTTACTGGCGGAAGAAACAAAGTATATGCGTGCTATACGTAAATCCTGTGACATCTTTACGCTACTGATCGTAACCATCTCCAGACGCGGGTCGTTTATTTTTTTCTTTAGCAGCTCCGACAGGCTTTTTTGTATCTGGCCGCTTACTCTGTCGGATCGTGAAAAATATTTCATAAATTAAATAGCTCCAGCTTACTGTCAATTATTTCTGCTAATTCCATTTCATCTGCAAGATTGAATATTTTGTCTATTTTGGAATTAATTACTGATTTTATTCTTTTTCCAGCTCCGGCTTGATTTCTTCCATGTAATAGCATTCAATTATATCTTTGGCCTTGATGTCATTGTAATTTTCAATGCCGATTCCACATTCATAGCCACTTTGTACTTCTTTGGCATCATCTTTAAAACGGTGCAGCGAAGAAATTTTGCTGTCATAGCATATAACTCCATCTCTAAGAACACGCGCTGGTTTTCCTCTCTCAATTTTTCCGTCAGTAACATAACTGCCACCGATATTGCCGATCTTAGGAATATGAAAAACTTCTCTAATTTCAGCTCTGCCCAGGATTCGTTCTTCAAAGGTAGATGACATCATGCCGAGAATGGCATCTTTAACTTCTTTAATAACGTCATAAATAATATTATAATAACGTATGTCGACACTTTCTTCATGTGCATATGCCTGAACTTTTGGACTTGACCGTACGTTAAAACCGATGATTATTGCATTTGATACTGCAGCAAGAGAAATATCTGATTCAGTTATGGTCCCGGTAGCTGAATGTGTAATATGTATTTTAACTTCATTATTGGAAAGTTTTGTAAGGGAATCTGCAAGCGCCTCTATGGAGCCATGCACATCTGCTTTTATTATAAGATTTAATTCTTTAATTTCGCCTTCCTGCATGGATTCATAAAGTTTTTCAAGGCTTAATCTGCCTGTTTTTGCCAGGTCTTTTGATCTTTGTTTCTGAATGCGATGCAGGCTGACCTGTTTTGCTTTTTTGTCATCTGAAAGAGCGACAAAATCGTCTCCAGCATTTGGTACGCCGGAAAGGCCAACTATTTCGACAGGCATTGACGGACCCACTGATTTAACCATGCCGCCCCTGTCATTTAACATTGCCCTGATTTTTCCGTAGTATATGCCGCAGACCACGGAATCGCCTACCTTAAGAGTTCCGTCCTGTACAAGTACAGTTGCAAGTGGTCCTCTTCCCGGGTCAATTTTTGCTTCAACCACATGACCTTTTGCCAGCTTGTCAGGATTAGCCTTCAGCTCTAACAGCTCTGCCTGCATGAGTATCATTTCAAGCAGACTATTTATGCCTTGATTTTTCTTAGCAGAAACATTGATAAAAATAGTATTTCCGCCCCAGTCCTCTGGTACAAGGTCAAGATCGGCAAGTTCGCGTTTAACACGTTCAGGTTCCGCATTTATTTTATCTATTTTGTTAATAGCTACAATTATTGGTACTCCTGCGGCTTTTGAGTGGTTAACAGCCTCAATTGTCTGAGGCATAACCCCGTCATCAGCCGCTACAACGAGAATAACGATATCCGTAACCATTGCTCCGCGGGCACGCATGGCAGTGAAAGCTTCGTGACCCGGAGTATCTAAAAATATGATATTACTCTTATCTGTAGTAACATGATATGCGCCTATATGCTGGGTAATACCACCCGCCTCGGTATCAGTTACTTTGCTTTTTCGTATAACGTCGAGGAGGGATGTCTTACCATGATCCACGTGTCCCATAATGGTAACAACCGGAGGCCGGAAAACCAGTTTGTCGGGATCATCCTTCTCGGTTTTTAAAATAATTTCTTCTGCAAAAGAGACTTTTTCAACTTCATAATTAAATTCTGCAGCAACAATAGCCGCTGTATCAAAATCTATTGTCTGGTTTACGGTTGCCATGACGCCCAAAGACATTAGTGTTTTTATCATTTCGTTTGCTTTAATTCCCATTCTTTTGGCCAGATCTGACAAAACAATAGCGTCATCAATTTTAATCCGGCGTTTAATAGCCTTAGGTATAGTGATAAGTGGTTTCTGTGACTGAACACCCGTTTTCCCTGTGGTGCCTCTGCGGGATTTCTTGCCATGGCGTCCCTTTACATAAAGGTCTTTGCCTTCTACAATTTCTTTTTTCCTAAAGGAAATTTTCTTTTTAAAGAACTTTTTATTTTTGACCTCTTCTTTAGGTTCCTCAGGCTTTTTTTTGCCGGGCTTTTTTTTGTGTTCTTTAAGAGGAGACTCTTTTGTTTTGACCGGGCCTGCCTTGGGTTTTAAATCTGGTGAAGGTTCAGGCTTAATTTCGATTTTTTTGGGGGGAGGTACCGCCATTTTTATAATTTTTGCCGGCGTTTCTTTTTTTAGAGTTTTTTTAGTTTTCGGTGCCTTTGCAGCTTTTTTTTCAGGTTCAACTTTTTTTGCAACAGGCTTTTTCTCGGGCCCAGCTTTTTTTTCAGGTTCAGCTTTTTTTGCAACAGCTTTTTTTTCAGGTTCAACTTTTTTTGCAACAGCTTTTTTTTCAGGTTTTAATTCCTCGACAGTTTTTTCTGTTTTGGGCTGTTCCACTGGCTGTTCTGATTCAGGGGCTATTTCAGGAAGTTCTTTTTTACCAATTTTCTTAGCAGCAGCCTTTTTGACGACAGTTTTTTTCTTGGCTGATTTTTTTTCGGTCTTTTTTTCAGGAGGAGCTGCCTGTTCCAAAGGAACTGCTTCAGAATCTTTTTCTACCTCAACAGGTTTTTTGCGCCTTCGAATAACAGTTGATTTAATGCGTGTAACCTCGACTTCCTGAGGTTTTGCGCCCAAAAATTCATTTTTGACCCTGGTGATTGTTTCTTCGTCCAGAGAACTCATATGACTTTTGATTGAGATGCCCATATCCTTAATTTTTTCAAGGAGTGCTTTGTTTTGTATATTTAGAGTCCTGGCTAGCTCATATACTCTGACGTTTGCCATTAATCCTCCTCAAATTTAAAGAGCTTAATATTATTGGTACGATGTCAAATTTTTTCTGATTCATTTTTTAAAGCACCTGATTATTTGTTTGAATCTTCTTGAATATCTGACGGGGAAGATACATCCGATTCGTTTTCATCAGTCGCTTCATCGGCATTTTCAGATAATACTTCTTCAGATTTTTCATCAGTTTCTTCATCAGCATTTTCAGATAATGCTTCTTCAGATTTTTCATCAGTTTTATTTGTATTGATTATATAATCTTTTGCTTTTGCTATTTTGATCAGTTCCTCGGCTTTTTTTGTATCAATGTCTCTGATTTGGGTTAAATCTTCTACAGAGGCATTGCTTAATTCTTCAGCAGAAAAGTACCCTTTTTCATAAAGAGCGTCAGCCATGCTTATACTGACTTCAGGCAATGCCGTTAGAGAGTTATAACCATTCTGCATGGTCTCGCTATAACGAGCCTCACTTATTACATCAAGATGCCATTTGGTTAATTTTGAAGCAAGCCTTACGTTCTGGCCGTTTTTCCCAATAGCTATCGACAGAAATTCATCAGATACAATTACTTCCATTGAATGGTTTTCTTCATCAATAATTATTCTGGATATTTCAGCAGGCGCCAGAGCGTTGCAAACAAATTTAGCCGGATCAATATGCCAGGATATGATATCTATTTTTTCGCCCTTGAGTTCTTGAACTACGTTTTGTACCCGGCTTCCTTTCATTCCAACACATGCTCCGACCGGATCTATATCAGGGTCATTTGACATTACTGCAAATTTTGCTCTGACCCCTGGTTCGCGGGCCGTCTCCATAACCTTGACTATACCTTCATTAAATTCAGGGACCTCTGTTTTAAAAAGGTTAACAAGAAAGTTAGGATGTGTTCTGGAAAGAACAATCTGTGGGCCTCTATTGTCATGCATCACGTCGGTTATATACGCTCTAACTCGATCTCCGCGCCTATATGCTTCTCTTGGAATCTGATCTTTGACATGGAGAATACCCTCTGTATGGCCAAGATTAACGATGATGTTGCCGCGGTCTGTACGCTGAACAATTCCATTTATTATTTCACCTTTACGGCTAATATAGCTGGCGTAAATCGCCTCATTTTCTGCATTTTTCATTTTTTGAATAATAACCTGCTTGGCGGACTGTGCGGCTATTCTTCCGAATGTAGAAGTGTCCATTTTTGTCCCAAGACTGTCTCCAACAGTACATTCAGGATCCAGTTTGTGACCTTCTTTCAGGCTTATTTGAAGATCAGGTTCGGTTATTCTTTTCACAACATCTTTAAACTGAAAGACTTCTATTTCCCCGGTTTCTTCATTATATTGCACTTCGATATCGATTTTGCTTCCAAACTTCTTTTTAGCAGCCGATTTAAGAGCCTCTTCAAGAGTTTTAATAAGAACTCCACGGTCAATACCCTTATCACGACTAATCTGATCAATTACACGTGCAATTTCTGTTATAAGCATCTATTTCTCTCCAGTATAATTAATAAGTCGCGCTCTAATAATCTCCTTAAAGGGAATATCAATATTTTTGTCATTGCTTAACAGGTTGACAGTTTCTTCTGATATCCCCAATAGAACGCCCTTAAATTTTTTTTGTCCATCAACAGATTTTTCGGTCTTAATCTTAACGCGTTGACCTTTAAATTTTTTAAAATCAAGCTTTTTAACAAGAGGCCTGTTAATGCCTGGAGACGAAATTTCCAGGTTATATGGCCCGATATTTTCCAAATCTGTCTCGCTTATATGAACATCCATGGACTCGTTCAGTTTACGGCTTATACACATACAATCGTCAAGAGTGACACCCCCTGGTTTGTCTATATAAAGACGTATTATAGCACCGTTAGACCCCTGCTGTGACTCAAGATGAACAAGTTCAATGCCTTCAACTTCGCATAATGGTTCAGCCAACTCTTTTATACGGCTGACCATTTCTTTTTGGATTGCTCGAACCCTTATTTTAGGTTTCGGCTTTTTCATTATTTTTCTTTTATTGCGCACGTACCTACAACCAAAAAATTTTTAAAAACCATTGTTATTTGTTGTTTCGATCATACAGCATAAAAAAAACAAAAAACGGGCAGTAGCCCGTTTTTTTCATTTATAACTTTTTTAAAATACCAAGAAACTTTATCTGTTCTAAAAAATAATCATAAAAACAATTCACTCCGACTTAAACGCGTAGATAAAAGTTCCACTCTTAATAGAGAGTTTTGCAAAACGCTCCCTTTCCAGATACTTCCTGGCCGATCCTTATAAATGAAAAAAATTGAACCTGCATGGAGCGGGCAACGAGATTCGAACTCGCGACACCAAGCTTGGGAAGCTTGTACTCTACCAGCTGAGCTATGCCCGCATCCCGCAATCATGCAATTTGTTAATTTATGATAATAATATTTGTTTGTCAATATTTTTTCATAGTTATCATTTTTAATTGGTTTATCAAGTTTGGTGGCGTCGTAAAAAGTTGACTGGAGCAAGATGTGTTGCTAAAAAAATAGTAACACATCTTGATGGAATCGTAAAAAATCATTTGCAAGCGACATTGAGCAGTTTTGGAAAAAGATTAATCCCAAAAATGCTCACAGTACGAACAAATCTTACTTTTTACGACACCATCTTTTAACACTGTTAATTTTTTTTAGAAAATCTGAAATATTACAATTATGGAAAGAATAAATTATTTTATCAGGCGGTTTGTTCTTATAATTCCAACATTTATTGGGATTACGATTTTATGCTTCAGTCTTATACAGTTTGTGCCAGGAGGACCTGTAGAACAGGTTATAATGCAGATGAAAGGTATGGGGGCCGGAGAATCGGTCAGAGGCATTGAATCGTCTGCATCCATTTCCGCACAGCAAAGGAAAGCCATAGAAGAACATTTCGGCTTTGATAAACCGTTTTACAGGCGATACTGGAAATGGCTTGTTACAGACAGGCTTGGAATGAAAATGGAATCATATAAATTTCCCAACAAAACTGCCTGGCAGCTTATCAAAGAACGTTTTAAAGTTTCACTGGTTTTTGGAATAACAGGTTTTGTTTTATCATATCTTGTCTGCATTCCGCTTGGCATAATAAAAGCCCTTAAACACAACAGAATGTTTGATCTTGCATCAAGTCTGGTTGTCTTTATTGGATATGCTATTCCTACTTTTGCATTTGGAATGGTTCTTAAAATGCTTTTTTGCGGTACAGTAGAAGGATTATGGGATTTTTTCCCTGTGTCCGGGTTTTATTCAGATAATTTTGCCAGCATGACCTTTTGGAAACAGGCAGGGGACATTTTTGAGCATATGTTTCTTCCAGTAATGTGTTATGTGATAGGAAATTTTGCTGTTTTAACCCTTTTGATGAAGAATTCTCTTATTGAACAGATAAGTAAAGACTATGTAAGAACCGTTCTTGCAAAAGGGGGGAGTTTTAACAGAGCTGTCTGGGGACATGCTTTGCGTAATTCTTTAATACCCATTGCAACCGGACTTGGTTCTATTTTAACTGTAATGTTTGCCGGGTCGGTTATTATAGAACAGGTTTTTGAAATACCAGGAATGGGCAGATTAAGCCTTGAGGCAATAGTTGGCCGGGATTATCCTGTTTTTATGGGTATTCTTTCACTTACCTCTGTACTGGGTCTTGTCGGTAATATACTTTCAGACTTTTTATATGTTCTTATAGATCCAAGAATAACATTTCAAAAAACCTGATTGTTAACAATGATCTATTTTTTGTGTGAATAACAAACATCAAGGCAATGCTTGAAACAACATATAGGTTCAGTAACTTATATATCCCTTGTGCCTGTCTTTGGCACAAGTCTTGGAGTGCTGGTTAAAAAAGATAGATAAAACATTTCGCTTTAAAAATTGAATTTGGCTCCTTTAGGTGTTGGTTTTGATAGAAATCAAGGGTGCGAGCCTTGAAATTGGAAATTAGAAATTGGGAAGAACAGTACAAAAGCATGAATCCCAAAAATGCTCACAGAGCGAACAAATTTTACTTTTTACGATTTCATCAAATTTCCAATTTCTATTTTCCAATTTCAACGTTCCGTGAACGCTTACTTTTATTTTATCCTGAAAAACCCGGTCCTCAGGGCCAGGTCAGAGTTATCCGGCTTTGCCTGGAGAAATGCTGCAAGAGTTTGAAGTAAACTAAAGTTTGAAGTGAGCTAAAGTTAAGGAATTCTGTCAATTATATAAAATAAGCGGAGCGACTCCATAACTTTAGGCACTTTTAATTTGTACCGCTTTAAGTAAAACAGCCCCTTTTAGGGGCAAACCAAAGCCGGGTCCTCTGGACCCGGATATTTACAGATTTTCAAAAGATGGGCTGGGCCCTTATCAATGATTCATAAAATATTTAAAAATCCGATAACCAGAATGAGAATATCGCGTTTCAGGGAAATAAAGCGCGCTTATATTTCTTTCTGGATACTGGTTATTTTTTATTTAATAAGTCTTGGCTCAGAATTTATATGTAATGATATTCCCCTGTATGTCAGGTTTAATGAAAAATCATATTTTCCGGCAGTCAAATTTTATCCTGAATATGTGTTTACAGGAAACAACGAGAAAACAAGGCCGGATTACAAAGCCATAAATGAAAGCCCGGAATTTAAAAAAAACTCCGATAATTTTATGCTCTTTCCATTGATTCCTTACAGCCCTTTTGAAAGCATCAGCCCTGAGTCAATAGAGGTTTCAGATAATATTACAGTTGTTTTTACTCCAATCCCAAAGATGGGGACAGTTAATATCAGAAGAGATTATTCAATTGTCGGATCCTCCTCATTTGATTCTTTTATTAACAGAGAAGATCAACAGACAGAAGATGTTTTCCTTACTGAATATTACAGTATTCCCAAAGACATAATACAGAGCATTGAAAAAAGATTTGCCAATGAAAATGCCTTGCGATTAACATCCTCAAAAATACCCGGCCGTAATGGAATCAAAGTCATCATTTCTTTATCTACATATATTCCGCGCAAAAAACCACCAAAAACTGTCAGGCTCAGATTCAGAGAGGTTGAGACAAAAGAGCGCGGCATGGAAAAAATGGTTTTCAACAAAAGGCTTAAGCCTGTTAAAAACAAAATCACACAGGAAAGTTTTGATATATGGAGCTCTCTTACAGCTCAAGATAGAAAAACGATTTTAAATATGGTGGGCCGGCGATTTTTGCATACAGTTGATGTTTTTGTTTTAAAGGTTAAAAACAGGCTTTACAGTATTAGCTTTGAAAAAGAGGATATTTACTTTCCATTTGCTCCTGTTAAGGATCATTTAATGGGTATTGACGGGGCAGGCAGAGATGTTTTAGCCCGAGTTCTCTATGGATTAAGGACTTCGCTGAGTTTCGGCCTGCTGCTTGTTGCATTTTCAATGACTATGGGAATCGCTGCAGGAGCTATTCAGGGATATTATGGCGGCACAATTGATATAACAGGCCAGCGTTTTATTGAGATATGGAGCGCAATGCCTTTTCTTTATATTATGATTCTTATGGGTTCTATCTATGGACGAAGCTTTTCTTTACTTTTATTTTGCTACGGGCTTTTTAACTGGATAGGAATTTCTTATTATGTGCGTGCGGAATTTCTTCGCTTGCGTGAAAAGGAATTTGTTGAAGCTGCCAAGTGCATGGGAGTGCCGTCGTATAAAATAATTTTTAAACATATTCTTCCCAATGCAATGGTTCCTGTAATAACTTTTTTCCCTTTCTCACTTGTAGGCGCAATAGGAGCCCTCGCAGCCCTTGATTATCTTGGATTTGGGCTTCCTCCGCCTACTCCAAGCTGGGGGGAGCTTATATTTCAGGCGCAGCAGTACAGATGGGCATGGTGGCTTATTTTTTATCCATCACTGGTTTTATTTATGGTCATGCTTCTTGGCGTGTTTGTCGGTGATGGAATAAGAAATGTTTATGATCCAAAGAGATGCAGCAGGCTTGAGTAAGGAATTTAAAATTGCTGGAAGTAAAAAACATAACAGTTGTTTTTAAAACAGATAAGGGTAGCGTTAAGGCTGTTGATGATGTTTCGTTTCATATTGAGAAAAACGAAATTGTTGGACTGGTCGGCGAGTCAGGCTGCGGAAAATCTGCTACAGCCTTGAGCATTCTCCGTCTTATTCCGTTGCCTTATGGAAAAATTGAAACAGGCAGAATTATATTTCAAGGCAGAAATCTTCTTGAACTGGATTACCGGGAGATGCGTAAAATACGCGGCAGGCTGATAAGCATGATATTTCAGGAGCCAGGGTCTGCCCTTTCACCTTTACATAAAATTGGCAGGCAACTGACTGAAACCATTTTACTTCATAAAAATATAACCAGGAAAGAGGCATGGAATATTGCTGAAGCCTGGCTTGGAAAGGTTAAAATTCCTGCTGCAGGTGACAGGATGTCTGCTTATCCATACCAGCTTTCCGGAGGTATGCAGCAGAGAGTAATGATTGCCATGGCCCTGATGCTTGAACCCGATCTTGTCATAGCAGACGAACCTACAACAGCGCTTGACGTAACTATTCAGGCCCAGATTTTTGAGATAGTCAGAAGGATGAAGCAATCTAATACTTCCATACTGCTTATTACACATGATATGGGAGTGATATGGGAAATGTGTGACAGGGTAATGGTTATGTATGCCTCAAGGATAGTCGAGGAGGGGAGTAAAGAGGAAATTTTTTCAAAACCAGCACATCCTTATACCAGAGGGCTTCTTGAATCTATACCAAAATTTTCAGCTGATGGAGGCAGATTAAAGACAATTCCCGGCAGGGTCCCATCTCCTTTTAATTATACAACAGGATGTCATTTTTTTGATCGCTGCCCTCATTCGTTTAACAGGTGCAGGTCTGAAAGGCCAAAACTCATCGACCTTGGAGGAGGACATAAGGCAGCATGCTTTCTGGTTCAAAAATAAGCCGTAACAATCCAGGCGAATCAAGATTATTAGAGGTATATGATCTTCAGGCATGGTTTCCGATAAAACGCGGTATCCTGGCAAAAACAAGAGGTTATATAAAAGCGGTTGATGGAGCCTCGCTGTATATAGACAGGGGTGAAACACTCGGCCTTGTTGGCGAATCAGGCTGCGGCAAGAGCACACTTGCCAGAACTCTGCTGGGGCTGGAAAAAGTTCGAAAAGGCAAGATTATTTTTTGCGGCAGGAATCTTCTTGACCTCGATCATAAAGAGCTGAGAGACACAAGAAAGAAGATGCAGATAATATTTCAGGACCCTCTTTCTGCTCTTAATCCAAGAATGAACATTTTTGATATTATTACAGAAGGGCTTGTTGAATTCCGATTAATAGAAGGAGACAGGGCTGTTCATGCAAAAAAACTTATGAAGGAAGTCGGGCTTGATGAAGAATCCATATATCTTTATCCTCATGAATTTTCCGGGGGGCAGCGCCAGCGAATAAATATTGCAAGGGCTTTATCATTAAGACCCGATTTGATCGTCTGCGATGAACCGGTCAGCGCTCTTGATGTGTCTGTCCAGGCTCAGATTATCAATCTGCTTATGGACTTGCGAGACAGATATAATTTGTCTTATCTTTTTATATCACATGACTTAAGCGTTGTAAGCAACATTGCGCAACGTGTGGCTGTCATGTATTTTGGCAGAATAGTAGAAAGCGGATTGACCAGAGATATAATAAGCAATCCTATGCATCCTTATACAAAAGCTCTTATTAATGCAGTGCCCAGAGTATATCATGATGAGACCAGAAATGAAAAAAAGAAAATCCTTTTAAAAGGGGACATGCCTTCTTATCTTACTCCTCCTTCCGGATGCCTTTTTCATACACGCTGTCCAGAGGTTATGGATATATGCAGAGAAAAACCGCCACATGAGACTATGTCAGGCACGCATAAGGTATGTTGCCATTTATATAAAAAAAGACATGGTTGATGAATTCGTATGAGTTATTTGAAAGTCGTCACTCCAGCCTGCCTGTGTGTTGCACGCAGAGAGATGAAAACCGCAGTCCAGATTGCCTGTGACTGTTTAAAAATACTGGATTTTCTTTTTTTACCAGAACGACGGGGATTAGTGTTTTTTGACTTTTTACGACACCATCATAGTTGAGTGGTCGACTATTTAACAGGAGATACAGATGGCTGGTTTTTTTTGGGGCTGGTTATAGAATCTGAAATTTGGGTTTTAACATATTCGATTTTTTGTTTTATTATTTTTTTCTGGCTGTCATCAAGGTCAAGCAAAGCAGCTGTTTCAAGATAATCAAGAGCTGTTTTAAAACCATCGATAGTTTCTTTGCTTGCGGCAACATCGGCTTTATACTGGAGGATCATCATATCAATGCTGTTTAGACGTGTATGGGCTTTCTTGAGCAGAGTATCTGTAGTCCCAAAAGCAATAGCCTTGTTAAGATAGAATTTGATTCCTTCAAAATCGGGCATGCCCGGTAAATCCAGAAGAGCATCGGCTTTGTTAACGTAATAATTAAAGATAAGCGGAAAAGCCTCCTCTTTTAAATAAACATCTTTAATTGATTGCGGATCTTGTGCTCCGGGCAAAATAATAAACAGCTCTTTGCTCATCGGAGCGAATTTTCCCTTCCAGATTTCAACGGCTCCGTCGGTGGCATTAATATAATATTTATTCATGTTTAAAAAACTTGAATAAATAACAAGCGCCGATAGAATAATGAAAATGGCTGCAAGATATTTTATTAGCTTTTGCATTGATCAATCAGACCCTGGTTAAAGATTTTTTCATGCGGTCGAAATGACAAAAAAATGGATTTTCATTTAAGCATTATATAGACGATCAATCTATTTTTGTAAATATATTTTATGGGTCGCAAGGCTAATCCATTTGGAAATTTTATAATGAACCGGTTAAGTTTAGATAATAAAAAAAAGCAATTGATTGTGATTCTCAAGGAGTTTGATTCCCTGGCGGTTGCATTTTCAGGAGGCGCTGACAGCGCTTTTCTTCTTGCCGTAGCCCATGAAGCATTACAAAAGAATGTGGTCGCCGTTACAGCGGTCTCACCAATACATCCTGAGCGTGAAAAGCAGAAGGTAATAGAATTTGTAAAGAAATACGGCATTAAACATATTATAGTGCAATCAAAGGAAATGAGCCTGCCCGCTTTTGTGGTTAACAATAAGGACAGATGTTATGTATGCAAAAAAAATCTTTTTGAAAAACTTATAAAAATTTCATCAGACAGCGGCATCAAACACATAGCGCATGGAGCCAATACAGATGACCTTGAAGATTTCCGTCCCGGCATGATTGCAGCACACGAAATGAAAATCCTTGCACCGATGATTGATGCCGGGCTCACCAAGAATGACATCCGGCTGCTCTCTAAAGAAATGAATCTTGAAACATGGAACAAACCAGCCCTGCCGTGTCTTGCGACAAGGATTCCATACGGTGTTCCCATAACCATAAAGGCCCTTGAAATGGTTGATTATGCGGAAGAGATTTTGATAAGTCTTGGATTTAATGCCTGCCGCGTAAGAAAACATGAAAACACGGCAATGATAGAGGTAAATCCGGAAGAAATTGAAAATATTTCAGATAAAAAAAACAGGGAAACTATTGTCAGGAAATTCAGAAAAATAGGATTTTCCCATGTTGCAGTTGACCTTGAAGGTTATGTCCTGATTAAGCGGGTGCTCAATTTTGCTTGCAAATGACTTTCAAATAACTCAACAGTAGTTTTTGCCGGTTATCGCATCAGTTATAATTAAATTAAAACCAGAAAAAACTCATGTATAACAAATCGTAAACAAAAAACAGGCCATAATAAAAACAGCAATTGTGCCAATAATTTAATCTTTTATTGATAACAATACATCAACAGGTTCTTTGCTAACGATTTTTAATACATTCAAACAGTTTTCTGATTTTAATTTAATCATAACTGAAGACTGATTTTTTAAAGTTATTTTGCCTTCAAGTGCTGCAGAGCGGCATAATGCACCTTTTTACGAATTCATAATATATATACATTATAAAAATATCTGCGCAAGTTTTACCTGTTTCAGTTGTTTAGCTATACAATAATAACATTTTCTTTTGCATATGTTGAAAGAAAGTTATAGTTTTTCAACTATAACACAGGAGGGCCAGGCTATGTATTTTGAGGTTTCAGGAGTTCATGTATCCCCGATTATACCTTTTGCTGTTGCATTTGTTGTTTCCACGTTTACCTCTATGGGCGGTGTATCCGGAGCCTTTCTTCTTTTGCCATTTCAGGTCAGCGTGCTCGGCTTTACCAGCCCGGCGGTAAGCCCCACAAATCTTGTTTACAATATTGTCGCAATCCCGAGCGGTGTATACAGATACATAAAAGAAGGAAGGATGGCCTGGCCTCTTGCATGGGTAATTATTGCAGGCACGCTTCCCGGGGTATTTATCGGGGCTATTATTCGGATAAAATATCTTCCTGATCCGAAAAATTTTAAATTTTTCGTTGGGTGCGTTCTTTTTTATATCGGGCTAAGGCTCTTTTATACAATTTTAAAAAAAGGCGGTAAAACACAAAAAGCCAAAGAGCTTGAAGAAAGATTCAAGCAAAGGTTTGACAAAATCAGGAAAGGCCATGAATCCGGCCACGATCATGACGTCAGGGTTAAAACCGTCAAGTTTTCATTAGCTCGTTATACTTATAGTTTTTATGGTGAAACATTTACCTTTAATACTATTGCATTATTTAGCCTTACATTTGTTGTTGGAATAATCGGCGGAACTTACGGAATAGGGGGTGGTGCAATTATCGCTCCGTTTCTTGTGGCTGTTTTTGGTCTTCCGATATATACTATAGCAGGGGCCGCTCTTTTAGGCACATTGTTAACCTCTGTTGTCGGGGTGATTTTTTACACGGTAATAGCGCCGTATTATGCATACACAGGCCTGGCGATTGCTCCCGACTGGGCGCTTGGTGTGCTGTTTGGAGCAGGCGGTTTCGCAGGCATGTACTGCGGGGCAAGATTGCAGAAGTTTATGCCCGCAAAAATAATTAAAATCGTTCTTGCAATTATAATAGTGCTGCTTGCCGCAAAATATATTATTAATTTTTTGTTGTAAAATTGATGCTCTCGGCGCCTGATTGCCTACGCCGAGAACTGTCAATTGAGTTTTTAACTCAAATATTGAGAATATGATGGTTAAAAAAGATGTGGGCCCATGAAAAATATTTTCGGGGATAGTTCAGACTCTGCTTTTATCAAGGCTGCCGGCACCGGAGATCATCATGCATTTGAACACATAGTAGATAAAAG
>Ga0222695_1000320_pt1 | contig 28825 bp, 18 predicted proteins | sample AntAcemetage1398_FD_179834 | JGI IMG/M metagenome (GOLD analysis project Ga0222695, IMG submission 179834) | Saline water microbial communities from Ace Lake, Antarctica - #1398 | ecosystem: Environmental > Aquatic > Non-marine Saline and Alkaline > Saline | place: Antarctica: Ace Lake...
ATTCATAGTTTTTAAAATACAAATGTATATAAAATTATTAAATATTCATGTTATCTAACGGACTTTTTATAATTCAAAACATCCAAAAGTATTTACCTCGCCTCTTAAACTTTACAATAATTGTAAACACAAAAGGCCATATTTTTTTATTATATTTGCCTTGTATAATAATTCAGAACTCAGTATTTTTGATGTTATAGTAAAATCATCATTATCATAATAAATCAGTGTCCTATATGTTTTTAATCGGAACTGAGATATGATATATATTAGTTTCTTATCATAAATTCAAAAAAATATATAATTTTTGCAACATTAGAAATTAAATATTGTCTTACAGATATGAAAATAATTAAATATATAATACTATGAAAAAGATACTAATTTTACTATTATTTCTAACTGTATATTGGTTTCCTGCCTCGTCTCAGACAACTTTCTGGGAAGATGATTTTGAAATCAATTCAGGATGGAGCTTAGATAAAAACTGGAAGATAAATAATGATGTTCTTAACTTAAGCCTTGATTCATTGATGTATGATTTTGATATTTCGGCAATTTCTCCCGTTATATCAATGCCCGATGATCCTCAAAATTTATTCCTAAGCCAGTTTCTTGAAACTTTCGACCCGAGTGTAACTACCGAAAAAGCCGAAATTTCAATAATTTATAATGAAAATGAAGATGTTCTGTGGTCTTATGATTTAATTGAAGGAGATTGGGGTGATTATTACGGAACTGAAATTTCATTTCCTGTAAATGATTATGCCGGATTAGATATTCAAATCAGGTTCAGAAGTTTTGGCCCATCAAATAATGCATGGCTAAATTGGAACATTTTTGATTTAAACATTACTGCCTATTTTAATAATGACTTGACAATAGTTGGTATTGATGGCCAAAGTAGTGTTGACTTAAATGAAACACTTATGTTGGATGTTGAGGTTAAAAACGTTGGATTAGAACCTCAATCAAATTACTCTCTCGAACTTTACAGCCTAAAATCTAATGATTGTTTGTATTCAACTATAATTAGCAGCGAATTGGCAGCCGGTGAAACTGAGATGATTCCTTTATCGTGGACACCAACACAGGTTCAAAATACAGTTTTATTTGCTAAAGTTATTTTGGCGGGTGATGAGTTTGAAAATAACAACATTTCCCCGAATCACTTCCTGCGTATTGAACCCGTATTTGATTATAATATTCTTGTTTGGGATAACGATAATGGAATTCCCATGATAATTGATCCTGAGACCGGAAGTCTGATTCAGGGACATGAAGGCATCACCAAAAATCTTAACAGAGCAGGAATTTCTTATGAATTTGTTCAATCTTTACCCGATGATATTTCAATTTATGATATTGTTCTATCAACAATGGGTTGCTATTGTTTGAGTTGAAGTAATACTCCTCCCGGTACTGTATCAGCAACAGACCAGGCAAAATTAATTGAGTATCTTGATCAGGGTGGTAACTTATATATTGAAAGCGCAAATATAGCTAATGATCTTTATGGAACCGAACTTCTTGACTATATTGGTGTAAAATGTAATAATACGGGTGAATTTCATGAAGTTGACACAGTCAATGCTCTTGAAAATTCTTTTTTATCTGATTTACATTTCCCTTACAAAGGTGGTGATGACCCTCATTTTAGTGTTGACAGGCTTGGCCCTTTTGGGTCTGAAGCTTTAATAGAAAGTGATGATGGACATGTTAGGGTTACTATAAACGAAAACGAAAATTTTAAATTGATTGCTTCTTCGATTGTAATTGCTGCATTAGCTGATGGCGATGCATTAAATATTAAACCATATTTTCTGAGTGAAATAATAAACTATTTTCTTGAAATTACTACCTCAGTACAAATTATTGAAATCAATGAAGGATTCCAGTTTGTATCTTCAAATATTGATCCCGAAAATCCTGATATGACAATAGTTGTTCAGGAAATTATCACAGACGGCCTTGATTTTATCAGAAATTCACAAGGCGAAATGCTACGTAAGATTGGGCCAAACTGGGTAAACGGAATAGGTGATTGGATTGTAAGTGAAGGGTATTTAATCAAAACCTCTACAGCCGGACAATTTACGGTTGAAGGTAATAAAATATTGGAAATCACACCAATTTCTGTTTTCGAAGGTTTTCAATTTGTAAGTTATTATCCAGAAAATGAAATGGATGCATTTAATGCTTTTGAAACAATAATTGGTGATGACCTTGATTTTATAAGAGATTCGCAAGGACAAATGATTCGAAAGATAGGTCCAAACTGGGTAAATGGAATTGGAAATTGTAATCCTGGGCAGGGATATTTGGTTAAAATGTATAATGAAGGACAAATTGTATATCCTATGCTGGCAAAATCAAATCCTAAAACCAAGCTTACACCAAAGCATTTCATTTTTGAAGGAGGAAATGCAGCCGACCCCGTTTACACAATTTATGTAAAAGGTTTAAAACCCGGCGACGAAGTAGCTGCTTTTGATGGTAATAAATTAGTTGGCTCTATGATGGTTGATTCTGATAATGTTTTCGATAACTCACTTGCAGTTTTTAACACTCTTAACAATCAAAAAGGTTTTATTAAAGGAAATCCCATTATTTTAAAAGTTTGGTCTGAAAATGAAATTTATAAAGCGGATTTTAAAATGGAATCATATTACAACTCCCATATTTCTGAATTTTATCCTGAAGGAGACGGAGAATTTAGTATTGTAAATATTTCAAAAAGCAATTCAATTAAGAATAATGAGATAAATATCTATCCAAACCCTGCAAAAGATTTTGTAAATATTGCTTCTCAAAACGAAATAATTGAAATTACTGTTATTAATTTTGTAGGACAGCCTGTTTACCGGGGTAAGAACAAAATTATTAATACGAGTAATTATAAACAAGGTATTTACTTTGTTAAAATAAAAACTAACAAAGGTATATCTACAAAAAAGCTTACTATTCAATAGTATTGTTAATTACTATTAAATAGCTTTGTTAATAATAAATGATCAAGAGGGCGAAAGCCCTCTTTTTTTTGCACACACTCATAACTTCGTTCTGCAAAAAAACAATAAACTATTTGACTAAGGAAGAAAATCCCGAAGTTGAATTTCGATATTAGAAAAGTCGGTGTGGAGCGATAGCATCCCTGAGGAAGAAAACAGAAATAATTAATTTTAGTCTCTAAAGGGATGCCATCGCTTTTTTAGATATTTTTTGGCTTATGATTTTATCGAAATATAAAAATTTCCAAGTTCTGAAAATAAATTAAGGGCTATTTGAAAAGCTTCAAATACTGCTATAAAATCCGTCGATATAAGTTTATAGAACAGTAGCTTTACTGATAAGAAAGCGAATTCCATAAAGAATTCTCTTATTTTTATTCTTTCTTTTAAAAAAAATAATACTTTTGCAGCCATATTCAAATCTGTTGAGATTTTGATTTATAGAGAAGGGTGGAGAGATTAGGCTCAGTGAAACCCTGGCAACCTTCCGGTTTTTCGGAAACGGTGCCAACACCTAACCCGATAGGGAAATTATAAAATAAAATGTATGATAAAAATTCATATTCATAATAAAGGCAAAGTTTCAGACGAGAATTCCTTTTTGCTATTCATGCCTATGTCCATGCGACAGGCAAGACTTTATTAACATATTAGTCTTGCAAATTCTCTAAATAGGGAAAAGCTGAAAATGCTGTTCTCTCTCAATTAATTTCTTAAAAAAATAACTTATCAATAAAATTATTATGTCAAAAATTGTTATTAAATACGGTGGCTCTAATTTGAAAGAAGCTGACGGTATAAATAAACTCCGAAAGATCATATTGTCTCATAATAAACCTGTGGTGGTCGTGGTGTCTGCTTTATTCGGGATTACTGATTTTCTTGATGCTTTACAGCAAAAGGTTTTCAAAAATAAAGAAGAAATAAACGAAGCCGCAAGATTTCTGTTTGAAGAACATTTCAACATCGTTCGACACAATGTCAGTTTAATTGAACATCAGAATATAATCAAACATCTCTTATATAATAAGATAAAGGAATTGGAAAATCTTTTGTTGGGTATTTATTATATTAAGGAGATTCCATGTTTTCTGACTGACCTTATTTTAAGTTTTGGAGAACGTCTTAGTTCACTCGTTATATCAAAAGTTTTACTCACAAACAACATTGATTGTGAGGAAGCATTACCTGAAAATATTGGGCTATTGACAAATGGTGAATATGGAAATGCTTCGGTGGAAATCGCTGCTTCTCGGAGCAAAGTAAAAAAATCACTATCAGCCAATAAAACCTTTATTATTCCCGGATTTTACGGTATTTCAACTAAGGCTAAAGTTACATTACTTGGTCGAGGAGGATCGGATTATACGGCAGCTTGTATTGCAAATTGCATCGATTCACCTTTTTTGGAAATATGGAAAGGAGTAAAAGGGTTTTTAAGTGCTGACCCGAACTATATCAAAAATCCAATGAGACTGAAACGGATAACCTATAAAGAAGCAGCTGAGCTGGCTTATTTTGGAGCGAAAATTCTTCACCCCCGCACTATTGAGCCGCTGATTGAAAAAAGTATTCCGATAAAGTTGTTCTGCACAACATCAGACACAATGAATCCTGAGCCGTTGACGGTGATAAACTCAAAAGAAGAAATTTCAAAAAATGTTGTTAAAAGCATTTCGTTTAGTGATGACTTTTGTGTGTTGAAATTGAATGGGCCCGGAGTTGGCATTAAAACCGGAATACTTGCAAAAATTACTTCTGCTCTGAATAATGCAGGCATTAATATCAGCTCGGTAATAACTTCTCAAATTTCAATAAATATTCTGCTTTCGTCTAAGGATGACGTCGCAGCAAAACAACTAATTGATCAACTGGAACTTCCTTTTGTAAAGGAAATTAAATTGATAAACGACATTTCTCTTGTGGCCGTGGTAGGGCATGGTATGATGGAAAAATATGGGGTTGCGGCAAAAATTTTTACTGTTCTGGCAAACAAAAACATCAATGTACTAATGAGTTCAATGGGTGCATCCGAGGTGGTTACTCACCTTGTAATTGATAAAAGAAATAGCAATCTTGCCATTAAAGAAATCCATAAAGAATTTTTTAATAATTAATTTAAAAATAATGAAACCAAACAATTATAAATTTGAGACGATACAAGTCCACGGAGGGCATAAGCCTGATGAAACTACATTGTCAAGGGCAGTTCCTCTTTATCAAACAACAAGTTATGTTTTCAAAAATGCTAAACACGGGGCTGATCTTTTTGCTCTGAAAGAATTCGGAAATATTTATACCCGACTGATGAATCCGACAACTGATGTGCTTGAGAAGCGTTTAGCACAACTTGAGGGTGGTGTGGCTGCCTTGGCGGTATCTTCGGGGCATGCAGCACAATTCATTGCTTTGAACAATATTCTTAGTGTTGGCGATAACATAGTTAGCTCACCTTTCCTGTACGGCGGAACTTTCAATCAGTTTAAAGTAACTTTTAAAAATCTTGGAATAAATGTAAAATTCGCTCTTATGGATAAGGTGCAGGATTTTGAGAGTCTGATAGATGAAAATACCAAAGCCCTTTACCTTGAAACAATCGGTAATCCGGCATTCAGCATACCCGATTTTGATGAACTTGGAAAACTGGCACAACGCCATGATCTGCCCCTTTTTGTTGATAACACATTCGGGGCGGGCGGCTATCTGTTCCAACCCCTTAAACATGGAGCCAATGTTGTGGTTGAATCTTGCACAAAGTGGATTGGTGGACACGGAACTACTTTGGGTGGTATTATTATTGATGGTGGTAATTATAATTGGGGTAACGGAAAATTTCCTCAATTTACAGAACCTTCCAAAGCATATCACGGATTGGTTTTCTGGGATAATTTTGGGGCAAATTCTTCCTTTGGTAACATTGCTTTTATTATCAGGGCACGTATTGAAGGCCTTCGTGATTTTGGCCCCTGCATCAGCCCCTTTAATTCTTTTCAGTTGATTCAAGGCATAGAAACGCTTTCTCTCAGGGTTCAACGGATTTGCGAAAATGCTCTTTCTCTTGCATTATGGCTTGAAAAACATCCAAAAGTTGAAAAAGTAAATTATCCCGGGCTTTCAAATAGCCCTTCCCATCACAATGCTTTGAAATACCTGAAAAACGGATTTGGAGGAGTTTTATCATTTGTTGTAAAAGGAAGGAAAGAGTCGGCTGAAAAACTTGTTGAAAACCTCAGCTTAGTCAGTCATCTCGCAAATGTGGGCGATGCAAAAACTCTCATTATTCAACCTTCTGCTACCACACACCATCAGCTTAACATTGTTGAACAACAAAGTGCAGGAGTTGTTCCGTCTATGCTAAGAGTTTCAGTTGGTATTGAACACATTGACGATATTATCAGTGATTTTGAAAATGCCCTGAAAAATATTTAATGACATAAAAAACTACATGTGTAATAAAAAATAAAATGTTATGCCGATAAATATACCGGATTCATTACCGGCCACAAAAGTTCTTAAAGACGAAAATATATTTGTGATGACAAAAAGCATTGCTTTTTATCAGGACATCAGGCCGCTAAAAATTGCGATTCTTAACTTGATGCCAAAAAAAATCGCAACGGAAATTCATTTGCTTAGGTTATTATCCAACACGCCTTTGCAGGTGGAAATCGACTTAGTGAAAACAAAAACATATGAATCAAAAAACACACCCCCCAATCATTTAAAAACCTTTTACAAAGCTTTTGAAGACATCTGTCATCAAAAATACGATGGAATGATTATAAGCGGTGCTCCTGTCGAACATCTTGAATTTGAAGATGTAAAATACTGGGATGAGATAAAAAATATTATGAGTTGGGCGGCTGCAAATGTCACCTCAACACTTTATATTTGCTGGGCTGCCCAGGCAGGATTATTTCATCATTATGGTATTCGAAAACATCCGCTTAAAAAGAAATTATTTGGTGTGTATGATCATTATGTTGTTGACAGAAAACACTCTATCATTCGAGGATTTGATGATTTGTTTCCCGTACCGCATTCAAGATACTCGGAAATAAAAGCAAGTGATGTGGAAAAGAATAATGATTTGAATATTATTTCCCTATCAGACAAAGCAGGAGTATATATTATTATGTCTAAAAATGAAAAGAGTATTTTCATTACCGGCCATTCAGAATATGATGCACTTGCTTTGAGGGAAGAATATTTCAGAGATATTAATAATGGAGTAAAAACTACTATCCCTGAAAATTATTTCCCTGATAATGATAGTAGTAAGACTCCAATAGTAAGGTGGAGAACTTATGCTAATTTGTTGTTCTCAAATTGGTTGAATTATTATGTTTACCAGCAAACCCCATATAATCTGAATGAATAATCGAATAATAAAACTAAAAATTAGGAAGAAGCCCTAATTTCTAATTTCCAATTTCCATCTTTGGATTTAATAAAATGTAATAAACTAAAAATATAATAACTACGAAAATATAAACATATGAAAATAGCAGTAATAGGTGCAACCGGCCTTGTTGGTAATAAAATTATAGAGATTCTGGAAGAAAGATGTTTTCCTGTTTCAGAATTCATTCCGGCTGCAACAGAAAAATCAGTAGGAAAACAAATCAAGTTGAATAATAAATTATACAAACTTGTAAACGTAAAAAGTGCTTTGGATTCAAAACCCGACATTGCAATTTTTTCTGCCGGAGGTGAATTATCTAAAGACTGGGCACCAAAATTTGCTGATGCCGGAACTTTTGTAATTGATAATTCCTCAGCCTGGCGTATGGATCAGAACGTAAAACTTATTGTACCTGAAATTAATGGAAACTCTATTGAGAAGGCGGATAAAATAATCGCTAACCCGAATTGCTCAACAATACAACTTGTGGTGGCTATTTCTCCTTTGCATGAAAAGTATAGAATAACTCGGATTATTGTTTCTACCTACCAGTCTGTCTCCGGTTCGGGAGTTAAAGCAATTAGCCAATTAGAGGGTGAAAGAAGTGGAATTGATGCTGAAAAAGTTTATCCGCACCGGATTGATAAGAATTGTTTACCTCATTGTGATGTGTTTTTGGAAAACGCTTACACAAAAGAGGAAATGAAAATAATAAACGAAACCCGGAAAATTTTAAATGAACCGACCATGGGGATTAGTTCAACTGCAGTTAGGGTCCCTGTTACGGGTGGGCATTCTGAATCTGTTTATATTGAATTTGAAAAGGATTTCGAATTAAATGAAATAAAAAAGATTTTATCTGAAAGAGAGGAAATAGTTTTGCAAGACGATCCTAAAAATAATTTGTATCCCATGCCAATAAATGTAGAAGGGAGCGACAAGGTTTTCGTTGGGAGAATAAGAAGGGATCTTTCAAATCCAAAAGGTTTAAACCTTTGGATTGTGTCAGATAACCTAAGAAAAGGAGCCGCAACAAATGCAGTACAGATTGCAGAAATCATTATTAATAAGTTTTTCGATTTGAAAACATCATTGCTTGAGAATTGAAGATGAGCCAGCTTTTTTCTATATGATTTTTAGAGATATGAATATACTTTTCATCAATTAAATTGTTTAAAATTAAATTGCTACATTGTTGAAAATTACAATTTTTCATATATCAATTTAACAATTAACTTTTATTACTTTTGTTAAATTTTTTATCTAAACGGAATAATATTTAATGATTAAATTTCAAATCAACGGATTTATAGTATCAATTATTAATCTGCTTTACATTCCCTTTAAAAAATTCATACCTCCCGAAACTTTTCGTTATGCTGTTACCGGAGGTTTCAATTTAATATTAGATATTTTTCTTTATTTTATTTTTTATAATTTTATTCTTCAAAAACAAATAGTTGACTTTGGAATTTTTGCAATAAGCCCACATATTGCAGCATTTATTTTTGTATTCCCTATCACTTTTACTACAGGTTTTCTATTTGCAAAGTATATTACTTTTACAGCTTCATCTTTGAGAGGGAGAGTTCAATTATTCAGGTATGCTTTGTCTGTAGGTGGATCGATTCTAATAAATTATTTTTCATTAAAATTATTTGTTGAATACTTATTTATCTGGCCAACAATTTCAAAAATGATAACTACGGTTATTGTTGTAATCTACAGCTATGTTGTCCAGCGTTATTATACTTTTAAAACTGCTGCTTTGATAAAGAAAAAGTAAACATTCTTTACTCTAAAAGTCAAAAACAATACGTTAACATTTAATTTGACTTTAATGTTTTTTTGAAATAAATTTGACCGAAGGTTATCAGTTTATTTCATCGAATATTGATATGCCGGATAAAGAAATGAGTAGTGTCATGGCCGATATATTAAATGATAATCTTGATTATGTTAGAAACTCTTTAGGCCAAACTTTGCGTAAAATCGGCCCGAACTGGGTAAATAATATTGGCGACTGGATTATTGACGAGGGTTATCTCTTTAGAATGTTTGCTGATGATTCTTTTTCAATTGAAGGTATTGCTGTTGATCCTTCAATTCCGATTCCACTTTCATCCGGATTTCAATTCGTAAGTTATTTCCCCGAAGCCTCTATGGATGCTTTAATTGCATTTGAAACCATCCTTAATGAAAATCTTGATTTTATCAGAAATTCACAAGGTCAAACAATATGCAAAATCGGCCCGAACTGGGTTAACGGTATCTGTGATTGTTACCCTGGCGAAGGATATCTAATTAAAATGTTTTCTGAAGGGGAAATTGTTTATCCCGCTAATCAAAATTAAGTGGAAAAGATTTTCATCAGATTAATAAGATTGTGATTCGATAGTTCCAAGTGAGGAGAAGGGATGGCATCCCTCTGGCAGAATAAAGTGAAAAACAATTACAATTTTAAACTCAGAAGAGATGCAATCCCTAAACTTGTGCAAGGGACTAAGCCCCGAATAATAATTATTTGGGACTTAGTCCCTTTTTAACCATCATCTGGAAACCGGTTTCCGGTATCCCAAAAAACTCATATCATAAATTATTCATACATTTGAACGAATTTTATTAATCAAGGCAACCATAATAAGGTAAAAATGTCTTACAAATAAAATAACAGAATTAGATATATAAAAATCATAATAAATATTAATGGAGGAAAATCAATGAAAAAAAATGTACTTAATCGAAATGTGAATAGGCTGATCATTATGATAAGCTTATTCGTCGGTATATTATTCATTATACCGCAAATCTCTTTTGCTCAAAAAGGCAATAAATTTGATAAAAGAAAATCTATGCACCATGAGGCTCCAAATGATAAATATGTTCAGGTATCACGAGAAAGTATGGAAAAATCACCTGCTTATAAGTTTAAAAGCAGCTATATATTCACGAATCAGGTAAATGTTGATGAAAATGGAAACAACATAGTTGGTGATGCAGCCAACGAGCCATCAATTGCTTTCGATCCGACTAATCCAAACAGGATAGTAATAGGTTGGCGTCAATTTGATAATATTAACAACGACTTCAGGCAGGCAGGTTATGGATATTCTACTGATGGCGGCCAAAACTGGACTTTTCCCGGTGTTATTGACCCGGGAGTTTTCCGTTCCGACCCTGTTCTTGACTTTGATTCAGAAGGTAATTTCTATTATAACAGCCTTACTGTTGTTGGTGGAGGTGACTATGTATGTGATGTTTACAGAATTATGGACGGAGGTGTTGAATGGGACGACGGAGTTTTTGCACAAGGAGGTGACAAACAATGGATGAGAATTGATAAAACTGATGGAATAGGTGCAGGAAACAATTATTCATTCTGGACATCTTACTATAGTACATGTTATCCGGGTTTTTTCACCCGTTCTACTAACGGCGGTAACAGTTATGAAGATTGTGTTACAATTCCTGGCGATCCTTCATGGGGAACACTCGCAGTAGGGCCTGATGGAGAATTGTATGTTGTAGGAGCCGGATATCAATATGATATTTTAGTAGCGAAATCTACTACTGCTCAAAACCCTGCTTACCCTGTTTCATGGGATTCATATACACCTGTTAACCTTGATGGTGAACTTACGGGCTGGTCAAATGTTAACCCAGCAGGTTTAGTGGGCCAGGCATGGATTGATGTAGATGTTTCAAACGGCCCCGGACATGGCAATGTTTATGTTCTTGCTTCGGTTGAACGTTTTTCAAATAATGACCCTGCCGATGTTATGTTTGCAAAAAGTACAAATGGCGGACAAACATTTGGTGCACCAACTCGTATAAATACTGATGAGTCAACCAGCAACTATCAATGGTTTGGAACTATGTCAGTAGCTCCAAACGGACGTATTGATGCAATTTGGCTTGACACACGTGATGCCTCTGGAGGATCGCAATATTTTTCAGCATTATACTATTCTTATTCTACCGATCAGGGAGAAACATGGTCGGAGAATGAAAGATTTTCAGAATCATTTGATCCACACTTAGGCTGGCCCCAACAACAAAAAATGGGTGACTATTTCGATATGAAATCAGATAATAATGGTGCTCACCTTGCATGGGCAAATACTTTAAACGGAGGACAGGATGTTTATTATTCTTTTATTACATCAACAGCAACAGATATTATTGAGTTAAATGAAGGGTTTCAATTTGTTTCATCAAATATTGATATGGTTGAAAAAGATATGACAATTGTAATGGCCGAAGTCTTAAATGATAATCTTGACTTCGTAAGAAACTCGGATGGTTCAATGCTTAGGAAAATCGGCCCAAACTGGGTTAACGGAATAGGCGACTGGATTGTTGAGGAAGGTTATTTAGTGAAAATGCTTGCCGATGATTCATTTACTATTGAAGGCGATGCAGTTGACCCTGCAAGCCCGATTCCGGTAGCAACAGGATTTCAGTTTGTAAGCTATTTCCCTGAAACTCCTATGGATGCCCTTTCAGCTTTTGAAACTATTATTGGAGACGATCTTGATTTTATTAGAAATTCACAAGGAGCAGTATTACGCAAAATCGGCCCGAATTGGATTAATGGTATTGGCGATTGCAAACCTACTGAAGGTTATCTCGTGAAAATGTCAGCCGAAGGTGAAATTATTTATCCCGCTGCTGCTAAATCAAGTGGAAAAGTGAATGCAATTCCTACTCACTTTAATTTTAAAGGAGGAAATGCTGCCGATCCTATTTTAACAATATACATTACAGGTTTAGAAATTGGTGATGAAGTAGCTGCTTATGATGGAAAAAAACTGGTAGGTTCAACGAAAATTAATTCAATGAAAGCCCTAAGTAATGAACTCCCTGTTTTTAGTACAATTAATAGTGGCAAGGGATATGCTTTCGGAAATCCAATTACTCTGAAAGTATGGTCAGACAATCAAATTATTAATACTGATTTTACGATGGAAGAAGTTTTTGATTCTTATGTGTCTGATTTTTATCCAGAAGAAGATGGAGAATACAGCCTTGTTAATATTACAAAAGCTGCTTCAATTGTTAATGATAATGTCATTATTTTTCCTAATCCGGCGAATCATGAAATTAAAATTTCTTCATCTGAAGCCATTAGAAATATTATGATTTTGAACCATGCAGGCCAATTGGTTTATGAAGGTAAAACCGAAAAAATTAACACAAGCAGTTTTAATTCGGGGATATATATTGTCAGAATCAAAACTGATAAAGGAATAACAACAAAAAAGCTTAGCATTAAATAAATTAATTTTTTATTGAAAAATCAACGAAAAAGCTGCTCGAAAGAGTGGCTTTTTTTGTAAAAAAGATTTTTGAAATAATGTTTTTTTACTCTGCAACGAATTACAATTTCATGTAACCGTAAACAGTATCTCTAAGAACACTTCAATATTTTGCCGCTTTATTGATGTTTTATAAATGCCACCATTTAACCTATATTTGCAATCAATTTGTCAAAAGATATGTTGAAAAATAAGCATAAAGCGATAATTATATATTTCAGAGATAGATCAAACCACTTATAATTTATAATAAATGCAATTTCTAAATTTTCTACAGCTGTTTTTTTTTATTATTCTTCAACCAAATTTAGAAGAGCAAGACACTGTGTATGTTAATAAGGAAACACTAACGGAAACAGAAACCTATCAACAACAACTTGAATATATTAGTAGCAATTCACGATCTACACCCGAAAAATCAAAAAAAGCAGCTATCCGACTTTTGAATGAAGTTAAAAATAAGCAAGAACCTCATATCGAAGCTTTAATATTAAACACCCTGAGCAGGACAGAATACTTTCTCGGAAATCTGGCCGAGGCACTTGATTATGCTTTTATGGCCTTGGAAAAATATGAAAGCTTGGATGGCGCCTATGTATTTGAAATTTCGGCAGTCAATAATAATATGGCAAATATTTATCTTGAAATTGGCGATCAGACAAAAGCTCTTGAGTATTATTTATTAGCCCTTGAAAAATATGACCCTGAAATAAATCCCAGAAACGCGGGTGTACTACTTGGAAATATAGGTAATCTTTACCTTGATATTGGGCAAAACCTGAAGTCTATTGAATATTATCAAAAAGCAATAGCTTTATTTGAACCAATCAAATATTTTAAGGGTTTGGCTATTCAAAACAATAACATCGGTGAGGCATGGCTTGGACTTAAAAAATACGATACGGCTTTTTTTCATTACCAAAAAGCGTCAGTATTATATGATTCGCTGAATGATAAAAGAGGGATTGCTTTAGTATTAAACAATATAGGTTATTTATATCAACAGCAGGGCAAGCCTGATGAAGCATTAAATTATTTGAAAAAATCACTAACTCAACAAAACGAAATAGGAACTATTATCGGTATGGCAGAAACGATGTCAAATTTAGGTGCACTATATCTGGAGCTTGGAAACAATGATTCTTCTGCCTTTTATCTTGATCAGGCTCAGCTAATAGGAAAATCGACCGGCTCACTAAAAATATTAGAACAAAATGCCCGAAACATGTCAAATCTATTTTATGTTAAAGGTGATTATAGAGAAGCTCTGAAATGGCATAAAACTTTTAAGACATTGAGCGATTCGGTGATTCTTGCCAATAGTGACCACTTACTAACAGAGATGCAGACCAAATATGAAACCGAACAAAAAGAAAAAGAAATTAACTTGCTGAAACAAGAGAATGAAATTAGAGCTTTGGAACAAGAAAAAGCAAACCAACTTAGAAATTTTTTCATCTTTAGTTTGTTGTTTATTTTAATACTAATTTATGCCGTATTTTCGATTAGGAATTCCAAGATTGCAAAAAAAATGGGTGAACTTGAACGAATTGCTTTAAGGGCTCAAATGAAACCCCATTTTATTTTCAATGCATTGTCATCAATTCAAACTTTTATTCTTGAGAACGACTTAAGAAATGCCGATCGGTATTTATCGAAATTTGCAAAACTTATTCGCCTTATTCTGGACTCATCAAAAATGCCGATGATTTTGTTGGAAGACGAATTAAATATGTTGAACCTTTACATTGAAATTGAAAAAATGCGGCTCGATAATAAATTTGATGTTCTAATAAACATTGATGAAAAAATCAACCCAAAAAAAATCAGAATCGCTTCTATGTTAATGCAACCTTTTGTTGAGAATGCAATTTGGCATGGCTTTTCTCCTAAAGATGAAAAAGGAATATTGAAAATTGATATTAGCATTGAAGGCGACAATCTTATTTGCATTATTGAAGACAACGGGGTTGGACGGAGCCAGGCAAATTTAAAATTCAATAAACTACCGGGCCATAAAAGCACGGGTTTAAAAATCACCGAAAAAAGACTCGATATAATACATAGAAATAAATTTATAAAAAAACAATATTTTAAGATTGAAGATTTATACGACAATGCTAAAGCAATAGGAACAAGAGTTAGAATTACAATCCCTTATAAAACAAACTAAAATGATTAAAGCAATAATTATTGATGACGAAATTATGGCCATTAAATCGTTAAAATTAAGGATTGAACGACTTTTTGATGATATTAACATTGTAGCTACTGCTCAATCAATAATAAAAGGAAAAGCTGCAATCGACAAATTCAAACCCGATTTGGTATTTCTCGACATAGAAATGCCAAAAGGGAATGCTTTTAGCCTTCTTGAAAAATTTCAATCTATTGATTTTAAAATCATTTTTGTTACTGCACATAATGAATACGCTCTTCAGGCAATTAAAATCAGTGCCCTTGATTATATTCTGAAACCTATTGATGAAGACGAACTATTGGAAGCAATAAATAAATTCAGAAAAAATCATAAAAATGAACTTTATCCTCAAAAAATTAAAGTTCTAACGGAAGCCTACCAAAAATATAACAGCCAGTCGATAAGGATTTCCCTACCTACAATGGGAGGGATTGAATATGCACTTGTTAACGAAATTATTTACTGTGAAGCCGATAATAATTACTCAACTATTCATTTTGAAGGACAGCGATCGATAGTAATCAGCAAAACCCTTAAGTTTTTAGAAGATATTTTGGAAGAGTTTTATTTTATGCGTGTTCATCAATCTTTTCTGATCAACCTTTTTAAAGTTGTGCGATATGAAAAGTCAATGCGTGGAAGAATTATAATGAATGATGGAACCACCATTAACATTTCAAAAAACAAAAAAGAAGAATTTTTAAAACGCATTTCTAAATTAAATCCGTAGGATTAAGGTGTAAAAATTGAAAAAGTATTTATCAAAATTCTAATTCAAATGTATATTCTACACCTCGAAAAGTAGCAAATACTCATTCAGTTTTTTTTAAAACAGATACAGTTATTTCTTTGTACTGTTGGATACTCTAAAGATCATAAAAACCATTATTATTGACGATTCTAAGAAATCGGTTCAAAACTTATCATTTCAATTCAAAACATTCTTTCCCGACATTGATCTAATCGGCAATACTAATAGTTTTATTGATGGCATTCAAATGATAAAAACCTACAAACCAAAGCTTCTACTAATAGACTTTTTGTTATCAGGTTTAAATGGTAACAATCAACTTAAAACAATAATAGGTTTTAATATCCCAATCATTTTTCTAAGTAATGATAATAAACATGCTCAAGCCGCAATTAAGTATTCGCCTGTCGATTATTTAATTAAACCTGTTTTGCTTGCCGACTTGAAATTTGCAATTGAAAAAGTACGTAAACAAAAGAAAACGAATAATAAATTTAATAATTAAAATTAGAGATTATGAAAATTGAAATTAACATTACGATTATTTTAATCATGTTAGGGTTAATAGGCCTCAGCCAACCCCAACAATTGACCGGTTGCGGAAACGTGCAGCGTCAAAGTCGTTACCAACAAATTGGGCCCAACGAACCCGAAGTACTTTGGGAATTATCCTTACCATATTGTTTTCTAACAATGCCGTCCTGGTATTATGGAGATAAAGTTTATTTTGGACGCTACGAATATACCGGCGATAAAATTCTTGATCCTTCGAAATATACTACGCAAAACATTGATGAGCTGATGAAACTCGACGGTGCATTGACCGAAATATATTGTTATGACCTGATGTCGGGTGAATTGGTTTGGGAAACAAATTCTGAAAAAAACTTTTTTATTTTAGGTTTCCAGGACGACTTGGTTTATGTTATGGATTATAATGGTGGAGCCGGTGTAAACACAATGTATTCACTACAAGCTGAAACCGGAGAAATTGCCTGGCAGTTTCCTCAACCTAACGATTGCAGCGGATCACAATATATGTCGTATGCTCCGAATGGTGATTTTCTTCTTCCCGGGCCAAATTCAAACAACGGTATCCAACGCCTTGCTCGTGAAGACGGTTCCACAATTTGGGAACTCCCGATGCAACGTGCTATCACAGGTAATGGCTTTATTACTCTAAATAAAGCCGAAACCACCGGATATACTTGGTCCGGTTGGTTTGGCCCACCTCAAGAAATTGTGGCTTTCGATGTTGAATCGGGACAGGAATTATATCGACGTTTACTACCCAATAATCAAGCCCAACAAACCAATATTATTGCAGGCCCCGATAACAGATTATTTGTCCAACCACGCGAATATCCTGGCCTGATCTGTTATCAGGATAATGGCTTCGGAATTGATTCTTTGTGGTGTGCAAACGATGTTAAAATTAACTTCAGCTTCAAAGTTGTATTAAATAAAGATAATACAATTATTGCCGAAAGGAATGATAAACTTGTGAAAATAGATTTCAATACAGGCGAAATACGTGGCGAAACAGCCGAAACTTTGCCTTATGCTCAATTTGCCGGTGTTGACCTAAGTGGCCAAATATTTGTGATACACGGCTACCCTTCATTTCTAAATTGCTATTCGCCTGACTTGGAACTACAATATCAGCTTCCTCTCGGCGACGGTGCAGGATTGTCAAATGCTGTTCCAGGCCCAAACGGAATAATGGTTGTTTCTACACGTACAAAAGCTACTGCTTATAAAACCGACCAATCAAATATCCTTTTTCCACCTCTTGATTTTGTTGCAAATGTTGATATCGAAACAAATGAAGTTAGTTTAACTTGGAATCAACCATATTTTAGTAATTTTATATTAGAAGGTTATAATGTTTATAGAAACAATATAAAAATAAATGATGAATTAATCACCGAAACATCTTATAGTTATGTAGAAGCCGAGCAGGGTGGTTTTCATTATTACGTAACAGCAAAATACTCAGAAGGCGAATCGGAAGCAAGCTTCTTTGATTTTCTTGCCATCAAATATTTGGTTTCCTTTGTTGAAGGAACTGTAACCGAATTATCAAGCGGAGAACCAATCGAAAATGCAGCAATCTCTATCGGACTTTACACCACTACATCAGGCCCGGATGGATCATTTGCAATTGATCAGATCCCTCCCGATACTTACGATCTTATAATTGAGGCTGATGCTTATAATATTTATAATGAACCAATAGTAATTCCGCCGGGCGAAACCGTTCAGGCCGATGTTGAACTAACTGCTCCTGATCTTGAGTATAATATTGACGAAATTAATGTGCAAGTGGCTACCGGAAACCAAAAAGAAGTTGCTTTAAGCATTATCAATAACGGAAACGGGCCTGCCAATTGGGTGGCAAAAATATTTTATGAAGGCATATACAAAAATTCTAATATGTTGCAAAGTAGCGGTTCAGGAAAAGAAAGCGATATTCAACCCAATATAAAAGGAGAGAAAAAACCTCTATCATTATTTACAGACGATTTCCAATTTACTTATGACATGAATGCCCCGACAGGCTTAGGAGGAATTATTTCAGCCGAAACCGATGGATACAATTTTTATGTTGTACCCTTCAACTCAAGCGAAATATTTAAATTTTCTCTCGAAGGTGAATTGCTTGAAACTTTTTATATTAGTGGTGTTACCAATTTGAGAGACCTTGCCTGGGACGGAACATATTTTTATGCCGGGAAAGCTTCAAATGAAATATTTATCATGGATTTCGTTAACAAAGAACTTATTGGCTCAATTTACGTTAATGCAACGGTTCGTTCAATTGCCTACGATGTTGAAGCAGATGGGTTTTGGGTAAATAATTGGGATTCCGATCTGTTATTGTTCGACCGAGCCGGAAGTTTATTAAATAGCATTGCAGGCGTTCCCAACCTATATGGTTCAGCCTATGATAATATTTCAGAAGGTGGCCCTTACATTTGGATTTTTGCAACTCCCGAATCAGGCATTTGCTATCTCGAGCAATGGGATATTGCAACCGCAATTCCAACAGGTACGGTAATCGGTATTAGCGACTTGATTGGTTATTGTAATCCGGGTGGTTTATTTATGGCCGCTAATATTGTACCAGCCACTTATACATTTGGAGGTATTGCACAAGGAAATCCCGACATGTTGTTTGGTATTAGTGGCGGAGTTATGGAAAACTGGATTATTCCTGATGAGTTTAGTGGAACTATCGAGGCCGGAGATACTTATGAAATGAGTATTACTATTGATGCAGCTAATTTTTCATCTGGAGATTATAAAAAAGGCTCTTTGGTTATCGCTCCAAATCCGGAAATAGGCTTGCATACAATTGATGTTTTGCTTGAAGTAATGGAACCGGGACAAAATTTCGACCTGACGCAAGGTTTTCAATTTATTTCATCCAGAATTGAAATGGAAAATCCTGATATGATGATTGTTTTAGAAAATATTCTTAACGAAAACCTTGTTTTTGTAAGAAATTCTCAAGGCACAATGTTACGAAAAATCGGCCCAAACTGGGTAAACGGAATTGGCGATTGGATTACAAGCGAAGGATATTTATTTAAAATGTTTGCCGATGATTCTTTTTCAATACAAGGCGATGCCATTGATCCTACAACTCCAATTTCTGTAGAAACAGGTTTCCAATTTGTAAGTTATTTCCCCGCTGCTTCAATGGATGCTCTTATGGCTTTTGAATCTATTATAGGAGATGAGCTTGCATTTATTAGAGGTTCGGATGGTACAATGATTAGAAAAATCGGCCCAAATTGGGTCAATGGAATTGGCGATGCAGAACCCGGCGAAGGCTTACTGATAAAAATGCTTGCCGATGGCGAAATTATTTATCCTGTAGCTAAAAAATCGAGCGGAAAAACAAAAATACTTCCTTCGAAATTTGTTTTTGAGGGTGGAAATGCTGCCGAAGCGGTTTTCACCTTGTATATTGACGGCTTAGAAATCGGCGATGAAATAGCTGCTTACAAAGATGAAACTATTCTCGGGTCTGCAAAAATTTCATCAACTAATTCATATGATAATGAGCTTGCTGTTTTTAGCGAATTGACTAATAGCAAAGGTTACGAGGCAGACGAAGCAATTACATTAAAAGTATGGGATTCTGAAAATGTTTATACTGCCGATTTCGAAATGGAATCGCATTATAATTCATATACTTTGAAAACTTATCCCCATAATGATGGTGAATTCAGTTTAGTAAGAATAAATAAAAGTTCAATAAATTTAAATAATGAAATTATGGTATATCCTAATCCTGCAACTGATGAAATCAATATTTCTTCAACTGAAACAATAAGAAATATTATGATTTTAAATTATAAAGGACAATTAGTTTATGAAGGCAACAACAACAAAGTGAATACAAGCAATTTTAATTCCGGTATTTATATTATCCGAATTAAAACTGATAATGGAGTAGAAACGCAAAAAATTACTTTAAAATAGTTTATCATATATCATAATAATTTTATAGTTAAGAGCCGTCCTTCGGGATGGCTTTTTAAATAAAATATGAATCTTTGAAAGGTCATATTAGAATTTCGATTTATCGGAAATATTTAAAATTATTTTGATTAATAGCCCGCTATCCTGCCATAGCGGGTTTTTTATTGTTTTATTGGTTATTAGTTTTTAATTAAGTTTAACAACCTGCTTGATCATTCAAATTTAATTTTCATAATAAATATAAAATTTCTATATTTACACCCTAAAAAATAAGAAAATGAAAAACACATTATTTTTAATATTAATTACCCTGAATCTTTTTGCTAATGCACAGAATAGCGATTGTAGTATGTGGACGAAAACCTTCGGTGGAGATAAAATGGATATAGCATATTCTATTAAAATGACTAATGATAATGGTTTTATTATCGCCGGTAAATCTCATTCTTATGGTTATGCCTCTTCTGATGTACTTGTCATAAAAATGGATTCTTGTGGTAATGTTCAATGGATGAATACTTATGGCGATGAATATGATCAGGAAATCGGATTGTGTATAACTCCCACAAATTCCGGTGATTATTTGTTTGTTGGTTATTACATTGAAGGTTTTAAAGATCAAAAGAATATTTTAATAGGAAAAATTGATTCACAGGGGAATCTTCAATGGCTAAAAAGGTTACAAAATGATTTTTGGTCTTACGCATATGATATTATTGAGAATAATGAAGGTGATTATATTATAGCCGGTTCGTGGGCAGTTTATCCCGGCAGATCACTTGGCTATATTGCAAAACTTAATAATTACGGAACAATACTTTGGACAAAAACTTATGGTAGCGATATGAATGATGCTTTCTTTTCAGTTCAGCAAACTACTGAGGGGGGATATATTGTTACAGGTGCTTATAATTTTAATAATTCGAAAGTATGGTTATTAAAAACAAATTCATCCGGGAATATGGTGTGGGATAAAACTTATGCAGGTGGAATAGGTTATTCTGTAATAGGAACAAATGACGGGGGATTTGTCGTAGGAGGATATTCTGATAATACAAATGCACACCTGTTTAAAATTAATGAATTTGGTGATACACTTTGGACTAAAACAATAGACTATGGAAATTCAAGTATATTCAGAGACATTAGTCTGACTTCCGATAGTGGTTATATTTGTACTGGATATGCTGACTATTATGCAAATGAAAGAGATGTTTTGCTGATTAAAACAAACAATACCGGTGATACTTTATGGTCAAGAACTTATGGAGGAGTTCAGGATGATATTGGATTTTCTGTTTTACAATATACTGATGGAAGTTATGCCATTGCCGGGCAATTAGAGATATATAAAACAGACCATTATGTTTCGGATTATTGGGTGATTAAAACAGATAATTCAGGAAACACTGAATATTTTTTTTGCGATTTTATCGGAGATACAATAAACGGAGAATATCCTTTGTCTGTAAATTTCTTCGATCAATCGACTATTGTTCCGGGAAATATAGTTGAATGGGAATGGGATTTTGGTGATGGAAACCAATCTTTCGAACAAAACCCTTTGCACCTGTTTGAAATTCCCGGTAAATACACAATATCATTAATTGTAAAAGATATCAATAATAAGATGGATACGTGTATTAAAACAGATTATGTTGACGTAGAATATTATCCGCCAATTGCTGATTTTTACGCCGACACTACATTGGGAATAGTTCCTTTTACTGTGAATTTTTTTGATCAATCTTCTAATGGTTCAGTACAGATTACCTCTTATTATTGGGATTTCGGTGACGGTTTTAATTCCTTAGAAACAAATCCTGTTCATGTTTACCAGAATAGCGGACAGTTTTCTGTATCTTTAATGGTAACAGATGAAAATGATTCAACAGGAATATTAACAAAAGAAAATTATATAACCGTATTCGAAACAACAATTGACAGTGGTGAGGTTTCAGGGATATGGACATTGAATAATAGTCCATACCTGGTGAATGGAAATATCATTGTTCCTCTTGGGCAAGAACTTATGATTGAACCGGGAGTTATAATAGTTTTTAACGGGCATTTCAAATTTAGTGTTTTTGGAAGATTGATCGCTCAAGCTAATCAGGTTGATTCCATATTTATAATCCCTTTATATGAAGATATCGGGTGGGAAGGAATTTGGTTTCAGAATACATCTACTAACAACCAGGATTCCTCATTGCTGAAATACTGCCATATTGAAGGGGTAAGATATCCTGAATTTACCTCGCTTGATCATAGCGGTGGTATTGTTTGTGATAATTCGGCAGATATTATTATTCAAAATTGTCTTATTACAAATAATTATGCCGCTTGCGGTGGTGGAGGCATAACACTAATAAATAATTCAGATATTATAATAAGAGAAAATACTATAACAAATAATAAATCCGGCTTATGGAGTTGGTGGGCAGGTGGCGGAATTTCTATGAGAAATTCTAATCTCTCCGGGGTTAGTTCCCCGAAGCTCTGCTTCGAAATTAAATTTTAATTTTGTTATGTGAGTGAATTTATTCATAAGAGTCATAACGTATCAGTTTTGTTGTATCATTTTGTCTGTCCGGCAAAATACCGAAGAGTTGTATTCAGTCCATCTGTTGACAAGAGTTTGAAAGAAATTTGCCTTGAGATTTCCAAGCGTTTTGAAATTTTGTTTATTGAGATAGGTACAGATAATGACCATGTTCATTTTTTGATACAGAGTGTTCCAATGCAGAGTCCAACAAGGATAATTCAAACGGTAAAAAGCATTACAGCAAAGCAAATTTTCAAACTTCATCCAGAAGTAAAGCAGAAACTTTGGGGAGGTGAGTTTTGGACAAAAGGATTTTATGTTAATACTGTTGGTCGCCATGGTGATGAGGATAGTATACAAGCATATGTAAAAGCTCAAGGAAAAGAAAAGGAATATAAAAGAATTCATAAGCAACAACTAACTTTGTTTTGATACCTCGTCAGCTCTGCTGCGAGGTAGTTCATTAAACTTGTGCACTTTAATTCGAATTATTCTCAGCAAAATTTCATTTTTAGATTATATTGATATTTAATATTATAAGAAATTCTGCTTTTTTGATATTTTAATTTTATACAGCCCCGAAAAATATTCACATTTTTTTAAAAAAATAAATTATTTTCTTGGAAATTACAATAATACTATGTAGTTTTGTCTGTTCTTTTAAAGAAAATAAAGATAATCCCGTTTTTTCGGGAGGTAAGAGAGCCTAATACATAGAACTGAATAAATAAAAATATAAAAGGTTTTAGAAAAAACCTTCAAAGTTTCCGCTTGGTAAAAATGCTTAGAAGCATAAAATATTTTGCTAATAAGTGGAATATTAAACGGCAACAAAGAAAAATTTATAAATAAACTATTTATTAATTAAAATTCAAATGTTATGGTAACTCGAAAAAAAATGTCAGACAGCGAAGCCTTAGAACTTTATCGAATGGCTCTGACAAATTCAAAAAACCAGGTCTTGCTTGCCCAAATATTGGCGAGTTTTGGTTATGGCCCGCTAGTAATTGAAGAGGGATGGGTATTATATGAAACTGCCCAACAATCGTATGTCGTCAATATTAAAGAAGATGATGAAACTTCGGAAGCTTCGGCTCTCTTTAAACTAAAAAAAGATGAATTGGCTGAAGATTATTCCGAACATCGCGGAATTGCGAAAATTGTTTTCAGCAATCAACCCGAAATATTGAAAAGGCTACAATTAACCGGCAGGGTTCCCAGGAAATATATTAAATGGTTTGAAATGGTTAAAAAATTCTACACCGAAATTCAATCCGACGAGCAATTGATTGAAAAACTATCACGCTTTAATTTAAATGCCGAAGCAGTTGCTCAAGCAATCTCTCTCATTGAGGCTGTTGAAGCCGCCAAGTTTGAACTTTATCGTGAAGAAGGTGAATCGCAGGAAGCCACAGTACAAAAAAATACCGATATTGAAATTATCAGAAACTGGATGAATGAATTTTTTGCTATCGCTCGCATTGCTCTAAAAGACCATCCTCAATTATTGGAAGCTCTCGGGTTGCTTGTCAGGTCCTAAGTTTTCCGGGAAAATTGTTGTGGAATGGTATCCTTTGCATGGCGCTTGGGTATCTTCTAATAATTTTTACCCAAGCTGATTTGTTATAAAACAATTTAACAATATAACCATTTAACAATCCCTTTTTCAATTAAACCAATATTGTTTATTGATAAGCCGGATTCTGTACTAATGCCTCATTAAGAAGCAATTCGTTTTCAGGGATTGGGAGAAATAAATGATTATCCGTAGCAGAATTTGTAATTTGTTTTGCGTATTCTTTATCCCAACGAACTAAATCAAACCACCTCATACCATCTTCATAAATCATTTCCCGTCGTTTTTCGTCACGGATAGCGTTAAGCATTTTATCTTTAGTATTTACATCTGTCATAGTAAGATCAGGAATACCAGTTGTTCCGACCGGTACTGGCCACCAAGGATTCACAAATGTCAAATCTTTTGCCCGAGCCCTAATTATATTCAGAAAATCGAGGGCAGCTTGTTTATTTGATTCATAATTTTGCTCAATCAAAGATTCGTATTTATTGAAATACAATTCAGTAATACGTATTAGCTCAAAATTCATCTGTTCAATTCCCCCCATGTCATATCCACGTGGAGGAACATGTTTGCGAATGGCAGGAATCTCCGACCAGGGATGATCGCCAAACATGAATTCCCAACGAATATCCTTACCCTGACTTACCATTAATGTATCAGCCGTATCATATATCTCATAAACTTCTTCAGCGAACTCAAAATCAAAACCCATAAACCAGCCAAATATACCAGAACCAAAGAAACCAGGAGAATAATCATTCTGCTGCTCAAAAATTGATTCCGAAGAATTCATCGGTTCTTCAAAAATGCTCCTCCATGATGTTGCCAGAGGATAAATTCCACTGTTTATAATCTCGTCTGAAAGTTCCAGCGCAGTAGCCCAATCTTCCTCCATTAATGCAATACGAGCTAAATAAGCTTTTGCAGCCCATCTGCTGGCCCTGCCTTTTCTTTGGTTAGTTACAGGAAGATCATCATAATTTTCCATCACTGAAGGCAGATCGTTAGCTGCAATTGTTAGTTCATCTTTTACAAGTTCTATTACTTCTGCGTAAGAAGATTTAGAAATCTGGTTGTCTTCCGAGCTACCAGTCTCCAGTTCCAGAACCACTGGTACATCTCCCCAGGCCATGGCTAAATAGTAATAACATACACCCCGGAGAAAATGTCCTTCTGCTAATAATTCTTTTTTCCTGTTGTCAGTAAATTTATCATTAGGTATTTCAGGTACTTTTTCAAGAAAGAAGTTAACATTGGCTATTGTAGTGTACAATTTTGCCCATGGTGTATTAAAACCAGAAATCGATGAGTTGGATCCTAATTTTGTACGGTCTTTTAATTGAAATAACCAACCTATTGGTTGCTTAATATCATCCGTTGATACCTGAAAAAAACAAATTAGCTGTGAGTAGCAACCTTCATTAAAGAATCTATTATAACAACCAGTGATACCCATTTCAGCTGCACTTTGCGAATCGTAAAATACATCCATCTCGACGCCGCTATATACTTCTTGATCCAGTACTTTTTGACATTGACTAAAAAGTGTAAGTACAGAGAAAAGCAATATGTATTTATAAATATTTTTCATTCTAACTTATATTAATCTAAAATGATATTTTAATTCCAATTATGAATGATCTGTATTGCGGATAGGAGCCATAATCATAACCTCTCAGCAGGCCACTGTTGGCCCCACCATTAACTCCCGTAAAGTGGTCAACCTCAGGATCGAATCCTGAATAATTGGTAAATGTCAATAAATTGACTGCAGTTATGTATATCCTTGCAGATTTTATCCTCTGTTTAGATATAACATTTGGAGCGAAATTGTATCCAAGAGTTAAAGTTTTTAACCTTAAATAAGAACCATCTTCTAACCATCCTGTATTAGGCAATGTATACACATTATTTCTACCGTCGTAATTTACAACAGGATACCTTGTTATATCACCTGCTTGTTGCCATCTGTTATCAAAAGCAGCTTGTGTTGTATTTGTCCCAATAATTGTACGGTCATTAAGTTTCAATGTTTCAATCCAGCTTCTTGTTGCATTGTATATTTTATTTCCGTATGAATACTGAAAGAATATGGATAAATCAAAGTTTTTATAAGACAGTGTATTGGTAAAACCTCCATAGAAATCCGGGAACGGACTACCAGCTATAATACGGTCTTCTTCGTTTGGTGGTCCTCCACTTCCATCCTGATCAACAATAACAACAGTTCCATCTTCAGGATTAACATATTCTTCACGTTCATATAAGTAAAAGCTAATTGGTTCACCAACTCTGGCGATACTACTACCACCGGCACCACTCGCGATAACATCTTTGCCGTTCATCAGTTCAAGAACTTTATTGTCATTTTTTGAAACGATAAAATCAGCATTCCAGTTAAATTTATCGCTGGTAATAATGTTAGCATTCACACTAAACTCAATACCACGGTTCTCCATTTTACCTATGTTTTCCCATCTATGGCTCAGCCCCATTGTACTAGGTACTGGAACCAGAAACAATAAATCATTTGTGGTTTTTATATAGTAGTCCATTGTAAAATTTACACGACTTTTAAATAAACTCACATCTGTACCTACGTTAAATTGTGTTGTTTCTTCCCATTTCAGATTCGGGCTGGGTAAGCTTGAGATAACCGCTCCAGTTTGATTGTTATAATTACCACCAATATTTGTACCTGTCCCAATACTCATTATACCGCGAGATGCATAATTTGATATCTCCTGATTCCCAGTAATACCATAACTAATACGTAATTTCCAATTAGCTAAGAAATTGGCTGATTCGAGGAAAGATTCGTCTGATATTCTCCAAGCAACCGAAGCTGATGGAAAAAATCCGTAGCGATGTTTTATACCAAATCTTGATGAACCATCATATCGTGCATTCAACAAAAGAAGGTATTTGCCTTTGTAATTATAATCAATTCTTCCAAAATAAGAATTAATACCATAAGCTTGTTTATCAGATATAGCTACATCAATATCGGTTCCGGCATTTAAAGTTTGAATCTTATCTGAAACAATACCACTTACCAAAATAAAACTACTTTCCCACATAATTTCTTGCAAAGTATTACCAGCAAGGAATGTAAAATTATGATTATTAATGCCTAATTTATAAGTAAAATAGTTTTCCAATGTCCATGCTCTTTGATTAAAATTACGTTGAGAAGCCTGGCCTCTCCAGTCAGTTCCTTCAAATGCATTTGGATTTGGTGGATCAAACCACTTCTCCAGTTCATTACGGACATCACCCGATACTTGAACTCTAAAATTAAATCCTGGTAATAAATCTACTTTCGCATAGACAGAAGCAATAATACGATTTACTTTATTGTTTATATTAATATCTAATGCTTGCCTGACAGGGTTTCCATATTCCATCTGAGCTTCATCATTAGAGAAAGTGCCATCTGCCAGATAAACAGGAGTTGTAGGGGCTTTTACTAATGCTGTAGATAGAACAGGTCCACCATAAATATGATTGTAATTAGATGCATCAGCGTTATCCGGACTACCATCATTTTTAATCCGTCTCTGATCGATAACAGATGCATATAAATTTGTACCCAGAGAAAATTTATCTCCTAACTTTTGGTCAACATTTGCGCGAATGTTAAAGCGACTAAAATCTGAACCAATTATGATACCTTTCTGATTATAGAAACCGGAACTAATCATATATTTAGTCGTTTCTGTTCCACCAACAAAAGAAATGTTAACCTCTTCTACTTTTCCTATTCTGAAGATTTCATTCTGCCAATTCGTATTAACTGTTGGATTATTTATAAAACTTTGTGAAAAGTAAGGAGAATATTCTGGTTCAATTTCGGCCAACTGAGCCCTGCCCTCATTTACTAAGGTGGCATAATCAGAAGCTCCCAACAAATCGTAACGTTTGGCTAATTCAGACATGCCTATTTTCAAATCTACTGTAAGTTCTCCTTTTCCTATTTTTCCTCTTTTAGTTTTAATCAGTATTACGCCATTCGCGCCACGAGCTCCAAATATTGAAGTGGCGGCAGCATCTTTCAAAATTTCAATAGATTCAACATCGTAAGGATTAATTTGAGACATGCCATTAACCCTGTTTTCACCAACATTACGGTTACTTGTTTGCATATTTGCTAAAGGAATACCATCGATAACATACAAGGGGTCGTTACCTGAACTAATAGAAGTTGTGCCACGAATACGAATAGTAACACCACCTCCTGGTTCACCAGTATTATTTGTAACTAATACACCCGCTGCTTTTCCCTGAATTGACTTATCAATACCAGTAACCTCCATACTTTCGATATCATTAGCAGTTAATGTTGTTATTGCACCGGTTACATCTTTCTTGCTTTGCGAACCATAACCAATAACTACAACTTCATTAAGTCCAATCGCATCTGCAATCATTATAATGTTTATGATTGTTTGGTTCCCTACTAGTACCTCTTGTGTACTCATACCCACAAATGAAAATTGCAATGTGGTGCTATCTGAAA
>Ga0222695_1000322_pt1 | contig 28707 bp, 22 predicted proteins | sample AntAcemetage1398_FD_179834 | JGI IMG/M metagenome (GOLD analysis project Ga0222695, IMG submission 179834) | Saline water microbial communities from Ace Lake, Antarctica - #1398 | ecosystem: Environmental > Aquatic > Non-marine Saline and Alkaline > Saline | place: Antarctica: Ace Lake...
GATAAAAGAAAGCTTTTCATTTTCGTATTACTATAAGCGGACGGAGGACACCCCCGTACCCACGTTTTATTTTTTATTTTCTCTAACTTTGAACATACAAGGCGGGATGTTTTTTGCTATGATCTGGTTGATCAAAGAGGTAAGAAGGGATAGATGATGGGGAAAAATGTTGTGAGTTAAAAAAAATCGTAGTATTGTATTTTTTTATATTATGTTGTTTTTCCACCACGAAGAGTATGAAAAAAAGTGTCAGGGAGCAAGTAGATGATTTATCTTGATTATAATGCCACAACTCCCATAGCTTCTGAAGTTGCTGAAGCTATGATGCCGTTTATCAGGGAGGAATTCGGGAATCCCAGCAGCTCATATCCTCTAGGGATAAGGTCAAAGCAGGCGGTGGAAAAGGCGCGCAGCCAGGTGGCAAGATTTTTCGGGTGTAAATCCCGAGAAATTGTTTTTACCAGCGGAGGCAGTGAATCAAACAACATGGTTTTAAAGGGTGTGGCTTTAAGCCTTCGCTCCAAAGGCCGTCACATTATTACCACTACGATTGAGCATCCTGCTATCTTTAATCCCGCCATCTTTTTAATGGAAAACGGCTGGGATGTTACTTTCCTTCCTGTGGACAGATACGGCTCTGTTGATCCTGACGATGTAAAAAATACTATCAGGAAAGATACTGTGCTGATTTCCGTTATGCATGCCAATAATGAAACAGGCACAATACAGCCTGTTAAGGAAATTGGCCGGATTTCCAGAGAACATGGAATACTTTTCCATACAGATGCAGCCCAGTCTGTCGGCAAGGTGAAAACCGATGTAAGCGATTTGTGCGTTGATTTTTTATCAGTGGCCGGTCATAAGTTATATGCGCCAAAGGGAGTGGGGGTGCTTTATGTTAGAGATGGCATAGAAATAGTTCCCCTGATTCATGGGGGTGGTCAGGAGTCGGGCCGCAGAGCCGGCACCGAAAATATAATTCTTAATGTAGCTCTGGGAGCTGCTTGTGAAATGGCGGGAAAGAATATGAAAGATGACGTACCGCGTATTGCAGTCCTCAGAGACAGGCTGCATGACAAGATATTATCAGCCATGCCTGAGGCAACATTAAACGGTCACCCGGACAATCGATTGCCCAATACATTAAATCTTTCTTTTCCAGGGCTGTCAGGTGAAAAAATTCTGAAAAGGATTCCAAATCTTTGTGCATCCACCGGCGCTGCCTGCGAGGACCGTTCAGAGACTATTTCTCATGTTCTGGCGGCAATGGGAGTCTCCCGTGAACTGGCAATAGGGGCGGTTCGCCTTACCCTTGGCCATCCGACTACTAAGGCTGAAGTCGATCAGGCTGCAGAGTGGATAATAAAAGCAGCAAAGGGAGTAACCGTTCACGGTTAACAGTTAACGGTTGATCAAAACATAAAAGCAAGAGACTCAAAGAATGATGAACTCGTAAAAAGTCCCAAAATCGTCATGCCGGACTTGATCCGGCATCCAGAACGTATTGAATTTACTGGATTCCGGCTTTCGCCGGAATGACAAAAAATGTGTGTTTTCGACTTTTTACGACGCCATCAAAGAATTGATGATTGTAAAAAAAATAACCGGCAAGGGTATTTTCTGAAAAGAATTTAAGAATTAAGATCAATATCAAACGTGCTTCAATCATTACAAAATGCATTAAAAAAGCTGTGAACCGTGAACCGTGAACGGGTTACTAAAGGGAGTATGAAATATATATCTGCCTGTATATTCTGCTGTGTATTGTTGGTTTTTTGCTTGAGCAATGGCAATGTTTATGCAAAATCGAAAAAAAGCGATGTAGAAAAGATTAAGGTTTTTGTCAGTATCCTGCCGCAGGCATACTTTGTGGAGCGTGTCGGGGGAAACAGAGTAAATGTTTCTGTTATGGTAGGATCGGGCCAGAGCCCTGCTACTTATGAACCAGTGCCTAGGCAGATGGTTGAACTTGGCGGCGCGGAATTCTTTTTTTGTATTGGAGTTCCTTTTGAGAATGTATGGATGGAGCGCATAAGCAAAGTAAATCCGGAGATGAAGGTTGTAGATACGCGGCGCGGCATAAACCTTCTTCCCATGAAGACCGGCAATCGAAAAACATCTGATAGGCATGCCGTTAACAACATGGTTGGTTTTAAAGACCCGCACATCTGGATGAGTTTAAGGCTGGTTAAGATTCAGGCGCAAAATATATGCGAAGCTCTGATTAAGCAGGATCCAGCAAATAAAGACTATTATCAAAATAATTTAAGGACGTTTATAGATGATCTTGCTGATCTTGACGCAGAAATTATTAAAAGCCTGGAAGGTATCAGGGAACGAAAATTTATGGTTTTTCACCCTGCATGGGGATATTTTGCCCGTGATTATGGCTTGGATCAGATACCAGTTGAAATCGGAGGAAAAGATCCTGGCGCAAGGGAGCTTGCAAATCTCATTGAAAAGGCAAAAAAAGACGGAATAAAAATAATCTTTGTGCAAAAACAGTTCAGCGAAAAAAGCGCTGAAGCCTTAGCCGATGCTATTGGAGGAAAAATAATTTCAATCGATCCATTAGCGAAAGATTATCTTAATAATATAAAGATGATTGCCGAAACGTTTTGCAGGGTAATGCAATGACCATGAATAAAGCAGTTGTTGAAATCAGAAATGTAGATTTTGCCTATGATGATATTCTTGTACTCAAGGATATCACGCTGAATATTGAAGAGGGCAATTTCCTGGGAATAGTAGGCCCTAACGGCAGTGGTAAAAGTACGCTTTTGAAGTTGATTCTTGGCCTGCTTAAGCCTTTAAGAGGCAATATACGTGTATTCGGCCAGACTCCAAAACGTGCAAGGCCTTCTATTGGGTATGTACCGCAACATGCTGAAATTGATTCCAGCTTTCCGGTTGATGTAATGGATGTGGTTTTAATGGGCAGGCTGGGAAAGGCGCCGTTTATTGGAAGCTACCGGAGAATTGACAGGGAAATGGCGGAAGAAGCTTTGAAAAAGGTGGAAATTTATGAATTTCGCAATCATAATTTTGGAACCCTGTCCGGAGGGCAAAGGCAACGTGTTCTCATGGCAAGGGCGCTTGTGGGCAAACCTGAAATGCTTCTTCTTGATGAACCTACTGCGAGTATTGACGGAAGAGTGGAACAGGATATTTATGAATTGCTGAAAAAACTTAATGCAAAAGTGACAATAGTTCTTGTTTCCCATGACCTTGGTTTTATTTCAACATATGTAAATCGTGTGGCATGTGTTAATCGGAGTCTTGTCTGTAACCCAACAGAGCTTGTTACCGCAGATGTTATTGATGCATGCTACGGTGGGCCGGTTCATATGATAAAACATAAATGCGAATTATAAGCCGTTTACTGCTTGAAATTTGAAACTGGAAAGTAGAAATTGGGAAGGGATGAAACGAAACTGGTATTTTCTAATTTCAACGTTCCATTAACACTTAATATAATATTGGCAACGTTTTCTAATGTTTGAATTTATTCATGTACTTCAAAACCAGTCTTTTATGCAAAATGCCGTCATTGTCGGTCTGCTGGCCAGTGTGGCGTGCGGTGTTATGGGAACATATGTTGTTACCAGGCGAATAGTTTTTATCAGCGGAGGAATATCTCATACAGTTCTTGGCGGTATGGGGATAGCATATTACTATGGCTTTAATCCCATACATGGAGCTTTTTTGCTGGCAATTGCTGCCGCACTTTTAATAGGGTTTGTCAGCCTTCGTTATCACCAGCATGAAGACACACTGATTGGAGCTTTATGGGCTGTAGGGATGGCTGTAGGAATACTGTTTATCTATAAAACTCCTGGCTACAACGTTGATTTAATGAGTTATCTTTTTGGCAACATTTTGATGGTAAAAAGAGAAAGCATGTTGTTTGTAGCCTGTCTTGATCTTACTGTCATTTCACTCGTGCTTGTTTTTTACAAACGATTTCTGGCTGTGTGTTTTGATGAGGAGTATGCACGGCTGCAGGGTATTAGCGTGGAAAGCACATATTTGCTTTTACTGTGCCTTGTTGCTGTGACAGTGGTAATGCTTATACAGGTTGTAGGAATTATACTTGTGATAGCGCTTCTGACACTTCCTGCCGCAACTGCGCGTTATTTTGCGTCAAGCCTTGGGAAAATGATGATTCTTGCCTCATTTTTTGGAGCAGTGTTTACGCTGTCCGGGCTTGTTATTTCATATAAGCATGATCTTCCTTCAGGGGCAACAATTGTAGTTGTCGCTGGTCTTGCCTATTTTGCTGCAACAGTTCTAAAAGGCCTGGCTTTAAGATTTCGCAGTTATAATAAACAATAAATAGATACTCAGGTGTATAGGCTGAAGACTGTTAGAAAAAAAAGCATTTTGAAGCCATGTTTGGTGCAATAATTAGACCCGCCCGCTTCGCCTGAGCTCGCGATGGCGGGCAGGTATTTTCGGTACGGCAATCGTGTTCTTTTGATTCCTTCAGCCTTCAGTCTAAACAGCTTCAGCCTGACTACGAGAGTAGTCATAAAAAAACGGTTATAATAAATGTTTCTGATTGCAGGAGTTTCCCCAAAAACAAAGATACTTGATGAGCAACCCAGGTTGTGTCCTGTATGCGGACTTGCGCGTGCCTATTTTAAGAGGGTCGATCAATACTTCACTGTATTTTTTATTCCAATTCTGAGGGTAAAAAAGGGCGAGCCTTTTATTATGTGTGATAATTGTGAAAAAAACATGCATGAATTCGGAATGGAAGATAATTTTCAGCGCGGCAAAAAGCATTTAAGCTGTACCAATTGCGGAAGACCTCTTAATAAGGATTTTAAGTTTTGCCCCTTCTGCGGCAAACAAATATGATGGCGTCGTAAAAGGTCTTAATTCGCATATTGTAATGATATTTCTTGAGACCTTTGCAAAAAAACCTCCCCTTTTGCCCAATTACTGCGTCAGGCCCCAGTACCATCTGCCGGAGCTACGGGGTAAACTCAAATTTTAAGCCTCGAAATACTCAATGTATTCCTACGTTTAAAATTTTCACCCTCCTTGAACTTGAACAAAATTGAATATTTTTCAAAGGTCTCTTCTTGCAACAAGCCACTTTGTAATCCTCTTGCTGGGGCTGTAACTATTTTTCTTGACATTATATCGAATATAACTATAATTCCTGCATTGTAATCGTTTTTCTGGAGGATGCCATGTCTGAAAACGGTAAGGATAAATCGACACACAGACTTGCAGGATATTCGGCGCTTATTGATCTGTACGGCCTCGACATTATTCCGAACTGGCACAGATCCTTTGTTGTGCTCACTGGAACCCATCAGATTTACTCGACTGGGGGCGTAATTGATGAGGTCTACCCGTCCAAGTACTGGCCGGGGGACACCCTGGGCGGTCATCTTGAGTTCGCTCTTAAGTACGACGGTACGAATCTCGCGATACTCACCATCCTGTTTCAGAAAGCCGCCGAGGAAGATTTTCTCGAATATGTCCGGTCCAAACCAACCGGTAAGTATGCCAGGCGGTTGTGGTTCCTGTACGAGTTCCTGACAGGCAAAACTCTTCCGATAGATGACGTGAAGCTGGGAAACTACATCGACTTGCTCGATCCGGATAAATACTACACTGTCACCCCAGCCCGCCAGGTTCGCCGTCAGCGGATAAACGATAATTTGCCGGGCGATCGCCGATTTTGTCCGACGGTTCGCCGCACAGATACCCTTCGCGACTTCGAAACGGCCGACTTCCCCAGGCGATGCCGTCAAGTCGTGTCCGCCTATTCACCGGAATTATTGAAGAGGGCACTCGGATACCTCTACACCAAGGAGACGAAATCATCCTTTGAGATCGAACACATCAAGCCCACTTCGACCCGGACCGAACGCTTTGTTGCCCTTCTTCAGCTGGCGGAGAGTAAAGACTTTTGCGAGAAAACGAAATTGATCGACCTGCAGAATCGCATTGTCGATCCACGATTCTCAGAATCCGGCTACCGATTGAGCCAGAATTATGTCGGGGAGACGGTCGCCTGGGAGAAAGAAAAGATACACTTCGCATGTCCGAAGCCTGAAGACTTGGCCGAACTGATGGAGGGCTTGGTAGTCGCCCACAGGCGCATGGACGCAGGAAAGGTGTCCGCTGTGATTCACGCTGCTGCCATTGCTTATGGATTCGTTTTTCTGCACCCGTTCGAGGACGGCAATGGTCGAATTCACCGTTTCCTTATCCATAACATACTTGCCAGGCAAGGATTTACACCCAAGGGGATCATGTTTCCCATATCGGCATCCATGCTGAAAAACCATGCCGAATATGATACCTCTCTTGAAGTGTTCTCCCGGCTGCTCATGGTCATGGTGGAATACTCGCTCGACGAAGAAGGCTACATGACAGTTCATAATGATACGGCCAGGTGGTACCGCTATATTGATATGACGACCCAGGCGGAGGCGCTTTTTAAGTTTATCGAGCAAACCATCGATATGGAACTCGTCTGTGAATTGACGTTTTTGGCCAGGTATGATGAGACCAAAAGTGTCATACAGGAGATCGTGGATATGCCCGACCGGCAGATCGACCTCTTCATCCGGTTCTGCCTGCAGAACAATGGCCGGCTCTCAGAACGGAAACGTTCAACCCACTTTGATTTCCTGTCAAAGGATGAAATCCATCGCATGGAGCAGGCCGTTCAGTCTGCTTACGGAAGCAAAACTTTAAGCGATGAATAACGAGTATGCGCATGCGATTTTTATTGATAAGTGATACCAACGGCAAATCACACAAAAATATACTCGAGCAGCCCTCAACATTTTATTTCGAGCTTTAGAAAAAGCTACCAGTTGTCTCTGAAAGTATAGAAACGTGCAATTTCAACCCCGTATCCTTTTTCCGTGTTGCATTGGAATTTTGCTGGATCTATTTGTCGATATGAAAAGCATGACACCTGACATATTAACAGCCTTTAAAATTCTGTTTGTCGAGTTATTTACTTATTTATGGACGTCCCTCAAGTTCCGCCCGTCCGTAAGAATAAAGCTTGACTCCGTATTACAAAAATTGTCATAATCTTCACAATCTATTTCATGATTTCTATGGGATACTGGCATTTTAGAATCACAGAAGCTTCGGAGGTTTTTATGAAAATATTTTTGCGGACACTGATTGTTATCGTAACAGTATTTTGTAGTACCCATAGTTATGCAGACAGTAATTTTACCGGTAAAATTAGTCCTATTCCGGACACAATAAAAAAACAGATGGTGGGGAAAACCTGGAAAAAGGGTTGTCCTGTTTCTCTGGATCAACTCGCCTATCTTCGAATATCATATTGGGGATTTGACCATAAACCTCATATTGGTGAATTAATCATTAATAAAGCCATTGCGGAAGATACCGTTGCCGCATTTAAAGAATTATTTGAGATTCGTTTTCCCATCGAAAGCATGAAGCTTCCCAGTTATTATACAACCCCGGATGATCCTTCAGGAAAGAACAATTCTTCAGCTTTTTGTTATCGTAAAGATACGCAGTCGCCCGGTAAATATTCTATTCACAGTTATGGTATAGCGATTGATTTTAATCCCTTTTATAATCCTGCTCTTGTGGCAGAAGGAAAAATTGAGCCGGAAGGAGCAGAGAAATATCTGAACAGGAAATTAAAACATAAGGGAATGATTCATGAGGGGGATGCGGTCTTTCAGATAATGACAAAACATGGCTGGGCCTGGGGCAAATATTTTCACCAGGGGACCGATCCCATGCACTTTGAGAAAATAATAACCAGGCAGTACATTATCAAATCGCTGGAATATTATCCCAATAGGTGGGGACTCGACGCTGCTTTATAATTGAGATGAACAGCTTCAGCTTGTTATGGTAACTGCAACGTAAAAGGGTCAAATCCTTGTTTGACACAGTAATTTCCGGTTCATTGTGCTGCTCGTGACAATAGATCGCAAGCAGTAAATAGGTTATCAAGCCAGCAAGGATCTGAACCATCAAACCATGTTCACTCCTGGCAATCCAGTATTTTACATTATCAACTTTATAGCCAACAAGCCAAAGGGGTTTCACTGTCTGGTTTATTCCGGCTGTCTCTCCATCACTGCATCCATTAGCAACTTATAATGTGAAGAATATCCCATAGATCACGCGTTCGGCCGTCTGTTCGCATCTCTGCCCGGAGATATTTTTTATCAAAATTCCTGAATTTCCAGACGACCTCGTCAGTTTTCGGGTTAATTATTATGGCTTTATTGGGTCTTGTGTGGTTGATCAACTGGAAGTCGCCATAACTTCTCCGCATTAACATGGGCAACAGCATTTGCAACATCCCCGGGCTATAGTTCACATCAACTTATAAACTGATGTCTGCACGTCCTTAGATTTGGATAAGTGAGAACCACAGTCCAATTCCGTATACTATATGCAGGACAAGCTGTTCGATCCAGGCGAATTTCCCACCTTTTTTTCCAAGGAATCCCTGCCCGGCTACAGGTAGTGCGACAAATAGCATGGAAATCCAGAGAACTGTGACGTAACTCCATAGAATCAAGATTGAATGTGGATCAAGTTTCAGGATATATGTTGCGACCATGTAGATTAAGCCAAAGGAAATGCTCGTCATGAGGTGTGCGGGAATTCCGAAGCGATAAGTGTTTATTTTATCATCACGTCTTTTCATAAAACGCTTCACAAATGACCCGTCAATAATGAAGATGGACGACTTGAAAATTCCAAACCGATAAAACGCTTCAGAAACTACACCCATAAGGATGCCTCCAAATAGACCTGATATAATTCCCTGAAATACTAACATGTTGCACCCCCTTATTCTTTACCCTGATTTACTTATTGTGATAATGAATTTTTACAAAAAAGACAAATCAAATTAAGTTATCGCTAAAGGAACTGTGAAGCCGGTTGTGAAAGTAGCGGATTTTAAGGTTGAGTTTGGAGTAAATACTTTTTTTGTTCAATAAAAATGAATAGGCGAGTCTGCGTCTAATTCTTAATGGGGAATCCCCAAGGGTCAGAGGTAGACCCTTCATGTTCCTGAAAGACTATAAACGCGCAATTTCAACCCCGTCTCCTTTTTCCGTGTTGCATTGGAATTTTGCTGGATATATTTGTCGATATGAAAAGCATGACACCCGACATATTAACAGCCTTTAAACTTCTATTTGTCGAGTTATTTACTTATTTATGGACGTCCCTCAAGGCTTAAGGCATCCAGTAAGGCGTTGGCAAATATAGAATGGCCCTGCCCCATATATCACAATATTGAGAATTAGTTTTAAAAAAAAATCTTGAGTATATATGCCCTATATGTAAAGCAAACCTTACAAAAATTGAAAAATATTGATTGCCAATGGGAATTTTAGATTCTCAGCATGTTATCCAGCCATAATTTTTCAAACTTGATCTGGGCACCGCCACTAAATTACTCATATCATGAGAGATTTTTTGGTAATATCGACTACTACTGATTTTACAACTACTTATGGAGCTGGCAAATGAAAGATTTTGGCGTTAGAAACATACAATATATTGTTATTTTAATAGGGTTATTCTTTATTTCTTCCTGTGTATCTTCATCAACCGGCCTGAGCCCGGAGAGGCAAAAACGTATTCGGAGGGTTGAGGCCATGGATCAGAAGATTCAATTGCTTTCAACACCGGAATCACCGCTCCCGCAGCCAACACCTCAACACGAATTGCCACTTGAAACCATAGTGCATTCAGCACCGGCAACATGGAGCAATTATATCCGTTACAGCCCCGATGGCAAATTGCTCCTCATGGGCGATGGGAGCAGCACCGGGTCTTCTATTTGGGATCTGGCAACGGGTTTAAGACTCCGGACCTTGAAACATGGCACACACAATGGTTGCTTTAGCCCTGATGGCAAATATATTGTTACAACCGATATGGGCTCAGCCAAATTATGGGAAGCCTCTACCGGTAAAGAGTTAAGGACTTTTGGTCTTGGTTATGCGAAAGGGTTAAATACTAAAATTAATTTTTCGTCAGATGGCAAGTATATCATAATTAATGATAATGGCAGTCGTCTCTGGGAGGTATCAACCGGCCGCGAAATCACAATGCAGGGAACGGTTTTTGATTTTAAAAATAAAACACATGATATTCCATCATATTTCAGCTTTGATGGTAAACGTGTTGTTGTTTATAAGAATGGCTACAAACTGGTTGATGTCAGTACCGGCAGTGTTATCAATGAGTTAACAGATAGCTCATTTGTTCAAGGATTTAGTCCTGATAGTAAATATTGCATCACACAAAATATGGGAGAAAAAACGTTTATTGAGCTATGGGATGCTTCTTCCGGAATCAAAGTCAGTTCTTTCATGGGAAACGTAGGTTTTTCTCCTACGATCGATCGCGTTATTATCAGTCCGGATAACCAATATATGGCTGTTTTTAAATCTGGAGTCACTAACGGTGAAGTTTTTTTCACCGTCACCTTCTGGGATGCTTTTAAAGGAATGAAAATCCGTAACCTCCCTTCCGTTAAAGGCTCAGTAACCGGGACGGTTTTCAGCCCTGATGGCAAATATCTGGCAATTACGGCTTACAACTATATGGAAAAAGACCCCACTAACCCGACTTATAGTATAAAAATCCATGAAATTTCAACCGGCAGGACAATATATCATACCTCTCAACAAGGGCATATGCCCATGTCTTTCGCTTTCAGTCCCGATGGAAAATCTTATGCGGTGAGTGAGAAGAAGGGAATAAATATATATGAAACATCAACCAGCAAAACCATCATGGCCTTTTCCGAAGCCTTAAAAGAAAAACAGCCAATCTCAATCACAGCAGGTTTCCGCCCTGACGGTAAATCAATCGTTACCTACGGTGCTGATGGTTCAAAAGTGTGGGATTTGACGGGAACAGGCAATATCAAGACAGTCAACGGCTTCTCTGGATTTGGAAATGTTAGCCCTGATGGCAGATATACGCTTGGTATATCAAAAATGACAGTCGAATTATTTGATGCAGTTAGAGGCAAAAAAATGCGGACATTTACCGGCCATAACGGCCCTGTTAACTCAGCTGTTTTCAGCCCTGATGGTAAATATGTCGCCACAGGAAGCGGTTTCATAGACGGGGTGGACAAAAGTAAAGGAAAAAGTGTCGATAATACTGCCAGGATATGGGATGTTAAAACAGGCAAAGAACTCAGGAAGTTCAAGCACTCCAAATGGATACGATCTGTCAGCTTCAGCCCGGACAGCCAATATCTGCTTGCAGCAGGCGGAATTGTTTTTACAGGCACAGGGACCAAGGATAAAATTTTTTCCAAAACGACCCTGTGGAATGTCGGAACAGGCAGCAAGGTGATGACTGTTAAAGGAGGGACTGCGGCTTTTTTCGACCCTGATGGCAGATATTTTGTTACCATAAATGAAGACAGGGATATATTGGCTATGAATGAAAACAAATCCTTGCTTTTCTGGGATGTGACGACAGGGAAAAATATCAAAACGCTTACCCTGCCCCAGTCGGTCAGTTCGACAAACCATTCAGTCTCAACCTTCAGCATCAGCCCTGACGGAAAGTTTTTAGCAGCAGCAGCAGGATTCAATTGTTTGATATGGGATATCGACAGCAATAATTTGGTAAAAACCTATAGAGAGCCGGGCTATGTTGTCTCCATTGATTTCAGCCCTGATGGTAAGCAGATTCTGACTGCCTACAATGGAACCGCAAAGATAAGGGATTTCACCACTGGAAAAGAAAAGATATCTTTGATTACAATCGGGAAAAAAGACTGGGTTGTAAAGACTGATGATGGATTTTTTGATTCTACTGAAGGGGCAAAAAAAGATGTATATTTTGTAAAGGGTATGCAGACATACGAATTGGACCAGTTTTTTGAAGATTTTTATCGTCCCAAACTTTTAGGGATGGTGATAAGCGGCAAGGAGATGGAACTGCCAAAGATCAATATTGCAGAAAAAATAATACAATCACCGCCTCCATCGGTTGAGATCATTACGCCGTCAAAGGGTGATAAGTTTGCTAAAAATGTTATCGAGGTGAAGGTTAAAATCACAGACAATGGTGGCGGAATTGATGAAGTAAAGCTTCTTCATAACGGCAAAAGGATTTCCGAAGATACCCGGGGCATTAAGATTACACAAAAAAAAGAAGGCAACTCGATCATCCGATCATATTCGGCGACACTCGTTAGTGAAAAAAACACCTTTGCAGCATCAGCGTATAGTAAGGAGCGGATCGAGTCCCGGGGGTTTCAGATCGACGTTTTGTTTCAGGGAAACACCAAAACGGCTTCATCGTATCTTCTGGCAATAGGCATCAACAAATACAAAAACAAGCGTTTAAACCTTAACTACGCCCGTCAGGATGCAGAGGCCTTTATGGGGTTGGTATCTCAAAAGAGCCGAAGCCTCTTCCAGAATGTTCATACTGTTTCATTCTACGACAAACAAGCAACCCGAATGAACATTATGGAGGCATTGGATGCGATTGCTCAAAAGGCAGGCCCTGAGGATGTGTTTACCTTTTATTACGCAGGGCACGGCAGTATGGTGGACAATGTATTTTACCTTATTCCCACGGACAATGTGCGGCTTTATGAAAGTGAAAGATTAAACAAAGAAGCGATCTCTTCAAAAGCATTGCAGGAAAAATTTGCCAAGATCAAAGCGTTAAAGCAGCTGGTAATACTTGACGCTTGCCAATCCGGAGCAGCCACGGAGATGCTTGCCATGCGAGGCGCTGCCGAGGAAAAAGCGCTGGCGCAGTTGGCAAGAAGTTCCGGAGTGCATGTTCTTGCCTCCGCCGGTTCGGAACAGTTCGCAACAGAATTTGCCGAACTGGGACACGGTGTTTTTACCTATGCTTTGCTTCAAGGTCTGCAAGGTGGTGCTGACGGCGCACCTGAAGACGGTAAAATCACTATTTATGAACTCAAATCATTTATAGACGATCAGGTACCAGAGCTCACGGAAAAGTACAAAGGCGAAGTGCAGTATCCAAATACATTTTCCAAAGGGCATGATTTCCCGCTGATTTTGAAATAAGTCAATCAGAAAGGCTGGAGTCGATTTAATACTGATCATCAAAGAAGGAAACATTCTGCCAATGGCTGGAAAACGCCTGTTCACTGTGAGCAGGTATGGTGCAAGTTTAAAAAAGTGGCTTAACTCGATTTCCAGTTTTTTGGGGGAGGATCTAAAGGCTGGATATACCAGGTTTTGTAGCCAGGAGATATTCACACATTTTATACCTTGATCTGGTGAGTAAAAGTAGACACTTTCTTAAGAGAGATTGATTAATCATTCAAGGGGGAGCATTCAAAATTATGGACAAAAGCCCGAACCCTTTGTTTTGTTGGTGGTGCGCCCAGAGAAATTCGAACTCCCGACCACCTGATTCGTAGAAACTTATGGGACGTTCGTGCAGAACGTGCGCAAAACCGGATGTTGTCTTTTCCGGTATCATTTCTTTTTTCTACTTCCTTTTGTGCTTTTGCCATAGGCGGCCTTCTTTTCCTTTACCACAAATCCAATTTTTTTGCGTGGCTTTTCAGGCGGTGTCATTCACATCAGGGGTGAGTTAGAGAATTTTTTTCAGTATTTTTGACCCGGATCAGCCAATATCCTGGTTTACGCTTAGTATGTGCGACAGCAGCGATGTAAATATGGTCAGGCTCGATAGAATAGATAATCGCATATGGAAATTTTTGCAAAAGGTAACGCCTGAAAGGTTTGAGTAGTACACTGTAACGAAAGGGAGTTTTCTCAATATCCTGGACAGCAGATTCAACAACAAGGCTAAAACGACGACCTAATCCAAGTTGACAGTTCTCGTAGTAGAGACCTTTACAAAATACCCTCTTTTGCCCAATTTCTGCGTCAGGCTCAAATTCCAATCCTCGAAATATTCAATATATTCCTGTTGTTGAAATCTTCGCCTTCCTTGAACTTAAACAAAATTGAGCATTTTTCAAAGTTCTCGTAGTACTGAAGAGATGATAAAAATTTGGCCCGGGCATCGGGATCAAAAATTACCGGGGTCATTTCAGTATTTGATCGGCTTCGGCAAATACATCTTTTGCCGCAACACCCTGTCGCTTGCCTTCCTTATACTCCTGATAGCGATGTTTAGCCTCTGTTATCCACGCAGCATCCACCTCGCTTAGGATGTCTCCGTCAAGAGAACTCAGCAAACGGTCAGCCCAAAACGCACGTTCTTGTCGAGAGAGATTGATGCCCTCATGTTCTAATTTTTCTAACACGGCAGACATATAATACCTCCCAAGTAAATTATTTACATAAACAACAATGATGGCGTCGTAAAAAGTCCCATCTACTGCAATAATTTTTCTTAATTTTAATTGCATGCTCTATATCATATTGTTTTTAATGAAAAAGCAAGAATTATGTAATCCCAAAAACCCCACAGATCTAAGGCAATCTCAGCGCTATCAAGGAGATTGCTTCGCTTGCGCCGCGCGTGGCTCGCAAGGTTATGGATATATCTGTCTACTTGTAATTTGACATCAAATATCAAGTGGTTATTTTTTAAGTTATGAAATTCAAAATTATGTCTTAAGGATTTTTCCATTCAGGCATTGATAAGGAGGTATTATGCGTTTCGATAAATTTACCATAAAATCACAGGAGCTTATTCAGAATGCCCAGGGGCTTGCTTCACAACACAATAATCAGCAGATTGAGCCTGAACATTTAATAAGCGCTATGCTGGCAGAAGAGAAAGGGATGGCAACAGCAATGCTTCACAAGCTTGGCGTTGCTCCAGACAGCGTTGCTAAGGATATGAGTGCTGCTGTTGATAAACTCCCGAAAATAAGTGGCACAGGCAGGGGAGATGCTCATATATCTCAGATGACTAATGAGGTGCTTGAAGCGGCCTTTGTTGAAGCATCCAACATGAAGGATCAATATGTAAGCATTGAGCATATCTTTTTAGCGATTTCAGGAAAAAAGAACTGTGAAGCTGAAAAAATTTTAGACCGTTATGGAATAAAAAAGGAGTCTGTTCTAAAAGTTCTTATGGATATTCGCGGATCACAAAGAATAACCGATCCTAATCCTGAAGACAAATATCAGGCCCTTGAGAAGTTCAGTAGGGATCTTACAGATGTTGCCAGGCTGGGCAAATTAGACCCTGTTATAGGCCGTGATGACGAAATCAGACGTATTGCTCAGGTGCTTTCAAGGCGCACTAAAAACAATCCGGTTCTTATTGGCGAGCCCGGTGTCGGCAAGACAGCTATTGTCGAGGGTCTTGCTCAGCGCATAGTTGAAGGAGAAGTGTCTGAGAGCCTTAAAAATCGTCGCGTTGTTTCCCTTGATATGGGTGCTCTTATTGCAGGCGCCAAGTACAGAGGCGAATTTGAAGATCGCTTGAAAGCTGTATTAAAAGAGGTGGAAGAGGCGGAAGGGGAGATAATTCTTTTCATAGACGAGCTTCATACCCTGGTTGGAGCGGGCGCAAGCGAAGGTTCCATGGATGCTTCAAATATGCTGAAGCCTGCCCTTGCAAGGGGGCTGCTCAGGTGCGTTGGCGCAACAACTTTAAAGGAATACAGAAAATACATTGAAAAAGATGCTGCGCTTGAGAGAAGATTCCAGCCTGTCATGATAGTTGAACCGACTGTGGAGGATACGATTTCCATTCTTCGTGGTTTAAAGGAAAAATATGAGGTGTACCACGGTGTGCGCATTAAGGATTCGGCGATAGTTGCTGCCGCAACCCTTTCAAACCGTTATATTGCAGATCGCTTTCTTCCTGATAAGGCAATTGATCTGATCGATGAATGCGCTTCAAAGCTCAGAATAGAAATAGACAGCATGCCGGCGGAAATAGATGAGGTTCAGCATAAAATAACACAGGCTGAAATTGAGAGGCAGGCCTTGAAAAAGGAATCTGATCCAGCATCAAAAGAAAGTTTTGCAAGGCTTGAAAAAGAGCTTGAGAATATGAATGCTGAGCTTCTGGAGATGAAAGGCCACTGGCTTAATGAAAAAAAAGCAATTAAAAAAATAAGAAAGATAAAGGAAAAAATTGAGCAACTTGGTATTGAAGAGCAGCAGGCTGAAAGGGATGGCGATCTGGCAAGAGTTGCTGAAATCAGATATGGAAAGGCGGCTGATCTAAGAAAGAGTCTGGATGAGGCAAAAGAAAAACTGTCTGAGCTTCAAAAAGACAGCAAAATGCTGAAAGAAGAAGTTGATGATGAAGATATAGCCCAGGTTATATTCAGATGGACAGGAATTCCTGTGAATAAAATGCTTGAGGGTGAAAAAGAAAAACTGGTTCATATGGAGGAGCGTCTTGGGCAAAGAGTTATAGGACAAAGCGATGCTGTTGAGGCTGTGTCAAATGCTGTTCGCCGCGCACGTTCAGGTCTTCAGGATCAAGCCCGTCCCATAGGATCGTTTATTTTTATGGGGCCGACAGGCGTAGGTAAAACAGAATTAGCCAAGGCGCTGGCAGAATTTATCTTTGACAGTGAACAGGCTATTGTAAGAATTGATATGTCAGAATATATGGAAAAACATTCTGTGGCAAGGCTTATAGGCGCACCCCCTGGCTATGTAGGGTATGAAGAGGGAGGTTTCTTAACTGAGGCAGTTCGCAGAAGACCATATTCGGTAGTGCTGTTTGACGAAATCGAAAAAGCTCATCCTGAAGTTTTTAATGTTTTGCTCCAGATTTTAGACGATGGACGCATGACTGACGGCCATGGGAGGACGGTTGATTTTAAAAATACCATAATTATCATGACTTCAAACGTCGGCAGCCAGTGGATTCAAGAGCTTGGCGTTTCAAAAAGGCAAGAAATGGAATCAAGGGTAACAGAAGCCCTGCACGCAAATTTTAAGCCTGAATTTTTGAACAGAATAGATGACATAATAATTTTCCATAATCTTTCTCCTGAGCAGATTCGTGATATAGTGGAGATACAGATAAAAAGTCTGAGCGCAAGACTGTCTGAAAAAAACATTAATCTTGTTTTTTCAGACAGCGCAATGTTATTTCTTGCTCAAAGAGGTTATGATTCAATATATGGAGCTCGGCCTTTAAAACGAGCAATACAGAAGTATGTTGAGAATCATCTGGCAATGGAAATTTTAAAAGGAAATATTCTGGAAGGTGGCAGTGTTAGAGTCGAAGCCGAAGGTGATCGCATAGTTTTTAAGAATGTATAACCATTAAGATTGATGAACCCGTAAAAAGTCATTTGCAGGCGACATTGAGCAGTTTTGGAAAAAGATTTGGATTTAGCCAGGATTAATCTGAATCCCAAAAATGTTCACAGAGCGAACAAATTCGACTTTTTACGACGCCATCAGGATTTTTTTAAGAAGATAAAATATTATTTTTATGAGCCTTTCTACTCCAGAAAAATTGCGTTTTTTCTATAATCAATTTTCAGCTGAAGATCATGTTCTGGTGGTAATTGATGCTGATCCTGATTCAATTGCGTCTGCCATGGCTGTTAAAAGACTTCTGTGGCGTAAAGTGGCCAGTGTTAATATTTCAAGCATAAATATAGTTGAACGTCCTGATAATTCGGCCATGATCCGGCTTTTAGGAGTGGATTTAACACATATATCAAAGATCAATAAGTCGGATTTCAGCCGTTTTATCATGGTTGATTCACAGCCTGACCATAATGAAGGTTTTTCAGGCATTAATCCCGATGTTATAATAGATCATCATCCTGAAACAGGCGCACAGGCTTCTTTTATAGACATCCGTCCGCAATATGGAGCTGCCTCCAGCATTTTGACTGAGTATCTGAGAGCAGCTAAAATAAAGCCATCTTCCAAACTTGCTACAGGACTGTTTTTTGCCATAAAGACAGATACAAATAATTTTGTCAGGCAGACTTCGCTTGAAGATATAAGGGCCTTTCAGTTTCTTTTTCGCTATGTTAATATTCATCTTGTTCAGAAAATAGAACATGTGGATCTGAGGATGGATTTTCTGAAGTATTTTAAAAAAGCTCTTATGACTAAATACATGCGTAAAGGCAGGGTATATGTTAATCTTGGGAATATAGAAGCGCCAGATATATGCGTGCTTATAGCAGATTTTTTTATGCGTGTAAATTCAGTAAAATGGAGCATTGTTTCAGGTATTTATGAAAAAAAACTTATAGTAGTTTTCAGGAATGACGGTTCATGCAGAAACGCAGGTGTTGTTGCAAAAAAAAGTTTTGGCGCAATTGGGTCAGCAGGCGGCCATAAAAGCATGGCCCGTGCGGAGATTCCTATTTCTAATCTTAACGGCATTAAAGGTCTTGATGATGAAAGGAAATTATTAAAATGGATCATCAGGCAGACAGGAAAAAGAGTGGTGGCTCAATAATGACAGGCAAAAACAAGGCCTTTAAATAAATTGGATTTATCAGTTATCATATTGGGGTCAGGCACATGCGTGCCTTCTCTTAAGCGGAGTTCGTGCTCTGTTTTTATGGAAACAGGCGGCAAAAAGCTGTTGTTTGACTGCGGACCTGGAACAATGAGAAGACTTCTTGAGGCCGGCACACAAATTTTTGATATTTCTTATATTTTTTTTAGTCATATACATCCTGATCACACAGGAGAGCTGGCCTGCTTTTTATTCGCCATCAAGTATCCTGAGATAAAGACGCGGCAAAAACCGCTTACAATAGTGGCAGGCAAGGGGTTTGCGGATTTTTACAACAGGATGAAGACGGTCTATGGAAATTGGATAGAACTGGATGCAAGTCTTTTAAAAATTGTAGAGCTTGACAGCAATGCCCATGATTTTCGAGTGTTTGATGGATTTAATGTTGAATCACTGCCTGTTGAGCATATAGAGGGAAGCATTGCATACAGAATTACAAGTTCTACCGGGAAATCGGTTGTCTATTCGGGTGATACGGATTTTTCCGAAAATCTTATTGCTCTGGCGAAAAATGCCGATCTTCTTATTTGTGAATCTGCCTTTCCAGATGAATTAAAAGTTGCGGGCCATCTGACCCCATCTCTTGCCGGTAAAATTGCAGCACATGCGAATGTGAAAAAACTGGCGCTTACACACTTTTATCCTGAGTGTGATCAGGTGGATATTGAGGAACAATGCCGCAAAACTTATGCTGGTCCGCTTATTTTAGCAGAGGATCTTATGAGAATAACCCTGGATGACTGATTTGCCGGACTTCCAAATAACTTAACTGTAGTTTTTGTTAGTTATCGCAACAGTTTTCTACTTTTAATTTAATCACAACTGAAGCTGATTGCTCAAAAGTTATTTTGGTTAACAGTGTATGAGGGCGGCATAACTTAGTTTTTTACGGGTTTATCAAAACTGATGAAATCGTAAAAAGTAAAATTTGTTCGCTCTGTGAGCATTTTTGGGATTCAGATTAATTCTGGCTAAATTGCAAGAACTCGGGCTAACGCCCTCAAACAGCTTGCAATTTTTAACGCCAGACTCAATCAGAATCTCTTTCCAAAACTGCTCAATGTCGCTCGCAAATGACTTTTTACGATTTCATCAAAATTCAAGAGGCTAAAATTGTAAGAAAAGAAAAATAAAATAATTTTCACAATGTCCTGATTAAGGCAAAAGGTTGGTTTTTTTATGAGATATTATCCAATATTCCTTGATGTTTTAAATAGAAAATGTTTAGTAGTCGGCGGTGGTTGTGTGGGAACACGCAAGGTTATTACATTAGTTGAATGTGGTGCGATTCTTACTGTTGTCAGTCCTGATGCCTCTGAAAAGCTCGTTGAGATGGCTGATAATAATTTGATAACTTTAATAAAAAAGCCATATCAGGCTTCTGACCTTGATGGAATGTTTCTTGTCTTCGGCACAACTGATGACGAAGAACTAAACCGTCAAATCAGTGTTGACGCTGAAAAGCTCAATATGCTTTGCAATATTGCGGATCGTCCCAAGGTCTGCAATTTTATTCTTCCAGCTATTGTAAACAGGGGGGATTTTGTGCTTGCTGTTTCTACCTCTGGTAAAAGCCCTGCTTTTGCCAAAAAATTTCGAAAAGAGCTTGAAGAGCAGTGTGGTGAGGAATATGCAGAATTTTTGCGATTAATGGGTGCTGTACGAAAAAAACTTTTAAAACAAGAGCATGAGCCTGAAGTTCATAAGCCTCTTTTTGAAAAACTGATAAGCAGCGGCCTGGTAGAAATGATAAAAAACAATAAAAAAGAAGAGATAGATGCACTGCTTTTTGAGCTTTTTGGCAAGGGCTATGAGTTTGAGAAGTTAATGAGGGCAGAGGATTAAGGTGTAATCGATGGATATTGTGATTTATATTACTGCAATGTTTTATTTGCTTAGTACAACAGGGTATCTGTTATATCTTTTTATTCAGAAGAATTATCTGCATCAAACAGGACGTTATCTGCTGATTACCGGTTTTTTGTGGCATTCGGTTATAATCCTTTCCTGGTTTTTTCAGTCCGGAACAATCCCTGTTTATAATCTTCGAGAAACCGTGACTATAGCCGGCTGGGCTATCGCAGGCGTCTTTATTTTTGTTCAATATAAATTCAACCTTAAGATTTTAGGTATTTATGCCGCTCCACTCGCAGCCATTATAATGCTTTTTGTTTCTCAGCTCCCTGAAGGTTGTGCAGGGGTTAAAAACATTTTTAACAGTTTTTGGCTGGTGATTCATATTTTTACTATTTTTATAGGCGAGGCATCCTTTGCTTTGGCTTGCGGTCTTGGCATTTTATATCTTATGCAGGAACGCACCATTAAGAAAAAACGACGCGGTTTTTTTTTCAGGCGTCTTCCTTCATTGGAGATGCTTGATTATACTGGATATGCATGTATTATTATTGGTTTTACCTTTCTCAGCATCGGTCTTGCGGCAGGTTTTGTTTATGCAAAATCAGTATGGGGGAAAATGTGGAGTTGGGACCCCAAAGAGGTCTGGTCAGCTATTACATGGGTATTATATGCTGCTCTGCTGCATCAGCGTTTAACTGTTGGATGGCGTGGCAGGCGTGCGGCAATAATGGCTGTTATAGGATTCGTTGTTATTTTGTTTACTTTCTTTGGGGTGAATTTCTTTTTAAAGGGTCACCATGAGGTATTTACCCGGCTGTAAAGCCATTAGAAAAAGCAGAGTTTTTACCCTTTATCGCATCAGTTATAATTTATGGATCATTTTCCGATTAGTTGTAGTCAATTAAGACAAAACAAGTGGGCTATTTCCAATTGAGCAGGTATGATACCAGAGGATTCAAGGGGTCAAGGATTCAAGGATTCAAGTGAAACGCAGTGAAGCGCTAACCCTCAGCGCTTAAGGAAGAAAGATATAGCAGAAGGATATGGAAGAAAGACAACCAGGGATTACATCAGGATGCTTTACATAAAAAAAGATATAGCAGAAAGTAAAAAAACATCAAAAGCGCTGATAAAGTTTTTAGAAAACAAACACTTGGACCCTTTTCTCCAACTAAATTGGAGAAGAGCCTAATTTATGAACTCGTAAAAAGTATAGATTGTGCCGCTCTGCAGCACTTGAAACCAGAATAACTTTAAACAATCAGTCTTCAGTTATGATTAAATTAAAATTAGAAAACTGTTTGAATGTATTAAAAATCGTTAGCAAAGAACCTGTTGATATATTGTTATTAATAAAAGATTAAATCATCAGCATAATTGCTGTTTTTATTATGGCCGGTTCTTTGTTTTACGATTTGTTATACATGAGTTTTTTCTGGTTTTAATTTAATTGTAACTGTTGCGATAACCGGCAAAAACTACAGTTGAGTTATTTGAAAGTCGGATTCATCGAACGTGTCATTTCGACCTCGGGGATAAATTTTATCTTTTCAAGAGGTTACAAAGTAAAGATTTTTCGTTTTACTCGAAATGACAGACTAAAGGTACTTTTTACGAGATCATCAATCATTACAAAATTTATTAAAAAAACCGTTAACCGTTAACCGTGAACCGTGAACAATTAAATAAACAGACATGTTTGATATAATATTACTTGGATTAAACCATAAAACAGCCCCTGTTGAACTCAGAGAGCGTCTTGCTTTTTCTAAGGCTGAGACAATAACTGCCCTGGAAGCCTTTCAAAAGGATCCGGCAATTATCGAGGTTGTACTTTTTTCTACATGTAATCGTGTGGAAATTTTACTGGCTACTGACAGGCCTTCAGAGGCTTTGGAGTCCACTAAAACTTTTATCTCAAAATTTAAAAACATTCCGGTTTCTTGTTTTGAAGATGCTCTTTACATCTATGAAGGCGATGAAGCGGTACGTCATATTTTCAGGGTGGCATCAAGTCTGGATTCGATGATAGTCGGAGAGCCCCAGATACTGGGGCAAATAAAGGAGGCATATCTTACCGCCATTTCAAAAAAAACATCAGGCGTTATTCTTAACAGGCTGTTGCATAGAACCTTTTTTGTGGCAAAACGTATACGCAGTGAAACAGCAGTAGGTGGTCACGCTGTATCAATAAGTTATGCTGCAATAGAGCTTGGAAAAAAAATATTTGGCTGTCTTGAAGGCAAGAAGACGCTTCTTATCGGGGCAGGTGAAATGGCAGAGCTCGCAGTTGACCATTTGATCAGGAACAGGGCAGATGATATTATTGTTGCCAACAGAACCTTTGAAAGAGGTGTTGAGCTTGCCACGAATTTCAATGGCAGGGCAATACGATTTGAGGAAATTACTGATTGTTTAAAATCTGTGGATATTATAATCAGTTCAACAGGTTCGCCTGATTTTATCATCAATCGCGACCAGGTAAAAGGGATTATGCGTAACAGGCGAAACCGTCCGATCTTTTTTATAGATATTGCAGTCCCACGTGATATTGATCCTGGAATCAATCGTCTTAACAATTCCTACGTTTATGACATCGATGATTTAAAAGGGGTTATTGATGAAAATATCGGTGATCGCAACAACGAGGCTGTTAAGGGGGAGAGAATAGTTGATGAAGCGGTAATCCGCTTTCGCCAGTGGTATGAAAGTCTGGACGTTGTGCCTACAATTATTGCTTTAAGGGAAAAGATGGATATTATTGCAAAAATCGAGATAGATAAAACTTTGCACAATTTGAGCAAGCTGACAGATGCTGATATCCAGGCCGTTTACAGGATGAAAGACGCAATGATAAACAAAATTTTGCATGATCCAACTATTTTTTTAAAAAACAATGGCTGCCATGGCAGCAAATCAGTATATCTTGATATAACCCGTAAACTTTTTAAACTTGACTAATAATAGTTTTCATAGGGGCTAAGGGCTTTATATCTTACCGCAGAGCCGCAGAGAACGCGGAGATTAAGGTTTTTTTGTTTTCCGTTGAGACCCGCCTGCCTTGCCTGAGCTCGCGATGGCGGGCAGGGGACGGAAAACAAAAAGAAACGCATTATTAAGATCATTATTCGAAGATATATTGTATTTAGATTAGAAATTTGCTTTTAAAATTGTCGCCTCTCACGACAATTTTAAGAATAAACTTCTTTGCGTTCTCCGCGACTCTGCGGTGAATAAAAACAGGAGAATTTAATTTGAAAAAAACAGCATTTCTTTTTCCCGGCCAGGGCTCTCAGTCAGTTGGCATGGGACTTGATCTTTATAAAGAATACGATTTTGTACGCGAACTTTTTGATATGGCAGAAGATATCACAAAGATGCATTTATCTAAACTCTGCTTTAAAGGCCCCATGGAAGATCTTACTATGACCGTCAATCTTCAGCCTGCTGTAACTGCAGTGAATATTGCATATCTTGCCGCAGTGCAAAAAGAGGGTATAAAATATGATATAACAGCAGGCCACAGTCTTGGTGAATTCAGCGCTCTATGTGGATCAGGAGTTGTTTCAGTAAAGGATGTCTTTAACCTTGTCTTAAAGAGAGGAGCTTTGATGCACAGGGAGTCTACGAAGCATAAAGGAGCTATGCATGCAATAATAGGACTTTCAATAGATGATGTTAATGAACTTGTTAAAGAAGTTCAGGCAGAAGGAATCGTGGCTGTGGCAAATCACAATACTGCGTCACAAATTGTTACAACAGGCTCTCCTGCTCAGGTTGAAAAGGTTTCTTTATTAGCTTCTTCAAAAGGGGCAAGGGCAATACCTTTAAGGGTGAGCGGAGCGTGGCACAGCGAATTGATAAAAGGTGCTGAGCATGAATTCAAAGAATTTTTAGAGACTGTTTCATTTAATGTGCCTGAGAAACCTGTAATCCATAATGTTACTGCTGATTCTGAAATTAATCCTGAAGAGATTAAATCTGTTGTGGCAAAACAGTTTTGCAACCCTGTCAGGTGGTATGATTCGATGCGCAGGCTGATGGATGAAAAAGTTGAGATTTTTGCCGAGATTGGTCCGGGGAAAGTTCTAACTGGTTTATTGAAAAAGATTTTACCGGAAGATTATCCCTGTAGAATTTATAATATAAACAGCATGAAGACCCTTGAAAGCTTTCTTGAAGAGTTTGTTTAGCACTCTGAGTTCGACTTTTTACAAATTCATTAAATTTTATCTTTACTAATTGATTAAACTATGATTTAAAATTTAATTTTTAAAATATTTTTAAGGCTTGATTATGAAAGAAAAAGATATACAATTTTTTAAAGAACTCTTAACAGGGCGACTGGAAGAACTTCTGGGCCGTGCAGATGATGCAGTTTCCGGCATGACAACTCCAAAAGAAAATTTTCCAGATCCAACAGACAGGGCATCTCTGGAGTCGGATCGTAATTTTATGCTTCGCATAAAAGACAGAGAAAACAAGCTGATAAAAAAGATTAAAAAAGCTCTTAATCGTATTGATAACGGCACCTTTGGTATCTGCGAAAAGTGTGGCGGAGACATTTCTCTTAAACGTATTAAGGCCAGACCTGTTACTACTCAGTGTATTGAATGCAAAACCAAAGAAGAGGCTTTGGAAAAAGCCCTTGGATTATAATTGGATTATAGAAAAAATGTGAGGGTAGACCTTCACATACATTCTACTGCTTCAGACGGAACACTATCCCCTTCAGAAATCATTTCTCTTGCTCACAGTCTTAATCTGGGCGCTATTGCGATTACTGATCATGATACTATTGAAGGTTCAAAAGAAGCGCTTGCTTTTGGCATACCCCCTGCGCTGAAATTTTTAACCGGGGTTGAAATAAGCGTATTATCTGATCCTTCTTTTTCTTTTACCGGAAGTTTTCATCTTCTGGGTTATTCCATAAGGCTTAATGACCCTGATTTAAACCAGGCACTTTATAAACTCCAGGAGGCCAGGAAAAACAGGAATCCAGAAATAATTAAGCTTCTCAATAATCTGGGTATGGATATCTCATTAAAAGAGGTTGCCGACGAATTCAGTGAAGGCCAGCTCGGAAGGCCTCATATTGCCGGGCTTATGGTAAAAAAGGGTTTTGTTGGAACAATTAATGAAGCCTTCGATAAATACCTTGGCACAGGCAGGCCGGCATATGTTGACAAATATCGCCTTGGCTGCAGGCAGGCAATTGAAGTTATACTTGGTGCCGGAGGGATTCCAGTATTAGCACATCCTGTTCTTTTACATATTAAAGACAGGAATAGCTTTGAAAACTTTATTGCAGAGTTAAAGAAAACAGGTCTTAAGGGAATAGAAATTTATCATTCTGAACAGCCGCCTGATTTAACTGCCTATTATGCTGATGTCTCAGCCCGCAATGGTTTATTGATGACCGGGGGGACTGATTTCCACGGCTCCATTAAACCTGATATAAAAATGGGAACAGGCAGGGGCGATCTTTTTGTGCCTTATGAACTGTATGAAAAATTGATAAACTCGTAGAAACTCGAATTTATCAGGTGTTAAGATTATGGTAACCGTTCACGGTTTACAGTCATCGGTTCACGGTTGAAAAAACTGTGAATCCGCCAAAGCACTCTGAGACCTTTGAAAAATGCTCAATTTTGTTTAAGTTCAAGGAAGGCGAGGATTTCAACCACAGGAATATATTGAATATTTCGAGGATTTATCAGCCTCGGGCTGATTGAAATTTGAGCCTGACGCAGAAATTGGGCAAAAGGGGGTGTTTTGCAAAGGTCTCACTCTGACGGAACAACCATGAATAATTACATATATTTTCTGATTTAGATGCTAAAGAATTAATTCAAGAGTTGAAATCAATATCCAAAATGCTTCAATTGTTGCATAGTTCATTGAAAAAACTGTGAACTGTGAACTGTGAACCGACAACCGTGAATGGTTAAAGATTATGGAACAAACAGGTCTTTTTGAATTTGAAAAAAAGATTCAATATAAATTTTCTAATATTGATATACTTGAGCAGGCTCTAAGGCACAGTTCATTTGTTAATGAACAGGTTGATACAGATATAAAGGATAACGAATGTTTTGAATTTTTGGGGGATGCTGTATTAGGCCTTGTTGTCGGTCATATTCTTATGCAGAAATATCCTGATACAGATGAGGGTGATCTGTCCAGGATGCGCGCCAGCCTTGTTAATGAATCTCAGCTTGCAATTATTGCTCAAAAAATAGATCTGGGCAGTTATATTAAATTGGGCAAGGGAGAGATTCAGACTAACGGCAGTGAAAAAAAATCTATTCTTTCTGATGCAGTTGAGGCTCTAATTGCCGCTGTATATCTGGATGGCGGGTTTGATGTTGCATTTAAATTTATAAACTTTCATTTTTCATCTTTCTTTCATCTTGCTTCACTTTCTGAGGCTGATCATGATTACAAGAGCCGTATACAGGAACTCGTTCAGGAAAAGAATAATATCGCGCCTGTTTACAGGGTTACAGGTGCAAGTGGCCCTGATCATGACAAGACATTCAGGGTTCAACTTAAGGCCTTTGAACTGATTGTAGAAGGTGTGGGCAAGAGTAAAAAGACTGCTGAACAGGATGCTGCTAAAAAAGCACTTGAAATTTTGGCAAACAGGTAATCGCGTTCAGATTCCAGAGGTTAAGATGACAGCACTGCATAAGCCTTTTATAATTCCTGTTTTTCTTCCCAATGCCGGATGTCCTCATCAGTGCGCTTTTTGCAACCAGACAGCAATAACCGGTGAGAGGCAAAAAGAAATTTCCAGCGAAAAGCTTAATTCATATATCAATGAATTTATAAGTCATAAAGGGCCGCAGCGGGAAAAAACTCAAATTTCATTTTACGGCGGGAATTTCCTGGGACTGGAAAAGGACTATATCTGTTTATTGCTTGACGAAGCTTCAAAGTTTGTAAAACAGGGGAGTGTTGACAGTCTGAGGTTTTCCACCCGTCCTGATACTATAAATAAAGATCGGCTGGATATTATAAAGGATTATCCGGTTTCAACTATTGAGCTTGGTGTTCAGTCAATGGATGACCGTGTTTTGACCATGTCCAGGCGGGGGCATACTGCCGTTGATACAGAAAAAGCTGTTTGTTTATTAAAAGAACGAAACTATGAGATCGGTATTCAGATGATGGTAGGACTGCCTGGTGACAGCGATACAGGGGCTCTTGCTACAGGTCGCCGGATTGCAGGGCTTTATCCGGATTTTGTCAGAATATATCCCACACTGGTTCTTGATAAAAGCCCGCTTGCTGTCTTGTACAGGAAGGGTGAATATACTCCATTATCACTTCCGGAATGTGTAAGCCTTGTAAAAAAACTCTATCTGTTATTTGAAGAAAAAAATATAACTGTAATCCGTATGGGACTTCAGGCTTCTGAGAGTCTGTCAAAAGAATCGACAATTCTGGCAGGGCCATGGCATCCTGCATTTGGCCACCTTGTATTTTCCGAGATATTTCTTGATAAAGCAGTGGCCGCAATGGAATTAGAGAATCCTCTGCACGATAAAATTTCTATAAGGGTGAATCCGAGAAATATTTCCAGAATCAGGGGGTTAAATAATGATAATATAAAAATTCTTAAGAAAAGATTTAATATTAAGTCAATTCAAATTGTTCCGGATTTAAACCTGAGGGAAAGCGCCTTGATGATTGAAGGGCAATAATTAAAGTCCCAGGAAAGCTTCTTTAACCTGCTTGTTTGCCATGAGTTCTTTGCCGGTTCCTTCCAGCACTATACGTCCGTTTTCCATAACATAGGCTCTGTTACACATTGCCAGAGTTTGAGTTACATTCTGTTCAACGAGCAGAATTGTAACCCCCTGCTCGTTGATTTTTCTAATCATTGCAAATATTTCCTGGACTAACAAGGGGGACAGACCTAAAGAAGGTTCATCAAACATCATAATTTTCGGCAAAGACATGAGTCCTCTTCCTATGGCAGCCATTTGCTGCTCTCCGCCGGAAAGAGTTCCTGCCATTTGTTTTCTTCTTTCTTTCAATCTTGGGAAAAGATCGAAAACATATTCCATGGTTTTATTTCGTTTTACCTTTGCTTCTCCATGCAGAGAACCCATAAGCAGGTTTTCTTCCACGCTCATTTCTGCAAAAAGCCGCCTTCCTTCTGGAACGTGTACAATACCAAAATGAATGATTTCATACGGTTCTTTCTGGTCAATGCGTATGCCGTTAAATTCGATACTGCCCTGCTTTGGGGTAAGCAGGGATGAAAGAGTTTTAATAGTGGTCGATTTTCCTGCTCCATTGGATCCGATTAATACAAGAATTTCTTTTTCCCGAATTTCGAAAGACACATCCCACAGGACCTGCAAATCCCCATAA
>Ga0222695_1000331_pt1 | contig 28311 bp, 27 predicted proteins | sample AntAcemetage1398_FD_179834 | JGI IMG/M metagenome (GOLD analysis project Ga0222695, IMG submission 179834) | Saline water microbial communities from Ace Lake, Antarctica - #1398 | ecosystem: Environmental > Aquatic > Non-marine Saline and Alkaline > Saline | place: Antarctica: Ace Lake...
CCATTCGAATTCGTAATATCTATTAGGCATGTATTTCAGTGTACATCGGTTGCTTTACATTGTCAACCAATATGCCTTTAAAGTCCAAGGAAACGCCAAAGTCGGGATTTGTGCTTCCATATCATAGCTAAGAATATCCCGGCCCGGTGTTACCCTGGTCTGGTACCCAACGAACAGGACATCCTTTCTCCTGTCGCCCAAGCCGCTTTTTAAGTTTTCCATACCCCTGCCCAGCATGCTCCACCGACACACTTATTGTCTCCACAATAGGGCTTGAGGAGAGGCGCGCTTTTATTTCGGCTAAATGCGTTTGAGCAAGCATCAATGAGACTCCCCGGTAAGCCGATTAAGATGCTGCTGGACAGATTGAGCCATGTCATAAAACGAACTCCATTCCATGAAATCAGCGGTGTCAGCAAGTTTCCCCTGCTCATACTGCCGATAAAAATCAGCCGACGACATCTTGTACCGCGATTCAAAGGCCTGCAAACAGGCCCTTAATTTGGACGACTCATGTCGTACGCGATCCTGCTCAAAAGCGATCAATTTTTCGATGGTACGCTGAATAACATCGCTCTGATACCCGGATCGACATTTTCCAACTCAACGACTCAACCATTCAACTATTTGACAATCTCTGATCCCTGCCTGCCCCGTTAAATCTCTTTGGCTTCTATTTAATTAGGGTGCCTCTGTGAGATACACTTTTGCGCCTCTTGCGCCTTTTTGCGGCTATTTGTCCAGAGCACATAAGTTCACAATGTAATTACGTCCCCTATTCACATTCCAAGCCTGCGTTGGCTTTAGCATGTTCAATGGTCATACTGTCCCATAATAAACTTCATTGGATTTGCAGTCGCCCGTCAGAGCCCGGCCTGTTCTGGTATTGATTTTTCTTTCAGCATCAGAATAAAACCAACAAAAAAACCTTAGCGTCTTGCGGTTTACCCGGTTCAATTCCGAAAGACAGCGCAGCGTATTGAACCGGGGCGGCTATTTGTTCAGAGCACATAGATTTTTCATAATGTAACCATGTCCCTCATTATTACGGATTCAAGGGACTTTGCCTGCCCTTCTTGTAGTCCCCTACTGAGAGCCACTTCTCAATAAGGCAGTATAAAACAATGAACAGATAGCGACTGCCCATTTCCTTCAATTTCAGCTTTGACTCCCCGCTCTTGCGATTTGTCCATGAATTGGGGAGAACAGCGTAGGAATATCCTCTCGTAATTGCCTTAAGCGGCAATTCTACGGTTAAATTGAAATGATGACTCAAAAAAGGTCTAAGCCCTGCAATGGTTTTACGACGATACATCTTGAATGCATTGGTGGTATCATTATAGCGCATGCCAAAGACGATCTTGATGAAAAAATTGGCGAACCGGTTCATGATCAACTTAAAGGCTGGATAATCGTACGTCCGCCCCCCCTTTATGAATCTCGAACCGAACACACAATCATACCCCTCCTCCAGTTTCCGAAAAAACCTTACAACATCTCTCGGATCATCCGAGGCATCTGCCATCACTATGGCAACCGCATCCCCGCTAAAATTATCTAATCCAGCTCGCACTGCAAGTCCGAATCCATTGGAATATCCGTTATCAACAAAAGCTACTTCAGGGTATCTACGTGTTAGACGCTGTAAAATATCCTTTGTGGAATCCGTACTATGGTCATTAACGACCAGGATTTCAAAATCGAGGGATTCCTTTTTCAGTAGATCGAGCATATTGAGAACCGTGTCCTCAATACACCCCTCTTCATTATGGGCGGGAATTACAACAGAGAGCTTCATACCCGTTCTCTCATCTGGACATATATCTGTTCCAATATATCGCTCATATTGTACGTAAAATCCCAATCTGGATAGTGTTTTTTGAACTTAGAAACATCACTGATCCACCAGATGTGATCCCCAATACGATTTGTCTCTGAATAGGACCAGTTCATCTTCTTACCGACAATCTTTTCACAGGCATCAATTGCCTCCAGCATTGAGCAGCTACTGAAGCGGCTGCCGCCGGCGTTATAGACTTCGCCGATGCGGGGATTACAATAAAAATGCCAGAACATGTTCACGAGATCATAGCTATGGATATTATCCCTTACCTGCTTGCCCTTGTATCCAAAGACGGTATAGGGTTCACCCGTAACGGCACATTTCATCAAATAACTCAAAAACCCGTGCAATTCGGTCCCGCTGTGCTTTGGCCCTGTCAGGCATCCTCCCCTGAAAACCCCGGTCTTCATCCCAAAATATCTGCCGTATTCCTGGACCAGGATATCCGCAGCCACCTTACTCGCGCCGAACAGGGAATGCTTCGTCTGATCGATGCTCATGTTCTCGTCGATTCCGTTTTCATAGTAATCATGGTTCTCGTCTATCTCCCACCGGGTTTCCCGCTCAACCAGCGGCAGATAATTGGGTGCATCTCCGTAAACCTTATTGGTAGAAGTAAAAATGAAAACCGTATCAGGGATGTATTTCCGTGTCATCTCCAGCATCACCAGGGTCCCATTCGCATTAACTGTAAAATCCTCAAAAGGCTCTTTTGCCGCCCAGTCATGACTCGGCTGTGCTGCCGTATGGACAATTAGTTTTAGGTCTGTCCCGTATTCGGCGAAGATCTTCTCCACACCTTCTTTATCTCTAATGTCCACCTCATAATGCCTGTAGTTACTAATTTCCCTCTCTAATCGCTCCCTGTTCCATACGGTTGAGGCATCCGGTCCAAAAAAATACTCTCTCCTGTTATTATCAATCCCCACAACGAGATCAAATTGTTGGGAAAAAAACTCCACTGTCTCACTCCCAATCAGGCCCGCTGAGCCCGTAATTAGAACACTCTTCATGCAAGTACCCCTCCAAGTTTATCTTTATTTTCTTTTATCCATTCAGAAATATCTTCTATAATACCTTCCACGCCTATCGCCGGCTTCCACCCCGTGACCTTAAAGACATTTGCATTGTCTGTAATGTAAATCCTGATGTCTCCCTGCCTGTTTTCTTTTATCCCTTCAATGGGAATGGAATTCCCCGTATATTTTTCGCTCAGCTTTGTCAGCTCTCTTAAGGAAACACTGACGTCTTTCCCTCCGCCAACATTAAATGTACTTCCACTCATATCTTCAAGGCTGTTCATTTGAAGGTCAATCAACCTGAAGAGGTCATCAATGTGCAGGATATCGCGAACCTGTTTCCCCTCACCGCCATATCCGATGTAATTCAACGGTTGTTTCCAGAAATGCCTGGCAACCCACAAGACAACAACCCCCTGGTCTACCTTCCCGAATTGCCACGGCCCGGTGATGACCCCACAGCGATTAATGACCGCATCAATTCCATACATATCCGCATATTCGAGGATCAAGAGCTCAGATGCCAGCTTTGTGGCGCCATACAATGACCGCACCCCGGTTAATGGAAACTCCTCCGTGATCCCTTCCCCACTGGATCCCGGAAGTGTCTGTTCATGTGACAATTCAAAGCGTGCCTCAGCTTCTGAAAATTTCAGAGAATTAATTGGATTGATCGGGTAGACGCGGCTGGTTGAGAGCATGATAAACCCTGCTTTCGATTTCCTGGCAAATTCAAGACAATTAACCGTGCCAAACAGGTTTGTATTGATAACATACCCGGCCGAGGAATTATACCCAGCCAAAACCGAAGGTTCTGCTGAACATTCTATTATTACGTCCACCTCTCCGATTCCGGAGAAATCTTCCTTGTTTCTTATGTCCCCATGGATGAAGTCAACACCCTGTTTTCTCAGCCTGGGAAGATTCAGTTCACTTCCCCGCCTCTTTAGATTATCGAGACAAACCACCTGTGACTTAGGATAGTTGTCCTTCAGCCGAATCGCCAAAGACGAGCCCACAAAACCCGCACCCCCGGTTATTAAGTATTTCATTGATCCTACCTTTATCCCTCCTTAACTAAGCTGACCTTTTTTCTTCTGAAGACAATCCTGTCGTAAAGAATAAAGTCTATAATCGCAGCTGTTCCAATTCCCAAACAAACATTAAGAATATAATTAAGTCCATAAAACTCGAAAAGACCGAAAAGGCCGATTCTCACCACCACACCGGTCAAAGCGGCTGAGTTAAACAAGAGGAACTGCCCAATAAGGCTTTTCCCTTGTCTTCTGGGTGCATCGCCCCATGTCCAGAATCTGCTGAGGGTAAAATTAAACGCAATACTGATTTCGATGGACACGATGTTGGCAATATTCTTAAGTGAAAAGCTCGTAAACCCCAAGACCTCAACAAGGAGCATCATCACCCCAAGGTTCACCGCAGCGGCGCTGAAGCCCACAATTAAAAATTTCCTGATCCTGGCAATCAGCGTCGCTGGAATATTAAATTTCGATAAGAATATTTTAGCCCGTGACATCGTTCATCACCATAATATCCACTCCCATCCAAATCCCACCACTCCCTCTCTCAATAAATGCTCCCATCCTTTTCCAGCACATTACCTGCTTTGGGGATTCTTATCAACAGTGATCTTCTCTTTCGCCTTAATATGATTGATAAATTCACAATAACCAGCACCGACGTCCATGACGGTACTCCCCCTCGGGGATATATTTACATAATACCTGCTTACATAAGTGATCGGATAAAACTACTTTGTTTTTAAATTGATTCGAACATCGCTACTATTTCCAATGACGTGGGCCTATGTTTTCGATTTGGACAAATTAGTAATGGGACCAAATTTGTCAGATTCTCAATAAAGGCTTTTGGATGAAGGTCTTTCTTTAAAATGCACTTTGCCAAGTCATTCGCTATTAGAGAAAAGACAAATGTTATTCGTTGCGCTGTAACAGATTTCAATTCTATTTTGGCAGAGATAACAGCATATTCAATTATTATTGAATTTCCAATAAGAGAAGCAAGAATTGAGCTATAAGCAGTGACCAGAACTATATTTTCATTTCCAGATGTTATTTGGTCAGCATGCAGCATTGACTTAATGGATTTGAAAAACAGCTCAATTTGCCATCTTAGTCGATAAATAGGGTATATCCATTCTGCTAATGCCATTGAACTTGGCATATTTGTAACGTACCATCGGTATTTTTTTGTTAGAGGAAATCGAAAACCAATAAGACGAACCTCAAGGGATTTTGTTCCGGGGAGATTCAACTTTGCCCAGACCTCGACAATCATGCCTCTCAGGTTGACATTTTTGTCCAACGGTCGCCCAATGTGTCGCTTCGCCACACCCTTGACGACCTTTGTTATTATTGGGACGGAGTTTGCTTTTAGGCGGCATACAAACCAGACCCCAATTTCACTCAGTTGATACAGAAAAGCATGACTGAAGTAGCCGAGATCAAATAGAAACAAAGACCCCTTTAATTGATTCAAATCTGGAAGGAACTTGCTGTCGTGTGGCTTTTGAGCGCTAATTGTAATCCATTTTGTGCTTCTTACGCTCAGTCTGTATAGGGCGCTTAATTTTAAGCAGGCAGGGCTGTGATTTTTTCGATTGCCGGGAAATATATCTGATAACCTGGCAGGCAATCGTATAGGAGATGCATCGTACATAAATACATCCTCAAATACAGAAAGCCATGAAAGTTTTGAAAGGGCCTTTTCCTGGATATGAAAGGAGAATGTAAGGACAGCTTTTTCAATGAACTCCAAGAGTGTTTTATTTGCGATTCGTTCCCAGAAGCTGCTTCTGGAAACATACTTTCCGGTGTGTGTTCTAAAATTTCTATGGGCATCAGCAATGCTCTTCTTCTTTCCACAAACGGAGAAGGTGGTGATTAAAGATACCACGATTTCAAAAAGAGAAATTTTTTTCCCCGCTGGAAGTGACCATTGATGCCTAAAACATTACGCAACGTATTCAACTTATGAATAAAACTCATAACGCACCTCCTTCTTCAACTGCTTCTGTATTGATCTTAAGCGCAAAAGTATTGGGTGCAACGCGGACGAAAAGTTTTCCTGCATTAATCTTTTTTATTAACGCAGAGACGATAGAGTCTCTATCCAAATTGACACCATAGTCTTTTTGAGCAATCTGGATAATTTTTGAAATGTGTAGAGGCTGACCGGAGTTTTGAAGTATGTCTTCAACGATAGTTAGATTAGATGTACGTTTTACTTTTTGCCCATGTGGTACAGTTTTTCGTTGATGGCGATAAACGACCTTAAGCTGAGCTTGCAACAATTCCCGCTTAATTTCCAGATATTGGCCTATATCAGTCATTCGATCCTCCTTTCAGTGTTAGAATTTGAAAGGAGGATATACCAAATAATCCAGTATGTCAAGTCTTTTTTACGTACATTTAATAAAATATCTGGTTGCTATTTTTAGCTTATTATTCCACAGCTTAAACATTAATGTATAATAATTAGGTACGTCTTATCCGATCACCTATGTACCTGCTTACAGACTATTTCCCATATTCTATTCTTTTTTCTCAATTCTTTTGAAGAGAATCTGTGCTGGTATAAGTTCATTATTTCCTTTTCTTTCATCATTACGCTATCGCTCCCTCACAAAATTGCGACGAATCGGAATCTTTAAATCCAGACGTCAGGAATCATCCCGCCTGACAAAGGCGGGGATTGCCTAAAAACCATGAGGTTTGTAATATCTCCTATTGAAAAGGGCATGGAACCGACGATTTTCTGGGGTCTGTTAAACAGACCAGGGGCCGTGCTTTCAGCGCTCTGCATACCAGCCTTGACCCCGCCACGGGACGGATCAGCATTTATCAGTATCCATCAGGATACATATAACAAACCTGACCGAGAACCAAGCAATGGGAAATAGCGGGCGCGAATTAGAAGGTTAAACAAAGTCGTGCTGGTAAACAGTTTGAAGCCAAAAAAAGGGGATTTATTTAGGGAGAGGTGTTTTTTCTCTGACTCCCCCTTTAGTGGATGTCCCTATTCCTTATTTCAACATGGAAAAACCTGGTTCTCCCACCGACTTCCAACTCGCCTGCCCAATTGCAACCATCTTGTTGATCTTGGTTTCGGGCTCCTTCCTCATTTCTTGCCGGGGGGGGCGTAATGGACGAGCATTTTTTGACAATCGAGCACGAAAGGTCTTGCCAAGCCATTTGAGGAATGTTACGATTAGTCCAAGAATACACTTCATGTTCCCTGACTCTTGGGCACGCAGGTAAACAACATCTGCAATCATGAGTGGCACCTGCTTTTGACTCTATTTAAGTTCATTTTCATCAAGAAGATGATTACAATTCAAATGCTCCTTTGTTTGATAGGAAGAGCTACATGGAATGACGAGGAAAAGAGCCTCGTTTTTGAACTTTACCTGTTACAATTCAGATAAATCGGAAAACCCCATTAGTGTAACGGGTCATTGTACCTTTTTTGAACTTTTGCTATAATTACCTTCTATTTGGCTCCGGCCCAAAATCAGAATCAAGAACACATTGTCTTAGACATCAAATGATCAACAGAGGCGCATCCACAATACGTATCAAGAAGTTTTTCTTTTCTGCTTTAATTCTGGCCGCTCCCTTTTCTATAGCATATAACATCTACTGCCATGGTATAACCGTCCCGTTCTGGGATCAGTGGGGGGGCATAGTCCCGTTGTTTGAAAAGGGTTATGCGGGGACTCTCACTTTCTCGGATATTTGGGCTCCACACAATGAGCACCGGATGTTTTTCCCCCTAATAATAATGCTTACGTTAGGCTTTTTGACCGACTGGGGTATCATTTATGAGCTTTACCTGAACATGGTGTTTGCTGGGTTCACCATGTTCTTCCTGTATCTGCTTTTGCGTAAAGCAGGCGGCAGCTGTTCTTCACCATGGTTCACTGTTCTACTTTCCTTCCTTATATTTTCACCCGTACAGTCTGGGAACTGGTTGTGGGGCTGGCAGCTTGCGATTTTTCTAAGTGTTCTGGCGACAGTAGTCTCCATATGGTCGGTCATCCAATGGCCAGGGCAGATCAAAGGACTCCTGTTTGCAATTGCTGCGGCCGTGGTGGCCACTTACTCATTCAATACAGGGTTGTTGACCTGGATTGCTGTTGGAATTCCAATGATATTTAAGAGAGAATGGAAAAAATACCATATTGCACTCTGGACGGCAGCATTTCTGGCAACTCTATTTTTTTATTATTATGATTACCCTAAGTCCCTCAAGAATCCTTCTAGTCTTTTATTTGTTATAGACCATCTCTACGATTATGTATTGTACGTGCTGGCGTATCTGGGTTCACCGATCGCTTTCGGCAAAAAGGAGTTCTCGATCGCCATAGGCCTCTTCTTGACGGTTGTAATGACCTTTTGTACGTTCTGGATTGGGCAACACAAAAGGGAAAGCCTTGGCACGCTACTGCCCTGGCTGTCACTTGCCTCATATGCTGTCCTATCGGCTGCCGCGACAGGAATTGGAAGATTACACTACGGAGTTGCACAAGCTTTGTCAAGCAGATATACAACTATTTCGACACTATTTCTCATTTCAGTGTTAGTCGTATCGGTTTGTTGTATTGACAGTTACTTTAAAAATAACAAACACCTACCGACAAAGTTGCTCGTCATAATTGCTTCCACCTTGCTCGTGTTTTCTTATACGATAACCTACTATAAAGGCATCAAAACTTTTAAACACAGTACGAAACGGCTGCAAAATGCAATATTATGCCTTGAAAATGTTGACGACGCTTCCGATGACTGTCTGAAGGTTCTGCATCCCAGGGTTGGGTTGCTCCGGACACGCGTTAAAAATCTCAGAGAAATGGGCTTACTGAAGACCCCTCATACCAAAAAGCGTGGTAAGAGTCCTTTGCAGATTCAAACCAATTCGTGGATAATTGAAGGGGGATGGGCCTTAGACGCCACCTATCACGGAAAAGCACCCAATGATCCGCTAATTAAATACTATTACGGATCATGGTACGGTTCCGACAATAGCACCGGGAAAATAACTTCAATGCCTTACAAAATCACCAAACCGACATATTTGATGATTTATGTCGCTTATGGGCCCGACAGAAAGAATCAAACTCTGGGAATACATGTCGCAGGAAACAGAATCCCATTCGTAAAGCATGCGCGCAGATCCTCGCAAATATGGGAGAAATGGATTGTAGACCTTTCACATTATATTGGGAGCGAGATCTTGATTGTTGCGGCCGACAACGGAACTGACTGGGGAGAATGGATGGGAATTTCACAACCAGTATTCTATCTCAAATCGCACGGTAGAAAATAATAATATTCTGATCTTAAGTCCGGCCATCTATGGAATCAAGTATCTGGAACCCGTTAGCCTACATACACTACCCTCTTTTCAACAATCTTCTGTGAAAGAATAAGCTCAACACGAGAAGACCACATAGTGACAACAAGATGGCTTCTCCAAACCGCTTTATTATTGGATACTCCAGGAGGAGTCTTAAGAAAGGGAATTTCTCCTCCAGTTTACCATAAGCCAGCTGATAATCCGATTCCTTGATTTGCCTAACAAGAGATATATTCTTAGACAAATCATTCTGAATCGCCTTCTCTATGCGAGTCATTTCAAGCGGAGCAACGGTAGAACCGAGCCCGGCATCCGGGATAAATTTCAGAATACAGAATAGCGATTCAATCCCAAACCTTTCTGCATTTACTTCTTCCAAATAGATTCTTCCGATTGGAATATCCTCATGGATAATTTCAAACCCGGCCCTCCTGCTCTCCACATTTATAACGTTTATAAGACGAAACGGATTCTCGATGCCGATTTTTTTTACGACATCCTTAAAGACCGGTCTGACAGCTCTTTTGATGACACCCAATAAACTATGCTTTTCATCGGGTGAGGTGGTCACATTGTAGTGGGCAACCTCGAATTGGATACTATCCCCGGAGATTATGCCGAAATTGCTTATCCCCGCCAGATCAAGTCCATATCCCTGAATGTTATGGATCAATATCTCGGCCACTTCATTCTTTATCCCGGGTTTCGTTCCATTGTTACCCACCCAGATGGAATATCTGATCGCATTATCACCACCGAGCAACGCCAGGTTAGACGTATCAAAGTATCCCTCATACCAGAGTTCGGAGAAAAACTCAGACCTTAGGGAAGGATCAACTTTTTTTAGAAAAAAGTCCTTTCCGCCATATCTGTCCCGCAGATAGGTCCATGCATTATCAAGTTGGTCATTCTTAATCTGAAATTCCAGAATATCCAGGTCACTAACGTCGTCGGCAGCCCAAGATCTACCAGCACCCAAGGCAACGCAACAAAGCAATATAATATGACCAAATACAAAAAGAGGAGACACGAGGCTATTCCTATGAGGGGCTTTCTGCAAAATTTTGAGTCTCACCATGACAAAGGTTTATCTTGTTTTCTCCCACTGGGCATGACATCCAGCTATCATTTCTCGTGCTTCAGCGGCTGATCCATAGCCCATGAACACCATTTTACCCGGATCCTTATATCCGTCAAACCACAGCTTAACTATTTGCACGGCTCCTGGAAAACTTAATATTAGACCGGATATGTCTCTAATATTGCTAAATGTTCCCTCAAGCGGTACTGCAATCAGTTTATCATCGATTTCTCCCTTATCGAGGTATTTCAAGCATCCGATAATCCTTATTTTTATAGTGCCCCTCTTAACGCTTGGAGATAATAATATCACATCTACCGGATCACCATCTCCCCCTTTTTCTTCAGAAACAATGGTCTGGGGGATGAAACCATAGTTCCCGGGATATGGCAGATACTTTATAATCCTGGGCTTTCCCTTCTTTAACCGGATTTTCATTACGCGCTCATTTTTCTTCGCGACCTCCCATTTTTCAACGGTCCCCGCAGGTATCTCCACGACCATATTATAGTTGCCATTCCCATCCTTAAACGGGATATCATCTATAAGGCCCATTGAAAATATCAGGGTATGATTTGATTCCTTTTTCCTGACTTCATTAGAACCGATTTGACCGTTACAAAATGTTACGGATACCAATAGGAATGCTGTTATTAACTGGATCAGCAGCAGCAAACAGAATTTTTGAAACTTATGAGCTAATTTTCCGTGATTATGGCGTTTCATTGGCTGGTAGAAGTCGGATGTATTACGATAGGATTTACATGATGTTCAGGATACTTATAGCCTTTTTCTGTAACTTCTCAATAAGTCCGGGCGAATCAACTGGATTCCCGCTTTCGCGGGAATGACTAAATGAGCTAAGTTCCCGTCATTCCCGCGAAAGCGGGAATCCAGGAATGTGGCATACCAAAGCACTTACCCGAACTTATTGAGAAGTTACCTTTTTCTTTTATCCAGTTAATCCCGTTGATCCTGTCAAAGTTTCGAGGTCTGATCAGACCGATGCCAGATCACCGCTGTATGAGATCAGCGTAGCCTTTGTCACCTTCATCTCATCGCGCAATGTTTTCAAAAAACCCGTATCCCCATCTTTTAATCTCACTTCAAAAGTCAATTCCGCAAAAGCGGGGTTAATGCTTTTGGATTTCAGCTTTACCCTGCTCACGGAACTTGAAATAAGCTTGTTAATATCATCATCATTGGCGTCAGCAGACATCTCCAACACTAACAGATATGGATTATCAGTCTCTTCCTTTTTTGTAAGCCACAAGATTATTATACTTACAAATACGGACCCGATAATGGAAATATTGAAGTAGTTGACCCCGTTGGCGATCCCCACGGTTATGGCCCAGAAAAGAAATGCCAGATCAATAGGATCCTTAACGGGCGTCCTGAACCGCACAATGGAGAGTGCCCCTACCATACCAAGGGAAAGGACAAGGTTCCCGCTGATGGTCATGATAATCAAGGTTGTAATGGTACACACGATGACCAGAGTGATATTAAAGCTTTTCTGATAGAGGACGCCCCGGAAGGTCTTCTTGTATATGTAGAATATGAACATGCCTATGGCGAATGACACCAATATGTTCAGCACCACATCCAATGATGTAAAACGCTCAAAACCCCCTGACAGGTTAACAAAGCCTTTCTTGAAAATATCCGGAAACGTGAGTTGATTCATTTAGGTATCCTCCCAATAACTTGTTTTGAGAAATCTTCTTGACAGTGCATATTTGCTGATAGCCGATCTTTCCGAAGAGTCCAACTGTATCATACTTCTGATGAAGTCAGGCAACACCGTGTTGTATTTTATCTCAAGGATGTCCTTTCCCTCTAAAACGACAGGCAATGAATGAAAATCCCTTGAGAACAGATCAAAACAGGTGTTATTTGACCTCAGGTTATTGTCAATGGTTATTCTCAGATTGAAGTGGTGAAAAATAAAGGCATCCCTTTCGTATTCGACCATGACCTTTGGTTTGAACATTCTTGTCTTAAAGGCTATGTAGATCTTATTCAGAACGGGATTATTATACTTGAGCATTTCTTCATAGTTGCCGGCAATGATTTCACAGGCGCTCTCCCTCCCAATGGATGCCGTCTCTTTGAAAATCTGATTATTCGCCTTGTTTTTTATCTCAAATTTGACGGTTTCGGCATCCGGATCATAGCTTCTTAAACGATATTTCTTTCGAAACTGGATTCCCGCCAGTTTTTCATGGAGACACTCGTCGTCAAAAGAGTCAAAGTACAGGCTCCGGATAGAATACCCTCTATGAGGAACGCTGTGCGGGTCAGCCCTTAGCGCATGTTTCAGACGATTCACCAGGGAATGATTCTCCACATGATTGATGAAATACTTTAACTCATAGCGCTCAACATTCAAGTTCCACATATGATATCCTTGGAAGCATTACTGACTTTTCCTCTCACGGAGCCACCCCAGTTAAATAGAAGCCAAAAAGATTTAACGGGGCAGGCAGAGATCACGGAGTTTTTTCACTCTGCATCATAAGAACCCCTGATCGAAGGCCTGACAGCAGCCCAGTAAGGTGTAAAAAGCGCTTTGGCAGGTTCCCTGTCTTCCGGATAGAGCCATCTTGTGTTCACCCTTGCCTTCCGGCTGCTTTTTGAATCCACGGTTGGATCCACCACAATCCGTTTCTTATCTTTTATCTCTCCATCCACAAAAGAGTCATAGATGGATATCTTAGACTTTTTGTCGGCCGTAAAATTCGAATCATTATCATATAAATGGCCTTTATACAGACGCACCGTTCCGCCACCGTCGTAACGCCAGTTCTTCTTGTATGCATCCACGGCCATCCTGTTGTTGATAAATTCCGCATTATAGAGTGTACACTGGGAACTGTCTTTGGCCTGAACACCGATTTTGTTTTCCATGAATTTCACATTCACGGCGAGGAGGTTTGAGCCTTCACCTACCGATATCCCCTTATCCCCACTTTTCTTGAACAACGTATCGTTTACCACCACATTGGAAGTCATGAGATCCAGGGAATCGTTTCCGTTGTTCAAAAAACTGCAATCTTCAACCACCGCGGTACAGATATCCAGATCTACCGCATCGAAAGGGGCTCCCTCAAAGGCACAGTTCTCAAAACGAATTTCAGAATAGACCGCATGAACCATGTCGTCAACCACCCGGCTATCCCGAAAAAGACAATTCCTGACCCGGACTCCTTTGACGTCATGGATAGAAAACATGGCACTGTATTCATATAGGTCGCTTTTCAGCCCACTTCCACTGGAAAATTCACAGTGGTTAAGTATCGAGCCTTCCGCTTTTGGCCCCCTCAAGGCAAAAACGCCCCAAGGTCTCTGCTTTTGATCTTGGGCCAAAATACGAATAGGTTTTTTTTCGGTCCCGTTGGCTAAAACCCGTCCCTCAATGATTAAAGAGGCTCCTTTACCCATTCGCAAAATTGTTCCAGGTTTGATCGTAATGTCATTCTGGATTCTGTTAACACCTTCAAAGGACAGAGAACCTCGCCAGGTTTTCTCTTTTTTTACCGGTTTTGGCAAAACAATGCCATAGGTATCCTTGAATTCAATCTTCGCTATATTCTCCACCTTCTCAGCGCGTAACCCATGAGCAGAGCCCTGGCTCACATAGATGTCCTGAATGGAGTTGCTATTGCCCAATATGCCGTTCAAATGCAATTCATAGTAAGCGGGCTTAACCATAACGCTTTGTTTCATCACAGGGTACTTTTTTTCACCCCTTTCACTAAATCGTGCTAACAAAGGCAGGTCTATATTTATTGATTTGCCGTGCAACGGAATTGCGCCGCTGATTTCCACATTTCGCTCTTGCCCATCTGCCCAGTACAAAATATGAGCAGAAACTGGCCCTTGAAGCGGATAAGCACAATCTATCTGCAAACCGTCAATAGGCTGGCGACCATCCACTAAAAGCTGAATTGATTTCTTATCTTTTGGGTTTACCGCATATTTAAGGCTTCCTCGGTCACCAAGGAATACTTCACGAATATCATCGTTTACAGCCTCGATATCATTTCGTAGCCGTCGCATAGAAGCGACAACCTCGTCCGGAGTAAGGCTCTTATGCATGGAAACAAGAGATGGATCATTTTCAACGGCGATTCCCACGGAATGCATGACATCATTCACCTCCGCCAAAAACACATTATCCAAACCAGAGGAAAAGAATTTTTCAATGGCCTTATGCCGCGCCAATAGAAACTGCTGATCCTTCCAGAGGACTTCATCAAGAAGAGAACCGAAAATGTCAGGATTTGCGCCTTTTCCACCTTTTGGTATCCAGTTTGGGTGCCAACCGTCGGGGTCCCAGACGACAGGTTCAAATGCATTCCGCCAAGGGTCATAATAGAGCCGCCAGTTGTGTGTATTGCCATAGTGATAACTCTGTATAAGCATTCTAAAGGCTGAAAATCGACCAAAAGCTTCTAAATCGACCAGATTTCGCAACTCAGCCATAACCTCTTTATTTCGTTTTGAGGCCAATAAGCCGCATAATTTTTCTAACGGTGCATAGGCATCTTCCGCATAGTGATTGTTAGTGGAAATCTTGTTCCAAAGCCTTGGGTGTTTAAATACATGGTTTACTATGCCCAAATAGCTATCTCTTCCTATTAATTCCCCGGCATAAAGGTCTCCGGGCATTCTATCATTGTAGCGGAGCGTCATCTCCCTCAATTGCTCCACCAAGAGATGGACACCCCTGTTCTCACCGTTGATATACACATTCACCATCTGAGCGCGCGGTGACAGGAGACCCAGATACGTTGCAAGCCGATATGCCAGATAATTATTTATCTGCGCCGGGAACTTCGGGGCGATCAGATTAAAAGCACGCATTCCAAGGAAAAGCTTTCCCTTTTTTGTCTTCACTCGTATAGATTTTTTATAAAAGGCCCAGTGCCAGTGAAAATCGCCACGATATTTTATTCTTACTTTGTAGAGTTTCCCGTCCGGGTACATCAACTGTGCTTTGACGTAATTACGACCTGAGTGCGGGAGATTCGCGTTTAGTTTGGCTTCAACAGCATCCACTATGAACAAGTTAATGCGAGGCAATCCCCGCTGGTTGTTGCTTACGGTAGGAGTGAATTTTAGTTCTAACTTCCGCAGCAAATGTTTGAACTCCATCTCACCTATCTTTTTCAGCTTGGCTGAATTTCTGAAAGTGGCATATCGCATCCCAAAATCCCCATATCTTGGGATAACGCCCATTATCCAGACCAAAAACAGCAAAGTCACTGGCACGGTCACAATCCAGCTCCAGTGAAAAGCCTTGCGAAACTTATCAAAAAAACCCTTCATCAATGCAGTTTCCTTTGATGACGTCCTATCTTGGCGCAATCGCTCTCAAAAACTCAAGCTCGCCTTCATTCCCAAGGCGTGCCACCTCTTTTCCCAGGTCCTGAACAGAAAAGGGATTTTTAAGCATCTTCATAAGATTCTTGTTTAGATTTGGGAGGATTCGAGCACGAAACCGAATTTCAATCTCTTGATCCATTTTTAAGCCCTGTGCCAAAACAAAATGGAAATACGGATCCGTTTTCCCGTTGGTTATCAAAACTCCTTTTCGGTCAAGATCTATATCATGACACTTCAAACGCGTATTTCGATAGTCGTTAGAAAACTTTTGCCTGTCCTTAACAAAGGTGACCTTCCAGTCTTCGATCCTTAGATTGGAGCGTGGCGCTGGATCAATCCGAAACCTTTCGAGTTTGGCTTGGGAGGGAGGGAGGGTAAGCATGAAATGATACCCATAGGCCTCGCTACCGGGCTCAAGAATCATCCATTTTTTGTGTAGGCTCAGGGTCTTTCCAGTCGAATCTGTAAGGTTCTTTCTTTGATGCCAATAGACACACCACCGCTGCCCTGCAAATTCCTCAACTTTTCCATATCTTTTGTAGGCGCTTTGAAAAACTCCATACAAATCGCTATCACTGCTAATAAGATATGCATAAACATCTGCCACCATCGGGACGGAGGGAAATCGTTCATATAGCTTTTTTACCACATTCTCTGCTTCCTCTTTTCGCCCCACATTGTATCTCAAGAATTCTGCCAGTTTAATCTGTACACCAAGATCCCGTTCGTCAAAATCAATGAGGGTCTGGAAATATTTTAATGCTTCGCTCTCTTGTCCACCCATGATTTTTTGCTGGATCAGCTTGTTTAAAATATTTCGCTTCAAAGGATCCAGGCGATCACCTTTTTTGACGTAATCAATATCTTCCAAAAGCCTCTCCAGCTTTTCCCTGGCTTCCTCTCCACGGTTCTTGGCTAAGTCATTAATCGCTCTATTATAAGAACTTCCGTAGTGCTTGACGTATCCTGATACGATCTTTGCATCCAAACTATTAATGATGGAGGGGGCAAGCACCCAGATTATGATAGTGCAGATTGCACAACACGCACTAAAAATAAAAAAGATTCTAAGGGCCATCAGTGCGGCTTTACGGACTCGGAGCATCAATGTCCTTCTTGTTCTACTGTTAATCATCAAGACAACACTCTTATCTGCGGCAATCAAAAAAAGCTATTTATCTTTAAACAAATAGGCCTCGACATGCGCCTGCTCAGGCGATACCTTGAGACTTTTTCGCGGCTCAATTCTAAGGTAAATTTCATCGAGATTGTATGCTTTCTGGCTAAGTGGGTCTACGGAAGGTAAGGGGATCAGGTATTTGTTTGTTTTTTTAGCTTTCACCGAAAGCACCTGCTCTCGAAAATAGCGCTCACCAAGAAGCTTCTTTTCCGATGCCGGTGCCCAACGGATCCATAATCGCGCATCTGAATCAGCGTTCCAGTCTATTATGAGACCGAGCCCATCAAATTGTTCGGACGACAGGCTAATAGATCTAAAGTGGACTACAAGGTTCGACGATTCTCCTTTAGGTAGTAACACTCCATCACGTAGAATCCGGACGACTTCCTTTTCCCGAGATGAATAGAACTGCCAGAATCCTTTTCTACGTTTACCGGTAGAGTCAAATAGTTTTACTCTAAACCGATATTTTTCGAACTGGGCATAATAGAACTGATGGGGTTTTGAAAAACTGGTCCCCGCGAAGAAAAAATTGATACCATCTATATTATCCTGGAATACATTCGCTCCATCACCACCGAAAACCAGATCAACCCGGTGTCCAACCATAGACTTGAACAGCAATGTCTTGTCGTAATATCCATCCTGCGCACCGCCAAGGAACACGATATTAAATTCAGACTCGCTGGAATTCAATTCTTTCAACAACCACTCTATTTGCTTTTGGAAATCTTCCCTCTTGGGCATGACATACGAAAGTGCGATGAATTTGGTGTTCTTATAGACAAAACTATAATACGCACCATTTTCGCTTGCGTAATTATAAGGAAATAATGCTCGAAAGGAACTATAATTGATACCATAGAGCATTGGCCACCCGCAGTCATGATTACCGGGTGCAACGTAAATGGGCTTTGAGGATAAAAATCCCCCAAAAGGGTAGAAATAGTGTCGCGCAAACCCGGGAACAGTTGAGTAGTAGGTAATGTCACCCGCACAGAGGGCAAAGTCAGGATTGATATCACACATTTTCTGGGCAAGTAATTCCGTCGGATACTGACCCTGACTTTCAGTGCCGGCGGGATGGCCGAATACAGCAACTTGAAATGCATCGTCTAATGATGCTGTTGTAAATTCTCCATGATAAACGCCTTCACCCTTGTACCTATATCGCGTTCCAGGGATTAGACCAGCCACGTCTATTTTATGAAACCGCGAAGGGTTGTCTTCCACGATTGTGCGCTGATCGGAGATCGAATACAAGGTGAGTTTGCCGCGCATTTCATCATTAGACACCCAACAAATAGTTGCAGCAGTACGATTAAGGTTGAGGATGTATGGCGGAATTGACTCTGCCGAGACATTGCTCCCTGCACCCAAAAGTAACAGAAAAATCAAGGTTTTGCACATTGTATTCGCTTCGGTCAATAAATTGATTTTTATATTTGACTAACTTCGATCCCCTATTCAGCAGCCGTTATCATTCTGAGTATACCACTCTTCAAACACCTTAATCCTTCTTGCCCCACTTATACCCTTTGGGATAATATAGTTCACAGGCCACCCCTTCTTTTGAAATGGCAAATACACGCATCTCGAGATCTGATACATCTTTGAAAAGCGACATAGGCAAAAGGTACTTAAATCCAGACCCTTGTAGCGCAGAATTGTTTCCGAATGCCTTGGCTACATCTGGCCTAAGCGCATTGCAGCGCCCTGCATAAACAAACTGGCCGCCCTCAAATATTACAATGGCCTCTGGAAGCTCGAACCGTTTCACATCGGCAGCCCAGCCTGCAAGAAAAACGTGATCGCTTCGCATATCAACAATGTCTAGGTATCCTTTTAAAGCGCCTGGAGTTACAGTTATCGATGCACCTGAAGACGTCGTGATAATCTCACTGGCCCCATTAGCCGACGGAACATACGAATATGTCGTAACGGCGCGCCTCCTGGTACGTTCCAGACAAAGCCTCTCACCATTCTTAGATATGACGAACAACTCGATGTGATTCTTTCCTTCTCGAAAAGATGATTCAGGCACGATTGCCGAAAATTCTTGTACACCACTGTTTGGCGAGTAACTTCTCATCACCGCTTGAATAGTTCTGTTAACTGAAATTGCAAGATCCAACTTTTCTTCACCTAGCTTGCCGGGTATGATGACGCCGGCAATCTGGGCAGGAATGAATGGGGATTCCGGATCGAACTGTTCGTATAGTCCTGCTTGATCAAATTCAACGGCAACCCCTGAATCGCCTGAGAGAATCAACTCATTTAAATGTTTTCCTACAAGTTCACTGTGAGGACCGATCTTGAATAGACCATAATTCCTTGCCCCAGAGCCGAAGAGATCCAGCTTTCGCTTGAGCCCAGAATATTTGACCCAGAAATTAGAATCGAACATAAATCGTTTCTCGGCATTATTATAGTAAATGACCTTCTTTTCTCGCTCCGGTTGGGAATGGTCGATCGCTGAGCGTCCATCAGCCTTCCAAGGCAAGTGGATATCTAAGATATCGGCAATAGTGGGTAAGATATCGATAGACTCCACGTTCCAATCGCTAATCACACCTTGGCGTTGATTAGGTTCTTTGATGAAAAGAGGCACCGCCGCAATGTCGCCGTAATTTGTCTTTGTGAGGGGCCTACGGAAATCGTTGGGACGGAAGCTGACACCATGATCGGCAGTTATAACGATCAAGGAGGGGTCATATAGGCCCACGCTCTTTAAATGGGCAACTAACTTCCCGATTAGGAGGTCCATAAAGCCTACTTGTAAAAGAAAACGTTGGTAAGATTTGATGACTTTGCTTTCATCGGCACCCCATTTGTCTGAAATCAGCCCATGCAAACCCGAATCCACGGCATACCTCTTTCCGGAAGGAAGGTAGATAAGTGGCGAATGAGGAAGAAGGATATGGAGAAAATACAATGCTGGATGTTCACTGGGAGAAATCGAATGAACAAATTCCTCAAATTGACGAGCCCTGTTTTTCCTTAGCTCTTTCAGCTCTTGTTTGACAATGAGTTCGACCTTTTTATTCTGATTACCCTCGGTTGGATCTACCATGACCGGACCAAAAGCCATCCAATTCTTCGTAATATCTGGCAAATCTGTTGTGAATTCCGTGGGGAGAATGAGGTGAAGGTATACTATGTACAAATCCATTAGAAGTGAACCCACCCTGTCGCCTACGTCTGGTTGATCACTTCCGCACAGTCGGATGGGGCACAATTGAGTTACCGGCTCAAATACCTTCAATTCATATGTTCCCCCTAAGAGGGTAAAGATAGTCTCAGGGTATTCGGCAGCGTTTGGGAGACGGAATCCTTCTGGATACCTCCCGGTCAATATGGCGGGTATTGCTATATGAGTGTTCTCTCCAACGGTGGTACCATTACGAAACCAATACGAATCCCGGGCCAGGTCCGCAAAATTCGGGTAGAGGATCGGATCAATCAGCCGGCGTTCATCCATCAAAGAGGTCACGGGGAATTCATCAAAGACCACCATGATGATGGGGGCGGGGTTATCTATTTTGATCTCAATAGCGAAGGGGTCTTTTTCGGGAAAAACGACTTTATGAACCGGCGAGTTGAAAAGGAATAGGCCTGGAAAAATGACTATCACCGGGCAAAGTACCGTGAGGAAAATTTTTGCCGGACGTAAACGGACATAAACGATAGTGGCTGATATTCCCAATACCGCTGATAGAATCATAGGGAAAATCCCAGGGAATCCAAAGACCTTCTTCAGTACCTGCAGGGCAATAACCGCCACCAAAGTCGCAACCATACACCAATGGACAGCCTTTCGGAAACGTCGACCAAAAATTCCGCTCGCCGCCTCCAACAAAACGGCTATTCCCGGAAGGAAAAGACACAGAGTAAGAATAAAAAGGATAATGTCTATCGGTTCTGATTTGCGGGCAACAAAGAATTCCGGATATCGGGACAAGAGGTCAAACAGAGGCTGGGCCAACGCAAAACTGAAGAGGACAAAGATGTGAAGCGCATCCACAAGGAAATCGCTCTTCTTGTTTGTGAGTTTGTCTCGGGTGATATTGGAGTCAGTTGTACTGTTGCTATTCATTTCCTCAACGGCTGTGTCCATGATCAGTTTGCTTTCTCCTTCAGATAGTTCCCTTTATGAGAAATCCCCTTGATCCCCCTTTGCAAAAGGGGGAAGTGTTCAGAAATGCTTGCTGCCTTCGTGTAATACGGAAGCGTCATTCTGATCACAGAGGAGGTATTCATGATAGAGGGAAGAAATGAGGTGTTCCGGAATTTGTCAGAACAACCCTAAGGACTTCAGGAAAGTTCCCAGCGCTCCGAGAATAGAAATACCGATGGCAATCGAAAACATACGCAAAGTGAAACCCCTTTGCTTTTCATCCCGATAATCCAATTTGTCCGTTAACCGCTCTATGGATGCGATAACCTGATCGAAGCGTTTGTCCACCTGCTCAAAACGCTTGTCCACCTGTTCGAAACGCTTGTCCACCTGCCCGAAACGTTGATCCATATCCGATTTGATCGTATCAAATCGCTTATCCACGTCGCCGCGAAAGTCCTTGACATCGCCTTTCAGACCATCAATCTGACTCTGCATGTGGTCAAAACGGGCCTCAAAGTATTTGGACGTAGGAATGATATGGGCCACCAAGACATCAATGGTCTTTTTCATCATCCATTTAAAACTCCTCACCTTTACGACTGCAGCTTTGGTTAATCGGTGAATCTTTATTCATTATCATTTTCTCATGGATTTTTCAACAATATTTCGGCTTGGTTCTAACCTGGGCCATTAAATCTCTCACAGAGCTCGCGGAGTGCACAGAGAAAAGCAAAAAACTCTGCCTGCCCCGTTAAATCTCTTTGGCTTCTATTTAACTGGGGTGCCTCTGTGAGAGGAAAACAAGAAGTGAAAATAAGAACTGACTCACGTCCATTGTTCTTGCAGCGCTTCGTAATGGCTTTTCAGCGTTTCTGCCTCTTCCCACTCCCAAAAATCCCGTTCCGTATCAAATTCATAGCTATCTGTACCCGGATAAACCGAAAAAGAAAAAGTCTCGCGCAAAGACGCAAAGGCGCAAAGTTGAAAGCTGAAAGCAAAAGATATAACGTCTTAATCTGGGCGGGACTCAACTATTTAACGATCTCTATTATTACCATTTTCTCATGGATTTTTCAAAAATATTTGGGCTTGGTTCTAACCTGGACCATTAAATCTCTCACAGAGCTCGCAGAGTGCGCAGAGAAAAGCAAAAAACTCAGTAATCTCTGTGAGAGATTTCTTTTGCGCCTAACTGCCCTTCATAACACCCCTCATTTCGCTAAAGCAGGCTTACGCCAACGCAGCTTCCATCTCATCTTTGAATTCTTCTAATGATCCGGCATGGAGGGCTTTCTTATGCAGGGACTTAAGCACATCAGGATCATTTATCTTCTTCAGCCTGTTTCTAAGCGTTTGGGAAACCGTTTCAAAACGGTCCTCCAAAACTTCCTCGATCCCTTTTTCGATCTCCTCTTCCCTAATATGATCCGAGCCCGAGGCGACATATCTTAACACCGTCTCAAGATATTCAAGACCGCTTCGCTTGTTCCAGATCTCAAAACTTTGACAGGATCAACGGGATTAACTGGATAAAAGAAAAAGGTTACAAATATCCTGAACATCAAGTAAATCCTGTCGTAATACATCCGAGAAAAATGGGCCGTAAGAGCGAAATTGGACATTCATTTGCTTTCGGATGCTATAAATATCAAGCATTTATGCCTACAATGAGCGGATGTGAGAGCGTTGTGCGCTACAAAATGTCCATGTTTTGTGTCTCAAAATGAGACGAAATGACGAGGTCTGTTGTCAATAAAGCTGTCTTTCCTATCGCAACAAGCTGCGGGGAATTAAACCCTACAGATTTCGCATTTAGGGGGTTATAATATATGCCCCTCCCACTTCAAGTAATTAGAGTATTAGAGTAATCCGTGTAATCTGCGCCTGCCCCGTAGGTTCGGAAAATCGTACTGGGGAAATCTGTGGATTAAATTCGCTTTTGCCTTTATTTAACCGGGGTGGCTATTCGTAGGTCGATTTCTCAACATGAGTCAAAAGCAAAATGACCCCCAAATCAAGATCGCCAAATGGCAATGCTCTCTTCGGCAATCCCTGATACGACAGGGGCCTTAAATTAGCCTCTGGAAAAATTTAATTTTATGATGTAGGATAAATCAAGAAGGAAAATAGAGCTTTAGTTGAGGAGCAAAAACTGATAATTTAAGGTCCTCACCATTTTGTTTAAATTGAGTTTCGTTTTATGGATAAGTCCGATAAAGAAAAATACTGGATAGAAACAGCGGAAAAAGATTGGGAAGTTGCTAACCATTTGTTTCAAAAAAGAGACTATTCTTATGCTCTATTTTTTGGCCATTTAACAATCGAAAAAATTTTGAAGGCTATTTTTGTTCACAAAATAAATGAAACCCCACCATTCTCGCACAACCTTGTATATATAGCAGAAAAAGCATCTATAGATCTAAGCAATAAGAAAATTGAATTGTTAGAGGAAATATCTGATTATAATTTAGAAGCAAGGTATCCAGACGAGAAAATGTCGTTTTATAAAAAATGTACATTGGATTTCACAAAAGACAAGCTGCAACAGATTGAGGAGATGAGAGAATGGCTTCTTCTACTAATCAAGCCATAGAACTGGTTAAAAAGTACCTCCTTATACTTAAGGGGAAAAATATTCCCGTTCAAAAAGCCTTACTGTTTGGGTCATATGTTAAAGGTAACTACAGGGAAGATAGTGATATAGATCTTGCTATCGTGTCAAGTCTCTTTAAGGGCGACAGATTTTTAGATAGAAAAATGATTGTTCCGCTCAGAAGAGGGGTTGATAGCAGGATCGAACCAATTCCTTTCACTCCTGAGGATTTTTCGCGGGGGGGCGTTTTGATAGATGAAATAAAAAAAACAGGGCAATCCATACAACTTTAAGATTTCATCAATTGGAAAATCAGATCGGGACCTCCAATTGAACCTGTGAACCGTCACTGGACATCATATCCACGCTCGAAAAGCACTTTGCCAAGCGCTTTCTGTGCATTTGCTTCGCCGTGTACCAGTTTTATTTTACGGGGTTTTTCGGGTATAGATCCCACCCACTCAACCAGCCCTCTCTGGTCCGCGTGGGCCGAATACCCGGCCAGACTGTGCACCTTTGCCTTTATCTCGAATCTCTCACCTTTTAGAATCACATACCCGCCGGGCCTCCTCGAATATCTGAGAATATCCCTACCCGGTGTCCCCCGGGCCTGGTATCCAACGAACAGGACGTCATTTCTCCTGTCTTCCAGGCCCCTTTTTAAATGTTCCACAATCCTGCCGCCGGTACACATACCGCTGCCGGCCAGTATAATCACAGGGCCATCCACATTACACAGTTTCAGGTGATCCTGGTGGTTTCTGACCGCATACAAGTGATCAAAATCCATTGGATGATCCCCCTCTTTTAGAAGATCCCGGGCCTCCCTGTCCCAATACTCGGAAAGCCTTTTGTAAATTTTGGTGATTTCCAATCCGAGGGGTGAGTCGATGAATACGGGTATCTTGCGTTTTGGGTTCTGAATTTCCAATGGAGGATCTGAAAACAGCCGGTCTATCTCATAGATCAGTTCCTGTGTGCGGCCAAGGGCGAAGGCGGGCACAAGGACTTTTCCTTGATCCTTCAAGGCCCGAGTCAAAACCTCCCCGAGTCTGCGGGTTCGATCCTGCCGGTCTCCATGCAGCCTGTCTCCGTAAGTGGATTCAAGGATTAACAGATCGCACCCTTCGGGAATATCCGGATCACAGAGGATCGGGGTGTGCTTCGCGCCAAGATCACCCGAAAACACCACCGATCCCTCGAACGGGATGTCAAAGCGGATCCAGCAGGACCCCAGAATGTGCCCGGCGCGGCCCAGTCTGAAGCGGACCCCTTTTTCGAGATCAAAGGCGTCATAATATTCAAATCCCCAGGAAAGCCGGTCAATCTCTTTAAGAAGGCTTTCTGTCTCTTTCTCACTCAAGTCCTGAAAGCCTAACGCATCTTCGAGCATGGGGCCCAAGAGCGCCTTTGTGGCATGGGTGGTAAGGATCTCTCCCCTGAATCCCCTCCGGATCAGTTCCGGGACCCTGCCCATATGGTCGATATGGGCATGCGTCAAGAAGAGGTAATCGATCTCAGAGGGCTGGAGGGGCCATCTCTCCATGGGCAGGACAGCATCATCTCCCTGAGCCATCCCGCAATCCACTAAAATATTAAGACCCTTGGCCCGGAACAGATGACAAGACCCCGTCACCGTAGACTCACCGCCAAGATGGGTGATGTTCACTCCAGTATCCAAAAACCCTCCGTTACACCCGTCCTTTGTGGCCCAGCCAGTTCAATCTACCCAAAATAGCCTTGGGCTGAAATGGGTAAGGGTAACCCCCTGTAATCCCTGCCTGCCCCGTTAAATCTCTTTGGCTTCTATTTAACTGGGGTGCCTCTGTGAGAGGAAAACGAGAAGTGAAAATAAGAACTGACTCACGTCCATTGTTCTTGCAGCGCTTCGTAATGGCTTTTCAGCGTTTCTGCCTCTTCCCACTCCCAAAAATCCCGTTCCGTATCAAATTCATAGCTATCTGTACCCGGATAAACCGAAAAAGAAAAAGTCTCGCGCAAAGACGCAAAGGCGCAAAGTTGAAAGCTAAAAGCAAAAGATATAACGTCTTAATGTGGGCGGGACTCAACTATTTAACGGTCTCTGTTATTACCATTTTATCATGGATTTTCAAAAATATTTGGGCCTGGTTCTAACTTGGGCCATTAAATCTCTCACAGAGCTCGCGGAGTGCACAGAGAAAAGCAAAAAACTCCGTGATCTCTGTGAGATACACTTTTGCGCGTCTCGCTTACGCCTTTTTGTTTACCCAGATGAACTACCCCGCCGCAAGCAGCGGGGAATTAGACAGATTTTCAAAGCTCTTTTAAAAATAGTGACACTGCATAAAGAGGATAATTTCTAATTTTGCCGTCCTCTTTGAAATTCATAAGAGTTGAACGTGATAGTACCGGAGGTTTAAATTTTTCTCCATAAACACGCAAACTCTTTTTTTGCTTACTTATTCCTGCTTTAACTTCAAGTGGTAAAATCTGATTTTTCAAGGCAACAACAAAATCAACTTCTGCTGTATTTTTGCTTGACCAATAATACAAATCTTTTTGACCATTGACTACAAACTCCTGTGCTACGTAATTTTCAACGAATGCTCCGCTATACTCAATAAACAGGCTGTCTCCATTAATGATTGCCTTTTGTGGAACACTGATCATAGCGCCCAGCAATCCAATATCAAGAAGATAGAGTTTAAACTTATTATCCTGATATCCGGAAAGAGGCAATTTTGCAGTCTTGATATTATTTACTTTCTTGACAAGCCCTGCTTCAACCAACCACTGAATTGATTCATTATACTCCTTGCCCGTGCATTTTTATTAATTTGGCCAAAAGTAAATCTTTTATTTTCCCTCGCCAATTGCCCGGGAATACTTGTCCATATATTAGAAAGTCGGATAGCCTCTGTTCTCGTTGTATATTTGGAAAAATCTATTATATAAGCTGATAATATCTCATCCTGAATATTACGCACCTTGTTCAGATTCTTATCTTGAACATATTGCCCTACAGCTTCAGGCATACCACCAACAAAATAATAAATTTTCAGAAAATCGATAAGTTCAATATGAAAACTTGTTGGGATAGAATGGAAATCAGCTTTATCTTCAATAAACAGCCGTAATTGCTTTTTCCCAACTGCATCAAGGAATTCACCAAATGACATAGGGTGCATATCAAGGAAATTAACTTTTCCTACAGGGAATGGAGCGGATTGACCAACTTTTACTCCTAAAAGAGAACCTGCAGCCGCAATATGGTATTCCGGAGCATCTTACCAACCTGACGTGCCCCTTTAAGCACGAGAGGCTTTCGGGAGGAAGACTGTTTCCATGAAACCAATTGTTTGTAGATATCTCTTTTCATGAGAAACTCATATCATATTTTGTGATAAAACACAAAAAACACATATATAAAAACGTGAAAATATTTAGAAAACTCATTGCGATTTCGTGAAAATTAAGATTTACCTTCCCTCCCGTCTCCCGTCATTGGAGCAACCATTCCCACAGAGGAATGATATTGATCTTGCCATGTGATTCTTCATCATCGGTAATCACCGTAAGACGTACAGATATACATCATTTAACGCTACGAATTTGTGGGTTCGCCTGAATTGCAATTTTTATATTTAGACAGGATTCACAAGATTGATTGGATCTATTGCTTTCTCTGTTTCCGGACGAAACAGAGAAATGGCAATCCCACTTTCAGCGGGAAAGAAAAGCCAAAGAAGCCGATTGTATTATTGCCGAAAAAACTCCCTCAAAGAGGGATTTAAGTTTTTGCCTTTCTTCAGGAAAGGTAAAAAATCCTGAGAATCCTGTAGATCCTGTCTAAGTAAGATATGGAGACCCTTATGTTCAGTGGAATAATTTTATCATATCAAACCCTTACAGGATGTAAATTGGAATATTTACCCACAGATTCTCCAGAGGAGCCAGATTTTTGAGATGGCAGGATGCGTGTACACTCGGACAAAAGGTGATCATCTGATTTATCACTATCCTGGAGCTGCCAGGCCGGTGGTCATCCCAAAATACAAAGAAGTGCCAACATGCCTTATCAAGAACAATATGCGTGTAATTGGAATGAGCAGATTGGAATACCTTCAGTTTCTGGAAAGGGTATGAGTTTTATGTGAAAGAATAGTGGAATAGTGCCAATGTCCCTCATTACTGGAATTGCCAAAGAGCTTCAGCATATTTCCTCAGAAACAATGGCAAATCTATGGGTTCAAGAGAAATTGGATCTATATGGGTTGATGGTCTGATTCGAGAGACCAAATCGTGCCTGAACAGGGTTTTCGTTGAGAGACTAATTACAGGAGAGAAGCGGGCCACTTGACTGACTGAGGGCTTCTCAGGCATCAACATGATTCATCCGCTGAGTTACGCCCACATCACCTACCATGACCCGCTTGATTCGAAGGAAGACTTCTTGGCCGTCCAATCCGGCCCTTGTATCTATGCGAAGCCGTTGTGCATCGTTATTAAGCACTGCCTGAAAAACTACGGTGTGTATTTCGTCTTGTTGCCCCCCGGTGAAGGGAGGGAGATGGCCAATCTTCACATCATCTACAAAAAATCGCCCCCCTAATTCAACGGTCTCCTCGTCCCCAAGGGCAATGATATCGATCCGGATCTCCCGCTCGCCGCCCCGGGCCAGTTCGATATCGTATGCCGCTTCC